>OIZL01000195.1_pt1 | contig 52273 bp, 47 predicted proteins | sample 1588541 | NCBI WGS metagenome assembly OIZL01 (sample SAMN03283285) | human gut metagenome | biome: human-associated habitat; material: feces | host: Homo sapiens | place: Peru | collected 2012 | reverse complement strand
AGGAGCACATCATTTAAATGTCAATGTATTGAATAGGGAAACATTAATTGATGCTATGAACAATCCTGAAAAATATCCATTATTAACAATAAGAGTATCAGGATATGCTGTTAGGTTTAACAAATTAACAAGAAAGCAACAAGAAGAAGTAATCTCAAGAACATTCCATGAGAAAATGTAAAATGAAAGGATCTATAAAACAAATTGAGTCCTTCGGACTTGTTGATGGCCCAGGAATTAGAACAGTAGTATTCCTTAACGGCTGTAATTTAAGGTGTAAATATTGTCATAATCCGGAAATGTGGGAAAAAGGAAAAAACAATATAACAGAAGATGAGTTGGTAAATAAAATACTTAGAAATAAAGATTATTTTGGTGAAAACGGTGGAGTAACATTTTCTGGTGGAGAACCATTACTCCATTCTAAGTTTTTAATTAACGTTTGTAAAAGATTAAAAGAAAATAATATTCATATTGCATTAGATACAGCTGGTGTAGGAGATAATTATATTGAACTTTTAAAATTAAATAATAATTTGTTTTTATCAAGTTTGTTACATTTAATTAAGTAATATAAGTCAAAAATGTCTTTATACCTAGTAGAGTTAATACCTAATTTTAGTAAAGATTTTAATTTTTCAGTAAATATTTGCTCACTAGAGTTTATAAGTAATGTTACTTCTTCATTAATTATTGATAGATTAAAATAATATTGTTCTTGTTTAATTTGAAATAATTTGTGAACGCCAATATCAAGTTTTGTTTCTATATAATAGTTGTATTTATCTATTATTTTCACGTATACCCTTTTTCCGTTATAATCTTCATGCTTTAGAGCAATTATTTTCTCAATTTGTATTTGCACATTATCATTCATTTTGTTTAGTGTTTCAATAAAATTATAAATGGAATTATTATCTAAAGAATATTTGATAAAGTCTAAATCAATGTCTCTAGTTGCACGTCGCATAGAATGCGATATGTTATGCATTACTACTCCGCCTTTGATTGTTATGTTATCTTTATATTTACTTTCAGATAGTTTTAATAAAATAATATATTGTGCAACCTTTGCTTGGGCACTATTTAATTCATACCCTTGCTTATAGTATATTTCTACGAATTTTTCTAAATTCACTAATATACTTCTCTAAGTATAATATTACCTAAAGTATTTTCGTTTTTGTATAGGGCAATATACTGCTCTATTTTGTAAGAATCTAAAGTATCAACAATTTTTCTATAATTATTGATAATTTCTTTGTAATAATCAAATGGTATCTGGTTTCTTTTTCTAATTAGTTCAACTAATAGTCTTTCTTTATTATAAATATTTATAGTATTACCATTTACTTTAATTTTCTCTTTTCCAACGTTTAATTTTTCTTTAGGCACCCATACTTGTATTATATTTTCTCTTTTAATAGTATTTGAATTTCTGTTTGTAGCAAGATATACTTTGTCTGGAATAATATCCGTTAAGTTGTAAAAATAGAATGCTGTATCCATTGTGATTATGCTATTTTCATATTTTTTTGAAAATAATATCATTGGGTCTACTATTTTTTTGTCTGAATATATTCCATGATCAATTTTAAATATTTTTTTATTTTTTATAGCTTTTTCTAATTCAATGTTTGTTTTATATTTTTTTAATATTTCATCAGTTCTATATAGCATTATTTCACCTCTTTTATTTTACCGGACAATTATATTAATTATGTCCGGTGTTTCTTATTAAGAATATAACATAACTTATAGCGTGTGTAAACATTTAATTATTTCAAATAATTATCTTACCTCCTCTATTAGTTATTGTTATAAGAAGAGGCTTTATTTCCTTTTTTTTATTTTAAATTTTTTTCAAAAAAAGAAAAAAAGCCTAGTTAGGCTTTAAAAATATGTTTACCAATTAAATAATTAATTAATGCAGTTGATGTGCAAGATATTGTTTTTGCAATTAAGTTCGGCATTCTTATAAAATGAATGCAAAAGTATAGAATTGAACTATCAAAAAATATTCCTGCTATTCTAGATAAAACAAAGATATTAAATTGTTTAATAGCTTTTCTTCTAGTTAAGAATGTTCTTTTAAAAACATATTTACTATTTACATAATAAGAAAAAAGAACAGAAATAATAAAAGCTAATGTATTAGAAACAAATAGAGGTAACTTTGCATAGTTATATAAAATTGTAAATAATACAATTTCAATTAAACCAGCAATAGTTCCAAAAAAGCAATATATAACAAATTGCTTTTTTATTAGACTTTTCATCTAAAGAATATAAATTTTACTAGAACTGCAATTATTAAACAAACTCCTAAAATAGAAAGAACTATTTTTCCTTTATCATCTAATTTTTTGATTCTCATTCTATAAATAAATGATAGTCCTACAAGAATAAAGAATACTGTAGCAATAATATCAAAGTAAGCAAATTTGAAATAGAAACATACTAAATATGCAATAGGATATATTATAGATATTGTTGTTATTGGTGCCCCTATAAAGTAACCTTTTTCACTTTTGCCACAAATATCTAATGTGTTAAAATATGCTAGTCTTATCATTCCACAAATGGAATAAAATATTAATGCTACCCAAGCATAGTAACAATTTTTTGGAAGTGCACTAATTGTTAATACAAGTGGAAATACACCAAAGGCAATTAAATCAGATAATGAATCTAGTTGTACTCCATATGTGCTTTGTTCTTCCGTAGATTTATGTCTTCTTGCTAATTTTCCATCAAAACCATCACAGATTCCTGATAGAATAAGTAAGAATATTGGTATTAATCTATTACCATTAATTGCAAATACGCATCCTAATAATGCCAGGCAAGTTCCTGTCATTGTTAATAGGTCACAGTCCCTATAAAAACCTATAAATTTCTTTTTCATTTTACTTCTCCTTCTTAAATACAATAAGTTTACTTATTATATAATTTGATATTACTATTATAATTTGAACTAATATTTTAGTCAATAGGTCATCTATTTTTAAATATTCTACACCAAGTACCATAAGCCCAGAATCTAGTAATAAAGTTAATACTCTAGAACCAGTGAATTTTAAAAATTCGTTTATCTTATTTTTATTTTTACTATGGAAAACAAACCATCTGTTTGTAAAGTAAGCAAATACAACTGACAATCCCCAAGATAAAATATTTGATATTAAATAATCTATTTTTAAGATTTTAGAAAATATTGCATATGAACCTACTGAAACGACTGTTGTTAATCCGCCAACAATTAGATAATTCCAAAGTTCTTCGTTTTTATGATAGATTCCCCAACCCCAGTTCCAAAATCTTTTGATTAAATTTGGCTTATATGTTTCATAATCGAATATTTTATCTTTTTTTACAAAATAACTTTTTTTGGCTATGTCAAGTAATGGTTTATCATGCATGCTATCACTATACATTTCTAATATCTCTGCATTAGGATATTTTTCGCAAAAGACTTTTACTTTTGTTTCACCTCTGTTATTAGGCTTATTAAACTTACCTGTCTTTTTATTTACATCTGAAGCAATTAAATCTCTTACCCCTAATTCTTTGCAAATTGGTTTAAGTAAAAACTCTGGTGAAGCCGATATTATAATATCATTGTCATGCTTTTTTTCTAAATAGAAGTTTTTGATTTTAGATTTATGTGCCTGCCAAAATTCATCCACTAAAGAATCTATATTTTTAAATTTCTTTAAGAATGAAAAAATGTATTCTTTTAGTTCTGTATCAGTAATGTTCTTTGATTTATATGCTATAAATTTAATAAACATCTTTGGCAACATTTTATATATGGATTTATCTTTTTTTAAACAAAATTTGAAGAAATCTACTGATGAATCACCATCATAAATAGTTCCATCAAAATCGTATAAATAATATTTCATTTTACATCACACGTAAATTATAACAAAGATTCTTACTATTTTAAACTATTTTTCATCTTTTCTTATTAAATTAATAATCACCTCAGCTTTTTCTTTCCAATCATTTTCTCTTGCCTCTTTATCTAAAAGGTTAATATATTCCTTATCATTTCTCTTTTTATATGCAATTTCTAAACAATTAATAAAGTCGTCTTGATTTTTACCTATAAGTACGGATTTATATTTTCTGCATTCTTGCATGTTTGTAGTTACGATTGGTTTATGGAGCGCCATATATTCAAATATTTTTACTGGATTTGTTGATTTTGTTATGTCATTTAGAACAAATGGTATTATTAATATATCACATTTTCTGGCATAATATTTTAATACTTTATAATCTCTAGCCCCCATAAAGTATATGTTTTCTTCTCCATTTATGTTTTTGTCAAATGATTCATCATATTTTATTCCAAATAATATAATATTGTATTTTTGCGTTTTGGCAATTTTCTTTATTAGGTCATAATCAAACCATTTAGCTAGTGCACCATAATAGCAAATATTGATTTTTCCGTTTTCTAAAATTTTTAACATTTCATCTTCTATTTTATACTCTTCAAAGTGTTGAAAGTATTCATAGTCTACTCCATTTGAAGAAACTGCAAGGTTTTCTTCTCCTCTTTTTTCTTTTACGTCTTTTGCTAATTCATCGGCTGTAGTTATCACATATACACTTTTATTATTCATTACATATTCATATTTTTCTATGATATTCAATGGTAGATTCTTTGTTCCAGCTAATTCTGGTGATAAATGATCAATATATTCATAAATGAATCTATATCCGGTATTTATATAATCCTCTATGTTTTTAACTGATAACTTCCAGTCGGTAGAATATAATTGAATATATTTTGGAATGTTTATTTTTTTTAGTTCTTCGTTTAAAATTTTATTTAATTTTATATTATTATAATTGAATAAATATAAGTTGTTTTGAAATTTTTTCAGTGTTTTTACTTTATCTGTCATTGTTGTTACTTCATAGATTACTAAACAATTGCTTTTGCTAAGGTTGTTTGCTATGTGTTGTGGTCTTTGAAAAAGTGGTACATTATAGCCGAAACTGCTTCTCCATAAAATTATTCTATCATAGTCACCTAATAGCATTTCTTTGATTTCATTACGATATTTATTTGGATTTAATATAACTTTAATGCTTATTTTGTCTAAGTAATTAGCAATTATATATGCTCTTAACTTTTTACAAAAACCAAGAAATCCATATTTCTTGTAAACATTAATAAGTTTAGATATTTTTTCTTTCATATTATTTCTCCTTGTAGTAGTTATCCACTGTCTGATAATTATATTTCCTTAATATACAAATTTTTTTAATTTTAATATTTTTGTCGTCTGTTAAATAGTCATATCCTATCGGCTGCATTTCTTTGTTTGGGTCTAATTTATTATATAGTTCTTTGCGTTTTTCTCTATCCTCTTTTTTAATCATTTTTAAATGATATAAATTGTAATCAAGAGGTTCCCTATTATTAAGTATTTCTCTATATGCCCAGGGAATATGGTGTTCTTGCTCATAATCAAAGGTCATTTTTTCTGCTAACTGAAATAAAAGGCCTTTTTCTTTTAAATTCCAAATTCCATCGTATCTATATTGTTTATAATTATTCCATAATTCTCTAAAATGAATGGTTATTAGTTTATTAGTATCAGAATATTTTTGACATATTTTTCTTAATTTTTTTAAAAATCTTATTTCAAATCTTTCGTCCGCATCTACACATATAACCCAGGGCTTTTTAGTTTGGCTAATTTCTAAAGCTTTTCTTAATGAAATTTCCCTATTTTTTCTTTCAGCCCATATAGTCTTATTATTATTTTCTATTATTACAATTTTAGGATTATCTTTTATCAGTTTTATTGTATTATCTGTAGATTTATCGTCAAAAACCACTATTTTATCAACATATTTTTGAATGTGATTAATACATCCTAATATATTTAATTCTTCGTTATAAACATTAAGTATTGCTATAATTTCATTTTTTTCTTTTAACATTTTTTTCTCCTATTTTTATTTTAACAGATTTTAAGCAATTTAAAAAGGCAAAATAGATAATTCTGCCTCATTTCAAGATATATTTATTATAAAATGATGATGTTGCACTCATATTATTATAAAAATCATAGAATCCATACTCCTCAGCCAGTGTCCTTTTATCAGAAAATAGATTGGTTCCTAAAGCTATTTTATCGTCCGGTAATTCATATCCTAGACTAGCTAAAATTGTTGGGTAGATGTCCATGTTAGTGAATGTTCTGTTAGTTGTATTATTTTTTTTAACTACTGAGTTTATAAATGCATTATAAACGCGTCTTTCACTATTTCCCAATTTCACACTTGTACTCATTGATAGATGGTCTCCAAGTATTACAATTGTTGTATTTTTGTAATAATCTTGTTTTTTTAGCCATTCGATAAAATTGTTTACTCTTTGGTCAGCACATTCTATTGTATCAAAGTAATCACCACATTTTTTTGAACAATCGCTTGAACAATGACCATCTGGTGAATGTGTATCAATTGTCATTAACGAATAATAAAATGGCTTATCTTCTTTGGATAAAGCAGTTATTTCATCCTTCGCAAGTGCGTATAGTTTTTTATCTGTTAATCCCCATCCACTTTCATCTTTTGATTCAAATAGGCTATTTTTTTTATAGTAGTCATAATCGTGAATAATGTAAGCCCCGTGTGAGCTTAAATAACTTTTGATTCCTCCAAATGTTGAGTTTGATCCTAAAGAGAACATCATATTGTAACCGGATTCTTCTAGTACATCGCCTAGTGTAAGCAAGTTGGAATAACTATACTGTAGTGAGTTTACATTAGAAATTGTAGTTTTAATATTTATTCCAGCAGTTGTTCCTAATAATCCAGCAGTTGTCCAAGTTAGGCCATTAATCACTTGAGCTCCTCCTATTTTTTCACTATCTGAAAATGAAATATTATTTTCAGCAATTTTTGTCAGGTTAGGTATATAATTTTTCTTGTATTTACCACCTTTTTTAATTGAAGAAAAAGTTGATTCCATTGATTCAAGATAAATAACGATTAAATTGTTTTTTTGTGTCGGCACTTTAATTTGACTATAATCAACCTTTACATAATTATCTTTTATAAAAGTAGAATCATTTTTCTGTGCTTTAAGATAACCTACGACATTTAATTTTTTTTGAGCATATAACCCCATTACGGTGATTTCACAAAGAGCAAATATTAATAATAAAATTCTGTAAATTTTTTGCTTTTTTTCATCTTTTAAATATTTGAAGATTAGGAAATATATGCATGTATAAATAATAGCAGGAACAATCACTATGATTATAAATTTAAAAATTGTGTTAAAGTCCGTTCCGGAAATAGATGTTGTTAAGCAAAATAATATTTCTTCGATTGTAGGGTTTGCAAACTGCCTTGTTAACCAGAAAAGCATACATATTCCAAGAAGTGGTAACAGCGTTAATATATATAATAACGTTTTTCTAGTTTTCATTTTTAAATCTTTCTATTATGGCATCAACAATATATTTGCTAGCATGCCCATCACCGTAAGGATTGCTAGCTTTGCTCATTTTCTCGTATTCTATTTTGTCCGTTAATAATCTTTTTGTTTCTTCATATATCGTATTTTCGTCAGTACCAACTAATTTTAAAGTTCCAGCGGCAATTCCTTCTGGTCTTTCTGTTGTGTCTCTAAGGACTAACACTGGTTTTCCAAGGCTTGGTGCTTCTTCTTGTATTCCACCACTATCTGTCATTATAATGTAACTCTTATTTTGAAAATTATGAAAATCAAATACTTCAAGTGGTTCAATTAATTTTACTCTATCACAATTAGCAAATACTTCTTTTGCAATATCTCTTACTTTTGGATTTAAATGAATAGGGTAAATAACTTTTACGTCAGAAAACTCATCTACAATACGTTTAATTGCTCTAAATATATTATACATAGGTTCACCAAGATTTTCCCTTCTATGTGCTGTTAGTAATATTAGTCTTTCATTTTCGCTTATCCATTCAAGTTCAGGATGAGTATAATTTTCATCAACTGTTGTACTCATTGCGTCTATTGCTGTGTTGCCGGTTACGTATATTTTTGACTCGTCAATATTTTGCTTTAATAAGTTAGTTTTGCTTAAATCTGTTGGAGCAAAATACATATCTGTCATACAGTCGACCATTTGACGATTCATTTCTTCTGGAAATGGACTATATTTGTCATAAGTTCTTAGTCCTGCTTCAACATGGCCAATTGAAACTTGATTATAGAATGCTGCAAGAGCTCCTGCAAAGGTAGTGGTAGTGTCTCCATGAACTAAAACAATATCTGGCTTGCATTCTTTAATTACCCTTTCTAGTCCAGTTAAAGCTCGAGTTGTTATATCCCCTAATGTTTGCCCTTGTTTCATTATATTTAAATCGTAGTCTGGCTTGATATCAAATGTTTCAAGAACTTGATCTAACATTTCACGATGCTGTGCTGTTACGCAAACTATACTTTCTATTTCTTCTCTTTTTTCTAGTTCTTTTACAAGTGGAGCCATTTTAATTGCCTCCGGCCTTGTCCCAAATATACTCATTACTTTAATCATTTTTACTATCTCCTTCTTTAATACAATTTATTTTTTCTTCTAATTTTTTAATTTTTATGTTTAATTCATCTATTTTTGCAACCAAATATTTTGTTATATTTGCTACTTCTGTTTGTTCTAGTAAAGTTATATCATCTAAATCTAGGTTATCTATATAAGTGTTTTTTAATGAATCATATAATACCGATGAATATTTAACAATTTCTGACTTATTGGTGCAATTTTGTAGTTCATTAAACAATTTTGTGGTTTTTTGATTATCTTTCGGTTTTAAAACCTTTATAATATTTTCGTATTCTTTTGTAATTGAATCACTGTTAAAGTCGTCTCTTACTAAATCAGTAATTTCTGCGATAGTGCTTTTTGATATCTTATTTAATTCATCATTAAGTTGCTCTGCTGTAACTTCTTCGAAGTACGGGTCAACGAAATTCAATGATTTGAAGTATTCATATTTTTCTAAAGTCATTACTCCAACTATTTTTGAATATTCAATTAATATTGCTGGATAACCGGAAAATAAAGCTTCTATTATACTTCGTCCTCCGCCAATTATTCCGTTATATTCCTTTTTTTCAAATATTTTAGAAACATCATTTTGATAATCATAGAAATTTACATTTAGATTGTTTTTTGCTACATAATTTTTTAAATAATCTTCTTCTGTTCCATTACCATAAATATCAATTGCTTTAATGTTAAGATTTGGCAAAAAACTTAGTAGCTTGATAATTTCGCTCCTTTTATCAATATCTAGTCTTGAAACCAATGCCCATCTCTTATTATTTTTAAAATCTCTTATTTTAAATTTTTTTTCATCTATACCATTTTTTAGTAAATAACACGGGATGTTAAATGATGATTTAAAGGCATTTATTCCATACTGAGAAACTGACAAAACGGCACTTATACAATTTTTAAATATATATTTGTATAGTAGCAAATAATTATTTAATGCGTTATTTCCAAAATTGAATGATGCAAAGCCATGATAGTTATATATTGCCGGTACGCCAGCGATATTTGCTGCCAATGCAGCCGAAAATAAACAATAAGATGGATGTATATGCACTACATCTATATTATATTTTTTTATGATATTAATAAGGTTATTTATTGTAGTAATAAAGTCATCTAAATTAATATCATACGAAAAATTAGCATTTTCAAATATCTCTGAATTTTTTAATTCGTATTCGTGTGTATATGTTTGAAAACAATAGTATAAATTATTATTTTTCAATAGTTTATTATGATAGGTTACTAATTGTGTTTCTAGCCCCCCTTTACTAAAATTACTTGAAACAATTAATATATTCATTCTTCCTCCTATATTTCTATAATTTTTTCTTCCCTAACTATTTTTAAACCCTTTTCTACATATATTTTTTCTGCTTTACTTACAACTTCCTCATCATAATCTACAAGTTGTATTAAATCATTTGTTATGGTGTCTTTGTTAATTTTTTTGCTACTACGAATATAAATCAGATTATTATTTAGGAGTTCTTCTTTTATTAATTTTAATACGTTATCAGATAAATCGTTTGCATCTTTAACATAAAATTCTACAAGGCCAATGTTTTCTGATTTTCCTTTTAAATTAAATGATTGTAATTCTTTTTTCCATCTATTTTTCCAAATTTCTTTGTTAAATGCTTTTGCTGTTTCAACGGCATTTTTTCTTATTTTCCCTTGCTTATCAATGTTATCAATTATATTTTCTAGTGTTTCTAGTACTGAATTTTTATCTGGTTCAACTAAATAACCATTTAGGCCATTTATGATTAAATCGGTGAGTCCGCCTATTCTAGTACAGACTACGATATTTCCAGTTGATAATGCTTCTAAACAAGATAAACTTGTTCCTTCGCTATATAATGTTGGCACAAGAGAAATATCAGACATTTTATATACTTCATTCATTTTTTCTGGTTCTTTACTATAACAAAATAATTTGTCAGGATATTTAATCATTTTTTCTTTGATTTTGTTAACGTCTTCGTCAAAACCTTTGCCAACAAAGTGTATTTCAATATTATCATATTTTTTAAATAAGTCATCAACAATATCTAATAAAAGATACATGCCTCTTGGTTCATATAATCTTCTTGGATATGTTATAATTATTTTACCTTCTTTTTTGAAACTGTTATCTTCTTTAAATTCATTTGTATTCACATAGTTTGGAATTACTTTTATTTTTTGATTTCCAAGTTCATAGTCTATTGTTTGAAACCAGTTTGCCGTGTTAGTGTCAACTGATATCATCTTATCACAATTCATTGCTGATTCTATAAACATTCTTTTAGAATTCCAAAATGAGATTGCGTCATGATTTTTATTTGATGGGTTGTCCCAAGCAATTCCATGACTTATGCCAATTGATGGTGTAATTTTTTGAGGAAAACATTCATAAAAAGCCGATAAGATATGTAACTGACTTTTACCAGCAGTTGCTGCTTTATATAAATCTACCTGTTCATTTAAATATTTTTCACTGTAATTTAATGGTGTAGTTGGATTGTAAAGCCCAATAACATTTATGTTTCTGAATTTTTTAAAGAATGGTTTTTCCGCATTTTGATAAATATCAAAATTATAACCTAGTTCTTTGCATATTTCGTTAAGATCTACTAGATATCTTTCTGCTCCTCCTGAGTAATAATTAGTTCCTAAATAATTAAAGAATGTTGCTGCTTTTGCTGTTATATTCCCCTTATTTTCGTAGTTTGATAATAGTTTGATTTCAGTAATTGTACCTTTTATTTGTTCTAAATATTTTTCTAATTCGTCAACTGTAATATTAATACAATTTAAAAAGTAAGATACGTTTTCTTTTTTATTTGATACATAAATAAAACTTTTTGACAAAAAGTATGTCTTTAGGTCTTCAAATTTTAAGTTTTGACATTTTTCAATTTTGTCTGTGCTGTTTAAAATAAATATGTTGAAGTCTTTTTTATTATATTTCCCGTTCGATTCATCATATAAATCTTTGTTTTCGAAAACGATATTAATTTTAAATGGTTTAAAAGTAACTTGAGTATTTTTACTTTTTATTTGTTGTGCACTGATTGCAATCTTGTTATTTTTATTATTTAATTTTTTTTCATCTAATTTTCTTTTGATACCCTTTATTCCTGAGTCTTTAAATATTATCATTGCATTAACTAGTGAAACTAGTTTGTATTTTCTTAAGATGTTATATGCTCTTATGTCTTTATTATCCATTTTACTGCTCCTTTTCCAATCCTAAATACGTGAGATATTCATTGCAAATTTCTTTGCCTCCTATTTTTTTTATTTCTCCGTGATCTATCCAGACTATTTTATCACACATTTTTTGAATTTGGTCAATTGAATGTGAAACAAATAGTACGGTTGTTCCTCCTCTAATCATGCTCATCATTTTCTTTTCACTTTTTGCTTGAAATGCTATGTCTCCTACCGATAATATTTCATCAACTATTAATATTTCCGGTTCCACGATAGTTGCTATAGAAAATGCTAATCTTGCGGTCATACCTGATGAAAAGTTTTGAACAGGTACATCCATGAAATCTTTTAATTCTGAAAATTCTACTATTTCATTAAACTTTGATTCTATTAATTCTTTTGAATATCCCATAACTGCTCCGTTGAGGAAGATATTTTCTTTTGCGGTAAGTTGTGGATCAAATCCAGCACCAAGTTCAATCATTGGGCAAATATTTCCATATGCTTTAACTTCACCTTTTGTTGGTTTCATGACACCAGCTATAATTTTTAATAATGTAGATTTGCCGGCGCCATTGGTACCAATAAATCCCACTACTTCGCCCTGCTCTATTTTGAAATTAATGTGTTTTAACGCCCAAAAATTATTGTTAATTTTTGGAACTATTTTATCTTTTTTAAATAAATTTACGAATGCCTGTTTTAAAGAGAAACCTTTTTCTATTCCTAAGTTGAATCTCATTGATACATCATCAATACTTATCATTGTTTTTTTATTATCTTTTATCATAGTTCCTCCATTATACATAATAAATGAATTTGTCTTGGTTCTTTTTAAAGACAAATGTGCCAATTAATAAGGTTACAATGCTAGCAACTGCACACCCTGCAAATTGTCCGGCTGTTGGCATTTCATTATATAATATTATAGTTCTTGCAAAATTTATAAATTGGTAAAGCGGATTAAATTTCATTATAAACGTTAATGTTTCATTACCTATTATTTTTATATCGTACATGATAGGTGTTAAATATGTCCAAATGCTGATAATGATACCATAAATGTAAAACATATCTCTCATAAACACTGAAATTGTTGATAAAAGAAATCCCATTCCAAGTGTAAAAATGAAAAGACATATAAAAGCGTATGGTAAAAGTAAGTGATACCAGTTTAATCCTGTCCCTGTTAAAAAGATAACACCATATAGCGGTATAAGCGTTAATAAAAAGTTAATACCAACAAATAAGCATTTTGATAATGGAAAGATATATTTAGGAATATATACTTTATTAATAAGAGAAAAATTTGCTACTACGCTACTCATAGCAAGATTTGACGCTTCACTAAAATAGTTAAAAATTGTTAATCCAATCATTAGGTATGCTAAATAGTTAACCCCTGTTGTCGACATTTTAAACACATTTGAAAAGACAATTGCTAGGACGGCCATCATAAGCACTGGATAAAGAATGCTCCATAGTACTCCTAATATACTTCTTTTGTATTTTACTTTAAAATCTCGTACAACTAATTGTTCTATTAAGAATTTATATTTTTTTAAACTTAGTACGATTTTTTTTATCATTTTTTCAATCACCTTTCTTATTATAACAACTATTTCTAAAGATTACTAGATATACAAATTTAAATAATCCTATATTTTGCTTTATACGCTTAGGTTCTTTAATCATTCTGTAGAGCCATTCTAAATGAGTTTTCTGGTATATCTTTGGTGCTCTTTTAGTGAAGCCTGATATGACATCGAATGTACCACCTACCGGCATTATTATTCTAATGTTTTTAAGTTCTTTTTTGTTATTTAGTATAAAATTTTCTTGTTTTGGTGAACCAAGAGCTACAAAAAGGACATCCGGTTTTTTCTTTTTAATATCTTTTAGAGCATTTTTTTCGTTTATATATCCGTCTTGAATGCCGCAAATCGAAACATTAGGATATTTATTTATTATTTTATTTTTTGTTTCTTCAACTACATGTTTTTTTGAGCCATAAAGATAAACTTTTAGATTGCTTTTTTCTGATAACTTCAGAAGTTCATCTACTATATCCACACCTGTTATTTGACTATAACCACTATTTTCCTTTAGTTTAAGTGCTAAAATAGTTCCGATGCCATCTGGAATATTGTACTTTTCTTTGTTAAACTCGTTAACTGCCTTTTGGTTTTTATGGAAATTGTACATTATTAAGGGATTAAGATTAAATATTATGTTTTGTTTGTTATTTTTTATATCATCTTCTAAACCATCAATTATTTCTTTTTTGTTTAATTTTGGTACGGTAAATCCAAGTATTTTTTCTGATGGGATTTTCTTATTGTATTCATTTAATGCTAAACCAATGATAAAAGATAGTGGGATTATTGTTGAAGATGCATTTAAAAGGTTGCCACTAAAGTATGCACTTACTAAGAATATGCCTACTCCTAAAAGATACATTAAATTTAAAAAGTTTAATCTTTTTTCTAAGTTTGATAGAAGCTTGAATGCTAGGTATAAGTAGCAAAGAAAATATGGAGACAAGAAGATAATGGTCCCAATAATACCAATGCTGTAGAACTGCATTATATAATCTTGCTCGATGTTAACAATATTTATAGTTTTGTTATATCCTATTCCTAGATATTTGTTTAATGGTCTTGCTTCTTGAAAACTGATGTGCTTTATGATTCTTCGTTCTATGTATCTAGAATTTGCAAAAGCAATATTTTCTTTGTTTAGTTCATCCCAAAAGTTTTTATCCTTTTCATATGGGTAATATACCTCAATGAAGTTCATATTTAAATTTTTATTTTCTAGTTCGTTAACTGTATTTTTAGTTGGGTTATCTATTTTTATCGGTAGATTTTCTTTAGAACTTTGGTTGCTATTTTTGACTTCTGTTATATTATTGTTTTCTAGTTTATCATAGAAATCTTCTCTTTTTAAAATTGGACTATATGCTAGTAATATATTTGCAGTAATTATGATAATAAGTAATGTAAGTAAAAAATCATAGTTAATTTTTTCTTTTTTAATAATTATTAAAAGCAAATATATTATAAAAGATACCACAATAATTATAAGAGGTCCTATGCTTGATAATCTGTTACCAATTATTAACATAGAAATTATAGTGAGAATACATAATATTTTGTCAACCATTTTATTGTTCTCTTTTATTTCGTTTAAAAGAATTGGAAAATAAAGTAAAACTACCGCAACAATTTGATTTGCTAGGTGAAATAATCCTTTACAAGAAACATCTTCAAAATAAATGTCTTTATTGGTAAACCAATCAATGATACTGTATGATATTTTTTCAAAATTGTATGATGAATAACCGAATTTTAATAAATCACAAACGATAATGTTTAAGGTTATAAACCATAATATTAATTTTAGATATTTTATTGATTTTTGGTAGTTTATATTAAGTTTATATACAGTATAAATTGTGAAAATATTTAGTAACATTTTCCAGAAGTATAATGTTTCATTTAAAAAATCATTTACGTGAATGTCATGTAAAACTATATATAATAAACTTATTCCTAGATATATTATGAGATATTTTCTTTCTTTTTTGGTACTAAGTTTTATAAAAAGTACTATGAAATATCCCGTTATTATTAATGTCTTTATTAGAGTTGAAATACTATTATAGAATATGTGTAAGTCTAAAATTATAAAAAAAAAGTAAAGACATAGAAAAATTGTAACCGCAAGATTTTCTAGTTTGTTATTTTTCATCTTTACCTCCATGTATTATTTAGCACTAATGCCAATTGTTCCTTTAAATGTTCCATTATCATTTTTATCATCTGTATAGTAAATATTAACTGTGTATGTGTGTACTGAATTTTTTCCTTGGGCAAATGTGCCTGGACCCATTGTTATGTTTGTAGTTCCATTAAGTTCTTTTGCGGGTTTAATGTTTTCAATAGCTGTGCCACTATCTGAGTAGTTATTGCTTACAATATTATATCTTAATGACCCGTTTTTAAAGGTGTTTTCATTAATTACTAATGTTACGTAATAAGATATGTTTTCTTTACTATTGTTTGTTCCAGTTAAGGTAAATGTTTTGCTTACTACTGGAGTGTTCTTTGCTTTAGGGCTTGAAAACTCGATTGTATTTGAACCACTAAAGGCGATGTCAATATCACCATTTTGTAATTTTAGATTTTCTGGTTTAGCGTTACTACTATCGTTTACGCTTAAATATGAGTAGCTTCTACCAATTGCTATTACTACTAAGATTGCTACTAAAAGTACGTTAATAATTAGACGTTTATTTTTTTCCATAGTTATCACCTAATTATAATTATAGAGGAAATATTTGTTTTTGGCTAGTATTAGTTGATTATTTTTAGAATTTTTACGAATTTTATATTTTTTATTATCATGAAAAATTTAAATATTTAGAATTTAATTTTTGTAAAGTATTTCCAAAATAGTTTTGACATTTTAATTTTTGCTAGATATAATGAGGTTAGTTATATCCTAAAAGGAGGATAATGGTATAATGAGCGCCAGGCCCTTTATGGGTGACGAGGTCAGTGGAGTATCGAAATATTCGGCGGGTGCCACTGCGGTAGGAAAATCGTTAGATTATTTATAAAAAATAAAATTAAAATTATAACAACATAAGTAATCTTTCCAGCATTTTTAGTGTGCATTAAAGGAGAGATGATTATGTGTGGTATCGTAGGATACGTTGGAAAGAAAAATGCGATTAAAGTAATTATTAGTGGTCTAGAGACTTTAGAATACAGAGGTTATGATTCTGCTGGTATTGCTTATAAAAATGTTAATAATGAGTTAAAAATTATTAAAGAAACCGGAAAGATTGTTAATTTAAAGGAAAAATTAGATTTTAATGAGGAGTCTCATTTAGGAATCGGGCATACAAGATGGGCTACTCATGGGGAACCAAACAAGGTTAATAGTCATCCACATAAAGTTGGAGATATTACGTTAGTACATAATGGAATTATTGAAAATTATGAATCTTTGAAGAAATGTGAATTACTTAGTGGCTATTCTTTTGAAAGTGAAACTGATACAGAGGTAGCATGTGCTTTAATAGATGCTTTATATAAGAAAGAGAAAGATATGCTTAAGGCGCTTAAGGAAGCACAAAAGATTCTTGTTGGTAGTTATGCTTTTGGAGTACTTGTTAATGGAGATGATAGGCTTTATGCGATGAGAAAGGATTCACCTTTAATTGTTGGCATTGGTAATGATGAAAATTTTATTGCTAGTGATGTTCCAGCCATTTTAGCGTATACGAATAGATATTATTTACTTGATAATAATGATATTGCAGTTATTGATGATAAGAATATTGTTGTTTATGCTGATGGTAAAGAGAAAAAGATGGAAGAACAAGTCTTTGAGTATGATATTGAAACTGCTTTAAAGGGTGGATATGATCATTTTATGCTTAAGGAGATTTATGAACAACCGGAAGTTCTTGATAAGACTATTCATGAGTATTTAAAAGATGGAGAGTTTATTGGGCTACCTAATTTAACTAAATATAATAGAATTGATATTGTTGCTTGTGGTAGTGCTTATAATGTTGGATGTATTGCTAAGTTTATTTTTGAAGATTATGCTAATGCAGAGGTTAATACTTATATTGCTAGTGAGTATAGGTATAAGAAGAATTTTTTAGATGAAAAGAGTTTACTTATTGTTATTAGTCAGTCCGGTGAGACTGCAGATACTCTTGCTTCTTTAAGATTAGTTAAGGAAAAAGGTGTTGATACGCTTGCGATAGTTAATGTTGTTGGTTCTTCTATTGCTAGAGAAGCTAAAGATGTTTTGTATATTAAGGCTGGGCCTGAGATAGCAGTTGCTACTACGAAGGCATTTACTGCTCAGTGTGCACTACTTAGTTTACTTGCATTTAAGATGGCTAATGATAAGAAGTTATTAAGTAAGGAAGCCAAGAAGAATATTATTAATAGTTTTTATAGTATTGGTGATGATGCAGATAATTTATTAAATAATGCTTCTAGTTCTAAAAGAATAGCTGAAAAGATATATACTTCTCATGATATTTATTTCTTAGGAAGGAAGGTTGATTATGCGGTTGCTTTAGAGGGCTGCTTAAAACTTAAAGAGATATCTTATATTCATAGTGAGGCTTATCAATCTGGTGAACTTAAGCATGGGTCTATTGCTTTAATTAGTAAGGATACACCTGTTATTAGTATAATTACTGATGATGATATTGCTCTTAAGACGTTAAGTAATATTAAGGAGACTAAAGCAAGAGGATCATATAGTATAGTGCTTTCTTCTGTAAGTGATGAACATATGAAAGAAGCTGCAGATGAATTTATTGAAATTAGAAAAACCAGTTCGTTTGTTATGCCAATACTTCCAGTTATTTATTTACAATTAGTAGCTTATTATGTTGCTAAGTTAAATGGTTGTGATATTGATAAGCCAAGAAATTTAGCTAAGTCTGTTACTGTTGAATAGTTAATAAAATTATGCATTTAAAAACTGATATAGATTTTTTATATCAGTTTTATTTTTTGTCTCTTTTATCGTGAATAAATAAAATATCTGTTTTTAGAATTAATGTTATTAGTACTGCTAGTAATATAATATAGAGAATAATTGCTTGGTGATTGTCTCCTAAAACATAAAATATTGAAATTGCTGCACATAAGGCATCAACTGCATACATGATTAGGACTGTTTTCTTTGTTGATTTGTTTAGTTTAAGTAACTGATGATGAATGTGTTCTTTGTCTGGAGCACCGATATTCCCACCTTTAAGTAGTCTTCTAAAGATTGCTAAGATTGTATCAATAATTGGTAAGAATAAGATAAGTAGTGGTACTATTAGGGAAGTTACTGTTGCAGCTTTAAAGCCTAAAAGTGATATAACAGCAATCATGAATCCTAAAAATGTACTTCCAGTGTCTCCCATAAAGATGGATGCTGGATTGAAGTTGTATACTAGAAATCCCAAAGTTGCTCCTAGCATAATTAAGCATAATGTTACATCTAAACCATTTAATCTATTTAAGAAATAAGCAATTATTGCAATAGTTAAGAAGTATATTGAACTTGTTCCTGCGGCTAAGCCATCTAAACCATCTATTAAGTTAATAGCGTTCATGATTGCCGTAATAAATAATATGGTTACTGGCTGGCTAATTACACCAAATGAGATATTTAAGCCGAAGGCACTTAGTTCTGATATGAAGATGTTTCCGTAGTATACTACAATAGATGAAGCAATAAGCTGCACGATAAATTTGTATTTAGCAGATATCGGTTTTATATCATCAAAGATTCCTAGAAGAATTATGATAAAGCCTCCAATAAGTATTGAGTTCATTTGAACTGTTGGTTCAGCAAAGAAGATATAGCCAATTAGAAATGAACTAAATATTGCAAGTCCACCTAGTCTTGGCATAGGTTTTTTGTGTACTTTTCTTTCGTTTGGATAGTCAATTGCACCTACGTGTTCTGCTATTTTTTTTACAATTGGTACTAGTAATACACTTGATATAAATGTAACAAGTAAAATTATTAGAATACTATTTCCGTTAACTGCATATTTCATTTAATCACTTCCGTTAATATTATTATACACTACTCTTTTATAAATAAAAAGAAATTTAGTAGGTAATGTCTACTAAATATAATCCGTTTGCCGGTGCTGTTGTGTAGCCGGTAGTATTTTTTTCTTTTTCTAACATTTCTTTGATGCTTTCTACATCTGCTTTTTCTTCACCTATTTTAATAAGAGCACCAGTTAAATTTCTAACCATGTATCTATAGAAACTTTTACCAATGAAGGTTATAACTAGGATATCTTTCTTTTTTGTAAATTTTATTTTATATATTATACTATTATAGTTTTCTCTTTCACCACTAGTAAAGGCTTTATATGAGTGGAAACCTAGTAGAAGTTTTGATGCTTTTTTCATTTTTTTAATATTTAGTTTGTGACAGTAGTTATATAGATAATCGTTATCTAAGGCATCAAATTCACCCATGTTTATTACGTACTGATAAGTTTTTGTTACAACACTAAATCTGGCGTGAAAGTTATTGTCAACTTTTTCACAATAATTTACATGAATGTATGGTTCAACTAATGAGTTTATGGCATTTTTTAGTCTATCTTCTGGGATATTTACATTAAGATCAAAGTGAATCATTTGATTATAAGCGTGCACTCCTCTATCTGTTCTTCCAGCTCCTTTAACTACGACAAGACTTTTATTTATTTTGGTTAGAGCTTTTTCTAAAGTTTCTTGGATGTTTAGTTTATTTTTTAGTCTTTGAAATCCATAAAATTTACTTCCATCATAACTAATACTTGCTTTATATCTCATTAAAATACACTCCTATATATTGCTTTTAATAGTTCTTTAGTTTCTAAATAATATTCAAGCTCGGCGTTTTTTTCTTTGTTTGCTTCGTCTATGAAGTTGATAATTTCATTCTTAGGAATGAAGCCAGCTTTGATTCCATTTATGATTGTACCTTGATATTTAATTATTTGATTTTTCATTACAATAATGTCTTTACTAATATTGTTTAAATAAACTGGATTATTACTAATTATTATGAATTTAATTTGCATTGATGCGTTTATAAGTCTTATGAAGTTAAGAAATTTATTTTTGTATTTTTCACAGATGCAAGCATCGGCATTATATAAGATTATTACTTTAGGTTTTTTGTAAATTGTAAATAATAGTTTGGTGCACATTTCTTCATATGAACTAAGTTCAGTTATTTTTTTCTTACTAATATCAGTTAGTTTTAGATTAGTAAAGTATTCTTTATTTTTTATGTATGTTTTTACTTTTTTATTTGGTTTAAGAGATATATGATTAATATTTGGTGACAATATTTCAAGGTCGTTTATTTCACCCATAAATGAGATAAAGTTTTTGTTTGATAAGATAAGATTGTCTTCATTTAAATACATTATTTCCATATTTCACCTATTAATGTTTTTTCGTCAGAGTAATCATTTTTTAGTAGGTCATAGTAATTTAGCCCACTACTTAGTTCAATTATAAATGGCATTTTCATTCCGTATTTGCTTAGTAGTTTTTCATCTTTTAGAAGAATTTCAGTTTTTCCATAATCAGCTACTTTATAGTTGTCAATTATTAGGATATAGTTTCCTAGTAAAAGTTCTTCTTTGTTATTTGTTACACTTAAAATAGTAATATTGTTTTCTTTGGCATATTTAAGAAGTTTCATTTTATTTTCAATTGTTAAGTAAGTTAGGAGGTTATCTATGCCGAGAATGCTAGGGTTTATTATTAGAAGTGATAAGATTTTAATAAGAATTTTTTCATTTTCTTTTAAGAGGTTTATTTTAGAAACTAGTAACTCTTCGATGTTAAAGTATTTTGCTATATTTTTAATTTTTTCGGTTGATAGGTCTCTAGAGATACCTAATTTATCTTGATAATAGATTAGTTCTTCTTCGGCATATTCTGTGTTAAATTTATTATCATTAAAGACTACTGCAATATTTTTTTGTAGGTAGTCGAGTGGTAGGTTTTTTATATTTTGACCATCTATGAATATATCCGTTGATGGTATTTTGTTTATTAGTTTTTTTAGTAAGTATGTCTTACCAGATGCTGGCAAGCCAATTATATTTACAACCCCATCTAATTTTATATTTAGATTATATTCTTGTATTTCTAGTTTTTCCATTAGATATTCCCCCATCCATTATAATTATTATAACATAGCATTTTTCATATTCAATAAGCAAATAAAAAAAATTAGCAATTTTGCTAATTTGATAGGTATTCTACGGCTGTATTTAACTGTGTGTCTTCAACTATTTGTCCTTCTTCTGTACTTTCAGGTAGTTCTTTTTCAACATCTGGGGTTAAGCCAACACCATCAATACAGTTACCTTCTGGAGTAAGCCATTTAGCTGTTGTATATTTAATCATTGCTCCATCACTAAGATTTGATGTTTGTTGTACTTTGCCTTTTCCGTATGATTTAGTACCAATTAGTGATGCACCATAACTATATTTTAAGGCAGCTGCTAGGACTTCTGATGCAGATGCAGAACTACCATTAATTAAGATGCCTACTTTGTATGAGCGTTGTTCTTCTGTTTCATCTTTAGTTATTTCAGTTTTATTTTTATTTTCTAAGGAGTAGATTGTTTTACCTTTTTCAATGAATAGTTCAGCTATTTTCGTTGCTTCGTTTAGGTAACCACCAGTGTTGTTTCTAACGTCAATTATAAGTGAATCTATATTAGAAGATTCTAATTTTTTTAGTTCTTTGTTAAACTGTTCATAAGCCGTATCAGAAAATTTAGTAAGTGCAATATATCCAATTCTTTTTTCGTTTTGTTCTATAACTTTACTAGATACTGCTGGGTTGTAGAGGGTTTTTCTTTTAACGTTAAATGATAGTTCTTCCTCACCTCTTTTGATTGTTATTTTGACAGTATCTGTTTTACTTTCTTTTATTAAGGTGCCAAGTTCTGTGGATGTTTTTTCAGCTACGCTTTCATCATTGACTTTGGTGATTATGTCACCTGTTAGGATACCTGCTTCTTTTGCTGGTGTATCATCATAAACATTTATTATTTCAAATTCTTCATTGTCATTTTTAGTAAATAAAACGCCGATGCCTTCATATGTTCCAGTTAAAGATGATGTAAGATATGACTTACTACTTTCGTTTAGGTAGGTTGTGTATGGGTCACCTAAATAGTTTAGCATACCTTGAATTGCTGCATCTATAAGGGCTTCTTCGTTAACGTTATCATAATAGTTATCAAGTATTTGGTTATAAGATTTTACAAATTCTTGTAGGTGTTTATTATTTGATGTATTTTGTTTTCCAGTATTTATATTTCGGTATGCAATATAACCGGTTCCAAGGCTCATTATTAATGAAGAAATTACGGAAATAACGATTACTTCCCAAAGTTTAAATGTTGGTTTTTTGCTTTCTTTTTTCATACGACTCTCCATAATAATAATATCATAGTTTTTATATTTTTAGTTATAAAAAATAGACTTTTACGTCTATTTTAATACTTTATCATAGCTTTCAGTATATGCTGATATTACTTTACCATTTTTAATTAGGTAAAGAGCACTGCCATTTACTTTTACTTCTTCACTGCTTGCAGGGTTTTTGTTTGTTGTATCAGATACTGCTATTTTATTTAAGCCATCGTTTAAATCAATGAAGTAAAGTTTTTTAGCATCGTCTTTTGCTCTATATGTTTTAACGATATTGTTGTATACGGCACTATTGTCATCTGTGCTATCATAGATAAAAGCATAATATTCATCGTATGGGCGATTAAACATTGTCCCAATTGTTGCTTCATCATAATTAAATGTGACTTCTGAAGTATTATTGTTTTCTTTTTTATTTAATACTTTTTCAGTTAGGAAGTATAACCCTGTTGCTATTAAAGCAATTATAACTGTTATGATGATTAAGTTTCTTATTTCACTTGAATCTTCACTTTCATATTTTTTTAATCTTTTTTGTTTCATCTAAACCACCTTGCATATATTATATCACAAGTTCTTTAAAAAAGAAGCCTTTTTGTTTAGGCTTCTCAAATATTACTTCATGATATCGTTAATTCTTTTGAATTAGATTGATATTATGAGGCAAATTGTGCACTAAGTAATATTCGTGTGCACATTAGTATTTTAGTCATTTTTGATGGTATTAATTCTTCCAGTTTTTTCCATTTCGTCATTATCAAATTTAACAGTCAGGCTTAGACCAATAACAAGGATGCAGCTTAAAAAGTAGATCCAAAGCATGAGTACTGCAATATTAGATAATCCAGCATAGAAGATATCATATCTAGCAAAGTGGGATATATAATAACTATATATTTCGGTTGTTATTATCCAGCCAGCTGCTGTGAATATTGCTCCTAAGTTAATTTGAGAGGCTGGAATGCTTTTATTTGGAGCCATAGTAAATATCACTTTAATAAAGATAAAGATAATTAGCCAAGATATCGGTCCTTGCATTATTTCAAGAATACTTGTTATGACTGATTTTATATTGAAGTAGTCAATTGCATTTATTATTTTTTCACCAAATACTGGTACTAATAAAATGAATAAGTAAAGTACAACAATTAGTAAAGTCATAAGTATTGCTTTAATTCTTCTTTTAATCCATGACGTTTGTTTGCAACCATAGATTTCGTTTGCACTAAAGATTATGGAGTCAGCTGCATTTGATGATAAGTATGCCATTGTTATAATGATTACTAATAATTTAGCATCGATCGTTTTACCGTCAATAATAGGAACAATCATATTCACTATATTATCATTGAAGTTTGCTTTGATTAATTCAATAATGGAATCAATTGATATATTAAATAGTGATGCTCCATAGCCAATTAATGTTACTATTGGAACTAGGGATAGTATTAGAAAGAATGCTATTTGTCCAGGAAGAGCCATCATGTATGGTTTGTTAAGAATTACCCATACGTCTTTCAAAAACTTTGTTACGTTAGTTTTTCTTTTTTCAATTATAGTATTAACTTTCTTTTTCATTTGTCTCAATCGTTTCTTTATTTTCGCGCATTTGAATACTAGCTTCATTGATGGCATCATCTAATAATTTAAGGTCATCTACTATCATACTAAAGCCAATGGCAGCACCATATTCATAAGGTAGTGTTTTAAATTCTTTTACTAATTTTTTAATATAGTTAATAACTTGTTTTTCAGTGTAACCTACAAGATATACCATAAATTCGTTACCATCTGTTCTCATTATTTCTGAGTTATCAAGTTGGGTTTTTATTAGGATACCTGCGGATGCTTTAATTTGTTTATCGCCTTCTTCATGACCAAATGTATCATTTATATATTTTAAGTTGTTTAAGTCAATTACGATAACTGCTTGTGGATAAATAGTATTTTTATTCCATACGTCCATTTTTTCATTTAAGTAGTTACGATTTTTTAGACTTGTTAACATATCGATAAATTTTAATTTTTCATCTTTACGGATTTTAGTATCTAATTTAATGTGTTTTTTAGAAGCAATAACTATACCAATAATTATGACACCAATTGATACTGCGACAAGGATGTATTTTGCTACTACGCCTGCAATATTTTCTTGAGCGTTAGTTTGACTATATGTGTCTAAACCTTCAGATAAGATTTTGTTGTCGTCTAAAAATAATGAGTAGTTACTAAATAATTTATAGAAAGCGTCATCGTTTGTTTGATATCTAAATTCCATATTGTTTGGAATATATCCACTATAATTAATAATGCTATTTTTTATTTTTTTGTTGTGATATAGGTTGTAAGCGTTAGCATCGATAGCTATTGTATATCCTTTATTATAAGCCTTGATTAAATGACTTATGTTTTTAACTTGTTTAGTTGTTGTTTTGCTATCTAAATAATTTGCTAATTTGCTTCCTTTTATAACATATACAGTATCATTTACATAAGAGATATCTGATACTTTGTTACTGTTTTCATAATTATTTATTATATAGTATTTATAAGGTAAATTAAGTTTGATTGTATAATCATTTAATGTTTCATCTGTATTGTTGATCATTATATCAACATCTTTGTTATTGTATGCTTTAATTAAACTACTATCGGTTTTATATTTAGTATAAGTAAAGTCTGTGTTTACAAATTTACTAAAGTCTGTTAGATATGAAAATAAGATACCACCAGTTTTATTACCACTTAGGGATGTATAGGCTGGATTTTCAGTGAAACCTATTTTATAAGTTTTACTGGTTAGTTTATCTGTATCTAGTCCAGTTAGAGCTAGTTTTTCAACAAATAAGTTATAGAGGTTTGTATAGTAAGATTTTTCATATTCATCGTTATACCAAATATTGTAGAATTTATTTACGATACTATTTAATATTTCATCTGTTCCAAGGTGAATGTAGTAGTATTTTTTTAGTTCTGGTAAATGGTATGTTATTATATAATTTTTTTCAAGAATTTTATCAATGTATTCATTTAAAGGCACTAGTGCGTAGTCAATTGCTTTATCTTCTAGACCTTGAGCTAGGGCTGTATCTGATTCATATGTTACAAAAGTACTTGTAATTTTATATCCTTTTGAGATATAAGCAATGCCCTCATTTAGTCCACCAATTTTTTTGCCATTTAAGTCTGAAGGTTCATTAATTAGTTCTCTGTTTTTAGAGATTAGTACGTAATGATCAGTAAATAATAGTAGTCCTTCTTCTGGTTTACTTTCAGATACAGTTAAACCTAGAGAATTGTTAGTTTTATAGTCTGATACATTTTTGTTTATTGATATACCATATTCTTTTGATAGTTCATCAAAAAATTCGTTTACGGTTCCTTTACCATCAGTACTAAATACATTTAAATTGTTTGGTAGATTAACAGTTACGATACTTGTTTTATTTTTATCTATCCATTCTTTTTCTTTAATATTTAATTGATTACTATTTTTAAATGTTGTTAAGTAAATTACTGCTCCAGTGGCGATTAATAGTATGATGATTATAATGGTCACTACTATTTTTTTATTTTTTTTCATAGTTTCCTACTTTCTCTCACTTTGTTTAATCCATGATATAAGTGTTGCATCACTTTTTTTATAACCCATTAGTGGGAAAAATTTTGCATTGTCATCTTCTGCTGTGTTTGTGAAGATAAAGTTAATATCATAGAATTCTTTTTCTTCAGTTGATAAGTACTCTAATGATTTGATTGCTATGGCTTGGGCATCTTCAGTAGTTCCTTCTTTTAGTTCTATTATAAGATAGATTATTTTGCCTTTTAAATCAAATGTTACTTTGTTTATTTTTTCGTTTTCTTTTATTTTTCCTTCGATTTCTTTTTGCTTATCATCTGATATTTTTACGCTTTCAATTCCATATAGTCTTTTGCCATATACATCTGTTCTTGTTTGCTCAATGAAGTAGTAAACAAATGCTGATGCGATTAGAATAATACAAACAATGCTTACAATCATAAGAATGCAGTATATACGGTTATTTTGATAGAACCCCTTTAATTTTTTCATAATCTTTCACCTCTTTAAGTATCTTTATTATACTATATTACTTATTACTTTTCAATTTACTCTTTAAGAGAAAAGAAAAAGCAAATTATGCTTCTTCTAACATTTTTTGAAAATCTTGTTCACTCCATATAGGAATGTTTAGTTCTTTGGCTTTGTCATATTTGCTTCCTGGATTTGTACCAACTAGAACTGCTGATGTTTTTTTAGTTACTGAAGAACTCCATAAACCACCATTTTCTTCAATGATTTCTTGTATTTGATCTCTTGTATAGTTTTCTAGGGTTCCGGTAACAACGATTCTTTTTCCATTTAGGAATGATGACTCATTAGTTTTTTTGCCTAGATATGTCATATTAACATTTACATTTTTTAAGTCTTCAATTACTTTCATGTTGTCTTCATTTTTGAAGAATTCTGTTATGCTTTTGGCTAGGATTGGACCGATGTCAGGAATATTATTTAGTTCTTCGAATGAAGCGTTTGCTAGATTATCTAGAGTTAGATATTTTTTAGCAATTAGTTTAGCATTTTTTTCACCAATTCCTTTGATACCAATAGCAAATAAGAATTTTTCTAGGGAGTTGTGTTTTGATTTTTCAATTGAGTCAAGTAAGTTATCAACGCTTTTTGGTCCAAATCCTTCTAGTTCAATTAGTTCTTCTCTACGGTCTTTTAAGTTATAGATATCAATTAGTTTAGTTATGATACCCATGTTGTAGAAGTCTTCTATTATTCTTTCACCTAGGCCATCAATATTCATGGCTTTACGATCTGTATAGTGAATAAGTGATTCGATATTTCTTGCAGGGCATTTGTCGTTTGGACATTTTAAGTCAATTCCAGATAATGTTGGAATAAGTTTTGCATTACATATTGGACATGTGTCTGGCATTATGAATTCTTTTTCGTTACCAGTTCTTTCATTTATTACAGGACCTACTACTTCTGGGATGACATCTCCTGCTTTTCTTACAAGGATTGTATCACCAATAAGTAATCCTTTGTCTTTAATATATTCACGGTTATGTAGGGTTGCTCTTCTTACGGTTGAGCCCATAATTTTAATTGGTTCGAATACTGCGTTTGGAGTTATTAAACCGGTTCTACCGACTGTGCAGACGATATCAGTTAATTTTGATTTTACTTCTTCTGCTGGGAATTTGTATGCAATAACCCATTTTGGATATTTAGCAGTGTTGCCAAGTTCTTTTTGCATGTGGATATCGTTTACTTTAATAACAATTCCATCGATTTCGTAAGGAAGAGAGTCTCTTTTTTCAGTCCACTCTTCGATGTAGTCTAATATTTCATTTACATTATGAACTAATCTTATATTAGGGTTTACGATAAAGCCAAGATGTTTTAAGTCCATAAGGGCTTCATAATGAGTTTGTCTTTTAGTTTCTGGAACATGATAAAGAAAGGCATCAAGATTTCTTGATTTTGCGATACTACTATCTAATTGTCTAATACTACCTGCGGCGGCATTTCTGGGATTTTGAAATAATGGTTCACCATTTTTAGCACGTTCTTCATTTAATTTTTCAAAACTTTTTTTAGGCATGTAGATTTCTCCACGAAGTTCAATATCTACTGGTTCAGTTAATCTTAGCGGGATTGTTTTGATGGTTTTTACGTTATGGGTGATATCTTCCCCAATTGTTCCGTTTCCTCTAGTTGCAGCACTTTTAAAGATCCCTTTTTCGTATGTTAGAGATACTGCTAGGCCATCTATTTTTAGTTCACAAACGTAACTAGGATTAGGAAATTCTTTACGAATTCTTTCATCAAAAGCGACTATTTCGGCTTCGTTAAAGACATCAGCGATACTAAACATTGGATGTTTATGAGTTACTTTTTGGAATTCACCAATTACTTCACCACCTATTTTTTCTGATGGAGAGTCTTTTCTTTTTAATTCCGGGTATTTTTCTTCAATATCTAGTAGTTCACTCATCCAGTTATCATATTCTCTATCGGTTACAGATGGGTTGTCTAATGTATAGTATTCTACGTTTGCCTTTTCAATTAGTTTTATGAGTTCGTCATATCTTTCTTTCATGTTCTTTTCCTTTCAGATTACTCTTTTATTATAATCCATTTATTTGTAATTATAAAGAAGTTCTCTTTCTTTTAAATATCTTTTTAGAAATTGGTTATCTAGACTATATAGGTAATCTATAATATCATTAAATTCTGTTTGTTTTTGTTCTTTATAGTTTTCCGCTAATATTAGTTTTAGGTAAGGACTATTTTTATTGTTTTTCCTTATTATGTGGATGTTTTCGTCATAGATGTTTGAACCTTTTTCAGTTGTAAAATAGACTAGATGGACTTCTTCTTTTGATGTTTCTTTTATAAAGTTTAAGATATCTAGGTCATCGTTGAATTGGTCTTTATTTTCATTAATATTATAGTCCATGAGTACTATCTTTGATTTATTTTTAAAGATTGTGTAGCTTCTTACGTTTTCTTCTTCATGAGTGAAATAGTTTAATAGTTCAAAGTCTTCATCATTTAATATTAGTTTTAATGTGTTAATTATAAAGTATTTAGTATTAGGATTATCTATAAGATATTTAATGGTTATAGGATTTAATAGTGAGATGTATTTCATAGTACCTCCTATTTATATATGTTGTAAGTCTTTAACCAATTTCCTTTTTTTTAATTAATTTTTTTAATACTTTTGTGATTTTTCATTAGTTTTTTGATGCCAGTTTTGAATGCTACGGAGATTAGTGAGCCATCACATTTAACGACTACGCCGGTTCCATATTGTTCGTGGCTGATGATACTTCCTTCAGTAATATCATTATTGTCGTTTGTATACATTTGCTTTTTATCTATTACTTTATTTTCTTCTTTAGGGCCTATTTTTTCGATTAGCTTTTCGTCTATTTCGCTTATGAATCTTGATGGAATGTTCATATTTTCTTTTCCATAAAGCATTCTTCTTTTAGCGTTTGTTAGGTATAAACGCTCTTTTGCTCTAGTGATACCTACGTAGCATAGTCGTCTTTCTTCTTCAAGGTTGTTTTCCATTAGGGACATGTTGTGAGGGAATAGTCCTTCTTCCATGCCGACTAGGAATACTACAGGAAATTCTAGGCCTTTAGCACTATGAAGGGTCATAAGGGTTACAACATCACCATCTTCTGTGTGATTTGAGATGTCTGCAATTAGGGATACTTCTTCTAGGAAATCTCCTAAGTTTGCGGAACCTGTTCTTTCTTCAAAGGATGCGGTGATACTTTTAACTTCCATTAAGTTTTCTAGTCTGATTTCATCTTCTAGAGCTTTACTGCTTTCTAGTTCTTTTTTCATGCCAGAGCGTTCTAGAACTTCATCAATCAGTTCAGTAAGAGACAAGCTTTCACTTCTTTTAATTAGGTCCTCAATTATTTCTTTAAATTCTAATTCTTTTCTTGTTTCTAATGCATCAAACATGCTAATATTTTGCTGTTTAGCGCGCTCTTCGATTGCTGCTATAGCGCTCTCACCTATACCTCTTTTTGGGGTGTTAATTACTCTTCTTAAACTTATTTCATCGTGTGGGTTGTAGATTAATCTTAGATAACTAATAAGGTCTTTGATTTCTTTACGATTGTAGAAGTAGTAACTACCAAATACTTTGTAAGGGATGCCTTTTGCTAGGAAAACGTCTTCAATAGCACGTGATTGAGCATTGGTTCTATAAAGGATAGCGATATCTTCGTTTTTATATCCTTCACTAAGCAGGTGTTTTATTTCGTCAATTACTAAGGCAATTTCGTGTTTTTCATCATATGCACGCATATATTTTATTTTTACGCCGTCTCCATTATCTGAAAATAGTTTTAAGTCTTTGCGTTCTGTGTTGTGTTTAATTACTTCGTTTGCTGCTGATAGAATGTTGTTTGTACTACGATAGTTATGCTCTAATTTAATAACTTTTGCCCCTTTAAAGTCTTTTTCAAAGTTAGAAATATTTCTAAAGTCTGCTTGTCTAAAAGCATAAATGCTTTGGTTCATATCACCTACGACAAAGATGTTTTTGTATTTATTAGATAACATTACTGATAGTTTGTACTGAACTGGGTTTGTATCTTGATACTCGTCTATGAGAATGTATCTATATTTATCTTGATAATATTCTAGGATGTCTTTACGTTCTTTAAAAAGATTTACTGGTAGTAGTAATAGGTCATCAAAGTCCACTGATGCGCTTGTTTTTAGTTTATTGTTATATCTGTGGTAGACCTCTACGACTACTTTATCCATTGGAGTGTTAAATAGTCTATCTAGTTCACCATCTGTTAGCATTTGGTTTTTGATAAAGCTGATTCTATTTCTTACGTATGATGGTGAGTATTGTTTAGAGTCTAGGTTCATTTCTTTTAGTAGTTTTTTGATAATAGTATTAGTGTCATCACTATCTATTATGGTAAAGTTGCTTGGCAAGCCTAGTATGTCATGGTTTTCCCTTATGATACGGACTCCTAGAGAGTGAAATGTTCCGATGAATGAGGAAACATCACCGATAAGGTTTGATACACGATCACGCATTTCAGCTGCTGCTTTATTGGTAAATGTTATTGCTAAGATGTTGTATGATGGGATGCCTTCTTCAATTAGGTAGGCTATTCTAGTTGTTAGTACTTTGGTTTTACCAGAACCGGCTCCGGCCATTACTAGGACTGGTCCATCTATAGTTTTTACTGCTTCTATTTGTTCTTTGTTTAAATTTTTTAATAATTCCATAATTGTGCCTTTCATTTTCTGATATAAATATTATAGCAAATAAAAAAAAGAATTCCAAGAAAATTGTAGCGAACAATTGTATTTTTTCTTAAATTCTTTTAGATGTATTTTGAATCGCTTTGGATTAAACCTTGAGCAATTAGTTTGTATAGCATTTTTTCATAGTTGTATGGTTCTTCTGTAAAAGCAATTTCATGAAGTTTATTTTTGTTGATATAAATATTAGTATACTTAGCATTTGAAGCTGTGATGATTTCTTCTTCTAGAAGCCTTTTAACAACGTTTTTGTATGATACTTTATAAGTATTACTATAAGCAATTATTTCATTAAAGTGGATCTTTGTTCTTTTTTCACCAAATTCTATTTTTAAAGATTTTTCTGGCATTAGAAGTGCTCTTGCAAAGTTTTCAGCTAGTTCTTCTTTATTATTGTTTGACATGATTAGAAGTTCACCTAGATATTTTGCAACTAAGTATCTTTGTTCATAGCCGTTTTCTGCAACTGGCACGATTATAACTGGTATATTATTAATTATTTCAAAGAAGCCGTCAAACAAGCCCTCACTTACTTTTTTAGGTACAGTTAATATTATTATATTGTGATTTTCTAGTAAGTATATAAGGTTGTGAATTGGTGCTTCGATTGGAATTTGGAAGAAAATTCTTAGTTTAGTTGCTAGGCTTTGAGCTTCTTTGTTAGTGTTTACTAGATGGACACCAAATTTGTTATGTAAGGTTATACCTGAAAGTTTTAGTAAGTTAAAATAATTTTCAATTTTATTGTTTATGTAATTTTTAATATTTTCTTTTTTGATATTTGATGCTTTTTCTTTGAAGAAGATATTATCATATTTTATATTAATACTAGCATCAATATTTAAAATTTCGTCTATAGTTGTATCATATATTTTAGCAAATTCTTCTAAACGTTCTAGGGATGCGATTATTTTATTGCGTTCATATTTAAGTATTGCTGGAGCTGATACGCCAATTTTTTTGCCGGCTTCTTCCATTGATAAGCCTTTTTTTATTCTAAACATTTTTAGGTTTTCACCAACAGTTTTTTTCATAAGCCACCTCGTTAATATTTTCTTAATTTAATTCTAACTCTTTAACTAATATTTTTCAAGTTTTTTTGCATAAATTTAAATATATAACTTTACTAATTTTGATTTTTGGGGTATTCTTTAATTAGGAAAAATATCGAGTGTGGGGTGTGAAATGGAAGAAATTATTCGTATTTTAAGAAGAAAGACTGAAAATGATTGTTATATGAGGTATGATTATGAGTCTTTAAAGAAAATTATTTTGGATGAATGTCCAGATATTGGTGATATAGATAAAACTATATTTGAATTAGAACAGCAAGGAATTATTTATTCATCTAATGGTTTTTATAGAGTTGTTAGACCTACTACTAAAAGAGGTGTGTTAGATGTTACACATCGCGGGACACTATTTATTATGGATGGTGATAAGAAAAGACGAATTGATTCTGCTAATTTAAAGGGTGCTTTACCTAATGATGTGGTATTGTATGATGTTAGTAATGATGAAGTAAAAGTTCTTAAGGTTCTTAAGAGGAACTGTCCAAATATTGTTTGTGAGGTTATACAAAAAGATAATGGTAAGTATAAGCTTGAACCTAAAAAAGTTAGAGGTATGCTTAATATAAATATTAGTCAAGATGTTCTTAGTAAAATTGGTAGCGGTAGTTATGTACTAGTTAAGCTTGATAAAGAAATGAAGTATGGCATGTATGATGGCGAAGTAGTTAAGCCAATAGTACTAAATGGTAAGATTGATAGAGATTTAGCGCTTGTTGCTTTTAGTAACGGGTTTGATACTGAGTTTTCGCCGGCTTCAATTAATGAGGTAAATGCTCTACCAAATGAGGTTACAGAAGAAGAGATTGAAGAGCGTAAGGAAAACGATTTTAGAGATGAACTTATATTTACGATTGATGGTGCAGATACCAAAGATATGGATGATGCGGTTAGTTTAAAGATGCTTCCTAATGGTAATTACGAGTTAGGCGTGCATATTGCTAATGTATCGCATTATTTAAAGAAGTGTCCACATTTACTTGCTGAAGCTAAAGAAAGAAGTACTAGTTTGTATATGCTTAATACAGTTATACCGATGCTTCCACCTAAGTTATCAGATTGGTTATGTTCATTAAATCCAAATGTGGATAGATTAGCAAAATCTGTAATTATGGAAATTGATAGTGAGGGTAATGTTGTAAATTCAAGGATTTGTGATTCAGTAATTAATTCTAAAAAGAAAATGACTTATGATGATGTTAATAGAATTTTAGAAGATGGTATTGTTCCAAAAGGATATGAGAAATTTAAAGATGTATTATTACAGATGGATAAGTTAAGTAAGATAATTGGAGCTAAGAAGTTTGATAATGGTGAAGTTACTTTCTTTTCTACGGAGACAAATGTTGAGATAGATAAGGATGGTAAGGCGGCTGGTGTAAGTAAAAGAACTAGTTTGTCTGCTGAAAAGTTAATTGAAAGATTTATGATTCTAGCAAATGAGACGGTAGCAAGTTACGTTGATATGATGGATTTGCCATTTGTTTATAGGGTTCATGAAGGGCCTAATCCAATTAAGTTAAAAGAGGCTTTAAAGATTATTAATACATTAGGTTATAGTATTCCAGAAAGTAAGATAATGAAAAGTCCAAGACTTATTAAAGATATTTTAGATAAGGCTAAAGATAGTGATAAGTTCCCACTTCTTTCTAGTTTGTTATTAGTTAGTATGAGTAGAGCTAGATATTCAAAGGATAATATTGGGCACTTTGCTTTAGCTTCTCATGCATATACACATTTTACTAGTCCAATTAGACGTTTTCCGGATACAATGGTACACTTTTTATTAGATTATTATAATGATGTTGCTTTAGGTAATAAGAGTATTAGTTATGATACTTTGAAGAAGCTGGAATCCGAGTTAGAGGAAGCTTGTGATTATGCTTCTATTAGAGAAAGACAAGCTGATAGGGCTGAGTTTCAAGCTAGTAGACGTAAGATTATGGATTATATGAAATCTTTAGAAGGAGAACATTTTGAAGCAGTTATTAATATGATTGATAGAAAAGAAGTTAGTGTTACAACAGATAATGGTATTAGTGGTACGATTCCGTTTAGGGATGTTCTTGGTGATACATTCTTCTTTCATGAGAATAATTATATGTTGATTGGTCGTCATACTAAGAAAAAGTATAAGATTGGTAATAGAGTTATTGTTACAGTTAAAGGTGTTAATGAGTTTGAAGAAAAGGTTAACTTTACTTTAGATGGTAATTTATCTAGGGCGTATGCTGAAGGTAAAGAAGGATATGGAAAACCTAAGGTTAGAAAAAAAAGTAGCAAGTAAAAAAGGAAGTGATTGCTTCCTTTTTAGTTTTCTTGAATTTCTAGGTTGTTTGTTCTAATATGGTTTATGAACTCTGTTTTGAAATTTTCTAGTTCTTCACTTGTTAAGGTTCTTTCTTTTGAGCCTAAATTATATCTTATAGTAATTTTCTTATTGTTGTCATTTTCGTAAATATCCATTAGTTTATAATTTAGAATAATTTCATTGTTATATTTACTTAGAATGTTTTCTAATGTGCTATAAAGCATGTCTTTTGAAGATATGATTGTGTAATCTAAAGTTGATACTGGATATTTGCTTACTTCTTCGTATGGAATTGTTTGATTTTCTAGTTCAGTAAATAAGTCAAAGTCAATGTCTAGTGCAACAAATACTTTCTTTTTATTTATTTTATTTGTGATAGTACTATTAAATACTTTAATTTGACCTAGGCATTTATTAAGCCTATATATGTCCATTGTTAGATCGTTTTCATAGTATTCTTCTGCTGTGCCTTCTTTAAATTCTACTTTGATATTTTTTAGATCGTTAAATAAATTGTAGCATAGAGTTTTAATTTCATAGTATGCTTCTTTGATTTTATCAGCGTCTCTTACTAGTAGTAAAGATAATCTACGATGGTTTTCTTTATCGTTTATGGTTGTTCCTATTTCAAATAGACCGAATTCGTTATAGTTTTTTAGGTTAATAATTGCTGATTCAAGCATTGCTAGAGATAGGTCTTTTCTTAAGATATTATCATCAGTTTTACCTAGAAGGTAGGTGTTTTCTAAGTTGATATCTAATTTCTTTAAGAATGATGATTTATGCCATAGGTATGTATGAATTTCATGGTATCCTTTGTTATTTGCTAGATATCTTTTTGCTTCGTATTCATCATTAAATACTGGCTCATTAGGAGCAAATGTACAATACATTTTTAATGGGATATGCTCGAAGTTTTCGTATCCATACATACGAGATATTTCTTCAACAATATCTGCTGCAATTGTGATATCTTTAGTTGATCTAAATGTTGGGGCAATTATCTCAAATGAATCTTCCTTTGGAGTTACTTTAAATTCTAGACTTGTTAAGATTTTATTTACTAGTTCATCTTCAATTTCAAAGCCAAGGCTTTTATATAAATAGTCTTTCTTTAATTCAATGTGATTTTCTTCTTGCTTTTTTGGATAGACGTCAGTGATGTTTGATGCGAATGTTAAGTCTTTGTTTTCATCTTTAAGAAGTTTTATAAATCTTCTTGCTGCTAACATTGCTAGGTTTGGATCTAGGCTTTTTTCGTATCTTGCGCTTGCTTCTGTTCTTAAGCCAATACTAAGAGCTGTTTTACGAACTGTGTAAGCATTAAATGTTGCGCTTTCTAGAACAATGCTTGTAGTGTCATTTACTATTTCACTATCTAGTCCACCCATTACACCAGCAATTGCGAAGTACTTTCCACCATTTTTAATCATTAAGTCTTCGTTTGTTAGATTTCTTTCAGTACCATCTAGGGTTGTGTATTTATCACCGTTATTTGCTAAGCCTACTTCAATATTTTTTACGACTCTAGCGTCAAAAGCATGCATTGGTTGTCCTAGTTCAAGCATGATGAAGTTGGTTAAATCTACTAGTAAGTTTATAGAACGCATGCCAGCATAGTATAAGAATACTTGCATCCATAATGGGGTTACGTTGTTTGTAATGTTTTCCATCTTTGTACCAATGTATCTGTAGCAAAGTTCTGGGTTATTTATTTTAATGTCTAAATCTTTAACGTCTGGATTTTCTGTATATAGATCAAGTGGTAAGAGTTCATGGTTTGTGATTGCGGCGATTTCTCTTGCTATTCCATAGTGTCCCCAAAGGTCTGGTCTATGTGTTAATGATTTATTATCAATTTCAACGATGATATCATCAATTGGCATTAGCTCTTTTATATTAATACCTACTGGGGTATCTTCTGGTAGTTCAATTATTCCAGTGTGGTCATCTGAAATGCCTAGTTCTTTAGCACTACACATCATACCATAAGAATCTACACCAACTAGTGGTCTTACGCCTATTTCGATATCGCCTAAGTGTCCACCTGCTTCAATTAAAGCGCTTATTAAACCTACTTTAACGTTAGGAGCACCACAGACAATTTGTTTAATTTCTTTGCCATCGTCAACTTTTAAGATATGTAATTTAGTTGATTTTGGATGGTCTGCAACTTCAAGTATTTTAGCCGTTACTACGCCATCAATGTCTTTTCCTTTTACTTCAACGCCTTCTACTTCAGCAGTTCTGATAGTAAATTTATCCCATATTTTTAAGAAGTCGATGTCTTCACTATTTTTGATATGTTTTTTTAGAATATTACATGATATTTTCATTTTTTCACCTACTTTATATTAAATTTTTCTAGATATCTGATGTCTCCACTATTTAGGATTCTAATATCGTCTATTTTGTATTTCATCATTGCTAGTCTTGTTAAGCCTAGTCCAAAAGCAAAGCCAGTGTATTTATCTGGGTCGATGCCACCTTCTTTTAATACGTTTGGATGAACCATTCCACATGGACAAAGTTCTAACCAGCCTGAGTTTTTACATGTTGGGCAACCTACTCCACCACATACTGTACACGAACAGTCTAGTTCGAATCCTGGCTCAGTAAATGGGAAGTATCCTGGTCTTAGTCTTACTTTAACGTCTTCTTTAAATACTTCTTTTAGCATTCCTTCCATTGTGTATATTAGGTTAGATATTGAGATGTTTTCACCAATTACCATTCCTTCTAATTGGAAGAATGTGTTTTCATGGCAAGCGTCTAGGTCTTCATTACGGAAGCATCTTCCTGGAGCACACATTTTGATTGGTGAACCATATTTAAGCATACCTCTTACTTGAAGGGCACTTGTCTGAGTTCTTAGAAGCATTCCATTTGATAGCCAGTATGTATCTTGCATATCTCTTGCAGGATGAGTTTTTGGTACGTTTAAGGCTTCAAAGTTATAGTACTCACTATCCATTTCTGGACCAGTTAAGACGATAAATCCCATATTTTTAAGGATGTCAGTTACTTCTTTAGCAACGATTGTTACTGGATGAATGGTACCTGATTCTTTATCTACTGGAAGTGTTGGATCAAAAGTTTTTAAGCTCTGTGCTGTGTTCTTTTCTAAGGCATCTTTAAACAAGTTTTCTAACTCTGTTTTGGTCTTATTAAATAACGGGCCATAGATTTGTTTATCTTCTTTGCTCATGTCTTTAATAGTGCTCATAAGGCTTACTAGTTCACTTTTTTTGCCAAGATATTTTGATTTGATGTTAAGATAGTCTGCTTCTGTTTTAATAAGTAGGCTTTCTTCTTTGGCGTTTTTGATTATTGTTTCAATTTTCTCTTTCATATTTCCTCCCATAAAAAAAATCATAAACTAAAGGACGAATAAAATCCGCGGTACCACCTTAATTCATGATTTACATGCTCTTTAATCTTAACGCGATTATACGCTTAATGCTCTGATAATTGAAATTCATCTATTATCTCTCTTTGTAAATACTCTCAGCTTATCAATATTTACTCTCTTTAAAGAATATAATGGACTACTATGGTTATCTTCCTCGCATTACAAGTTAGATTTTAACATTAATTTTGCGTTTCGTCAATATTTTGGGCATCAATTAGTTCACTATAGATTTTAGGTATATCTAAAGGGCTTATTCCTAAATCTTCTAATACTTTATAAGCTGTCTCAATACTCATTTTTAAGAAAGCTTCTGGTTCTTCTAAAATGGTTTTGATTAGTTCTTGCCTTCTTAATTCTGCCGGTTGATTTTTGTATATGGTTATTAGGCTTTCGTTCATTGTTTTTAGTTTATTTATCATTTTTTCACCTACCTTATTCCTGGAATATATTGTTCTTCGCTGTCAATAAATCCAAGAGTACCTGTTATGATGTTACGAATGAGAGTCCTTTTAAGAATTCTTTTTAATTCACCATTTATATAAATATAGTATTTATTATGTTCTTCGTCTTTTAATATACCTTTTTCGTTCATTGTTATTATACCACAAGTTGCAACTATTTTGTCTTCATCTTTAGGATTGTTATCTCTTATTATTTCAAAATCTATGTAATGTTCTCTTTCTTCTTCAGTAAATAATACATTTACCAGTCTGAGAATGTATGACATGATGTTTAATCCGTTAAAAGATGATGTTCTAATTTTTTCAAGAAATAGGTCAAAGCGAGTGTTAAAAGGTATATGTGCTTGTTTAGCATTTGTTAGTTCTTCATATTCTTTTAAGGCTTCACTAAATGTGCTTTTGTCTTCTTTTTTGATGTCTTTGTATACTTTTCTTAAAATTTCATCGAAGTCCATATAAGTGTCAAAGTTTTGATTACGACATTTTAATCCTTTTATACTGCTTCCTACTTTGGCATTAAATAGGTCACCTGTTAAAATTTGTCTTGATGAGTCTGCTTCAATGATATATTTACCAACTCTAAAACTTAAATTTTCGTGGCCATCTCCATATTTGTTTTTCCAGCTAAAGCATTCTCTTTGAAAGTTGATTCCAAGTGAGTGGAGCATTTTAGCGTAGATAGCATTGAATTCGTAACATACGACTTCAGGAAATTGCGGGGAGATGGTTTCTATGTAATCAATCATTCGATGTTTTTCAGCGGCTAGGCCTCTTTGTTTTGCGGCAAAGAATTCTTCGTTGTAAGATAAGATTTTACACATTTTAATGTAGATAAAGATTGCTTTTTCTAAAGTGGAATAGTTTGCTGGAATATCTTTAGTTATGGCTTCAATTAGTTCTGGATTTAGGTTAGTTTTGCTCGTTAAAGAGTTTTCGTCACTCAGGTAAGTATTTTGTGATTCAAAATCTAGAATTTCATAGTTAACAATGTCAGTTATTCTTTTTTCTATATTTTCCGGAAAGATAAAATTGTCCATTAATTCTTCCCTAATTATAAATCTTCTTACTATATAAAGAAACGCCTCTTTAGAAATACTTCCTTTACGGTTAGGTGTGTTAATATAATCGTCAAGAGTTTTTGTGTCAAGTTCAAGGAACTCTATGATTTTATTTGCTGGAATATTATATGTTATACCATCGACTTTGGCTTGAATAGTTTTATTTTGAAGTTGTTTTTTTAAAATTCCATAGCCAATCAAATCTAATAATGTTTTATACCTTGAATATGTTATTCTGTTTAATTTTATTAAACCTTTATCTCTAGCGACTTCGATTGCTTCTAAAAATGGTATTTTTTCATATTCATATGTTTCGTCATCCATAGAGGAATCAGATGCGATTTTAAATTTATGAGCATTTTGAAAAATATTAAATAGTGTTTTAAAAGTTTGCTCATCATTTAAAGTATATTCTAGGAGTTCAACTGGATACTGAAATTGTTCAGCAACTATTTTATTTGTGTCGTTAGATATTTTTTCGAAGACTTGTGCGTCTAATAAAACAGTATTCGAAACTCTTTCCATAGTATCACCTTATTTTTATTGTATCATGACTTAGACATAAAAAAAAGACGCTGAGCGCCTTTTAGCAAATAATTACCATAAGTACAAGAATTACGATAAACATTGCAAGAACGAATTTCCAAATGTATTTCATCCATTCTTTATAAGTTATACCTAAGTAAGATAAACCAATAAGTAGAATAGCTGAACTTGGAGCAAACATACTTGCTAATCCGTAAGTTGATTGTAACATTATAGGAATTTGTTTTGCAAAGTCAGAGTATGCAGTTGTTAGATAACTACCAACAAGGCTTAATGTGTATTGATATTCTACAGAGAATAATGATGTGAATAAGCCAGCGATAGTACCTAGGATTGCATTAAACTTACTTGCAAGTTTCATGAACCAATCTACGATTGTAGGAACTACTGGGAACATTACTGCAATTTCTAATACTAAATATGCCATTAACATAACTAATACTAGTTTACCAGATTTTTTAAATCCTTCACCAAAACTTTCAGCGAAGTCATCAAAATTCATTTTGTAAATCCATTTAATTAGTAATGCGGCAATTAGCATTAGTATTTGCATTCCGAAGATATCCCATTTGCCAAATGCTTGAACGTTACCTAGAATGTAACGGAAGATTGTAGCATCAAATACTTTGCATTCTAAAATTTTAGTTGTTGCTGTACTAAATATAGTTACGCCCCATGCTTCCCATGGAAGGTATGCTAAAATTCCAACAATAGCAGTTAAAATTAGAACAGTTGCTACCGGCCATGCAGATTTCTTTTCAGTAGTATTTTTTGTTTCGTATACTTCTTCAATTACGGCAATATCTTTTTTGTTAGCTTTCTTAATTTTACGAATATGTAAAATTGCAAATAAACTAAATAGTACAAATGATACACCATAGATAACTAGTTTAACCCATAGGTAATCTGTGTAAGATGAACTTAAGGTGCTTACGTTCATTCCAGCAACTTTAGAGTTGTATACTGAACCTAAGATACCTACTAGGATACCACCAAATGTAGTAATGAAGCCAGTCATTTTATCTAATCCCATTTTTCTTAGGATTGTGATAAAGAATGGTGCTACACTTAACATTACGAAGTATTCATTAGTTACAGCAGTTATTGCAGAAATAATGAATAATACTAGTAGTACAAAAAGATATTCCTTTCCACTAAATGTTTTTGCAAGACTATCAGTTAGTTTTTGATATCCGCTGCATTTAGCAAGTACTTGATAGAATGCTCCAAGTACGAATAAGAATGTTACTAATACAGTAAAGTAATACATTCCAAGTAATCCGTAATTGAAGAAATCAAATATTCCTACACGAGTTATTTCGCCAACTTGAATTGAGCCACTATAGAAGTATCCTTGTGGGATGATCCAAGTTAGGATAACAGATAGTAATACCATTAAACCTGAAACTTTGATTAAGTCATGCTTTTCCCAAAACTTTTTCATTTCTAACCTCCTCTACTTATCATTATAACACGGATATTCCTTATTTAAATAGGTTTTTGACAATTTTTTGCATAAAAAATAGGCTCTAGTGGCCTATTAATATAGTTTTGCTCCTGCAGGGATAGCATCATCAACCATTAGAAGGTGTAAGCGTTCTTCTCCTTCTTCACTGTGAACTGCTGAAATTAGCATTCCACATGAGTCAATTCCCATCATTTTTCTTGCTGGTAGGTTTGTAATTGCAATTAGAGTTTTACCTACAAGTTCTTCAGGCTCGTAGTAAGCATGAATGCCACTTAAGATAACTCTATCTTCACCTGTACCATCATTTAGAACAAATTTTAGAAGTTTGCTTGATTTAGGTACGGCTTCGCATTCTTTTACTTTAACTGCTCTAAAGTCTGATTTACTAAATGTTTCAAAGTCAACATAGTCTTCAAATAAAGGCTCAATTTCAACTTTACTAAAATCGATTTTTTGAGTAGTTGTTGTACTTGGTTTATTAATTACTTGTTTAGTTCCTTGTGGTTTCATAGTTGGGAATAGGATAACGTCTCTAATTGATGCGCTTTCAGTAAAGAACATAACTAGTCTATCAATTCCATAGCCGATTCCACCTGCTGGTGGCATGCCGTACTCAAGAGCTTCTACAAAGTCCATATCGATGTCGTTTGCTTCTTCGTTTCCAAGTTCTCTTTCTTTTAATTGGTCTTCAAAACGTTCTAATTGATCAACAGGGTCATTAAGTTCTGTGTAGGCGTTAGCAAATTCTTTACCACCAATGAATAATTCAAAGCGGTCAACAAATCTTGGGTCTTCTGGATTTTTCTTTGTAAGTGGAGAAATCTCAACTGGATGACCATATAGGAATGTTGGTTGAATTAATGTTTCTTCCACATATTTTTCAAAGAATAGATTAATAATGTGACCTAGTGTTTTTTCATGTTCAGCTACTTCTATTTTGTGTTCTTCAGCTAATTTTAGTGCTTCTTCTACAGTGATTGTTCTAAAGTCAATACCTGTTTTTTCTTTGATAGCATCAGTCATACTAACTTTTTTCCACTCACCAGCAATATTTATTTCATTTCCATTCCACATGAATGTGTCTTTATGAAAGATGTCTTTAGCAATCGTTTTAAACATGCTTTCAGTCATTTCCATCATACCATCTAAATTAGAGTATGCTAGGTATGCTTCCATTAGGGTAAACTCTGGATTATGCATTGGGTCCATGCCTTCATTTCTAAATGTTCTACCTATTTCGTATACAGCTTCCATGCCACCAACTAATAGTCTTTTTAGAGGTAGTTCAAGAGCAATTCTTAAGTACATGTCTAGGTCTTGGGTGTTATGATGTGTGATGAAAGGTCTTGCTGATGCTCCAGTTAGTAATGTGTTTAAAATAGGTGTTTCAACTTCAGTGAATCCACGATTATCCATGAAGTTTTGAATGCATCTAATAATTTTAGGTCTTAGGAACGCTACTCTTTTAGATTCTTCGTTCATGATTAAGTCTACATATCTTCTACGATATCTTTCTTCGATGTCTGTTAATCCATGGAACTTTTCTGGTAGTGGTCTTAAAGCTTTAACTAAGTGTGTGTATTCTAAACATTTGATAGTAATTTCACCAGTCATTGTTTTCATTACTCTACCTTTAACGCCGACGATGTCACCAATATCTGCACTCTTAAATAAAGTATAAGCGTCTTCGCCAATGTCATTAATTGAAATATAAATTTGAATTTTGTCTGTTTTGTCTTGAATTGTGAAGAATGATGCCTTACCCATTTTTCTTATGAACATTATTCTTCCAGCTATAGTGTATTCGTCAGTTATGTTTTCAAACTCGTCATGGTCAACATCTTTATATTTTTCTTTGATATCCTTAGCAAAAGCAGTACGGTTAAATACATGACCGAATGGGTCCATACCTAAACTTCTAATTTTTTCTGCTTTTTCTCTTCTAATAATTTCTTGATCAGTAAGTTCTCTCATAATATTCCTTCTTTCTAATAAAAAAAGTTAATGATTAAAGGGACGATTTTGTTCGTGGTACCACCCTTCTTTAATCATTAACTGATTCTCTTAACTGATAACGGCAGTCTGCCGGATATTCTCTCCAAGGTTTTTATTCATATTAGTTTACTATTAACTTCCACCAACCGTTAATTCTCTATAAGTAAGTGTTAATATTACTCGTCCTTTTCATCGATTTATGCCTAGATAATACCAGAAGTTTTAGTTTTTGTCAACTTCTTCTTTTGTGTAATAAGGATTGTTAAATTGTTTATCTACCATTTAGTATCATTATAAGGAGTTGATTCGAAGCCTTCTTTTTGTAATTTATTAACCATTTTATCTAGTTTTGGTTTCCAAATTCGTTTAAACCAGTCTTTTTTGCCGAATAATTTAACTATTGTTGGACTACAAGCATAATAAGTATGAATAAATAATCTGCCATACCATGTTTTTGCAAGATTATTGTCACGATATCTTCTTAATGTCCAAACTTGAGGGCAGTCATATGATCCATATACGCAAGTTGCTACATAGCAGCCTCCTTGTTTTCCCGTCCTTTGTATTGGTTTGATTACCTTGGTGGGATCAATTTGTCTGATTTTTTCGGCGCATGTATCGTATAGTTCAACGTAAACGGTTCTATATTTGTCGTCAATCCATGTTTTAGTTGGATAATCTACGTTTTTATATTCTCTTATTTTACATATTTCAACGCAGCATGTAATTATTATATCATATGCTGCCATTAAAACTGACTTTCTGCTTTCATTTGATTGTGAAGTTTTTATGTTATCATCTTTAATATTTTCAACCATTGTTGCAGCGTACTGAGCTGCATCTATAACGGCTGCTTCGCGGTTCCACATTTCTGATGCTGAACTTTCTAAATCACTAAATTCATAATAATGTTTCATTGCAAAGGAATACATATTAGTTGCTGACATTAAAATATCATATGCCATGTCCACTTTAATTTGGTCTATATTTTTAGATAATTTAGGATTGTTTTCAATAATTTTTAGTGCATTTTTTGAACCTTTTACTATATCTCCCATTCTAAATGCAGCAAGAGTTGTAGTTTTAGTTATACAAACGCCTCTTCTATAGACTGCTTCCCAATTATCTGGTTCTATATCCAAGGCTCTGTTGTAGTTTTCTAGTGCTTCACTGTAGTTTCCGTCTGCATAGTCTCTACTAGCAAGTTTTATAAAATTTTGCACTGTTGGATTACCAGAGATTCTTACTTCTCCTTCAATTACTTTAAAATTGCTATTTTGAACTTTTGTACCGCAGTATTTACAAAAGCCATATTGTTGTTTTTCATCTAGTTCAATGTCACCATCGCATTGTGGACATTTTAATACTTCTAATGCGTTTTTAGATTTTGCCATTTTTTACCTCCATTATTTCTTATAATCATTTTACCATTTGGAGTTGTTTATTGCAATATTGTTATATGTAGTTTTTAATTTTCATTAATTATGATTTTTATAAATTAATATCAGTTTTCTTCTTCATTTAATAGTTCGTAATGAAGGACAACATTTTTGTCATAATACATGATTCGGCCGCTAGGTAAAAGAAGCATTCTTTCAATTCCTAGATTATCAACAAATTCTAGATTATGTGATACGACTAGCATAGTGCCTTCGTAATCTTTGAAGGTGTCAGCAATAATTAATTGGGTCATTGGGTCTAAGTGATTTGTTGGTTCATCTAGTAATAGCGTGTTTGCACCAGATAAAGCTATTTTAGCAAGGGCTACTCTAGAACGCTCTCCTGGAGATAAGATATTTATTTTTTTGAAGATATCGTCATTTGTGAATAGAAAGCTACCAAGGAATCTTCTTAGTTCATAATCTGTTAAACCACTATCACTAAAGTTTTCTTTAATGGTCTTTTCTTTATTTAATAAGTCATGTTCTTGCGCATAATAACCAATAAGGGTTTTTTCTGATATGTTAATTGAACCTTCAAGAGGTGTTAAAATGTTCATGATAAGTTTTAAAAGAGTTGTTTTTCCAATACCGTTTTCTCCAACTATTAGAAATTTTTCGCCTCTAATAAGATCAAAGGTTAAATTTTGATAAAGTAAGTTCTCTTCTGTGTACCCGAATGTTAGGTTGTTACAGCTTATGGGAATTGAGTAACTTGGATATTTTATATTAATTTTAAATTTTGTGTATTTATTTTTCTTTTCAACTTCTACTTTTTCACTTAATAATTTTTCTAGTTTTTTCTGCCTATCTTTAGCAATGTTGGCTTTCTTTTCGTTACCTCTTATATAACGAGCAATTATTTCTTTTAGTTTTTCTTCTTCCTTTTGTTGTTTATCGTGAAGCCTTGATGTTGCTAGTTCTCTTTCTTTTTTTATTTTTTCGTATTTTGAATATGAACCATTATATAAAGTGCCTGTTTTTTTATTTTTATCTATATATAATGTTTTATTGGTAATTTCATCTAGGAAGGATGTGTCGTGAGAAATCACTAAGATTAGTCCTTTATAATTTTTAAGATATTCAATAATATAGTCTTTAGTGTCTAAATCCAAATGGTTAGTTGGTTCGTCTAATAAAAGGGTTTCTGGTTTGGAGTATAGAAGTCTTGCAAAAGCAATTTTTGATTTTTGACCACCGGATAAGTTTTTAAGTTTTAAATCTAGTAAAGCATCATCGATGTTCATGCCCGCAATTATTTTTAGTAGTTCACTTTCAGCGTTGTATTGTTCATAATATGTTAATTCATCTTCGACTTTAGTGATATCTTTCATATATTTTTTTAGGTTATGTTCATTTTTTTCGGTTGCTATTTGTTCATAAAGATTGGTTAGTTTGTTTTCTAGTTCTTTAATGGGTCTAGCTGACAGAAGGTAATCAAAAACTGACATTTCTTTATCGAAGTTATCTTCAATAACTTGTGGAAGGTAACCAATTTTTGACGATACTGTTATGGTACCAGCATCTGGTGTAAGCTCACCTAAGATTAATTTAAACAAGGTTGTTTTACCAGCCCCATTAACGCCGATTATGCCAACTTTATCATTTTGATTAAATTCAACCGTTAAATTTTTATAGACTTCGGCAGTTCCGAAACTAAGAGATAAATTGTCAATTTTCATGTTAGGCCTTCTTCCTTTATACGATTATATAGAAATTTATTAATATTTTCAAATTATTTTACATAGGTTTAATTAGAGGTGAATTATGAACGGACAATTTTATAAGAACACTGGTTATCAAGAGCCGCTTAATTTAGCGACTGCACCAATTGGTAATGTAGATAACGAGCAAAGTTATATTGAAAATATTTTAAGACAAAATAAAGGTAAGAAAGCTAAAGCATATTTTTCTTTTACAGATTCAAACGCGTGGCGTGATAAAGTGTTTGAGGGAGTAATTGAGGAAGCTGGCAAAGATCATTTAGTTATGAGTGATCCTTCTACTGGTAAATGGGAACTTATCTTACTTATTTATTTAAATTATGTAGAGTTTGATGAAGCGATTAACTACAATAAAAACTATGTTGATAAATATTAAACATAGTTTTTTAATTGCTTTTCTTCTTCTTTTAGGGTTGTGCTATTTCCATGGCCCGGATAGATAGTTATATCTTTATCGTATTTTAAAATTTTGCGGATACTGTTTTGCATGTCTTTGAAATCACTTCCATCTAGGTCGTATCTTCCGATTGTTCCTTTAAAGATGAAGTCACCACAGAATAAATCTTTGTTAAATAAGAATGATATTAAGTCTTCTTTATGACCTGGTGTTCTTATCATTTCAAATGTAAAGGAACCAATTTTATTTTGACCTTCTTTTAAGTTTTGGTAGTCGTAAACTTTGCAGTTATATTTTGCTTGTAGAACACCAACTGCACCAACGTGATCAAAGTGATGATGTGTTATTAGAATACCAACTACTTTTTTAGTTATGTTAGGTATTATTTTTTCTGCTTCGTCTCCTGGGTCTATTATAAGAGTTTCTTTATCATTTTCTATTATATAACAATTTGTTTCTAAGTATCCTACTTTTACTATTTTTATTTGCATTTAAATCACCTCTATTATTATAGCAAAAATATTTTATTTTTCATAATGACGTGTTATAATTTTATTAGAAGGTAGGTTTTAGTGTGGAAACTATTTTGTTAACTATAGTGATTTTTACTGGCATTATTGTCGTTACTTATATTATTTTATATAATAACATTCAAGCTTTTAATATTAAGATTAATGAGGCTGAAAGTATTATTGATGATTTACTTAGAAAAAAGTATGATAATTTAGATAATATGAAAAGTATTATTTTAAAAGAAACAGATTTGCCAGAACAGACATTTGAAATTTTTGAGAAAATTAAAAATGTGAATATTTCTAGTTTTGATTTAGATAGAAAATTAACTGAGATTTATAGTTTAATTAATCAGATAAAGTTAGATTATGATAAATTGGATAGCAATGAGGATTTTAGTAATTATTTTGAAGATGTATATGAGATTGATGAGAAGCTAGAAGCTGCTAAGTCATTTTATAATAAGTATACTACTTTACTTAATACAGCAATTAAGAAGTTCCCATCAAATGTGATCGCAAGTTTTCATCATATTAAGGTTAAAGCTTATTTTGATGGTAAAGATATGTTTGATGAAGAAATTAAAGATTTTAAGTTATAAAAAAAGCCACAGATGTGGTTTTTAATTTAAATCCCAGTTTATTTTTTCTTCACCATTTTTTTCTAGAAATTCATTTGTTTTAGAAAATGGATGGCTTCCAAAGAAACCATATCTAGCACTAAATGGTGATGGATGAGGAGATGTTAGTACTAAGTGTTTAGGATTTGTTATAAACACTTTTTTACTTTTAGCAAAGTTTCCCCAAAGAATAAATACTACTGGTTCTTCTTTTTGATTTATTTTTTTGATTATATAATCTGTTAAATTACTCCAGCCAATATTTTGATGAGAGTTTGGACAGTCTTTGATTACAGTTAGTGATGAGTTCAATAGAAGTACCCCTTCTTTAGCCCATTTTGTTAGGTCGCCACAGTTTGGTTCAATGATGCCTAAATCATCATATATTTCTTTATAAATATTTTTTAGTGATGGAGGAAGTTTTACGCCTTTTTGAACTGAAAAAGATAATCCATGAGCTTCACCTACTCCATGATATGGGTCTTGACCAACTATGACTACTTTGACGTTACAGTATGGCGTTAATTTAAGTGCATTAAAGATATTTTCTTTTGCCGGAAAGATATCTTTAGTAGCATATTCATGCATTACGATATCCCAGAATTTGTGAAAACCAGGACTATCCCAGATTATTTTTAATTCATTATCCCAATCGTTGCCAATCATGATTCACCTAATACATTATTTTATTCTCAATGGCCCATGGAATAAAGTGATCTTTAATTGCTGTTGCAAGTTCTTCTTCATCATCATTAATTCCATGCCATTTATATTCGATTATTTCATCGTTAGGTAATAGTTCTACGTCGATTTTTTTATGGGCTAGCATCATATGCATTTCAATTGTAAGATTTGGGTCAGATAGGGCTGGTTCTCTAAAACAAATAATTTCTTCTAGTTCTCTTTCTTCAATATTAAAGCCATTTGCTATTTCTTCTAAACATTCTCTTCTAGCGGCCTCTTTAAAGGTTTCACCTTTTTCAACGCCACCACCTACAAGAGTGTATTTGCCTTTTTTTGAGCTTCTTTGACTCATACTAACTAATACTTTTCCGTTACTAATGAAGGCTGTGCCTACTACATATATTAAATTATCCATTTTTACTCCTTATTTGTGATATGTTTCATTGTTAATTATTTTAAATCCCCTGTAAATTTGTTCTAGTAGAATTGCTCTAAATAGACCGTGTGGAAAAGTAAGGTCACTAAATGATAGTTCATAATCTATATTATCAAGTACTTCTTTACTAATTCCATTTGAGCCACCAATAATAAAATCAATATTAGCGTTTTCCATTAAGTGATCATTTATAAATTTAGCAAATTCTGGTGAACTTTGTTTATGCCCTTTTATAGTTAAAGCAACTTTGAATGATTTCTTAGATAATTTTTCAAGTATTTTACTTCCTTCTTTTTCTATTCCATCATCATTTATTTCAACTATCTCTAATTTATGATATTTGTTAATTCTTTTTTTGTAATCTTCTACCATGTTAACCAGGTATTGTTCTTTTAATTTACCTACGACAATTAGTTTTATCATACTTCGATTAACTCCGTTTTTTCTTTTGGTTTTGCTGTGATAATGTTGGTAAACTCGATATTGTTTTCTTTAAATGTATTTTCGATTTGTTTAAGTGCAAGTTCTGGTGTGTTATTTTCTTCGCTAAGGTGGGCTAGGATTATCATTTTAGTACTACTACCAATTATTTTGCTTAAGTAGTAAGAAGATGCTTCGTTTGATAAGTGGCCCGTATCACTTAACATTCTTTGTTTTAACCATGCTGGATATTTACCATGCATTAACATTTCAATATCGTGATTACTTTCCATTATGTACACGTTTTTATTTGAGATTTTTTTAAAGTTCTTTTGATTGATATATCCGGTATCTGTTATGTTTACTATAGATGCGCCGTTTTCACTAATGATATAGCCACGACTGTCTGTTGTGTCATGGCTAGTTTTAATATTTTCAATTTTTAATGTGTCTATTTCAATATCATCAAATAATATTAGGATATGCTCGTAGTCTTCTAAAAAAGGAAGGTCTTTGAACATAAGAGCTGACATTATGATTGTTGGATGATATTTTTTTACGATGTTATTAAGGGCACTAACATGATCTGAATGGGTGTGGGTTATTAAAATGTAATCTATATTAGATAGGTCAGTGCCGTTTTCTCTTAATTTTTCGTTTAGATATTTTACATTAGTTCCAGCGTCTATTAGAAGTTCATGGTTTTGTGTTTTAACATATACAGAATTACCTTTTGAACTACTTGCTAAGACACTAACTAACATTTGAATACACTTCTACATGGATTAACGATTTGACCATATGTACTGCCTTTTCTAAGTTCGAAGTGTAAGTGCGTTCCAGTTGATGAACCACTTGATCCCATGTAGCCAATGATTTGACCACGGCTTACGGTGTCACCTACTTTTACTTGAACGTCTTTAGTCATATGGGCATATTTTACAATTAATTCGTCATTATTATATGAGACAAATACGTAATTTCCATATGATCCACCACACATGTCTCGGTATCCACTACCAAAATTCGGACAGGTATTATGGGTTTCAATTACTACTCCGTCAGTTGATGATCTAATTGGTGAACCATATCCTGAACCAGAGATGTCTATTCCTTTATGATATGAACCCCATCTTGGTTCAACATAACTTGTAATTATGTATGGGCTAGTTGTTGGCCAGTACCATGTATCACTACCAGTGTTAATGTATGTTGTGCTACCACCGCCAGTGTATACTTTAGTTCCTTTAGCAACAATTGCATTTACGGTTGGAGTTATTTCGCTTTTTTTGGTAATAACAAGTTTTTCAATTGCACCGTTTTTGTACTGAATTTCTTCGGTAACACGATTAAGTCCATTTGAACCTTTTTGAATTACTTTTGTTTGTCCTCTATACATTGTGTCATCATTTTGATATTCAGTTTCGTAGTTGCTTGGAATGTCTTCGACTACAACGTTTTCATTTACGATTGTTACAATTGGCGAAATAAGTCCAACTGATACGGTTTGCCCAGGAGTAAGTAAAGCATTAGCATTAGGAATGTTTGGGTTTGCAATTAGAAATTCTTCGATATTTAATGTATTATCTTCAAGAATCTTATCAATTGAATCACCTTCTTTTACGGTGTATTCTTTTTGCTTTTCAATTGTACCAAATAATAAGAATTTACTGATATCATTTTCGTTTGTAAAAATATAGTCGTTTGTGTTTAGATATGTTTTCTTAATTGTTATTTCTTCATCCCAGTAAATTGACTTGATTTTAGTACCAGTTTCTGTTATTTCACTTTGGGTTTTACTTTTGTATTCGTCTAGTTTTTTTGTTCCGATGAATGATGCCATTGTACTATAAAAAGCACTAGCAAAGTCTTCTTTATTTAAAACTTGTAAGACAACTGGTTTTTTTGTTTCATCGTCATATTTAATAGTTATTGTATAACCTTCAATAGTAAATGGTTCATTATATTCGATTGTATGATATATCTCATCAGCAGTTTTAATATTATCACTGTAGGTTGTTTTTTCAATTGTTTTTAGAGTTGCTGGTGGGTATACTTTTTCAACATTATA
>OIZL01000194.1_pt1 | contig 52449 bp, 64 predicted proteins | sample 1588541 | NCBI WGS metagenome assembly OIZL01 (sample SAMN03283285) | human gut metagenome | biome: human-associated habitat; material: feces | host: Homo sapiens | place: Peru | collected 2012 | reverse complement strand
GAGAGGCGAAACCCGAAAAAACTCAAAAAAGTGGCGACCAGCCACTTTTTTGACAGGCTGAGAGCGGCCGCAAAGGGCCGCTCATTTAGTGTTAGGTCGGGTAAGATAATGCAGCTTGCCTGCCTGCAGGTTATGACCAGCTCGGGACGTAAAGACCCTTGCCGTCATACTGATATCCCGGATACGGGCCCCAGGCAGAGCTTCCGCCGCCGTTAGGATAGTAAGGATAATACGGATAGTACGGGTTGTAGCCTGGCTGGTTTGCGGAAAGATAGGCCGTGGATACATAGGCGGTGTTGCCGTTGTAATATATCCTGGTCCAGTTGCCGCTGGTGCCGAGGCAATATACCCTCTCTCCGGCTTCAAGCGCACCGACTACGGCATAGTTGGTGCCTGGGCCGTAGCGCACGTTAAGCCTGGTCGTGGCGTAGCGGTAGTACGCGCCGCCGTAGTTGGGGTCGGCAGGCTGAGCCGGCGCTGAGCCAACGGGGGTCTTTGAAAGGTACTTGCTGAACACATACGCAGTGCGCCCGTTGTACACGACCTCGGACCATTTGCCCTTTGTCTTTACAAAGGTGACCTTGTCGCCCACGTTCAGCACGCCTATAACGGAATACTTTGTGCTTGGGCCCTTGCGCACGTTCACCCTTGTGGTGGCGTAGCGGGCGTTAGCGTCGGTGCTTGGGTAGCTTGGGTAGTTTGGGTAGCTTGGGTAGCTTGGGTAGCTTGGATAGCTTGGATAGCTTGGATAGCCGGTCTCGCTAAGCGTCAGCTCGGCATAGGTTATGTACTTTGCATTGTTCGCCTCGTTCTGTATAAGCTTGCCTATGCGGTAATAGCCCGCAGGCAGCGCGCGGCCGTTGTACATGCCGTAGTAATCGGTCAGCCTTATTGAGAAGGCCATGCTCTTGCCGGGCGCAAGGCTGTAGCCCACGGCGGGAAGATCATAGCTGTAGCTCTTGAGGCTCAGCCAACCCCTGCCGTCGTAGACCTCAAGCCAGAAGTCTGCGCCGAAGGAATAGGTGTTGTACTTTGACTTGTTCCTCATGTTAAGTGTTACGGTAGCCGAATAGCGGCCGCTGCTTGAGGGGGACACGCTCATGGTGAATTCGCTTTCAGGGGCCTTGGCAGGGTTTGTGCTGCCGGAGAACAGGCCGCCTTCCGCCATTGCCGGTATCGCGCACAGCAGCGTAAGGGCAGCTATGGCGATGCAGAATAACTTACGGATTTTCATATCTCACTCCTCCTTTTGCTAAGTTTAGCTTAATAATCCGCCTTCGGTTTCATTATAGACAGCTATAGCCGGTATAACAAGTAAATAAACTATTAACTTATATTGCTATGGCAAAATCTTCCATCAGCTCCTGCACATGACGCTGCATATTATGCTTAGCGCGCAGCTTTACGCAAGCTATATCCATGCCTTATTCACGGTTTATTCACACTTTTGACGCCTAAAACAGGGCGCATGTGGATAAACCTGTGGAAAATGTGGATAAGTAATAATGCATATAGATTTGTTTATGCAAATAATGCTGAAAAAAGAGGCGCAGAGCTGTACGCGGGCATAATAAAGCCCCGTGCGGGTTTTGCCGCCCGGGAGCGTGAGCGAGAGGCAAAACCCGTAAAAACTCGAAAAAGTGGCGTTCAGCCACTTTTTCGACACTCTGAAGCCCCGCCTTATCCGGCGGGGCTTGTGGCATTGCCTGAGCTTAAACGTTAAAGCGGAACAGCACAACGTCGCCATCCTGCATAACGTAGTCCTTGCCCTCGCTTCGGACCAGGCCCTTCTCCTTGCAGGCCGCCATGCTGCCAAGCTCCTTAAGCGTTTCAAAAGGCACTATCTCGGCCCTTATGAAGCCCTTTTCAAAATCGGTGTGTATCTTGCCCGCCGCCTGCGGAGCCTTTGTGCCTTTTTCTATGGTCCAGGCGCGCACCTCCTTGGGGCCTGCGGTAAGGTAGCTTATCAGCCCCAGCAGCTTGTAGCATGCCTTGACCAGCTTATCAAGGCCGCTTTCCCCAATGCCAAGCTCCTCTATGAACGCCTGCTTCTCTTCGGGAGAAAGCTCGGCTATCTCCTCCTCAACCTGCGCGCATATCGTTATCACTTCGGCATTTTCGTCCTTCACGGCGTCCTGCAGGACTGTCACCAGCGGATTACCGGCCTTGTCTATGTCGGCTTCTGAAATGTTGGCAACGTATATAACAGGCTTTGTCGTAAGGAAGAACATTCCCTTCAGTGTCTCAGCCTCGGCCTCTGTCGCCTGCATGGTGCGTATGGGCTTTCCGGACTCAAGGTGGGCCTTGGCCCGCTCAAGCAGCTCTATCTCGCCCGCTAACTGCTTGTCGCCGCCCTTTGCGGCCTTCCTTGTGCGCTCCATGCGCTTTTCGACCGTTTCAAGGTCGGCAAATATAAGCTCTATGCTGATCGTCTCCACATCCCTTTTCGGGTCTACGGAGCCGTCAACATGCACTATGTTTTCATCTTCAAAGCAGCGCACAACATGGACTATGGCGTCCACCTCCCTTATATGGGAAAGGAATTTGTTGCCAAGACCCTCGCCCTTGTAGGCGCCCCTTACAAGGCCCGCTATGTCAACAAATTCTATGCTCGTAGGCGTGTACTTTTCAGGATTGTACATCCTGGCAAGCACGTCCAGCCTTTCATCAGGCACGGCTACCGCGCCCACGTTAGGCTCAATAGTGCAGAAAGGATAGTTTGCGGCCTGCGCGCCGGCCTTTGTTATGGCGTTAAAAAGCGTGCTTTTGCCGACATTGGGCAGCCCCACCACACCAAGCTTCATAATTATATATATCTCCTTGTATATCAGTTTATATGTTATATGAGCGTCGGTTGACAAGGACGCACAGGGCCTTAAGGCACATGCTTAGCCGCATCAACCTGATGCTATTATAGATTCTGCGCGTTCCCTTGTCAAATGCAGTTATAAAAGGTATACTTATAATAGTATAAACTGCGGTTAACTCAGATGTGTTGGTATTGAGCTATATTGGGCATTGTGAGGAGGTACGCTATGCGTGAGAGGGTAGAACGCTTTATCGTTGAAAACTCGCTCATAAACAGGGGCGAAAGGGTGCTTGTCGGTCTGAGCGGCGGCGGCGACTCCGTAACGCTTATGCACATACTCAACTCACTTTCAAGAAAGCTGGGCTTCAGCCTGTGCGCCGCGCATCTTAATCACTGTATACGCGGCGAGCAGGCCAGGGAGGACGCCGAGTTTGTGCATGACTTCTGCGATTTCTATGGCATAAGGGTATATGGCGGCTATGCGGACATACCCAAGCTTGCAAGGCAGCGGGGCGAAACGCTTGAGCAGGCCGGCAGAATGCTGCGCTATGACTTTCTTGAGGAGGCAAAGCGCTTCTTTAATGCGGACAAGATAGCTGTGGCCCACCATATGGACGATCAGGCGGAAAGCATAATGCTGCATCTTTTAAGGGGCAGCGGCCTGAGGGGCCTGTGCGGCATGGCCGCAAAAAGAGGGGACATTATAAGGCCGCTATTGTGCCTGAGCAAGGCGGACATAGAAAGCTATCTTAAGGAGGAGAGCCTTCCCTACTGCACCGACGCGACCAATTTTATAGCCGAGGGCACACGCAACAAGCTGAGATTGGAGACTATACCGTATCTTAAAAAGGAGTTTAATCCGAGGCTGACGGAAGGCCTGTGCTCTATGGCGTCGCTTTTGAACGAAGATGAAAGCTACCTTTGCGATATAGCCGGAAGGGAGCTTGACAGCGCAAGAAGGGACGGCGGGTTCGACAGGAGGTATCTTATGACCCTGCCACGGCCCATACTGACGCGCTGCATAAGGCAGGCGCTCAATGAGATAGGCGCGCTGACCGATGCCGAAAGGGGACATACGGAGGCTATAATCAAGCTTATGCAGGGCCGCACCGGCGCAAGGATATCCATACCTGGGGCCGATGTGTGGACGAGCTACGATCTTGTATGCTTCGGCGAATATAAGCAGCTTTATGGCGACTGGCAGATGCCGTTTGATTTGCCGGACAAGGCGCCGGAGCCTTGGGAAAGGAGCATCATTACGCCCGCGGGGACCTACACCTGCTCGCCCTGCAACGTAGGCGACAGGCCCAAGGATAGCTACTCAGCATGTATGGACATGGACAAGCTGCCCGCCGGCGCCGTAATAAGGCAAAGGCAGCCCGGGGACAGATTCAGGCGAATAAACGCCTCCGGCAGCAAAAAGCTTAAGGAAGCATATATAGACGCAAAGCTTGCGCGCGAGAAAAGGGAGCTTGCGCTGATAGCCTGCGGCAGCAGGGTCCTGTTTGCGCCGGGGCTTGGCGCGGCTGATGAGATAAAGCTGGATGCGGGGTCAACGCGGGCAGTCCGCGTAATATATACCGAACAATAAAACAAAAAAAGCAACCATAAGAAAGGGGCGGTAGCAATGATAAACGAGATGGAGAAGGACGTAAGCCGTGTGCTTATAAGCGAGGAGGAGATAAAGAAGCGCGTAAAGGAGATGGGCGCGCAGATATCTGAGGACTACGCCGGCAAGGACGTTATAATAGTGTGCATACTCAAGGGCGCCGTGCAGTTCTTTTCAGACCTTTCAAGGGCGCTGACCTGCCACTGTGAGATGGACTTCATGTCCATATCAAGCTATGGCAACGCGATGAGGACCTCCGGAATAGTGCGCATATCAAAGGACCTCGACAACTCCATAACCAACCGCCATGTGCTTATAATAGAGGATATAATGGATAGCGGCCTTACGCTGAACCATCTTACCAACATACTTAAAACAAGGCAGCCCGCAAGCCTGAGGATAGCGTGCCTTCTTGATAAGCCCGAAAGAAGGGAGTGCGCCATATCGCCGGACTATGTGGGCTTTGTTATACCAAACGAGTTCGTTATAGGCTATGGGCTTGACTATATGGGTCATTTCCGCAACCTTCCTTACGTCGGCGTAAAAAAGACGGATCAATAAACGGTTATATCTATACACGGCTTTGCATAATACAATAACAAAACGACGCGGAGGTGTGCTATGACGGATCGCGAGCTTAGGCTTTTGCAGCAGATGGCAAGGGAATACCCAACGGTGCAGGCTGCAAGCGCGGAGATAATCAACCTTACTGCCATATTGAATCTTCCAAAGGGTACCGAGCATTTTATGAGCGATATCCATGGCGAGCACGAGGCTTTTCTGCATATACTCAACAACGGCTCGGGCGCCGTTGCCGAAAAGATACAGGCGGCGCTTGGCGATAGCCTTACCCTGACGGAAAGGCGCAACCTTGCCGCGCTGATATACTACCCAAGGGAAAAGCTGAGGGAGGCTAAAAGGATAGAAGCCGACATGGACGATTGGTACAGGGTAACGCTCAAGCGGCTGATATCCGTGTGCAGGCAGTGTACCACCAAGTATTCGCGCTCCAAGGTGAGGAAGGCGCTGCCGAGGGAGTACGCATATATAATGGAGGAGATGCTCAACACCGGCGGCACTCCAAATAAGGAGCGTTATTACGACCATATAATAAGGGCCATAGTGGATACCCAAAGCGCGGATACGATGATAACCGAAATGGCCAACCTTATCAAGCGCATGACGGTAGACGAGCTGCATATAGTCGGCGATATATTCGACAGGGGGCCGCATGCGGACGTTATACTGGATCGCCTTATGACCCACCACCATGTTGACGTGCAGTGGGGCAATCACGACGTGCTGTGGATGGGCGCGGCCGCCGGAAGCCCCGTATGCGTTGCCACGGCCGTTAAAAACTGCGTGCAGTATGATAACCTTGACATGCTGGAAAATTCATATGGCATAAACCTTTTGCCGCTCGCCGTATTTTCAACCGAAAGGTATTCCGACGCGCATGTTTTTGCGCCGAGGAAGCTGCCGGAGGAGCTTTTTAAGCCGAGGGATACGGAGCTTTATTCAAGGATGCACAAAGCCATAAGCGTTATAATGTATAAGCTTGAAGGCCAGCTTGTGCACAGGCGCAAGGAGTATGGCATGGAGGACAGAGACATGCTCTCCCGCGTCAACTGGGAGCATGGCACCATAAACATAAACGGCACGGACTATCCTTTAAGGGATACCGATTTCCCCACGGTATATCCAAACGACCCCACCAAGCTCAGCGAGGACGAGGAGGCGCTTATGGAGCAGCTCTGCGCCGCGTTCATGCACAGCGAAAAGCTTCAGGCGCATGCCAGGTTCTTGTGTAGCGCAGGCTCGCTGTATCTTAAAAAGAACGGCAACCTTCTTTTCCATGGCTGCGTACCCTGCAACAGGGACGGCAGCTTTATGGAGTTTGAGGTGGGCAAAGCCGTAACCCTTTCCGGCAAGGAATACTTTGACTATGCCGACAGATTGGCGCGTCAGGGCCTGCTCGCTTCGGAGGGCAGCGAGGAAAGGGAGGAGGGCCGCGACTATCTTTGGTACCTTTGGTGCGGAAGGAACTCGCCCGTTTTCGGCAGGGACCATATAGCCACGTTTGAAAGGGCGCTTATAGAGGACAAAGCCACATGGAAGGAGCCCAAGAACCATTATTACAGCTATACCGACGATGAGGACTTCTGCAAAAAGGTGCTGCTGGCGTTCGGCTGCGATAAGCCGTGGAGCAGGATAGTCAACGGCCATATCCCGGTAAAGGCCAAGGAGGGCGAAAGCCCGCTTAAGGCGCACGGCAGGCTGGTGGTGATAGACGGCGGCTTCTGCAAGGCGTACCAGAGCCAGACCGGCATAGCGGGCTATACCATGTTCTTCAATTCTATGGGCATGCGCCTTGCCGCGCACGAGCCCTTTACCAGCATAGAGGACGCCGTTAAGAACAGCCGCGATATAACCAGCCATATATTCAGCGTTGACGAGCTGCCGCACAGGGTAATGGTTGCGGATATAGATACGGGCGAGGAGATAAAGGCCAGGATAGACGACCTTATGAAGCTGCTATCAGCTTTCAGGGAGGGAATAATAAAGCCGGACCCCGCCAAGGCAAAGCAGCCCAAGTCCTGATGAGCGGCAGGGACTGAGCACATTAAGCATATAAGTATGAAAAAGGGATATTTGATAGTTAACGGGTTTTTGAGGGAGGATAAGTTCACCTCCCTCTATGCTTCATTATGCCAAAGCGCAGAAAGGCATGACATAAAGCTTGAGCTTAAAACGAATATAGAGCTTATGTACGATATAGCTTCCGGCTCCGCCGTAAGCTATAATGAGCCGCGCGGCTTTGCAATATTCTGGGATAAGGACGTAAGGCTTGCAAGGGCGCTTGAAAAGCGGGGAATGAGGCTTTTCAACAGCTCAGCCGCTATAGAGCTTTGCGATGACAAGGCGCTTTGCCACATAGCGCTTATGGACAAGGTGCCTCAGCCAAAAACGGTGCTTATACCGCTTACGTTTCCAAGGATAGGCTATACCGACACCGCCTTCCTTGAAAGGATAGGCGATTATCTCGGCTATCCGTTTGTGCTGAAGCAGTGCTTCGGCTCCTTCGGGGCGCAGGTGTATATGGCAAACGATATTGAAGAAGCGGAGGCCATGCTCATGAAGCTCAGCGGGGAGGCCGCCATAGCCCAGCAATACATACAAACGAGCTTTGCCAGGGACGTGCGCGCCTATGTTGCGGGGGACAGGGTGGCGGCAGCCATGCTAAGATACAATGAGTCCGGCGATTTCAGGGCAAACGTTGCAAGGGGTGGCAGCGTAAGGCCGTATAGGCTGAGCGCTGATGAAGAAAAGCTCGCCGTTACGGCGGCAAAAACGCTCGGCTGCGATTTTGCGGGCGTGGATCTGCTATTCGGCAAGGACGGCATGCTGGTATGCGAGGTCAACTCCAATGCCCACTTTGGCGGCATTAAAAAGGCCACGGGCATAAACGTGGCCGATGCTATAATGGAAGCCGTAGCCCAGGCGCTGGCGGATAATGCTTAGGGCTTGTAATTCAGCGCTTCCTCAGCTTATTTTGATTCTTTTATAAAAAGTATGTGGTCCTCGGGATTTACATACTTTTCGTTTTTCAGCAGCTCAAAGTGAAGGTGGCTCTTATCGCCGCATTCGCTCACGGCGGTATTGCCAACGTAGCCTATAACGTCGCCTGCGTTAACCCTTGTTCCGGCCTTTACGGGCGGCTCCTCCTTAAGGCTGCCGTATACCGCGATAAGGTCGTTGCCTCCCTTTACCTCCACCATAACGCCAAGCGCATCGTCCTTGAACACGTCGGTAACGGTGCCTGCAAAAACGGCGTTGACCTCAGTGCCCTTTGGCGCGGCTATATCCACGCCCGTGTGGGTGGTCCATTGGTCAAGCGTGCGGGAGTATATAAGCTCGTTTACTGCGTAGCCCCATATCACCTCTCCGCGCACGGGAGGGCTGAGCTTCTTCTTTTCGGCGGGCTTTGGCGTGCTTGGCGTCGGGGTAAAGTCCGCTATGGGCGTCGGACTGGGCTGCTCGCCCGGCGTCGGGGTAGGCCTTATATAGCTGTCAAGATGCTCGCCTACGTCCTGATGCACGGCCTGATGCGGCTCCGCGGAGCTTTTGGGAGGCTGGTTCTGCTGCTCTTCCGGTTTCAGCGTGAGCGCCGCGGCAAGCGCGACAGCGCCTACGCAGCTAAGCGCCACAACGTATATGCCCCTCGCCTTGATGAATCTTACGGTACCGTTTTTTATGCCGCCAAGGGCTGCTTTAAGCTTGTTTTTCATATTGTTCTCCATAAAAAATGATCACCTCGACGATAGTATTGCCCGATTTATCTTATTTCAATCTTTTTTCACATTGACTCAAAGCAGCGGGGCATATTTTGTGGTATAATGATAACAAATACAGAGCGTTTTGATGTGTTTATTAGCGTATAAGCTGAAATCGACCGAAGGGAAAAGATAGATATGGCAAAGGTTTGCAGCATAGGCGGACAGGCCGTTATGGAAGGCGTAATGATGAAATCCCCGACAGGGGTGGCGATGGCCGTAAGAAGGGCTGACGGCACAATAGCCACAAGCTATGACAACTGGACCACCAGGGCTAAGAAGGGCACCTTCCTCGGCCTTCCCATAATAAGGGGAGTGGTAACGTTTATAGAGTCGCTTTCGACCGGCATGACGACCCTTACGGAAAGCGCGAAGCTCGCGGGCGAGGATATAGACGAGGAGCCGACAAGGTTTGAAAAGTGGCTCAGCGAAAAGCTCGGCAAATCCGTTGAAAGCGTTGTTGTGGGCATTGCGGTGCTGCTTGCGGTAGTGCTGAGCGTAGGGTTGTTTTTCCTGCTGCCGCTTGGCATAAGCTCGCTTATATTCGGCGGGCTTGCGGACGTGGCGGGCGTGTGGAAGAGCCTGACGGAGGGGCTTATAAGGCTTATAATATTCATAGGCTACATAATGCTTTGCGCAAGCATAAAGGATGTCAAAAGGACGTTTATGTATCATGGCGCGGAGCATAAGACAATAGCCTGCTATGAGGCGGAAGAGGAGCTTACGCCGGATAACGCCATGAAGCACTCAAGGCTTCACCCAAGGTGCGGCACCAACTACCTGTTCCTTGTTATGGCGGTATCCATACTGTTTTTTGCCGCCATCGGCTGGAACGCCAGCTTTGCGTTGAGGCTTGTGATGCGCATAGCGTTTTTGCCCATAGTTGCCGGCTTATCCTATGAGGTGCTCAGGTTCGCGGCAAAGTACGATAACGCTTTTACAAGAATAATAAGGGCCCCGGGCATGGCCCTGCAGCGCATAACCACAAAGGAGCCCACTGAGGACATGCTGGAGGTGGCTATAACCGCCTTTAATCTTGCCCTTGACCCGAATTACAATAATAAGCAGGCCGATGCTGCCGCGGCGGAGACAAATGCCGAAGCGGAAGAAAAAGCGGAAGCCGCTCAGGCTCCCGCAAAGGCTGAATGACCGGGTTTGGCTTTACCTGCATCCGTTTGGATAGAGCAGCCTGTAAAGCGTAGGCTCAAAGCTGAATTCCCGCATCAGCCGCTCGGCTTCATGCAAAGCCTCGCGTCCGGTACCGTCAAGCGCCGGACGCTTTTTTATTGCGCGTATAAGCAGGTTTTTAGGCGTGTGCGCAAGGTCAACAAATTCAAGCACCTGCGTTTTGTAGCCCATGCTTTCAAGCAGGCTTGCGCGTATGGCGTCCGTGGCAAGCGCCGCAAATCTTTCTTTTATTATGCCGTATCTTGTTATCAGCTTTAAGCTGTCCGCAGCTATCTGGCCGTTAAGCTCGTGCTGGCAGCACGGCACGCAAAGTATCATGCGTGCGCCGCGGCATATGGCGTTGTGCATGGCATAGTCCGTGGCCGTGTCGCAGGCATGTAGCGTAACCACCATGTCCGCAGGGGCGGAGGCGTCGTAGCCGGCAATGTCGCCCAGCTCAAAATGCAGGGAGGAATAGCCGTATCTTTTTGCGGCGGCGGAGCATTTTGCTATAACGTCGGCTTTCAGGTCAAGGCCCGTCATATCCACGGCCATGCCGAGTATATTCACAAAATAATGATACAGCACGAACGTAAGGTACGATTTGCCGCAGCCGAAATCTATTACCTTAAGCGGCCTTTGCGGCTTGTTTGCGCCCGTGCCCGCGATATAGCCGCCTTCATTCAGCGCATCGCGCACCGTTTCAAGGAACCTGTTTATCTGCGCGAACTTATCGCGCATGGGAGCGGCAAGCTTGCCCTGCTTTGTGAACACGCCCATATCCACAAGCGCGTCAATAGGCTCGTCCTCGCTCAGAATATATTGCTTTTTTCTGTTATGGCTCTGCTCCGGCTGCCTGGGCGCGGTAGGCGAAAGCGGCTTTAGCACATATGTTGCGCTCTGCATATCGTTGTTGAGCATTATTATATGCTCGTTCCTATCGTCCCACGCGTTTACCTGCCTCCACTTAAGGCTCATAAGCTCGGCCTCCATGCATTTATTAAGGCTGTCGCGGGCTATGTTCTGGTGGAAGGCCTGCTTTTCCGTATACCGTGAAATATGGTATTCGCCGCATTTAAGCTCCAACGTGGCGCGCCGATACTCTGCGCCCTTGGTCGGCTTTGAAAGTATTATGCGCGCAGGGCAGGCTGACGACAGCTTATTCGCCGCGTCCTTAAGGCTGAGCCTCATAACAAGTATCCTCCGTGAACATTTAGTATACAAGCCATATTGTAGCATAAAAACGGCGCATTGTGTCCAGATAATATGCCTGCACAAATTGTTAATCAAATGCTTAACATGTTATATTGACAAGCGGAGCGAAAGCGGCTATCATTATGTTAAGCAAATGATTAACGCAATTTGCCGCGGAGGTATCGTATATGAAAAAGAAGATAGCGCTTGCTGACAGCGAATGGAGGCTGATGCAGATAATATGGGAAAAATCGCTCTGCACGTTCAGGGATATCTGCGACGCCGCGTGCGAGCCGAACGGCTGGACAAAGCATGCCGTTATGTCCTACCTGAAAAGAATGGAGGCTAAGGGGGCAATAGCCGTAAATGATGCAAAGCCGGTAAAGCTTTATACAGCCATATTGAACAAGGAAGAAACCATAGAGGAGGAAACTGAAGACCTGCTTAACAGGGTATATAACGGCAGCCTGCTGCTGATGGTGCAATCCGCCGTAAGGGGGCGCGGAATGAGCGAGGAGGACATGGAAAGCCTTAAAGCATTGCTTGCTAAGGGGGAAAGGTATGATGGGTGAGCATATTCAGAGAATACTCATTATAAGCGCGCAGGGAGCGGCGCTTATACTGGCGCTTATATTGATAAGGCGGCTTGCCGGGAAGCGCATACCTGCAAGGCTCACATACGCGCTGTGGCTCCTGCCTGCGATAAGGCTTATTCTGCCGGCAAGCTTTAAGAGCAGCTTATCTATAATGGCGTTTATAGCTAAGCTTGGCGGCAGCGGTACGGGCGCGCAAACGAGCGCACAGCCTTCATGTACGGCAGGGCTGACGGAAGCGGCTGCGCATATAGACGCGGCCGGCATCGCAACGCCTGCGCCATATGCGATAGCGCCTGAGCTGAGCAGCGCTACCGAGGCTGCGGCTTCGGCTTATGGAAACGCCGGGGGGCCAGGAAACGCGATAAACGGGTGGGAGATAGCGTTTATAGCCTGGGCTGTCGGTGCGGCTGCGGTTTTAGCGTATATGATAGCCGTGAACGCGAGCTTTTATAAAAGGATGCGCAAAAACAGGAAAAGGCTCGACTGCCCGTGCAAGACGCCCGTATATATAGTAAACGGCTTAAGCTCGCCCTGCCTTTGCGGCTACATAAGGCCGTATATACTGATAAACGATGCCGCCATGAAGAACGGCGAGATAATGGAGCTTGTTCTGCGGCATGAGCTTTGCCATCTCAAAGCGCTTGATCAATGGTGGGTGATACTTAGGAATGTATGCTGCGCGCTGCATTGGTTCAATCCGCTCGTGTGGCTTGCGGCGTTCATTAGCAGGACGGATTGCGAGCTTGCGTGCGATGCGGCAGTGATGAGGGGCTTTGACGATGAGCAGAGGAACGCTTACGGCATGGCTCTGCTTTCAATAATAAGGCCGGAGCAAAAGAAAAAGGTGCGGACGGCGGCGCAGGCATGACGGGCGTAACTGCATGGGGCGGAGGGAAGCGCTATTGCGGGAGGGCAATTCACGTTACAGAAGGAGGGAGCGAAAATGTACAAAATGAAAGAACTGTTGGCGAGGATAAGCGGCCTTGTCACGCTTTCAACGGGCATGACGGGCAATAAAAAAGAGATGGCGGAAAGGGTGGAGCGCATAGCCAAAAAGCCTAAGATAAGGCTTGTTGCGGTTGCTATGAGCATAGTCGCGGCGGTTATCGCCTGCATGGCGGCATGCGCAGAGGCGGATGAGTCAACGCTTGACGGGCTAACGCCGGGAATAAGCGAAACGGAGCAGGGGCCGGAGACAGCGTCGCCCGAAGCGCAGGCTACGCCGCAAAACAGCACAGCGGCCGCCTTTATACCGCTCGACTCGCTGCCGGCCGGCTATTCAACGGAGGCCGCGATAGCCGACGGCTGCTATGTGAACATACACGGCACGGAGCATAATGCGGAAAAGCTCGACGCTTTTTATGAATACACCAAAGAAAGGCCAGAGGGCGGGGCGTTTATAAGGATAGTGTCGTATACCGTAGAAGGAGATGCCATAATAACGGACTGCGCGTATCAAGACGGCGTATTCACGGTAACTGAGGATTCATCGAGGGATAGATTTGCCGGAAGCGGGGACAGGATAAGACGGGGCACGTTCGATTACATACACAGATATGTTTTAAACGGAGATCAGGCGTATTATATAGTAAGCGATTATGATACTGTAACATCCCCTGACGTTGGCATTGTTTTGAGCTACAGGCGGGAGAAGGCGGCCATGCCCAAATTCGACCGCACCGACCCGCAGCAGGTGATAACCGAGTTTTTGACGGTATACTTTGATAAGCTCTGCACAGGCAACGATGACATGGATTGGGATGGGGACAGGAAAACATGGCTAAACGGCCTTATCAAATATGATGAGGAGCAAATAGATTGGATAGCCTGCCTTAAACAATGGCTGAGCATGCATAAGCTGCGCCGCGCTCACGGCGCGGATACGGAGGCCGCGGTTGGGCGGTTTGAGTCGCTGTCCGGCTTTGAGCTGCGCGAGGGGGGCGCTGCCTCGGCGTACTTCAAAACCACGGCTTTCGGCACGTTAATAGAGGCGAAGCTTGTCAAGCTCGATAACGGCGAATACGCCATGACCAGGATAGATTTTCCTGATTCAAAGGAGTATAAGGAATTCCAGGCCCTGTTTGCAAGGTATAAAAAGGAGCATAACGCAGAGGACCCCTTTTACGAAGACTACACTAAGGAGCTTGAAAAAGAGTATGCGGCGGGACTTGCGCTGCTTGAGCAGATGGAGAGGGAGCGAAACGCATGGAAGAAGGGAGAAAGAGTCTGCGCCGACTTTGCCAGGGCCGGAGGCGAGATAATGATAGGCGAGTTTGGCGCGGCCATAGACACGAACTCCACGCAGGAATGTGAAGCGGACGAGAAGTGGAGGGAAGGGCATGACGCGGACGGCATACGCTACTATACCCGAAACGGGATTGACACATGGCTGTTCGCCGTGCAGCGCATAGATCTTAGCGAAAAGGAATACGAAACGCAGGACCTAATAAGCTACTGCATGGACATGACGATGCTTGGCTGCGCAAGCATGTACTCGGCGGATATGTACGCGCCGGAGACGCTGCTTGGCAGCGGCACGAAAGTGAAAGCCATGGCCAGGATAATGCTTCAATTCAGCTTCAGCGAGAGTGGACGCGACGATGATTCACAAGAATATGTTGAGACGGCCTACCTGATACAGCTTAAGGACAATGACACTGAGGTGCTGTGCCTCAGGTTCCTGAACGCATATAAGGCGAAAAACACGGCTGCGTGGAAGCTTTTGCAAAGTGAATACGATTGCGAAGCGTGGCTGAAAACGCTGGTTTTTTAGCGTAAAGAGTATATTATTGCGAAAACGCTTAAAACGTGTTGCATATTTCCTGCGTTTGAGGCATTATAAAGAAAAACGAACGGAGGGACTATATGGATACTGCAAAATACGGCTTTAAGCTTATATCTTCAAGCGAGCTTAAGGAAATAAACGGAAGGGCCGATATATATAAGCACGAAAAAAGCGGCTTTACGCTTGCGCACCTTAAGTGCGATGACGCGAACAAGGCGTTTTGCGTAAGCTTCTGCACGCCTCCTGAAAACAGCACCGGCGTGCCGCACATACTGGAGCACAGCGCGCTTGCCGGCAGCAGCAAATACCCCGTGAGGGAGCCGTTTGTGGAGCTGATGAAGGGCTCGCTCAACACATTCCTCAACGCCATGACCGCGGGCGACATGACCATGTATCCCGTCGCCAGCCAGAACACAAAGGACTTTTTGAACCTTATGGAGGTATATCTTGACGCGGTGTTCGACCCGCTGCTGCACTCCGTTCGCGAAATATTCTGGCAGGAGGGCTGGCACTACGAGATAAACGACGGTAAGCTCAGCGTGAACGGCGTTGTTTATAACGAGATGAAGGGCGCCATGAGCTCGCCCGAAAGGGTGGCGGAGCAGGAGCTGAACACGGCCCTGTTTGATAATTGCTACGGCTTCAACTCCGGCGGCGATCCGGCTGTTATACCGGAGCTTTCGTATGAGGCGTTCTGCAATTTTCATAAGACGCTGTACCACCCGTCAAACGCCCTTATGGTGCTTTACGGCGATATGGAGCTTGATAAGCCGCTTGAGCTTGCCTCGGAATACCTTAATAAATTCACAAAGGGCGAAGCAAAGCATGTTCAGCCCGCAACAAAGCTTGATAAAGCAAAGAAGGTAGTAAAGGCTTACCCCATAAACGCGGGCGACGACCCTGACGGCAAAGCCTATTACACAAGGGGCTGGGCGATGGAAAAGCGCGACGCCAAGGAGCTTATAGCCATGGACATACTCTCCGACGCCCTGTTCAATGCCGAGGCGGCCCCTGTAAAGCGCGCCTTAATTAAGACGGGGCTTTGCGGCAGCGTGCAAGCATATCTTGACAGCAGCGTAAAGAACCCCGTATCCATGATAATGCTCAGCGACGTTAAGCAGGAAGGGCTTGACGAGCTTGCAGGCATAATTGACGATACTATTAAGGGCATAGCGGAAAACGGGCTTGATAAAAAGCTTATAGAGGCCTGCCTTAACAGGTATGAGTTCATGAGGAGGGAGCCGCCGGACTATCCCAAGGGGATAGAGCTTGCGAGGTGCGCAGCCGTCGGCTTTGTGCATGACGGTGATCCGACCGCCTGCATACGCTATGACGGCGCATTAAAGGAGCTTAGGAACGGGCTTGATACAGATTACTTTACAGAGCTTGTGAACAAATACTATGTTCTTAACACATGGCAGGCTGAAGTAAGGCTCATGCCCGAGGCCGGACTTGGCGAAAAGAAGGAGGCTGAGAACGCCGATAAGTTGGCCAAGCTTTACGCCAAGCTTACGGAGGAAGAAAAGCAGCGCATAATAGCCGATCAGGAAAGGCTCAAGAAGCGTCAGTCCACGCCGGACACGGAGGAGGCGCTTAAGACGATACCTCAGCTCAAGCTGAGCGAAGCTGGCGACGGGCCGGAGCCGCTCGAGGCCGAGGATAGGGACATACTTAGCGTGCCTACGCTTGTTAACGACATGTTCTCAAGCGGGATATCCTATATAACGCTCATGTTTGACGCCGCCTGCCTTACGGAGGAGGAGATACCGTATGCGGGGCTCATATGCGGCCTTATGGGCAAGCTGAGCGCGGGCGAATACGTCTTTGAGCAGCTTTCAACGGAGCTTATGCTGAATACCGGCGCGGTCGCGGCGTCGCTGAGCGCGTTTTCCGCTGCGGGTGAGAAGCTTGCAAGGCCGTATGTGCTTATGAACATAAAGGCGCTTACGGATAAGCTCGCCTCCGCCATGCCGCCCATACGCGCAATGCTTACGGATACAAAGTATTGCGATATCAAGAGGCTGAGCGAGATGATAAGCACCATCGCCGCCAATTACAGATCCATTATGATAAGCTCCGGAGAGGCTATGGCAATGATAAGGGCAGGCTCCTACTTCTCGCAGGCGAGATGGTATAAGGAGCTTGCAAACGGCTTGAGCTACTATCGCTTTATAAAGAAGATGGCTTCGGCAAGCGAAGCTGAGCTTGCCTCCTGCGCCGAAAAGCTCAAGGCCGTGGCGAAGAAGCTTTTTGTAAAGGCTAATCTCAGCGTTATGCTTTCTGGAGAAGAGGCGCAGTACAGCGCCGTAAAGACTTCGCTTCCTATTATAATAGACGCGCTTGAAGATGGCAGCAAGCTTGATAACCGCGCAGCCTTTGTGCCTAAGGCGCTGAATGAGGGCATAATGACTCCGGCTGACGTGCAATACTGCGCCGAGGGCTACGACTATGCTCAGCTCGGCTTCAGCTTTGACGGCGCAACGGCAGTTATGAACAGGGTAGCGTCAACGGACTACCTGTGGAACAGGATAAGGGTGCTTGGCGGCGCATACGGTGCGATGTTCGGAATAAGCAAAAACGGCGAATTTATGCTGTGCAGCTATCGCGACCCGAACCTTTCAAACACATACAAGGTATACGATGCGATGGCGGAGTATCTTGAAGGCTTCCACCCGAGCGAAAGGGAGATGGATAAGTATATACTCGGTACGCTGCAGGGGCTTGACGCGCCGAAGGTGGGTCAGACGGCGCACAGCGAGGCGCTGAGCAACCGCATGAACGGCATAACAAAGGCCATGCAGAGCCGTATCCGCAGCGAAGCGCTTACAACCAGGCCTGAGGATATACGCGCAAAGGCGGCGCTTGTCAGGGCCGTGATGGATAAGCGCAACATATGCACCGTTGGCAACAGCGAAAGGATAAAGGCGGAAAAGGAGCTGTTCAGCAGCCTTGCAGAGGTATAAAGCGAATAAGCGAGCACTTAAGTGAGTATCCCCCGCTATTGGCGGTATCCGTAAAACTCAAAAAAGTGGCGTTCAGCCACTTTTTTGACACTCTGAATCCTCCGTATGATCTAAGGCATACGGAGGATTAACTGTCTTACGGACACCCAGCTATTGCCCGGGCTTTTCCGTGCTTTGAAGGGTTACCTTTCCTCCGCTGCCGTTTCATCAAGATTATCCAAAGCGTATTGCAGACATTGTATTATAACGGCATTGAGCGAAAGATTGTTTTTATATGCAAGCTGTTCCAAACGCTCGCTCATATCAACGGGTATGCGGAAGGTTTTTGTTATTGTTTCGCTGCCCGGTTTAAGCTTAAACACGGTTTATTCCTCCTTTGCGGTGCAATGTTCGGTACATATATTTTGCACGATTGGCGAAAGAAAGCTTGCAATAGGTTTGCAATATAATTATCTTGCAAAAAGATTGCGAGTAAGATATAATCAAATTACGACAGAATACGCAAAAATTGGGATTGGGGGCAACGGTTATATGGGACATTGCAGATCATGCAAGTATTATGAGTTCAACGGGGAAAACAGCAAAGGTTATTGCTCACAGTACAAGGCATATTATTACGCAGATGATAGCTGCAAATATTATGAGGAAGGCTCGAGTTCAAGTTCGGGCGGGTGCTTTTTGACAACGGCTTGTTGCCAATATAAAGGGTTACCGGATGATTGTACGGAGCTTGAAACGCTGCGCCGATTCCGCGACACTTACCTTAAAGAAACCGAATACGGCTCGGAATTGATACGCGCTTATTATGAAAGCGCGCCGGAACTTGTTGAGCGCATTGATGCTTCAAGGGAACGGGATGCTATTTATGACCATATTTACGAAGCGGTTACAAAAATAATACTCCGCATTGAACATGGTGAGAATGAACGCGCCGTAATAGATTATTTATCGCTTGCGTTCTGGGTTGCAAGAGCGGTGTGCTGAAAGATAATCAGAATACTAAAGGCATATAAGGGGAGAGAAGATGGAAGAAAATGCTCTACAACTATACAGGGATGGATTGCGTGAGATAGACTTTGGAAATAGAGAAAACGGACGCGCGCTTTTGAAACAAAGTGCAGATGCAGGCTGCAAAGCAGCTATGTATAAATACGCATACACATGTACGGACGAACAACAGAAGATTGAGCTATATAAAATAGCATCCGATAAAGGATGCGGCAAAGCCGCATTTATGCTGGGATATCATTATGCTCTTGACTATGAAACTAATAGGCATGGGTATATTGCAGGAGAATACTTTTTGAAAGCTTATTCTTGTGGTATTATGCCGGAACATAAATATTTTGGAGATGATAGAGACTCCTTCATGGAAGCAGCAGATCTAAAGGATATCATTGAACTGTATGTTGAGAACCTTGATGTATCGTTTGAAGATCCCTATGCCATTATTCCCATTGCGAGGGACGCATATCGATTTGGGGTAATTTCAAATAGCCAATTACAAAAAGTAGAAGAACTTGCTGAGACAAATGTTGGTATTAAATTACGCCAAAGAATAGCCCGCACTTGTCCCAAATGCGGTGCATATTATGCAAAAGTTGAGAAACGTAAGCCGTCAATGAGCAAGAGAGCAGCCGTAGGCGGCGCTATCGGATTGATTGGCGGACTTCCCGGAATATTGCTCGGCGCAGGGATAGGGGCGTTAACGGGTAAAGAAAAGGAGTGCTGTGTATGCCCGGGCTGCGGGCATGTGTGGGAATATAAGCTTCCGCAGTAAAACCAAACAACCGAATAAAGGCCGTCTTGCGACGGCCTTTTGCTATGCTTGGGTTTAGAACTTCAAGCCGTTGATTATGTTGGCGCTTGGGTCGAGCTTGGCCCTGATTATGGGCTTCTGCGCGGCAAGTATCACCGTTACGCCGGGGCCGTGGCCGGCAAGATAGCAATCCGAATGGATTATCACGCCTATGCTGACGGCTCCCTTTAGATAGCCGCGGCCATACATGTTGTCACAATCCTCAAGCATCACTATGTCGCCGAAGCGCAGCTTGTCAAGCCCCAGCTCGCGCACCTTTTCGGGGTCGTGCGTCATTATGTCATAATCGCCGCGGAACGGCAGGCTGGAGCCGATGCCGGAGCCCATAAGATACGGCGGTATCTTGGCCGCTACGGGCACGGTTATGCTGCCGTCGCCGTTTTCTTCTATATTAAGCTTTTCAAAAAGCTCAGGGTCTATGTTCATGGCGCTTATATTGGGGTGATCGACGAGCTTGAGCCCCTGACCCCATGCGCGGACAAGCACCTTGTCCTCAGGACAGAGAAGCTCGAGCGTTTCGTCCTCAAAGTAGATCATAACGTCCTCCGCGCCGCCGTGCTTGCCGGTAACGAAGCCTTTCCTGCCCTTGCCGTCCCCGCTCATAACGATGGCCTCGTTGCCTATACAGGAAAGTATGTTCAGATAATCGCTGAAATCCTTGTTGTCATGGTAAAGCGATACGCCGGGCTCTATGTGGTCGCCGGCAAGGCCGAACGCGGGGTCGCCAAGCTTTACATTGTAGTTGATGCCGCCTATTCCGGGCGTCAGGAACGGCCTGCCGTCCTGCGCCACGCGCCAGCCGCGGCATACGTTGGGGCGTATCTTGCCGACTACTGATCCCTTTACGACTTTTTCCTTGTTGGTCCTTAACATGTTGTTTCTCCTTTCAATCGCTGATATGTGGTGTTGATGGCTGTTTATATAGAATATGATACCGCAAAAAAGGGAAAAAACCAACAGGGAAACGCCCGGGTGCGTGTTTGCGAAAAAAGTTGGTTTTTTTGATAAAAAAAGCTTGTCAAACGCCTGAGTATCGCGTATAATAAATCCGTTGCGCGATAGAACGCAGTTTTTTGCGCGGCTAAAACGTAAAAGCTTCGCGGGAGGTTGCCGGTATGCCATCCGGGTAATTTCCGCAAAGCGCCCACGAAACGGGCAACGGGCGAACGCCCGGCCGGGTATTTTAGAAAAGAAACACTCGGCTGCGTGTACGGCCCCGATACTAAAAGGAGGAAGAAATAATATGGCAAATCAGAAGATCCGCATCAAGCTCAAGGCCTACGAGTGCAACCTTATTGACCAGAGCGCGGAAAAGATCGTGGATACGGCAAAGCGCACGGGTGCGCGCGTAAGCGGCCCCATACCCCTGCCGACGGAGAAGGAAATAGTTACCATACTCCGTTCGCCCCACAAGTATAAGGACAGCAGAGAGCAGTTTGAGATGCGCACCCATAAGCGCCTGATCGACATACTGCAGCCCTCCGCCAAAACGGTGGACGCGCTGATGAAGCTCGATCTCCCCGCGGGTGTTGATATCGAGATCAAGCTGTAAGCACGGAGGTGGATTTACAATGAAGAAAGCGATTTTGGGCAGCAAGGTCGGCATGACCCAGATGTTCAGAGAAGACGGCACCATGATACCCGTCACCGTAGTGCTTGCGGGCCCCTGCCCCGTGGTCCAGATAAAGACCACTGGTAAAGACGGTTATGACGCCGTGCAGGTCGCCTTTGGCCCCGTCAGGGAAAAGCTCATCACCAAACCCGAGCTTGGCCACCTGAAGAAGGCCGGCGTTTCCGCTCATCGCTATGTACGCGAATTCAAGCTGAGTGATACCGCGGCCTACGAGGTCGGCCAGGTCATAAAGGCTGACGTGTTCGCCAATGGCGACAGGGTCGACGTTACCAGCAAGAGCAAGGGCAAGGGCTTTGAGGGCAACATAAAGCGCTGGAACCAGGCCCGCGGCCGCAAGACCCACGGCTCCCACTCCTACCGCGTTGCCGGTTCAATGGGCGCCTGCACCTACCCGGGTGAAGTGTTCAAGACCAAGCGCCTCCCGGGCCACATGGGCTGCGAGCGCATAACGGTGCAGAACCTTGAGGTAGCGAGAGTAGACGCCGAAAGGAACCTGCTGCTCATAAAGGGCGCTATCCCCGGCGCCAAGGGTTCCCTGGTAATGGTTAGGGAAACCGTTAAGTAAGGGAAAGGAGAGTAGAAAATGCCTAACGTAGCATTGCACAATATCGCCGGCGAGAACATCGGCGAGATCGCCCTGAGCGAGAACGTGTTTGGCGCCGAAGTAAATCAGTACGCCGTACACGAGGTAGTCAAGGCTTACCTGGCCAATCAGCGCCAGGGAACGCAGAGCGCCCTTACCCGCGCCGAAGTGCGCGGCGGCGGTATCAAGATCTACCGTCAGAAGGGCACCGGCCGCGCCCGTCACAGCAGCAACCGCGCGCCTATATTCACCCACGGCGGCGTTGTGTTCGCTCCCAAGCCGCGCGACTATCGCCTTAGCGTCAACAAGAAGGTAAAGCGCATAGCCATGAAGAGCGCGCTTACCAGCAAGGTCAACGATAACGAGATCATCGTTTATGACGCCCTTGATATAGAGAACCCCAAGACCAAGGAAATGGTCAAGGTGCTTAACGCCATGAACGTCAAGAAGGCGCTGATAGTACTGAGCGAGAAGGATGAGATAGTAGAGCGTGCCGCAAGGAATATCCCTAACGTGAAGACCACTTTGGTAGGCACCCTCAACGTGTACGAGATACTCAAGTACGACACCCTTATCCTCACCAAGGATTCCGCGGCCAAGATAGAGGAGGTGTACGCATAATGAAGTCTCCACATGATGTAATAATACGCCCCGTACTCACAGAGAAGAGCTACGACCACTTTGCTGAAAAGACCTACACCTTTGTGGTGGACAAGAGGGCTAACAAGACCGAGATACGTCAGGCTGTTGAAGCAGTGTTCGGCGTAAAGGTCGATTCCGTACACACCGTTAATTGCATGGGCAAGATGAAGAGGCAGGGCCTGCACGAAGGCCGCCGTCCTTCAGTCAAGAAGGCCTATGTGAAGCTTAAGAAGGATTCCAAGGGTATTGAATTCTTCGACAGCATCGCCCAGTAAGGAGGCAAACAATGGCTATAAGGAAGATTAAACCAACAACTCCCGGCCAGCGCTTTATGACCGTCTCCGCCTTTGAGGAGATCACCTGCACCAAGCCGGAAAAGTCACTTTGCGAGGATCTTCGTTCCTCCGGCGGCCGTAACAACCGCGGCCGTATCACCGTCCGTCATCGCGGCGGCGGCGCAAGGCGCAAGTACAGGATAATCGATTTCAAGCGCAATAAGGACGGCATACCCGCCAAGGTCTCCACCATAGAGTACGACCCCAACCGCAGCGCAAACATCGCCCTGCTTACCTACGCCGATGGCGAGAAGCGCTACATCATCGCCCCTCTCGGGCTCAAGGTCGGCGACACCGTGCTTTCCGGTGAGGGCGCTGACATAAAGGTCGGCAATGCCATGGAGATCCGTCAGATTCCCGTAGGCACCATGATACACTGCATCGAGATCAAGCCCGGCAAGGGCGCGCAGATTGCCCGCAGCGCCGGCAACGCCGCACAGCTTATGGCTAAGGAAGGCGCTTACGCGCAGGTTCGTCTGCCCAGCGGCGAGGTCCGCCTGATCCCCATGAACGCCAAGGCCACCATTGGCCAGGTCGGCAACGTGGATCATGAGAACATCAAGCTTGGCAAGGCCGGACGTACCCGCCATAAGGGCTTCAGGCCCACCGTACGCGGTTCCGTCATGAACCCCTGTGACCACCCGCACGGCGGCGGCGAGGGCAAGTCCCCGATAGGCCGTCCCGGACCGGTCACCCCGTGGGGCAAGCCCGCGCTTGGTTATAAGACCCGCAAGACCAAGAACATTAACGATAAGTTCATCGTGCGCCGCAGGAACGGCAAGTAAGAGGCGAAAGGAGTCAACAATGAGCAGATCAGTTAAGAAGGGGCCTTTTGTTCAGGAACGCTTGCTTTCTCGCATCCAGGCGATGAACGAGAGCGGCAAGAAGACCGTGGTTAAGACATGGTCAAGGGCTTCCACGATATTCCCCGAGATGGTGGGACACACCATCGCCGTGCATGACGGTAGGAAGCACGTTCCCGTGTATGTGACCGAGGAAATGGTCGGCCACAAGCTGGGCGAGTTCGCGCCCACCCGTACGTTCAGAGGACACAGGGGTTCTGAAAAGACCTCTGGTCAGAGATAAAGGAGGAGCGAAACATGGCAACAAGGTCAAGAGAAAAGAGCGCAGCGCGCAAGGCCAACGCCGACAAGCGTCCCCGCGCCATCGCCAAGTATGTCCGCATCTCCTCCCGTAAGGTCAAGGTCGTCATCGACCTGATCAGGGGCAAGTCCGTGGCCGAGGCAAAGGCTATACTGGCCTTCACCCCCAAGGCCGCCAGCGAGCCGGTGCTTAAGGTCCTCAATTCCGCCGTTGCAAACGCCGAGAATAATCTGGACATGAGCGCGGATCAGCTTTATGTAGCCGAGGTGTTCGCCAATCAGGGTCCCACCCTCAAGCGTTTCCGTCCCCGCGCCCAGGGCCGTGCGAGCAGGATACGCAAGCGCACCAGCCACATAACCGTAATCCTGGACAAGGTCAACTAAGGAGGAGACAATGGGACAGAAAGTTAATCCGAATGGTTTCCGCGTAGGCGTCATCAGGGACTGGAACACCCGCTGGTACGCTTCCAAGAAGGAGTTTTCAGATTTCCTCATCGAGGATAAGAAGATCCGCGACCATCTTAAAGAGGTCCACTACGCCGCAGGCATCGCCCGCATAGACATAATGCGCGCAGCCGGCAAAGTGACCGTGAGCATATACACCGGCCGTCCCGGCATGCTGATAGGCAAAGGCGGCGTGGGCGTAGACGCTATCAAGGCAGACGTAAGCGCGCTGATAGGCAAGCCCGTCAACGTGAACATAATGGAGATAAAGAACCCCGATGCAAACGCACAGCTCGTAGCCGAGAACATCGCGGCCCAGCTTGAAAAGCGTATCTCCTTCCGTCGTGCCATGAAGCAGAGCATGATGAGGGCCACCAAGGCCGGCGCCAAGGGCATAAAGATCTCCTGCGGCGGACGCCTTGGCGGAGCGGAAATAGCCCGCAGCGAAGGTTATCACGAAGGTTCTATTCCCCTTCAGACCATCCGTGCGGACATCGAGTATGGCTTTGCAGAAGCCCGCACCGGCTACGGCCGCATTGGCGTTAAGGTGTGGATCTACAAGGGCGAAGTACTCAACCGTGTGAAGAAAGCGTAAGGAGGGCAAATAACCATGTTGATGCCTAAGAGAGTTAAGCGCAGGAGAGTACACCGCGGCCGCATGACCGGTAAGGCTATGCGCGGCAACACCGTGACTTACGGCGATTGGGGTTTGATGGCAACGGAGCCCGCATGGGTCACCAGCCAGCAGATAGAGGCCGCCCGTGTTGCTATGACACGTTACATCAAGCGCGGCGGTAAGGTATGGATAAAGATATTCCCCGATAAGCCCGTTACCGAGAAGCCGGCCGAGACCCGAATGGGCTCCGGTAAAGGCTCACCGGAATACTGGGTGGCGGTAGTCAAGCCCGGCAGGATAATGTTTGAGATAGCCGGCGTGGACGATGCGACTGCCAAGGAGGCGCTAAGGCTTGCAATGCACAAGCTGCCCCTCAAGTGCAAGTTCGTACAGAAAGAGACTGTGGCAGGAGGCGAAAGCAATGAAGGCTAATGAACTGAGAAAGCTCTCTACCGAAGAGCTTGTCGCCAAGGAAAAAGAGCTTAAGGAAGAGCTGTTCAACCTGCGCTTCCAGCTCGCCACGGGTCAGCTCAGCAATCCCCAGCGCATAGGCGAGTGCAAGAAGGACGTTGCAAGGGTCAAGACGCTGCTTTGCGAGCGTGAACTCAAGGCTGCCGAGTAACGGGTGAAAGGAGATAAAACCATGGAACAGATCACAAGAGGTTATCGCAAGACCCGCATCGGCGAAGTCATAAGCGACAAGATGGATAAGACCATCGTCGTGGCCATAAAGACCAAGGTACGTCATCCCCTGTATGGCAAGATGGTGAACCGTACCCGCAAGTTTAAGGCCCATGACGAGAATAACGAGTGCGGCATAGGCGACACCGTTAAGATCATGGAGACCAGGCCCCTTAGCAAGGATAAGCGCTGGAGGCTGGTCGAGATAGTTGAAAAGGCCAAGTAAGCCGGAAAGGAGCAAAAAATGATTCAACCGCAGACAAGGCTTAAAGTAGCAGACAACAGCGGCGCCAAGGAAATCATGTGCATCCGCTGCTTGGGCGGCTCCTTCCGCAAGAGCGCCGGCATAGGCGACGTGATAGTTGCGTCAGTAAAGAGCGCTTCTCCCGGCGGCGCCGTGAAGAAGAAGGACGTTGTACACGCGGTAGTGGTGAGGACCACCTATCCCACCCAGAGGCCTGACGGCAGCTTTATCCGCTTTGACGACAACGCAGCCGTTATAATAAACGACAAGAAGGAGCCCAAGGGAACCCGTATTTTCGGGCCTGTGGCGAGGGAACTGCGCGCTAAGGATTACATGAAGATAGTCTCCCTCGCGCCCGAAGTGCTTTGATGGAGGAAACGCAATGAAGAAGCTTAACGTCAAGAAGGACGATACCGTAGTCGTCATCTCCGGCAAGGACAAGGGCAAGCAGGGCAAGGTCCTTACAGCCTTCCCCGCTGAGGAGCACGTGGTTGTGCAGGGCGCCAACATGGTGACCAGGCATCGCAAGCCCCGCAAGCAGGGCGAAGCCGGCGGCCGTATAGAGCATGAAGGCACCATCAACGCCTCCAACGTGATGCTGGTTTGCCCCAAGTGCGGCAAGGCCACCCGCGTAGGCCATGCTATGGACGGCGATAAGAAGGTCCGCGTTTGCAAAAAGTGCGGAAAGAACATCGACTGAGGCAGGAGGAAAAGAGAATGGCAAAGAAAGACACAGCCGCTCAGGCGCCCGCCAAGAAGAAAAAGAACGTTGCTGAGGCCAAGCCCTTTACCGAGGCTCCCCGCCTCAAGGTGAAGTACAACGACGAGATCGCGGCTCAGCTTAAGGAAAAGTTTGGCTATGAGAACGTGATGCAGATACCTAAGCTTGAAAAGGTAGTCATCAACATGGGCCTTGGCTCCGAAAAGGATAACCCCAAGGGCATGGAGAGCGCCATAGAAGAGCTGAGCATCATAGCCGGCCAGAAGCCCGTTGTGACCAAGGCCAAGAAGTCAGTTGCTAACTTCAAAGTACGTGAAGGCATGAACATCGGCGCCAAGGTGACGCTGCGCGGCGACAGGATGTACTACTTTGTTGATAAGCTTATCAACATCGTGCTCCCCCGCGTGCGCGACTTCCGCGGTATACCCGATACCAGCTTTGATGGCCGCGGCAATTATGCCATGGGCCTGAAGGAACAGCTTATTTTCCCCGAAATCAACTATGATGACGTCGATAAGATCAGGGGTATGGACATAGTGTTCGTTACCACGGCTAAGACCGATGAAGAAGCGAAGGCACTGCTCGCACTGTTGGGCATGCCCTTCATGCAGGCTTGATAGAGGAGGACGAAAAAGTGGCAAAGACAAGCATGAAAATCAAGCAGCAGCGCCCGGCGAAGTATTCCACCCGCGCTTATACCCGCTGCCGCATCTGCGGCCGTCCGCACTCAGTGCTTCGCAAGTACGGCATCTGCCGTATCTGCTTCAGGGAGCTTGCCTACAAGGGCGAGATACCCGGTGTGCGCAAGGCCAGCTGGTAAGCATATCGAAAGGAGGAAAAAAGACTATGTTGATTACAGATCCCATTGCCGATATGCTGACTCGTATCCGCAACGCTCTTACCGCCAAGCATGAGGACGTTCTGGTCCCCGCTTCCACGGTAAAGAAGGCCATAGCCGAGATTCTTCTCGAGGAAGGCTACATAAAGAGCTTTGATATCCGTGAGGACGGCGTGGCCAAGTATATCCACATCGACCTCAAGTATGGCCCCAACAAGCAGAGGGTCATAACCGGCCTCAAGCGCATAAGCAAGCCCGGCCTGCGCATATACGCGCGCAAGGACCAGCTGCCTAAGGTGCTTAACGGTCTGGGCATCGCCATCATATCCACCTCGCGCGGCATAATGACCGACAGGGAAGCCCGCAAGCAGGGCGTTGGCGGCGAAGTTCTCGCTTACATCTGGTAATAAAACCAATATAAACGGAGGTGTAAATTATGTCACGAATCGGAAAACTTCCGATAAGCGTTCCTGGCGGAGTGACAATCACGGTCGATGACGGCAACACCGTGACCGTGAAAGGCCCCAAGGGCACTCTTACTGAGAAGATCTCTCCCGACATGATGATCGAACAGGATAACGGCGTGCTGCATGTAAAGCGCCCCAGCGACGATAAGCAGCATCGCGCCCTGCACGGCCTGACCCGCTCCCTTATACATAATATGGTAGTGGGAGTGACCGAAGGCTTTGCCAAGAACCTTGAGATAGAGGGTGTTGGCTACCGCGCACAGCTTCAGGGCAGCAAGCTCGTGCTTAACATGGGCTATTCCCATCCTGTCGAATTTGAAGCTCCCGAAGGAATTTCCTTTGAGGTTCCTGCCCCCAACCGCATTACGGTAAAGGGCATAAGCAAGCAGCAGGTCGGCCAGATGGCGGCCGATATCCGTGCGGTCCGCGAGCCTGAGCCTTATAAGGGCAAGGGTATCCGCTACGCCGGTGAGTATGTCCGCCGTAAGGAAGGCAAGACCGGTAAGTAAGGCGTAGATAAGGAGCAAAGATATGATATCAAGGATAGATAAAAACTCTGTGCGTAAAAAAAGGCATCAGCGCACCCGCAGGCACATACTGGGTACTGCCGAGCGCCCCAGGCTCAACGTTTATCGCAGCCTGAACCATATATACGCTCAGGTCATCGATGACAATGCTTCTCATACCCTCGCTGCCGCTTCCACTCTGGACGCGGAGCTGAGCGCACAGCTTGAGGGCAAGAGCAAGAGCGAAGCCGCCGAGCTGGTTGGCGAACTGGTTGCTAAGAGGGCCATAGAGAAGGGTGTTAAGCAGGTAGTGTTTGATCGCGGCGGTTATCTTTATACCGGACGCGTGCAGAAGCTTGCTGACGGCGCTCGCAAGGCCGGGCTGGAATTCTAAGGAGGTCTAAATGCAAAAGCGTATCGAAACACCTGAAGTGGAACTCAAGGAAAGGCTTGTATACATCAACCGCGTCGCTAAGGTCGTTAAGGGCGGCCGCAACTTCCGCTTTACCGCCCTTATGGTAGTTGGTGATGGCGAAGGCAAGGTCGGCGTGGGTCTTGGCAAGGCTACCGAGATTCCCGAAGCCGTGCGCAAGGGCGTTGCAGACGCCAAGCGCCACATGATACAGGTCCCCATAGTTGGCACTACCATTCCCCACGCTGTGGAAGGTAAGTACAGCAAGGGCCATGTAAGAATGCTCCCCGCCGAAGAAGGTACCGGCGTTATCGCGGGTGGCCCCGTCCGTGCGGTGCTTGAAATGGTCGGCATAAAGGACATTCGTACCAAGAGCTACGGCTCCAACAACCCCGCAAACTGCGTTAAGGCCACGCTTGATGGGCTTAGCCAGCTGCGTACAGCGGAAGAGATCGCGCGTCTGCGCGGCAAGACCGTGGACGAGATCCTCGGCTGATAGGAGGCAACGATGGCTAATCTGAAAATAACCCTCGTAAAAAGCACCATTGGCGCGCTGGACGACCAGCAGGCCACCGTTAAGGCGCTGGGTCTGCATAAGACCAACAGCTCTGTTATAAAGCCCGACAACGCGGCGGTGCGCGGAATGATCTTCAAGGTAAAGCACCTTGTAAAGGTCGAAGAAGTTTGATCGGAGGTAGAAGCATGAAACTACAAGAGTTAAGGCCGGCGGAAGGCTCCACCCAGTCTGTGAAGCGCGTAGGCCGCGGCACGGGCTCCGGCTTGGGCAAGACCTCCGGCAAGGGCCACAAGGGTCAGAAGGCCCGCAGCGGCAGCAAGAAGAACGGCTTTGAAGGCGGCCAGATGCCCCTTGCACGCCGTCTGCCCAAGCGCGGCTTCACCAACATCTTCGCAAAGGAATACACCGTTGTGAACGTTGGCGTGCTTGACAAGCTTGAGAACGGCACCGTTGTTACCGCCGAACTCCTTAAGGAGATGGGCGTGATAAGCAAGATAGAGAAGGACGGCCTGAAGGTACTCGGTCGCGGTGAGCTGACCAAGAAGCTGGACGTAAAGGCTGCAAAGTTCTCTGAAACAGCTAAGAAGGCTATTGAGGCCGCTGGCGGAAGTGCTGAGGTGCTGTGATGTTTAGCACGCTCGTCAACGCATGGAAAATAAAGGATATCCGCACGAAGATGCTCTATACGATGCTGCTCATCGTCATCTATCGTCTGGGCTCCTTCATTCCCGTCCCCGGTGTGAACGCGGCAGCCATTGCTAATTTTGCTAATGAGTATGATATGTTGGGCTTCCTCAACCTGCTCTCTGGCGGCGCTTTCGGTGACTTTTCCATCTTTGCAATGGGCATTTCGCCATACATCACCGGCTCAATAATCATTCAGCTGCTCACTATCGCCATACCCAGCCTTGAAAGGCTTTCCAAAGAGGAAGACGGCAGGGTGAAGATAGAGCGCATCACCCGCTACACCGGCATAGGCCTTGCCCTGGTACAGAGCATTGGTATCGTAGCGGGACTTCAGAACAGCACCTATGGCGGAAACGTACTTACCAGTACCGATAACCTGTTCCTCACTTATGCGACGATAGGTCTTGTGTGTACGGCGGGTACAGCGTTCCTTGTGTGGATTGGCGAGAGGATAACCGAGAAGGGCATCGGCAACGGCGTCTCCTTCATAATATTTGCCTCTATATGCGCACGCGTTCCCACCTATGTGCTGCAGATATTCAAGAACGTGTTCGTTACCGGACAGATGCGTTGGTGGATACTGCCCATATTGCTGGTGTTCGTACTGGCCATAGTGACCGGCGTTACTTTCATAGACCGCAGCGAGCGCCGCATACCGATACAGTATGCAAAGCGCGTTGTAGGCCGCAAGATGTATGGCGGGCAAAGCACCCACATTCCTCTCAAGGCCAACGCCAACGGCGTTATGCCGCTCATCTTCGCGATGACCCTTATGCAGGTCCCCGCGATGATAGGCCAGTTCTGGCCTGACGGCGGCTTCTACAAGTTCTATGTCAAGTACATGAGCGCAAACTCAGAGTTCTGGTATGGACACTTAGTGTATTATGCCATTTACTCGCTGCTGATAATCGCGTTTGCTTACTTCTACACCACGATATCTTTCAATCCTGTGGAAATAAGCAAGAACCTGCAGCAGAACGGCGGCTTTATACCGGGCATCCGTCCCGGCAGGCCCACCGGCGAGTATTTGAAGAAGATATCTAACCGCCTTACGATATTTGGCGCATTCTTCCTTATGGTACTGGCAATACTCCCGACCGTTGTGCTTGGCGCGTTCCACCTCACTTCGGTATTCGGACCTACCAGCATACTGATAATGGTCAGCGTTGCGCTTGAGACCAGCGCACAGCTTGAGTCCATGATGTTGATGCGTCATTACAAGGGGTTCCTCGGCTAAGGAATACCTAAACACTATGAAGCTTATATTTCTTGGACCTCCGGGCGCCGGCAAAGGCACCCAAGCTGAGAAGATCAGCGAGCTTTATGGTATAGCCCATATCTCCACAGGGGATATGCTCCGCTCCCAGATGCGTGAAGGCACGCCTTTGGGGGCGGAAGCCAAAGGCTATATAGATAGGGGCGAGCTTGTTCCTGACGAGCTTATCGTGGCGATGGTCGCGGAGCGCATAAAGGAGGAGGACTGCGCAAACGGGTTCCTGCTCGACGGGTTCCCGAGGACAGTTTCTCAGGCGGAAGCCCTTAACGGCATTTCGGACATTGACATGGTGATAGACATTGCAGTTCCTGCCGAAAGGCTTATGGAACGCATAGGCGGAAGGCGTATGTGTTCCGGCTGCGGTGCGGGATACCATACCTCAAGCTATCACAAAGATACCTGCGAAAAGTGCGGCGCGTCTCTTTATATAAGAGATGACGACAGGCCGGAAACGGTGAAGCACCGCATAACGGTCTATGAGCGCCAAACAAAGCCCCTTATCGACTACTACCGCGAAAAGGGCAACCTGAGCCGGGTGAACGGGGACAACATACCAGACAGAGTTTTTGACGATGTTGCCGCCGCAATTAAGGGGCTTGTATGAGCGAGCGCATAACCATCAAAAGCCAAAGAGAGATCGAGGCTATGAAGGCCGCAGGCGCGGTGGTAAGGGATACGCTGCTGCTGCTTGAAAAAAGCGCGGCAGTGGGCGTGACAACGGGCGAGCTTAACAGGATAGCGGATGATTATATCCGCTCCTGCGGGGCGATACCGTCCTTCCTCAATTATGAGGGTTACCCCAAAAGCATCTGCACAAGCGTTAACGAGCAGGTAGTGCATGGGATCCCCGGCGGTTACAAGCTTAAAGATGGGGATATACTCAGTGTAGACGTTGGCGCCATATTGAATGGCTATCACGGTGACGCGGCGCGCACGATACTTATCGGCAACGTTAAAGAAGAGGTAAAGAAGCTTGTGGAAGTCACAAGGGAATGCTTCTTCAAGGGGATAGAGCAGGCAGTCGCCGGGAACCACATTGCGGACATAAGCGCCGCGGTGGAAGCCTGCGCAAAGGAACACGGCTACGGGGTCGTCAGGGACCTTGTTGGCCACGGGATAGGCACGCACATGCATGAGCCGCCCGAGGTGCCAAACTTTGCAGACCGTGCGCGCGGGCGCGGACCAAGGCTCTACCCGGGCATGACGATAGCCGTTGAACCGATGATAAACCTTGGTACGGCGGATGTTGCAGTTCTAAAGGATGGCTGGACTGTGGTGACAAGAGACGCCAAGCCTTCGGCCCACTACGAGAACACGATAGCGATAACCACCGGCAAGCCCGAGATACTTACCCTATGAGGAGCAGCTAATGGCTGTGAAGAAAAAGGCTAAGGGCGCGTCGGGCGGCAGCCTTAAAGGCAGCGTGGCAATATCGCTTGCCGGAAGGGATAAAGGCGTCCGCTACGCGGTAACTGGTATTACGGAGGAAGGATATGCGCTTGTTGCGGACGGAAAGCTGCACAAGGCCGCCTATCCCAAAAGGAAGAAGCTGAAGCATCTGCAATTTGACGGAGTAAGGATAGAGAATATAGACGATATACTCTCTTCACCCGGAGGAACGGCCGATGCGGCTTTGCGCCGCGCGCTTAAGCTGAGCGCGGTTCACCATGAGGACGAAATGATTTAGGAGGTATAGCTTGTCAAAGACCGATGTTATCGAGGTTGAGGGTGTTGTAACAGATTCCTACCCCAACGCGATGTTCGAGGTAGAACTCGAAAACGGCCACAAGATACTGGCACATATTTCAGGCAAGCTGCGCATGAATTTCATTCGTATTTTGCCGGGAGACAAAGTAACTGTCGAAATGTCTCCTTACGACCTTACGCGCGGCCGCATAACATGGCGCGCAAAGAATTAACGGGAGGATAAAACAATGAAAGTTAGGCCTTCAGTCAAACCCATCTGCGAAAAGTGCAAGATCATCAAGCGCAAGGGCCGCGTGATGGTGATTTGCGAGAATCCTCGCCATAAGCAGAAGCAGGGCTAATCAGCCTGAGGCGAGCTGATAAAATGGAGAGCGACACACCGGACGAAACTCCGGCTCTCCGGAAGGTTTCGAGCCCAACGCTATGGGCTCCGTCAGGCGGTGCAACGCCGCCAGACATATTAGAAATCCGCTCCACGGTGTGCGGAGTGGGCTTCTAATAGCGGAAACAGCCGCCGGTGCGGCTGCCGCTGAGGAAACGAAGCGGAAACCGGCGGGTACATATACATTTGAACCAAAATTTACGGAGGTGTACAAACTTTATGGCACGTATTTCTGGCGTGGACCTGCCCAGAGACAAGCGTATCGAGATCGGCCTTACCTACATTTACGGTATTGGCCGCAAGACCGCTACGGACATCCTCGCAGCCACGGGCGTCGATCCTGATATCCGTGTGCGCGACCTGAGCGAAGCTGACGTTGCAAAGCTTAGGGACTATATCGACCATAACATAAAGGTGGAAGGCGACCTCAGGCGCGAAACTTCCATGAACATCAAGAGGCTGATAGAGATCGGCTGCTATCGCGGCGTAAGGCATCGTAAGGGCCTGCCCGTGCGCGGCCAAAGCACCAAGCAGAACGCGCGTACCCGCAAGGGTCCCAAGCGTCAGGTTGGCGGCAAGAAGAAATAAGGGAGGTTAATGGAAAATGGCAGCAGCAAAAGGTAAGGTCAAGAAGGCGGGTACCCGCAAACGCCGCGAGAAGAAGAACATCGAGCGCGGCGCTGCCCACATCCGCTCCTCCTTCAACAACACGATGGTAACCATCACTGACCTGCAGGGCAACGCCATATCTTGGGCGTCCGCCGGTGGGCTGGGCTTCAGGGGCAGCAAGAAGAGCACCCCCTTCGCGGCACAGACTGCCAGCGAGACTGCCGCCAAGGCAGCTATGGAGCATGGCCTGCGCACCGTTGAGGTCTATGTAAAGGGTCCCGGTTCCGGCCGTGAAGCCGCTATCCGCGCCCTCCAGACCGCAGGTCTTGAGGTCAACATGATAAAGGACGTGACGCCGATACCGCACAACGGTTGCCGTCCGCCCAAGCGTAGAAGAGTTTAAGGAGACAGACAAATGGCAAGATATACTGATTCCGTTTGCAGACAGTGCCGCAGGGAAGGCGAGAAGCTTTTCCTTAAGGGCGACCGTTGCTATTCAGCTAAGTGCGCTGTGATCAAGCGCCACACCCCTCCGGGACAGCATGGCCAGGCCAGGCAGCGCAAGCAGTCTGAATACGGCCTCCAGCTCCGCGAGAAGCAGAAGTGCCGCCGTGCCTATGGCATAAGCGAGTCCCAGTTCCGCAAGTACTATGACATGGCCAGCAACATGCGCGGCGTAACCGGCGACAACATGCTGTGCCTGCTCGAAAGAAGGCTTGACAACGTGGTGTACCGCCTGGGCTTCGCTCCCAGCCGTCCCATGGCTCGTCAGCTCGTTACCCATGGCCATATCCGCGTAGACGGCGCCAAGGTCGACATCGCTTCCTACCTTGTGAAGCCCGGCCAGACCATCACCGTGCGTGAGCGCAGCCGCGACATGGCTAACTTCAAGGATCTGCGCGAGCAGGGCGCCAGCAAGCCCATACCCAAGTGGCTTGAGCTTGACAGCGAGAACCTGACCGGTAAGATCGCCCAGATGCCCCAGCGCGATGATATCGACCTCACCATCGAGGAGAATCTCATCGTCGAGTTCTACTCCAGGTAATGAAGCGGTCCGCGACCCTTATCGACTGACCAAACATCAAGAGAGGGGAAGTAAAAATGATAGAAATCGAAAGACCCAAAATCGAGTGCGAGGAAATCTCCGACAGCTATGGTCGTTTTGTGGTGGAGCCGCTGGAACGCGGCTTCGGCACCACCCTTGGGAACTCCCTGCGCAGGGTGCTGCTTTCCTCACTGCCCGGGGTCGCCGCCTCATCGATAAAGATAGACGGCGTACTGCATGAGTTTTCCACAATAGAGGGCGTGCGCGAGGATGTGACCGAGATAGTCCTGAACATAAAGGAGCTTTGCGTAAAGCTGCACGGCGAAGGACCAAAGAAGGTATCCATAAGCGCCCATGGCGAGTGCGAAGTAAAGGCCGGCGACATAATCGCCGATGCGGATGTGGAGATAATGAATCCGGATCTGCATATTGCAAGCCTCGGCCCCAACGGCAAGCTTGAGATGGAAATTATACTCGAGCATGGCCGCGGCTATGTTTCCGCTGACAAGAACAAGCGCCCCGATATGCCCATAGGGCAGATCGCCGTGGACTCCATATTCACTCCCATACGCAAGGTGAATTTCCGTGTGGAGAACACCCGTGTTGGTCAGATAACCGATTATGATAAGCTTACGCTTGAGATCTGGACGGACGATACAATAAGGCCGGACGAAGCGGTTAGCTTGGCGGCAAAGATATTGACCGAGCATCTGTGCCTGTTCATCAACCTGACCGAGCATGTTCAGGGCGTGGAAATAATGGTTGAAAAGGAAGAGGACAAGAAGGAAAAGATACTTGAGATGACTATTGAAGAGCTCGATCTTTCCGTCCGCTCCTACAACTGCCTTAAGCGCGCCGGCATAAACACGGTTGAAGAGCTTGTGCAGCGTAATGAGGAAGAGATGATGAAGGTTCGTAACCTTGGCCGTAAATCGCTGGAGGAGGTCCAGCAGAAACTGGTTGGATTGGGCCTCTCGCTCCGTCACAACGAAGACTAATTAGGAGGAAAAACAAATGCCAAACCGTAAACTTGGCAAGGCGAGCGATCACCGCAACGCAATGCTTCGCAATCTTACCACGGCGCTGCTGTGGAACGGTAAAATCGTTACCACCGAAGCCCGCGCTAAGGAAGTGCGCCCCATAGCGGAGAAGCTTATCACCCTTGCTGTCAGCGAATACAAGAACACCGTTACCGTTGAAAAGGAAACCCGCAACGATAAGCAGCAGATCGTTAAGGTCGAAAAGATTAACGATATGCCCTCCAAGCTGCATGCCCGCAGGCAAATGATGGCCTATCTTTATGATATGCCCCTGCCCAAGAAGGATAAGGAATCCAAGAGCGAATATGCAGAGCGCGCCAAGCAGACCCCCAATCCCGTGGTTGAGAAGCTGTTCCGTGAAATAGCTCCCAAGTACGATGGACGCAAGGGCGGCTACACCCGCATATACAAGCTTGGGCCCCGTCGCGGCGACGCAACAGAGATGGCCGTTATAGAGCTTGTCTGATAAAGGCTGACAAACAAAATAAAAACACATCGGGCTGTTTTCATAACGGCCCGATTTTGTTATAATTATGAGCAAATAACAGCCTATAGGAGAAGATATGCTTTTTGTTATACTTGGCGTGATAATAGCTATCGCAATGATGTGCCTGCCCATTGTGGCCATGTTCATAGTCAAAAAAGAGGGCGCAAAGGTGTTTAAGCCGCTTGCCGCAGGCATGGCGACTATATTTACCTCTACTATACTGAGCGCGATAGTGCTGCTCATATATGAGGAAGCACAGCTTGACTTTTTCAAAAGTGCTCCTGCGCTCATAATAAAATGGCTGCTGTTTGGCGCGATGGAGGCTGCGGCTCTTCTACTTGCGTTCAGGATAGCTTATAAGAACAAAATCAGCGCCGTTGATACGCTGGCGATGAGCGCTGGCCTGTGCGTGCCTATGCTATACAGCAGGGGATTTACGGTGATAGCCAATCTGCTGGCCGCGGCTCAAAATGGAATAAATATGCCGAAAGGCTGGGCGCTGTTCTATATTACCATGCCCTCTATGGTGATTGTGTTTATTGAGCCGGTGATGGTGCTGCTGCTTGCATTGCTTGTTAACAGGGGCAAATGGGCGATAGGCACGGGCTTGTATACGCTGATAATCGCCATAGCCTATAATATAGAAGAGATAAGCGGCATGTGCGGCGGCGGGGAGGTCATGCGCATAGCATTGTGGCTTATAGCGATAGGCGGTGCATGGCTTGCGGCAAGATATGCGCTTAAGCGCCTTAACGAGTTCCCCGAGCAGGTCGCCAAGCGTAACGGCAAGAATACAAGGCTTAAAAACGACAAATTCGCATGGCCGGAGGGTGAGGACGTCTTTCCCGAAATAGAAAGGCCAAAGCAGATGCATCCGGAGAAAAAGCAGACGAAAACAACAAAAAAGGAAAAATAAAGTGGCAATAGAAATAGAACGCTACACGGCAGAACGAATTGCGGACGCGCTTGCCTTTGAAAACGAGCTTAGAAAGCAGGAGCCATACTTTACATGGGACATTGGCGAAAAGTACCAAAGGGATGTGAAAAACAGCTTTGAATCGCCGCAGTTCGACGGCTCCATATCATTGCTTGCCTATGATGGGGATAAGGTTGTGGGCAGGATAGATTCCGCATTGATAGCAAGCCATTTCGACGGCTCCATAAAGGCGTATCTTGACTGGACATGCGTTTTGCCGAGCCACAGGCATTCCGGCACGGCGCAAATGCTAATGCAGAGCCTTAGGGAGGCCTTAAAGGAACGCGGCGTGGGAACGCTAATCGGCCTAATGGCAGAAAATGACGAGGCGCAGCGCTTTTACAGAGCAATGGAAAACGCGCTGATAAGGGATGAAGGTATCTGGATAGATATAGTGTAACAGCTGGGCGAATACGGCCGCTTAAGCATAGCAGGTTCGAGTTACTCCGCTATGCTTAACGCTTGCCCATCATGCTGCCAAGAAGCTGCGCCAGCATAAGCGGGTTTGCGCCCATGGGCGAGGCTTGAGCGGAGCCGGACTGCGGCTTTTGCCCCATCATGCCAAGGCCTGACAAAAGCTGCATAAGCTGCAAGGGGTCGTTCATGCCGCCGCGTGGCTGTGAATTTGGCATATTGAATTGAGGAGAAAACTGCGCAGAGGAAAAGCCCTGCTGCTGCGGCTGCGAATACTGCGGCTGAGGCTGGGGCCTTTGCGGTATTGGTATATCAAGAGACGCGGCTATATGGTCCCTTTCGCCCTGGGCAAGGAACGGCTGCATGGCAAGAAGATACTCGCCCGCGCGCTCACGCCCCTGCTCGTTGCGTATGCGGGCAGCCATTGTGTATGCCGGCGAGGTCTGCTGCTGTGGCTGCCGCTGATCGCGGTTCTGGGTCTGCTGCATGTTGTTCAGCGTTCGCTGCATTGGCTATCCTCCTGTCGGTACCGGTATTCTATAAGGGCTTTCTAATCCAATGTATGCAAAAAACGGACTTTTTGAACCATTGGCCGAATATGCTCATATAAATGGCTTGAAGGGAGTTGATATGCGTGAAACGCGACCTTAGGGGCTATTCAAACGGGCAACATAACGGCAAGAGCAACACCGGCAAGGAGGACTATGAAAGGCTGATAAGCTCGGCCGATCCGGAGCAGCTTAAAAACATGGAGGACGCCGTAAGCTACTATGGATCAAAGAGCGAGACGGAGCTTATGAACGAGCTGATAAAGGGCAGGAGCGAGGGCATGATAGACGAGGCGCAGCTAAACGAGGTGGCGGCCAGGATAGCGCCCATGCTGAACCAGGAGCAGCTTACAAGGCTCAGCGCGGTGATGGAAAGACTAAAAAGATAAAGCCTAAAAAGGCAAAACCCGAAAAAGTGGCCTTACGCCACTTTTTCGATGCTTTGGGGCGCGAGCGCCCCTTTTTATATGCTTAGCTCGTAGCAATAAAAATCATTGTCCCAAATATGGACCGAGCCGACCTTGGTATAGCCCAAAGAAATGTATATACCTATTGCGTCGGCGTTATCCGTAGCCACGAGCAGCCACAGCATGTCCGCGCCCATTTGCCCGGCTTGAATGGCCGCCTGCCGCATCATAAACGTGGCTATGCCCATGCGCCTGTAATCCGGATCTACGCATAGCCTGCTTAGCATGGAAGGCTTGTCCGCCTTGGACCAGATATCGGCGGATACCGCCAAAACATCCTCAATTTCCTCTTTTGAAAATGACACGGTTATTATGGAAACCAGCTTTTCATCAACAAAGCAGCCGAAAAGCTCGCCGGCAGCCGCATCAAGCTCAAATATCTCCAACGTGGGATAGTATTCGTCCCAATGCTTAAAACCGTATTGCTTGGTTTTATCGGCAAGCGCATTTGCAAGGTGCGCTTCTTCAACACTTAGCTTCCTGAAAACCCGTTTTTCCGTATTTGCCGCGTCGGCAAGGCTTTTATTATGCAAGCTTATCACCCCTTGTCAGCATCTGTTGACGAGAACGCAGAATCGTTCCCAATCAAGTCCTTTGGGGCTTGAACGCCCCTCTCGAATGATGGCAAAATATCGCATTATCAAAATTCGCCGCAATATGGCGTTTTCCTGCAAGCAAGTTGTTAGCGTAGAGAAGTTGTGTTATACTTTAAGCATGGATAAGAGATGGAAAACAATAACCGCATCTGTATTTGCCCTTATTGTGGCGGCAGTATTCATATGGCGCACACTCAGCGCGGAGCAGACACTTTCCGCACTGATATGCGGCGGCGCTATGACCGTGCTGTTCATAGCCGTGGGCGTGGCGCTGTGCATGCGGCCGTTTGAGGCTATAGAAGCCGCTGCGCTGAGCCCAGACGACATGCTCGGGCCAAGGAGCTTAAGGCGGGCGAGAAGGCATCCCTGGGCCGAAATAGCGCTGTTTGTGCTGCTTTCAAGGGCTGTGGTGCTGATAGCGGCTTATATCCTGTACAGCTACGGCAAAACCTACCCGGGCGGCCTGTGGGATACGCTTGAGGACGTGTGGACAAGGAGCGATTCCGCAAGCTATCTTGGCATAGCGGAGCGCTGGTATGTTACCGAGGGCGACCCAAGGTTCCATATAGTGTTCTTTCCGCTGTACCCATGCGTGATATGGCTGTTTAACCTTGCGCTTAACAATACTTTCGTCTCCGCAATGGCGGTATCGGCAGTAATGTCCATAATAGCGGGAATATTTATATACGAGGCCGCTGCTGTAGATATGCAAAGGGAGGCCGCGCTAAGGAGCGTTAAATACGCCTTTGCCATGCCGGCAGCCTTCTTTATGGCGGCGCCCATGACGGAGGCGCTCTTCATAATGCTCAGCGCCGCAGCTATATACTTCACAAGGAGAAAGAAGTATCTTATAGCCTGCATATTGGCCGCTCTTTCCGGCTTTACCAGATCCGTGGGCGGGCTGATGATTGTATTTATTGCCTGGGAAATAACGGAAGATTTTATAAGCGCGTATAAAAACAGCACGCTTAAAGAGGATAAAAGGCGGCTTGTGCTCAACGCGCTCTGCCTTTTGTTAGTGCCTCTTGGGCTGATAGGCTATCTTTATATAAACTACAGCGTAACAGGGGATGCGTTTACGTTTATGCGGTACCAGAAGGAGCACTGGTCGCAGGGGTTCGGTTTCTTCTTTGAAGCTGCCGAAACGCAGCTCAACGCCGCCGTGAGCGCCGCCAAACGGGGGGAGAGCGCGCTTTTGTGGGGTCTGTGGATACCGAACCTGCTGGCAAGCTTTGCGGCGCTAATACTTATGCGCATGGGCGCGAAGAGGCTGAGGCCAAGCTACACGGCCTACTTTCTGGCATACTTTGTCGTTGCCTGCGGCGCGACGTGGCTGTTAAGCGCGCCAAGGTATCTTACCGCATGCCTGCCGCTCACGTTCAGCATTGCCGCCAATACGGACGAAAGAAAGTATGATATTGCGGTTACGGCGGTTTGCATACTGCTGCAGCTTGCCTATCTTGGCATGTATGTAAACGGGCTATACGTGTATTGACAAAAAGTTGGGTATATACTTGAAATCGAGCCAAAATAGTTGTACTATAAACAAGGCACACGATTCGGAAGCAGGTTCAGGCCCGCTTCCGATTATCTTTTTAATTTAGACATAAAAGCTAAAGAAGCGAGCTTATGAGCAGATCACCAAGGAGGATATGAGCATACTATGAAGATAGGTTTTGACAACGCCAAGTACCTTTCCATGCAGTCCGAACACATACTTAACCGAATAGAACAATTTGGCGGCAAGCTGTACCTTGAGTTCGGCGGCAAGCTGTTTGACGATAATCACGCCTCAAGGGTGCTGCCTGGCTTTGAGCCGGACAGCAAGGTGAGGATGCTGATGCAGCTTAAGGATAAGGCGGAGATAGTGATAGCCATAAACGCTTCTGATATAGAAAAGAACAAGGTGCGCGGCGACCTTGGCATAACGTATGACCTTGACGTGCTCAGGCTTATAGACGCGTTCAGGGCGATAGGGCTTTATGTAGGCAGCGTTGTGCTTACGCAATACAGGAATCAGCCTGTGGCGGACTCGTTTAAAAAAAGGCTTGAGGAGCTTGGGATAAAGGTATACAGGCACTTCCCGATAGACGGTTATCCCAGCAATGTGGAGCTTATAGTAAGCGAACATGGCTACGGCAAGGATGAATATATAGAGACTACGAGGCCGCTTATAGTAGTAACGGCCCCGGGCCCCGGCAGCGGGAAAATGGCAGTATGCCTGAGCCAGCTTTATCATGAACATCAAAGGGGCGTAAGGGCGGGCTATGCCAAGTTTGAGACGTTCCCCATATGGAATCTGCCGCTCAAGCATCCGGTCAATTTGGCATATGAGGCCGCTACGGCCGACCTTAACGACGTGAACATGATAGACCCGTTCCACCTTGAGGCTTATGGCGAAACAACGGTAAACTATAATAGAGATGTTGAGATATTTCCGGTGCTTTCCGCAATATTCAGGCAGATATACGGCGTGTGCCCGTACAAATCGCCCACGGACATGGGCGTTAACATGGCCGGCTGCTGCATAGTAGACGATGAGGTATGCAGGGAAGCTTCAAGGCAGGAGATAATACGCCGCTACTACGCCGAACGCTGCCAGCACAGGCAGGGTCTTGGCGGCGAGGCGACGGTGCAAAAGATACAGCTGCTCATGAACCAGGCCGGAGTTACCGAGGCGGACAGGCCCGTTATTGCCAGATGCCTTGCAAAGGCGGAGGCTACCGGCCAGCCTGCGGCAGCATTGCAGCTTGCGGATGGAAGGATAATAACCGGCAAGACCAGCAACCTGCTTGGCGCAAGCGCGGCACTGCTGCTAAACGCCCTTAAGGCGCTTGGCGGGATACAGGACGATATACACCTTATATCGCCCATCATAATAGGGCCTATACAGGATCTTAAGACTAAGCACCTTGGCAACCACAACCCAAGGCTGCATACGGACGAGATACTTATCGCGCTTTCCATTTGCGCGGCAACTAACCCCACTGCCGACCTTGCCATGCGCCAGCTTGCGAAGCTGAGAGGGTGCGAGGCGCACTCCTCGGTGATACTTTCCGGCGTGGATACGGCCACCTTCAGGAAGCTTGGCGTCAACCTGACCTGCGAGCCGAAATATCAAACGAAAAAGCTGTTCCATAAATAAGGCGGCTTACGATATTTTTTAATATAACGCGGCATTTATTTAACAATGCTGTCACCATTTGTGCGCGCATTTATGGTAATATTCATATAGGCGAGCGCTTATCATATAGATCAAGAGGGCATCGATGAACGTACTGTTTTTTTTAAGGCCAAAGGTGAGCACGGCCTATATCTATTACGACAACACCCTTAGGCAGGGACTTGAAAAGATGCGCCACTATGGCTACAGCGCAATACCTGTGCTGGACAGGGAGGGCCATTACAGAGGCACCGTTACGGAGGGTGACTTTTTGTGGAAGCTTACGGACGAATCCGCATGGGATAACCATGCGCAGGAAAGGCTGTGCGTCAAGGATATACTGAGGGAGGGCCACAACCAGTCCGTTAACGTCAACGCTTCGCTTGAGGATCTGTTTATTATGGCGCAGAACCAGAACTTTGTGCCCGTTACGGACGACCTTGGCTCGTTTATAGGCATAGTTACAAGGCGAGACATACTGCAATACTATTACAAGCTTACGCATGAACAGGCTTCCGATAGCGGCGCGGTTAAAGCAGAAGCAAAAACAGAGCATAAGGCGGGGGATATAGGGGAGGAAAAGTAAGTTGGGTGGCTTTTATGAAGGCAGGATATTCCGCCCGCCAAGCGAGGCGTTCAGCCTTATAGTGCAGGCGACGATAGGGTGCAGCCACAACCGCTGCGCTTTTTGCACGATGTATAAGGAAAAGAGCTTCAGGATAAGAAAAGCTGAGGACGTTATCGCCGACCTTGAGACGGCGCGCGGCTTTTCCAACAGGATAAGGCGCATATTCTTTGCCGATGGGGACGCTTTTATCAGAAATACTGAGGATCAGCTGATTATACTTAATGCCGTAAAGAGAGTCTTTCCAGAATGTGAAAGGGTAAGCATGTATGCATCGCCAAAGAGCATATTGGCAAAGACGGACGGCGAGCTTGAGCTGCTGCATGAAGCCGGAATAGATTTGCTGTACATGGGCCTTGAATCGGGCGATGATGGGGTGCTTGAGCGCATAGACAAGGGAGCTACCGCCGCCGAGATAGTGCTTGCGGGGCAAAGGGCGAAAAAGGCGGGCTTTGCCATATCGCTTACGGCAATACTGGGGCTTGCCGGCGAGGAGGGCTCGGCTTCTCATGCCATAGCTACGGCCAAGGCCGTAAGTGAGATGAAGCCGGACTATTTCGGGCTGCTTTCGCTTATGCTGGAGCCTGGCTGCAAGATGTATGACGAATACAGGCAGGGGCTGCTTAAGCCTATATCGCCGCTGATAGCGCTGAACGAAAGCGGATTGATGCTTAAAAACATGGATAGCGAAGGCACAGTGTTCAGGGCCAACCATGCTTCCAACTACGTTAACCTTAAGGGTACGCTGAACAAGGACATAGAGCGCATGGTGAAGGAGATAGACAATGCTATGCGCGGCGGATCGCCTATAAAGGAAGAAAGCTGGAGAAGACTTTGATATCGCACCGCGGCGGGGGATAAGCTCCCCGCCTTTGCTTTTGCAGGAATATAAAGATGGCATTAAGATGGGAATAAAATCGTTAAGGAAGCATTTATTATGCTCTATTTTGGGTATATATAGCGTTGCATAAAAGACAAAAACGATGTAAATTATTAGTGTTAAACTGCTTTAATTCACAAATTGCTGCGCCATGCTCAAAGCATGGCAGAGGCTCATGCAAAAGAGGACGGTAAATGAAGAATAAAAAAACAGGGCGTGGCGTCAGGAAAAAGGCGTTCAGGCTGAGCCTTAAGGATACGCTTATAACGCTGTGCGCGCTATTGTTGGCAACGGCGCTGTGTTATCTGCTTTTACCCCTGGCAGGTAATGAGTCGTTTGAGCCGCTCCTGTTCGTGCTTGCGGTTCTCGTAATATCAAGGTTGACCGACGGCTATTTTTACGGCATTGCCGCGAGCATTCTCGGCGTGCTGATGGTCAATCTGCTGTTTACATACCCGTATTGCAAATTCAATTTTACTATTACGGGTTATCCTATATCCATGCTTTGCATGCTGGCGACGGCCATTATAACCTGCGCGCTGACTGCAAGGATAAAGGAGCAGGAGCAGCTTATGGTGGCGGCCGAAAGGGAGCGCATGCGCAGCAATCTGCTAAGGGCCGTGTCGCACGATTTGAGGACGCCGCTGACGGCCATATCCGGCGCATGCTCGGCGCTTATCGAAAGCGGGGATGCGATATCGGTTCAGGAGAAGAATAAGCTGATAAGCCAGATAGACGAGGACGCGCAATGGCTGATAAGGCTCGTTGAGAACCTGCTCATAGTGACAAGGATGGATGCCCCCGGCGGGGCGGACATAACAAAATCCCCCGAGGCTGCCGAGGAGGTGGCCGCGAGCGCGCTTTCTTTATTCAGGAAGAATTTTCCGCAGGCAAATGTTGTCGTGCATGTGCCTGAGGAGGTGCTGATAACGCCCATGGACGGCATGCTGATAAGGCAGGTGCTGCTGAACCTGCTGGAAAACGCGGCTGCGCATGCCGAGGGCGCGACCAGAATATGCCTTGATATTATAAGGGACGGCGACAATGCGCTCTTCAGGGTCAGCGATGATGGCAAGGGCATAGATCCGGAGCTTTTGCCGCATATACTAAACGGCGACTACAAGCACAGCCTCGGCAGCAGCGAGGATAAAAAGCGCAACATGGGCATTGGCCTTAGCGTGTGCAGCACCATAGTTGCGGCCCACAGCGGCCAGATGCGGGCCTACAACGGCAGCGGCAGGGGAGCAGTGTTCGAATTCACCCTTCCGCTGGATAATACGGATGAAGTCGACGGCATGGACATATACCAGGACGAAGTGGACGAGCAAGCTCAGCCATAGGCTAAAAATATAAACAGGAGGCAGCATGAGTAACAAATATCTTATACTTATTGTTGAGGACGAGCCCAACATTGCAAGCTTTATTGGCACAATACTTGAAGCCAATAATTTCGAAACCATGTTCGCCAGAAACGGTGCGGAGGCTATTATGCTGATAACCTCGCATTGTCCTGACGTTATCATACTCGACCTTGGTTTACCGGATATAGACGGGCAGAGCATAATACAAAGCGTGCGCAGCTGGTCAAACGTGCCTATAATAGTCGTTTCGGCCCGCACAAGGGAGCGCGACAAGGTTATGGCCCTTGAAACCGGAGCCGACGACTATATAACCAAGCCCTTCGGCACCAGCGAGCTGCTTGCGCGCATACGCACGGCGTTAAGGCATGTTCAACTGAGGGAAGACGAGAAGGCAAAGCGCCCAAACGGCGTATTCAAAACGGGCGAGCTTGTTGTTGATTACGACAAGCGCCGCGTTTATGTAAAGGGGCAGGACGTTCACCTGACACAGAACGAATACAAGATAGTGTCGCTGCTGAGCCAATACTCCGGCCGCGTGCTTACTTATGATTCAATAATAAAGCATATATGGGGCCCTAACGCAAGGCAGGGGAACCAGATATTGAGGGTAAACATGGCCAACATAAGAAGAAAGATAGAGGAATCCACCGCCGAGCCGCGCTATATATTGACAGAGATGGGCGTTGGCTACAGAATGGCCGAGGCGGAAGAGTAGCCGCGGGAGCCTGACGGCTCAATGAAGCGGCTCTTCCCATTTTCTATAATTAAAAAATAAAATGAGTAGCCGGAGGAATTGTGCCGGCTGCTCGCTGTTGAGCCGTTAGTTATTAACTGACGGCAGCTATCGAGTTCGCAACAAGCTCGTTGTACTGCCCCTCGGTAAGGTCGCAGTGATAGAATAGCTTGAAGTATTCGGCAGCTTCGGTATACATATCGTAGTTTGCCGCGTCCGGATAAAGCAGCTTAGCGAGCCACAGCATGCCAAGATACCTCTGCACGCTGGGCGGGAAGCCGAGCCAGTTGTACGGGCCGAACGGTACTTCATAGTATTTGCCGTCCTTTATGGCCTTAAGGTCATTCCAAAGCTCATCCTCGCCCACCTTAGAGTACACGCTGTCCGGCGCAAATATTATTACATCGGGGTCCCAAAGCATTATCTGCTCCATGTCCACCTCGTTGCCGCTGCCCTTTGAGCTTGGTTCGTCCACTATGGCTGCATTGTCGCTCAAAAGGTCTATCACCTCGGCATGGTAGCTGCCCTTGGCTATAACGTTCAGCCCCTCATCGCCAAGGCAATATAGCAGCTTGACCTTGCTTGCGCCCTCCATGAGCTTGGTTATCATGGTATAATGCTCCTCACAATATGCGGCGAGCGCTTCGGCCTCCTCGGGCATGTTGAGCAGCTCGCCAAGCTTCAGGTAAGCTTCCGGCATGCTCTCGAGCGTAGCCGTGATATGCACGAACGGTATGCCGGTCTGCTCGCTCAACGCGTCAAGGTCCGCCTTACCGCTGCCCTTGGGTTCGCCGACGTCTACCACGACCTGCGCGCCGCTATCAAGCAGCGTTTCAAGGTTAAGCTCGCCCTTGCCGCCGTAAAGCTGGCCAAGCTCGGGCAGGTTGTAATACTCCGCCGCTATGTACTTTTCAGCGTCCTTGCTCCATGCGCCGGATACGCCTACAAGCTTATCCGGACACAGCGCAAACAGCACTATCTGCGTCAGCGGGCCGGATACGGCTACTTTTGTTATCTCATAAGGCAGCTCAACGGTCCTGCCAACGGAGTCGGTGAACTCGCGCATGTCGGGCTGCTCCATGGGAGAGGGCGTCTGCTCCGGCTTGGACGGAGTCTGCTCGGGCTGGGCCGGAGTTTGTTCACTCTGAGCCTGCGTCTGCTCGGACTGTATCTGAGCGTTGCTGTTGCAGCCAATAAGGCTAAGCGCAAACAGCGCAGCCAGCATAAGCGCGGCTATTCTTGTGATGTGCTTCATGCTTTTTCTCCATATATAATTATCTTATACATTATCCCTTCCCGGGAATATAGCCGTTCCTTTTTCGGTCTGAACTATGCTTGCCTCTACCGAGTACAGCGCCCTTATAAGCTGCTCGTCCATGACCTCGTCAGGGCTTCCGCAGGCTATGGCGGAGCCGTTTTTTATGGCAACCGCCTTATCCGCATACCACAACGCATGCATGGGGCTGTGCGTTGAAAGCAGTATGGCGTAGCCCTCCCTTGCAAGCGAGCGACAAAGCTCCATCACCATCGTCTGGTTGCCGAAGTCAAGGTTGGCTGTCGGCTCGTCCATTATAAGCGTGCGCGAGCGCTGCGCTATTGCCCTTGCTATAAGCACAAGCTGCCTTTCACCGCCGCTGAGCCGCATAAAGCTCCTCTGCCCAAGATGCGCTATGCCGCACCTTTCAAGCGCCATACGCGCCGCCTTAAGCTCATTTGCCTTAGGGGAGGATAGTGGCTGCACGCTTCCTGTCGTACCCATCAGCGTCATTTCCTCCACCGTATAATCAAAAACGCCCCTGTAGCTCTGCGGTATGTACGCGCATAGCCCGGCAAGCTCCTTTGCGCTCAGGCTGGCGGCGCTTTTGCCGTCTATATCTATTTTGCCGCCATAGCTGCCGTTCAAGCCCAGTATGCAGCGAAAAAGCGTCGTTTTGCCTGCGCCGTTGGGGCCTAATATGGCGGTCACCTCGGCGTCGTCAGCCGTAAAGCTGAGCTTGTCAAGCGCATTGCCGAAGCCTAAGCCGTAGCTGTAGGTAAGCGCGGTTATGCTTATGCTCATACGGGCTTCCTCCTTGAGCATAGAAGATATATAAAGAACGGCGCGCCTACGAACGCGGTAAGTATGCCTATAGGTATCTCGGCAGCGGTAAGATTCCTTGAAACATCGTCCACTATAAGAAGAAAGCTTGCGCCTAACAGCATGCTTGCGCCCATGAGGCGCCTATAATCGCTGCCTACGAGCTTTCTTGCCATGTGCGGCACGACAAGGCCCACCCAGCCTATCATCCCGGCTGAGGCTATGCTTGCCGCCGTTATCAGCGTGGACGCGGCTATTACCACAGCCCGCAGCAAAGCCGCGTTTACGCCCATGCTGCGCGCCTCATCATCGCCAAGCGTAAGCAGATTGAGCCTCCAGCGGCTCAATATAAGCGTCACACAGCCTGCCAGCATGGGTATTGCCGCCATATAGACGGTATTGTGCCTTGTTCCCGAAAGGCTGCCCATGAGCCAATAGGTTATCGCCGGCAGCTGGTTGCTCGGGTCCGCGGCAAGCTTAATATATGATGTTCCGGCGGAGAAGAGCGAGCTTAGCATAATTCCGGCAAGTATAAGGTTTGCCACGCCGTCTCCCCCTGCCCTTTTGGCTATGAGCATGGCGAGCAAAACGGTTAGCATGCTGAATATAAAAGCGCTCAACGTTATCATGCCGCTCGATGCGCCCATAAGTATGGCTAAGGCCGCGCCAAATGCCGCGCCTGAGCTTGCGCCGAGTATATCAGGCGAGGCCATAGGGTTCCTGAACACCCCCTGATAGGCGGCCCCCGCTGCGCTGAGGCAGCAGCCTATCATGCATGCGAGGGTTATGCGCGGCAGCCTTATGTTGATAACGGCCTTCTCCATTTGATCGGACCATGTTCTTTGCGCTGCGGAGGAATAAAGCCCTATCCTGCTGAGCAGTATCTTAACAGCCTCGGCGATAGGCACATTCAGTCTGCCCATAGTCAGCGATACCGCGAACGCTACGATCAAAAAAGCTGCCAGGAGCCATATAACGGCTGTTTTTGTGCCCTTACCGTTGGCAGATAGCATAGCAGGCCCTCTTCCTCAACTGATGGTATCATGGTTTTTTACTATTGTAGCACAGGAGCTCGTTATATTCAAGTGAGTATAACGCTATTATATGTTCAGCAGCGATATTTGCTGCTTATAAGCCTGAAAAAGCGGCTTAGAGCCTTCAATATCAGCCGGCAGAAAATTTGTCAAAAAAAGTCCTTGCATATATCGGCAATAGTGAGTATAATATATCTCGTTGACGCGGTATAGCCGCGCAATGATAAGCTGATATAGCTCAGTCGGTAGAGCGCGTCATTGGTAATGACGAGGTCCCCGGTCCGAATCCGGGTATCAGCTCCAAAACCTTAGAAGAACCGGGACTTATCAATTGGAAGAGTGGAAGCCGGTTCTTTTTTTGTACTTTTTGTGCTGTACCTGCCGCGCGGACTTAATACCCATTAGCCGTTGCAAAAGTAATTCAAGCGGTTTTCAACAATCATATACAGCCTTACTCTATCGGCTTTTTCCTGAGAAGCGGCCAAAATCGAGCTATGGAGAGTGATGTGTACAACGCGCGCAAACGAAATGCGCCCGCTGAGGCTGCGGACGCATTTTTATCGTTATGGCGGCCTGTCAGCCATGCTTGCGCATGCTGTACAAGGCATAGGGGAAAGCGGCGCGGTGGCGCCGGCCGCTCAAGCCTATTTGGAGTACTTAAGCTCGTATTTCTTGGCATACATGGCAAAGTCGGCCTTAAAGCGCTCGTCATTGCCGGTCTTTATGGCGTTGAGATATTCGTGCGTATCAAATTCGCCCCTGTCTATCTCGGTAACGCATACGGCGATGTTGGAGCAGTGGTCGCTTATCCTTTCGCAGTTGTTCAAAAGATCGTTCAATATAAAGCCAAGCTCTATGGTGCAGCGCCCCTGCTGCAGCCTTTCTATGTGCTTGCGCTTTATCTGGCCTATGAGCACGTCTATAACCTGCTCAAGCGGCTCCACCTTGGCGGCCTTCTCAAGATCGTCGTTGACAAAGGAGTCCATAGCAAGCGTGAGTATCTCCTTCAATGCATCGAATAAGAGAGATACCTCTTCTGACGCATGCACGCTGAACGAAAGCCCCTTGTCCCGCATCTCCTTTGCGGATTGCCTTATGTTCAGCGCATGGTCGCCTATGCGCTCAAAATCGCCTATGTTGTGCAATAGCTTGGATACGTTCGCGCTGTCGCTCTCGCTCAATGCAGATGTGGATAGCTTGACAAGGAACGTGCCGAGCTTATCCTCGTATTTGTCAAGCTCAGTCTCCTCTTCCTTGACCTTTGCAGCCAGCTCGTTGTCGTAGCGCAGCATAAGCCCCATAGCGCTCAGCACGCAGCGCCTTGCGACATCGCTCATCTTCACGGCCATATTGAAGCTTTCATGCACTGCAAGACCGGGGGAGAGCAGCAGCCTGTCGTCAAGGAACACCTCCACGTCTTCGCTGCTTTTATCTTTAATGATAAGCTTCGATATGTTTACAAGCGTCTTGCGCATAGGGAGCAGCAGTATCGTTGTGATTATGTTGAATACCGTATGGCAAAGGGCGACTTCGCCTGCGGTTACCGGCTTATCTATAAAGCTGAAGCCTATTATGGCGTTAAGGCCATAGAACACTATCATGCAGAATATGGTGCCTATTATCTTGCCTGTAACGTGAACTATTGCAACCCTTTTCGCGTTCCTTGTGGTGCCTATGCTCGATAAAAGCGCCGTTGCGCATGTACCTATGTTAAGGCCCATCACGAGCGGTATAGTCATGCCGTATGTAACGCAGCCGGTCAATGAGAGGGCCTGTATTATGCCCACGCTTGCGGCGCTGCTCTGTATTATTCCTGTGAAAACAAGGCCGACAAGCACGCCGAATAACGGGTTATTGAACGCCGTGAGTATGCCCGTAAACTCCGGCATATCGGCAAGCGGAGCCACGGAGGCGCTCATGAGCGTCATACCATACATAAGAATAGCGAAGCCTACAAGAACTCCGCCTGTGTCCTTTCGCCTTGCGCTTTTTGACGCCATAAGCATCACCACGCCTATAAGCGCCATTACAGGGGAGAAGTTTTCAGGCTTCAGCAGGTTGATAAAAACGCTGTCCCCCTGTATGCCTGCAAGTGATAGTATCCATGCTGTAAGCGTTGTGCCTATGTTGCCGCCCAGTATAACGCTTACCGTCTGCCCAAGCTCCATTATGCCGGAATTCACAAGGCCCACCAGCATTACCGTAAGCGCTGATGAGGATTGTATGGCTATTGTAATAAGTGCGCCGAATATAAGGCTTGTAGATGTGTGTGAGGTCATCTTCTGCAACGTGGATTGCAGCTTTCCTCCGGCTATCTTCTCAAGTCCGGCGCTCATTGCGTGCATGCCGTATAGAAAAAGCGCAAGTCCGCCGAACAAGGATATAATGGAAAATACGTCCATTACCAGTGTCTCTCCTTAGTTTTCGTAATACCCCTATTAAACAAATTTATTATAACAGATATCATAACAAAAATACAACCCATTTAAGCATTAAGATATAGCTAAGAAACGGCGGGGCAAAACGCAATTCACAGCATAGTGTATGTTTGTCAAACATGTTGGACGGTATAGCAACGAAGGAAAACGTTGGGAGAGCAATAGTGTAAAGGACGCAAAGGACGGTTATTGGAGGCTCTTCGATGCACAGATAGCTGTGCATCGAAGTCGGCAAGCGAGTAGAAGCGATGGGAATCGTAGAAGCGATGCTGATCCTCGCGGTGGCTGCGCTCTACCTTGCCATTGTGACGGGGCGTATAGGGACGAATCAGCTTGTGCCGAATGCCCAGCTCTGCAGCGGTCTGCTCAAAGAGCGCGATTGGTTCACGGTTGGATTGAGCAAAGCGGTTGGTAAACTCAAATCCGTTGTCAGTCTGGACACATTCGACGGTGAAGCCGTGCCTTTTGAAGAAAGCATATGCTTTCTTCAAAAAGTTCGCCGAGGAGTAGGTGCTCTGATCTTCGTAAGCAGCCAGGTACCGCAACCGTGAGAACTCGTCGATGGCGGTGTACTGAAACAGGTGTTGAGCAGCAGGACAACAAACACGTGCAACGACCTTTATAGTTCATTTACCATGCCTGCACCACAGGTCGATCAAGCCTAACCGTGGATTCCTTCGCCGCATATCCCGTATAAGTTTCAGTTCCGCCTCTGTATGCTACTTGGGATGCGAATGCGGCCGTCTGGAACGATTGGCCGGAGATTCAATTGTTCCGTCGTACCTTGACAGCCAGAAGTAGATGGTTGAGCGTGGGCGGTTATATTTCCGTGACGCTCGCGCTACGCCATATTTCTTCGCGTAGCACATTAGGGATTGCCTGTACT
>OIZL01000193.1_pt1 | contig 52815 bp, 51 predicted proteins | sample 1588541 | NCBI WGS metagenome assembly OIZL01 (sample SAMN03283285) | human gut metagenome | biome: human-associated habitat; material: feces | host: Homo sapiens | place: Peru | collected 2012 | reverse complement strand
TGCCCCCTCAAGCTCCCCCGCTGCTCTGTTATCTGACTTTAATACATAGTTTTTTTACAGTCTGAATATCAGCAGATTATTAAATGGGCTGCTTCAGGGAAATACCTGAAGCAGCCTTTTTGCGGTTATATGCAAGAGCTTATTCCGGAGACGGTGCAAGCGTGCTTTACAAGACAGCTGAGGAAGCTGTCATTAAGAGCGTTGTTGCCGCCGGTTTTTGACAGATAGTAAACGATCAGGTCATCCGGCGCTTCAAGAAGCGGGATGGAGCGTACTCCGTCGAGCTTGAGCAGCGCCTGCGCAAAAGACGCGGGTACGATGCTCCACCACGAGCTTTCGTTGCCCCAGAAATAATTCATGACCGAGGCGTTATCACCGTACACCTTGGGGTTTGCGGTCGCGCCGAACCAATAATCATGCCAATCATGGAAGTCTGGAAACCACGGGATCATCAACTCACTGGAGACGTCAAGCTGGTGTACGGTGATGATGTTGTCTCTGAGAAACATATTACGCGCAAGGAATATCATTTTTTCACGATAGGCGGGAACGGCGTGTACGGTGGAGTGGGCTACGGTTTTTGAGACGAGTGCAAAATCCGCCTTGCCGTAGTCCATCCATTGGTATGCTTCAAGAGAATGGTATACGTGGTATTTAAAGTTTATATCTGAGTTTGAAGCAATAAATTCCCCGAGAGCAAGAGGCACATGACAGCCCATACTGCTGTTGAGTATAACAGTGTAGTTTGGACAAAAGTTTTTATTTTTCAGATTTATCGCGGAATTCCACGATGAAAGCAGATTTTCGGCTATGGAAAGAAATTCCGTTCCCTGATTTGTGAGGGAGAGATTTTTTTTGCCCTGCGATCTTCTGAAAAGAGGATAGCCAAGCTCGCTTTCAAGAGATTTCAGCCTTCGGCTGAGAGCGGGTTGGGATGTATACAGTCTGTCGGCCGTTTCGGAAATGCTGCCGTATTTTGCGACGGCAAGGAATGTTGAAAGTTCAAGCTGTGTCATATGTCCCGCTCCTTTTGTGTATTATCAATAATAATATAACATCTGCGTTATATGTCAATAGAGTATTTGGCATTTTTATTTCCGTTTCGGATTTGCTATACTTAAGCACAAGGTGAATAACCGAACCCGTTTTTAAGCGGATATGAGCGCCGCATGCTTCGTTTTGCTCAATCACAAGGCGTCAAGCCTTCCTCAATCGCAAAGCCTTGCCTGCACCGCCCCTCTCACGCTTAAAAATCTCTGACCTCCGACATAGATTTTTTGTTCTTTATCAAGGCAGAGGACGCAGGAATACTGACGTATTTCAAGGACGATAACGCAGAGAAAGGGCAAAAAATCATGGCTGAGGCGGCGTTCGGCTACTCCCCTTGTGCTTAAGCTGCAAACAAAAACGGAAGGGTGTAGGAAATGGGAAGAATAATTACATCAAAATCGTTTTACGGAAAATGTCTCAATGAGGATTGGGCGGTCGGCGGTTTTATCGGATACGATATGGAAATAATGCAGGCTTCGGCGAGAGCTGCGCATAAGGTGAAAGCGCCCGTTATGCTTCAGGCATCATGCCGCGTGATCGACTATTCCGGAGCGGAAATGCTCAGAAAAATGGCGGAAGCGGTGGCGGATGAGCTTGATTCCGATGTCGTGCTGCATCTGGATCACGGGGATACCGTGGAGCGCTGCCTGCATTGTATAGATAACGGCTTTACCTCCGTTATGCTTGATAACGAGCATGACAGCTTTGAAGAGAATGTAAGAAAGACAAAAGCTGTATGCGACTATGCCCACGCGCATGGCGCGGTTGTCGAGGGCGAGGTTTTTCATCCTATCGAAGGTCCGGATAAATATTGGACGGACGTCGAGGAAGCGGCGGAATACGTGAAGCTTACCGGATGTGATTCTCTGGCGGTGTGCTGCGGCAATGCACATGATCTGCCGGACGATTACGCAAAAAAACTGCGGGTCGATCAGATAAGAAAAATTCATGAGGCCATACCTGACATCCCGCTCGTTCTGCATGCGACGGCCATCGTAGCACCCGAGTTTGTCGATCGCGCAAACAGGGTAGGCGGCTGCATGGCAAAGCCGTGCAACTTCACGGTCGAGGATCTGCAGGAAAGCTATAAATACGGGGTGTGCAAGATAAACTCCGCGCTTGAGATAAAAATTCTGTACACGGTAGCGGTACGCGAATATATGCTGATGCATCCAACGCATCTTGATCCGAGAAAGTACCTCGGCTATGCACGCGGCGTTATAGAGGATTTTATAGCGAACAAACATACAAAGCTGTTTCTTGACGGCGGGAAAATGTGAGTTTATGACGAAAGAAAATGTAAAAGATTATGACGCGGCAGGCCTTGGGGATCTGATGATCGACTTTTCCTATGCCGGAAAAAATGACGAAGGCAACTCGATGTACGTCAGGACGCCGGGCGGCTCAATGGCGAATGTAATGGCTCAGGTCGCCAGACTTGGCGGGAAAAGTATGCTGATAACAACTCTGGGCGCCGATGAGCACAGCCGATATCTCTATTCTGTTGCATCGAAGCTCAATATTGATATGTCGTCCGTGACATACGGTACGCTTCCGACGCGCTTCATGTTCGTCTACCATGACGGAAACAGCCGCTATTTCAGCGATTACAGATCAACAAGAAACGAATCGCAGACGGTTATCGGAAACGTGGACATAGACAAGTTCAGGAGATGCAGATTTTTTGACATCAAATCCATCCGTTTTCCGGAAAAGGACCCGGTCAACCGCACAATGGACGAGCTGAAAAAAATAGCGCTCGAAAATGACGTCAAGCTGGTCACAGATATGCAGTGGCGCGGGATAGCGCTTCCGGAAGACGAAAAGAATTTTCTTCTTGAGCAGGCGAAATGCTGCACTGTGCTCAAGCTGTCGGATGAAGAGCTGGCCTTTTATTATGGCGCGAGTGAACTTAAAGAAGGGCTGGAAAAGGTCTTCAAGGACAGCAGAACGGAGATCGTAGCCGTTACCAGAGGTGAAAACGGAAGCTATCTTGCCACAAGGAACGCTTATGCCGCCTGCAAGGCGTTCGCCGTCCCGGTAAAGGAGACGACGGGAGCGGGCGATTCGTTCATGGGTGCGCTTTTGTATGCTCTTAGCAGAAGAAATAAGCCGATCCCGGAGCTTTCCGGCGAAGAACTGGCGGAGATAGGTAACTTCTGTTGCGCCTGCGCGTCATACAACACCATGTTCAAAGGCTCGCTCCAGTGCATGGCAGAGCCTGAAAACGTTGAAATGATGAAAAACACATACGGCACGACCGGAGAGCCGTGGACGGAAAAACTGCCCGAACCTGTATTTATTCAGAAATAGAATTATTTCTGCGTAAAATAAAAAACAAAAAAGGAGAAAAAAACATGAAAAAATTTGCTGCAATGCTTCTTGCCCTTGCGCTTATGCTTACCGCAGGCGCGGCGGCGTCCTTCGCAGACAATGAGTTTGAGCCTATGACCATTTCTTTTTCAATGACCGAAGCCGACGGAGGCGTTGTTGCTCAGGGCATGGACAAGATGAAAGAGTATATAAGCGAAAAAACCAATGGCGCGGTTACCATTGATACCTATTATGCTTCTTCTCTGATGGCTCAGGACATGGAGATCGAGTCCATTATGAAAGGCACTCTTGGGATGAACGCCTGCTGGTTTGACTGGCTCTCTCCCTACATGGACAAGCTGAATGTTCTCAACGTCCCGTATCTGTTTGCAAATTGGGATCATATGAAGGCCTTTTTCGCCTCCGACGATGCCGCGGCTCTTTGCGATGAGATCGCGGAGACCACCGGCATAAGGGTGTTTACCCCAGTTTACTACAAGGGCGTGAGAAGCGTCAACCTGAATAAGGACATCAGAGTTACCTGCCGTGACGATCTTTCCGGCATCAAGATGAGAATGCCCAGCAGCGAGGCATGGCAGAACATGGGCACCGCTCTCGGCGCAAACCCCGTTCCTCTCGGCGCATCCGAGCTCTATCTTGCACTCCAGACCGGCACCGTTGACGGACAGGACAACGGTTTCTCCACGACCCGTTCCTTCAGCTGGGACGAAGTGACAAAGAGCATTACCGTGACCGGTCATATGATCAGCGCGGGAGTTGTAACAATCAATGAAGAAATGTGGCAGTCGATGTCTCCTGAACTTCAGCAGATTTTCCGTGAGGCGGTTGAGGTGGGCTGCAATTACATCAGCGACACCATTCAGGCTCAGGAAGCCGACGATGTTGCCTACTTTGAGGACAAGGGCATCAAGGTGTACTATCTCTCCGATGAGGAGCTTGCCTCCTACCGCAAAGAAGTATCCGATTATTACTTTGCTCAGGAAGATTGGGTCAAGGATCTCGATATGGATTTCTATAACTCCATTGCAAACATGGAGTACTGATCAACAGAACATGAAGCAATACATTCCCTCCTTTAAAAGAGGGAATGTATTATAAAATAGTTTGGGTGAAAATCATGAGCAAAGTTAGAAAAGTATACGAAAAAGTTTCCGATGTGATAGAAGTGTATTTCCCGTCAGTAACTTTTGTTGCCCTGTTTTTATCATATGTCATTATGATCCTGTACCGGTACATATTCAATGCCGGTGTAAACAAGGTCTATGAGCTGAGCATGATACTGTTTGTGTGGACGGTGATCCTTTCCGCGTCGTACAGCAGCCGTGTGGATAACCATATCATGTTCACGATGTTTTATGACAAGCTTTCCCCTAAAACCCAGCATATTTTCCACCTCATCGGGGATGCTGCAATTGTCGCGGCGCTGATAATGATACTGCCGCATACTATTGAGGCGGTATCCTTCCTGAAAATCAAAAAATCATCGATGCTGAAAATACCGTTCAACATAATTTACGCACCGATCATTGTTTATAACGTAATGACTATTCTGCATCATTGCATTCAGGCGGTCAATGCTGTAAAGGGTATTGCCGAGTGCGGAAAGGAGAAAGAATGAACAGCTTCATAATTTTTCTTCCGCTGCTTGTACTGATGATCTGCTTTGTGATAAGGCTGCCGATAGGCCTTGGAATGATAATCTCCTGCGCGGTTTATTTTGTCGGAAAGGGAATGAGCCTCGGGATAATTGCCGATACGGTTATGAGCCAGCTGTATGCAAGCACCGTAATGATCGCTATTCCGCTTTTTATATTTACGGCGAATATTATGAGTTCCGGAAAAGTTACCGAGTATATGTTCACTTTTGTCAAGGCAATACTCGGCAAGCGTAAGGGAGCGCTCGCGCATCTGAATATTATCCTCTCCCTGATTTTTTCGGGCATGACCGGCTCAGCGGCGGCGGATGCCGCGGGATTAGGCACGATAGAGATCGAAGAGATGAAAAAGGACGGCTACGATATGCCGTTCAGCGCCGCTATAACCGCGGCGACCGCTACCGTAGGGCCGATATTCCCGCCGAGTATTCCGCTGGTCATTTACTCGATGTTCGCGCAGGTTTCCGTAGGCAAGCTCTTTTTCGGCGGCATGATACCCGCCGTGCTTATCTGCGTGATCCTTGGAATATACGTCAGTTTCCTCTCCAAAAAGAGAAATTACCCTGAAGGTATAAGTTTTACAAGAAAAGAATTCTGGACATACACGCTCCGCGCCCTCCCCGCGCTTTTTACTCCCGTGATACTCCTCGGCGGGATCTACACGGGAATTGTCACTGCGACGGAAGCCGGCGCGCTTGCAGCACTGTATACGATTCTCATTTCGTTCCTCGCCTACCGCGTTCTCAGCATGAAAGGTCTTGTCAGGGTCATCAAGGACACTGTTATCCAGACGGGAAAAATTTTCTCCGTTGTTATAGGCGCTTATCTGCTTTCGTATTATGCCACAACGTCGGGGCTTGGAAAAATCATTTCTACATTTACTCTGGGGCTTACCGACAATAAATATGTGTTCCTGCTGATAGTCAATGTGCTGTTCCTGCTTCTGGGGATGCTGTTTGACACAAATGTTCTTGAGTTCGTGTTTTTCCCGCTGCTTATTCCTGTTGCAAAGGCTCTCGGCGTCGATCTTGTTCACCTCGGCGTTGTGCTTACGGTCAACATGATGATCGGCTCGGTCACGCCTCCGTTCGGCATGATGTGCTTTATTTCCGCCGGAATCGCAAACGAAAAGCTTACACGCGTCTTCAAAGAGGTTCTGCCGATGGCGGGGCTGATGATAGTTGTCCTAATACTTATTACATATTTCCCAGCTATTATAACCTTTGTTCCGAACCTCATTATGGGTTGACATACGGCGATAAAAAGAAGTATTCTGTGAATGACAAACGGAATACTTCTTTTTTGACGGTGGAACATGAAAATAACAGATTTTGCAATGGAAATATGCGACGAGCTTAAAGAGACCTTAGCGCACGTTGACGAAGAAGAGGCAGAGAGATTTTTCGCTCTTCTTAAGGAGAAACGGGATGGGAAAAGAATATTTGTTTACGGCGCAGGGCGCTGCGGCTATGTAATGCGGGCATTCTGCATGAGGCTTATGCACCTTGGGTTCGAGACATATTTTGTTCCCGATACGAACACTCCCGCGGCAGAGAGCGGAGATCTGTTTATCGCCGCAGACGGCGCAGGACACTTATCAACAGTGAATGCCATGGCGGAGCTTGCCGTAAAAGCGGGGGCGGTCACGGCTGTGCTGACGATAGACCCTGCATCCCCTTTGGGGCAGCTTGCGGACATGGTGATAAAAATTCCGGGCAGAACCACTGCGCACGGCGGCTTGGGGGAGTCGATCCAGCCGGGCGGCGGCCGCTTTGAGCAGAGTCTTTTTATCTTTCTTGACGCAATAATTGCCTTCCTTGTAGAAAGCTACGGACTGAAAAAGGACTCGGCGTTTATAAGACATTCAAATCTTGAGTGAGGGGCTTTACGGACAAGCGCTTGGCATAGAGCGCGGTGCGGTGAGCTTTCAAAAAGTCTGATTTTTATGGACAGCCCGCTTCCGTAACGGCGTGACACGCCGGTGAGTATAATGGAGCGGGAGGAAATCAGATGCTTACAATTCAAAAATTCGGCGGAAGCTCACTTGCTGATATAGATAAGCTCCGCCGCGCCGCGTACAGGTGTATCGAGGCCGTACAGAACGGACAAAAGGTCGTCATGGTCGTCTCGGCAATGGGGGATACCACGGACGATCTTGCGGAGCTTGCATACGAAATTAATCCCGACCCGCCCAAGCGCGAGAGCGACGCCCTGCTCACCTCGGGCGAACAGCAGTCTGCGGCACTCATGGCCATCATGCTGGACAGCTTGGGTACAAGGGCGATATCGCTGACCGGCTGGCAGAGCGGGATATTTACCGACAGTACATTCGGAGACGCGTCCCCCGAGGTCACTTTTCCAAACAGAATAGAAGAGGCGCTGGAAAGCGGCGTGGTTCCGGTGATCACGGGCTTTCAGGGCGTGGACATAACCGGCAATATCACATCGCTCGGCAGGGGCGGCTCGGACACGACGGCGGTGCTGCTTGCCGCCGCGCTCAAGGCAGACCGATGCGAGATATATACCGATGTTGACGGTATCTATACCGCCGACCCGAGACTTATAAAGGACGCGAAGCGGATAGCCGTGATTGATTACCGCGATATGCTCACTCTCTCCATGGAGGGTTCGCAGGTGCTGCATCATAAGAGCGTAACGCTTGCGATGATAAACGGCGTGAACATCAACCTGCTTCCCGCAGGCAGAAGGGGCGGCGGCTCTATCGTAACGGCGCTGTCGGACAACGAAAGACCAGCCTTGGCGGGCGTTACGAAAAACGAGCTTACCGGCGAGGTGTCGCTTGTCGGCAAAAGCTGCTGTGCGGAGCTGCTGCCGCAGACCGTTCTGGAGCTTGCGGACAGCGGGGTGCGTGTATCCGGCGGAGGCGTCCGCAATAACTGCCTGTATCTTGTGACAGATAAAAGCCAGCTTGCCATTGCCGCGCAGCTTCTCCACGATATGTATTTCTGATGCGGTTATCCGGCAATATTCATGCGTATTGCCGGATAACGCCGCTTGAATCGTCAGCCGGTTTGTAGTATCATGTGCCTTGTACAAAAATATTTTTGAATAGGAGATAAACGGTGTTAGAAGAACTTAAAAAAAGAGTGCTGGATGCAAATCTCAAGCTGGTTGAGTACGGGCTTGTGGTGCTCACATGGGGCAACGCCTCCGAGATATCGGATGACAGAAAGTATGTTGTTATAAAGCCAAGCGGTGTTAGCTATGCCGCGATGCGTGCGGAAGACATGGTAGTCGTGGATATCGACGGCAATGTGGTCGAGGGCAAACTCAGACCCTCCTCCGATCTGCCGACGCATCTTGAGCTTTACCGCAATTTCGGCGCGGTAAAGGGCGTTGTGCATACCCATTCGCGCTATGCCGTGGCTCTGGCGCAGGCGGAGCAGGCGCTTCCGTGCTACAACACTACCCATGCCGACAATTTTTACGGCGAAGTACCCTGTACGCGCCATCTCACCGAAGCGGAGGTTTCGGAAGCCTATGAGCTGAACACCGGCAAAGTCATTGTCGAAACGTTCAATACCCGCGGGATAGATCCGGCCGCCACTCCCGGCGTGCTTGTGTGCAAGCACGGTCCGTTTACATGGGGCGCAAGCGCGGAAAAGGCGGTCGAAAACGCACTCGTTCTGGACGAGACCGCGCACATGGCATTTATTGCGAAGACCTTTGACCCCAATGTGCAGCCCGCGCCGCGCTATATCATGGACAAGCACTATTTCAGAAAACACGGCGCAAACGCCTATTACGGGCAGAAGTAAAGCCCGCCCCGAAAAAAATATAGCAAAAGCCCCGGAAAGCTTCAGAGTACTCCAAAGTTTTCCGGGGCTGTGTTTTGTTTTTAGAACCTTTACTTTGCGGTTTCAGTATATTTCGTTATAATCCTGCGGGAGAGCGCTTTCTGAATTGGTTCTGATAAACTCGTCGAGAGCATAGCGGTATGTGTCGGCGTTGTATCCGGCAAGCGTGCAGGTTATGCTTCCGGCGTTGTCGTAAATGAGATATACGTCGCTGCCGTAGATCCTGACCTCAAGCTCACGGATGTCGTCGCCGCTCTTGTAGGCAATCAGATCCGTCTCGTCGGCTTCGGTGTCGGCGGGAAGAACATCGTACCATGCAGGCTGCGCGGGCTCTTCAGCAGCGCCTGTTTCGCCTGTCTGACCGTCTCCGTCGATAACAATATTTTCCGTGCCGTCGCCCTGATCCGCAGGGGTTGACGCCGCGTTGGGATCAAAGCCCAGCAGCAGGGGGATGAACGCATCGGTGTTCATAGACGTAAGGTCAATGCGGACAGGCTCCTTGCTCTCGGGGACAACTCCGAATTCAGGGTCAAGCTCCTCGGGAAATTCGATCTGTTCCCAGATGTCATCCGAGGGAATCTCAGCGCCTACAATAGGCTCGGGAGTGGGTTCCGGCGTAGGCTCGGGAGTAGGTTCCGGAGTAGGCTCGGGAGTAGGCTCGGGAGTAGGCTCGGGCGTGGGTTCCGGCGTGGGTTCCGGTGTAGGCTCGGGAGTGGGTTCCGGCGTAGGCTCAGGCGTGGGCTCAGGAGTGGGTTCCGGAGTGGGCTCAGGAGTGGGTTCCGGCGTGGGCTCAGGAGTGGGTTCCGGCGTAGGCTCAGGAGTGGGTTCCGGCGTAGGCTCGGGAGTGGGTTCCGGCGTAGGCTCGGGCGTAGGCTCGGGAGTGGGTTCCGGCGTAGGCTCAGGAGTATATACCGGAGCAGGCTCGGCCGTGGGAACCGGCGTAGGCTCAGCCGTGGGTTCCGGCGTTACCTGCGGGATAAGGGTCAGACCGTTTGACGCCGGCGTCGGTGCGGGCGTAGTCGGGATGACAACGATATTGTTGTTCTGGGTCGGCACGGGAGTCGGCGCAGGAGTTGCAGAGGGCTGCAAAAGCTGAATACCCTGCTGGATGCCCTGCCACAGACCGCTCCATATACTCTGCGACGGCGCAGGCGTGGGAACCGGAGTGGGCGGGAATGTAGGATCGACCTGCTGAACGATCTGTGTGGTTGCAGAAGGACTCTTGACGTTCTCACCGAACTGGATAGGCGGCATAGTGGGGTTCACAGCCGCACCCTGTGCGGAATTGCTGCTGTTTGTTCCGGCGACTGCGGATTGGGTCATATCGTCAGCGGCGGAGGAGCCGGAAGCGGGGTCAATATTGATATTGCCCTCGGAAAGAGCGGACTCATACACGACGTTCTGACTGCGGAGATTTTTGATGATCGAAAATCCTCCGACAACTGCCACAAGAACTGCGACGCAGGCGGCAGAAGCGATAACGGTTTTCATCTGGCGCGAAACCCTGCGGTTTTTGCGTATAACTTCGGAACGGCGGATGTTTGCCATGATATCCTCGGCAAGTTCTTCGGGCGGTTCTACCAGATTATCGGAAACAGTATTTGACAGCATGGAAAAGGCTTCATACATTGCGGCACATTCGCTGCAGCTGTCAAGGTGTTCCATCACGGCGGCTCGTTCGCGCTTGGTCAGATCCTTATCAAGCATACGGCTGATAAGCTCCTGATAATATTTGCATTCGCTCATGACAGATCACCTCCTCTCGTTTTGCTTGACGAGATGTAATCGGGAATGTTCCCGTCCTCAATTAAAAAAGCGCACAGTTTTTTTCGCGCTCTGAAAATTCTTGACTTCACAGTACCAACCTCAAGTCCGAGTACGTCGGATATTTCTTCGTAGCTTAGACCTTGGATCTCACGCAGCAGCAGTATCTGCCGGTGATCGGGCGGCAGGGACTTGAGTCCGCGCTGCACGGCATCTCTTGTAAGCTTACGGTCCATGAGGTTTTCGGGCGTCTGCCCTTCGTCGGCAATGTCGATCTCAACGTCTTCGCCATCGTCGTTTTCGGTTGACAGGGAGACGCTTGGCTTTCTGGCGCGGCTCCTGATAAAATCAAGACAGACGTTGGAGACAATGCGGTACAGCCATACGGAAAACTTGCTGTCCCCCCTGAAAGAAGAGAGCGAATTGTATGCCTTGATAAAAGCCTCCTGGGACATATCATATGCATCTTCGCTGTTGCCCGTCATGCGCAGAGCAAGGTTATACACATTTTTTTCGTATTCCCTTACGAGAGCCTCATATGCATTCACGTTGCCGTTCAGAACGGCGTTTATGACTGCACCTTCCTGTTCCCGGGTCATTTTCATTCCCCCCTCCGGAAATATTGTAATTTATTTCAGATCTCTTTTGATATCGGCTATAATTTTTCTTATATCGTCAAGCGTGTCCACACGTACAAGCTGCTGCCTGTAACAGCTGCTGTACGCCACGCCGTGCAGGTACCACGGCAGTTGGTGCCTCGCCTCTATGCAGGCAAGCCTTTCGCCGTTCCTTTCGGCAAGCGCCTCAATCTGGGCGGCGGCGGTGTCCATTCTTTCGGCAATCGGCGGAAGCGGAGGTACAGGCAGCGCATCGACCGCGGCGCTCGACTGCTCAAAAAGCCACGGGTTTCCGAAGCAGCCGCGCCCTATCATCGCCATGTCGCAGCCGGTGTATCTGAGGATGTGCGCCGCGTCCTCGGGGGAAAAAATATCCCCGTTTGCCGTGACCGGTATCCGCACAGCCTGCTTGACTGCTTTTATTATGTCCCAATCCGCACGTCCGGCGTACATCTGCACCCTTGTGCGGCCGTGGACGGCTATCGCGGCGGCGCCCGCCTGTTCACAGATGCGCGCAAATTCGACCGCGTTGATGCTGCCGCCGTCCCAGCCCTTGCGGAACTTCACCGTGACCGGTTTATCGACGGCTTTTACGACGCTTTCGATTATTCGCCCCGCAAGCTCAGGGGTTTTCATAAGCGCGGAGCCGTCGCCGCCCTTTACGACCTTGCCGACGGGACAGCCCATGTTTATATCGAGTATGTCGGCGCCGGACTGCTCCAGCGCCATCTGCGCCGCCTCCGCCATGATCTCAGGCTCATGCCCGAATATCTGCACTGCCGACGGGTGCTCGTCCTCGGGTATGTAAAGAAGGGTCTTTGTTTTTTCGTCCTTATAGGTCAGTGCCCGCGCACTGACCATTTCGGTCGTCGTCAGCGCCGCGCCGAGTCTCCGGCAGACAGAGCGGAACGCGAAATCCGTCACACCCGCCATCGGGGCAAGCGTCACTTTTCCGCAAAGCTCAACATTTCCTATTTTTACCATTCAATATCAATTCCTACCGGACAGTGATCGGAACCCATTACCTCAGGGAAAATGTATGCATCCCTGATATTTTCCCTCAATCTGTCCGATACTACAAAATAGTCGATACGCCAGCCGACGTTTCTCCCTCTCGCACCGGCGCGGTAGCTCCACCATGAGTAGGCGTCCGTTTTGTCCGGATAGAGGTATCTGAACGAATCGGTAAAGCCGGCGTCCAGAAGCTCGGTGAACTTGCCGCGCTCCTCATAGGAAAAGCCGGGGTTGCCGATGTTGGTCTTCGGGTTTTTAAGGTCGATCTCCTCATGCGCGACGTTTAGATCGCCGCACATTATGACGGGCTTTTTCCCGTCGAGCTTCATAAGATACTCGCGGAAATCGTCCTCCCAGCGCATACGGTAATCAATGCGCTTCAGCTCGTCCTGTGCGTTCGGCGTGTACACGCAGACAAGATAGAAATTTTCGTACTCAAGCGTAATGACCCTGCCCTCGGTGTCATGCTCGGCAATGCCGAGATTATAGCTCACGCTCAGCGGGGTATGCTTTGTAAACACGGCCGTGCCGGAGTAACCCTTCCTCTCGGCGTAGCACCAGAAGCTTTCATAGCCCGGCAGGTCAAGATCGATCTGTCCCTGCTGGAGCTTTGTTTCCTGCAAACAGAAAAAGTCCGCGTTCAAGGCGTAGAAGCTGTCCTCGAAGCCCTTTTTCATGACGGCGCGCAGACCGTTTACGTTCCATGAAATAAAGCGCATTTTTACTCCTCCCCAGCCGGAACGCCCGCCGCAGCGCTCTTATCGTAGCCTTTCGCATCGGTGAGGGAGCTGTTGCGAAGTCTCGGCGGTTCGCCCGCGGCGGTCGTAAGCGTCAGTGCGGTTTTTTCCGCGGCAAGGCGATTTATCTTCATGCCCTCTGCGGTAAATTTTGCCTCATAATCGGTCATGACGCCGCATTGACCGCGCCCGTGCAGATCGTGTGTGACCTCACTGAGCGCCCATCCCTCTTCGGTGAAGCGTTCGATCGACCAATCGAAAAGCGGCGTGTTGTCGGTCTTGAAGTGTATCTGACCGCCGACGGGAAGCACATCGGAATAGATGCGCAGAAAAGCCGGTGCGGTCAGCCTGAATTTGGCGTCGCGGCTTTTCGGCCACGGATCGCAGAAGTTTATATAGATCCTGTCGATCTCGCCCTTGTCAAAAATCTCCGCAAGCTTCTTTGCGTCGCCGTTGATAAAGCGGACGTTTTCAAGCCCGCGCTCCATGACGCGCTCCATGGCGACTATCATCGCATCGGCGACAAGCTCCACCGCGATGAGCAGTGTGTCGGGCATCGTTTCGGCGGTGTCTGCCGTAAAACGCCCCTTGCCGCAGCCAAGCTCAACGAAAACCCTGCTGTACCCGGGAAAGCTTTCGCGCCATCTGCCGCGCATACTCTGACCGTCGCCGATCATAAGAGATGCGCATTTTTCCATGCGCGGCGACAGGTTGTGTCTTTTCCTCATCCTCATGGATATGTTGCTCCTTGCTGTCCTATGTTATCACATATTTTTTTAAACTTCAATTGCGGCGGCGCTATTTTAACCGGTCGAGGATATAAATAATGTACATATCGTCTCCTGCCGGAACGGTTTCAAACACGGAATAGCCGTATTTTTCAAGCTCTCCGGAGAACGCCCCGCCGGTGTTGAGCACCACAAATTTACAGCCGTTTTCCGCGCCGGTTTCGCCTACGATGTCGAGATCGAGAGCGCCGTCGTCATTGTACCATTTTTTTATTTCGCGGATGTACGGCACTCTTATGCTTGAGCGGTACTGTCTTACCCAGAAAAACAGCTCCGGCTGCATTATCACGTCGCACGGCTCGTGCATATTGCTCTCGTAAATAACGGTGCAGACTTCCTTTGTGCCGACGGGCATTTTCTGCGCGTTTTCCGCAGCGCCGTAGGACTGTCCGGAATGAGTGAAGTCCGTGCCGAGCAGCAGCAGGAACACGGCAGCCGCCGAGAGGAAGAGCTTTTTCCAGCGCTTGTCAAGCGATGTCATGACGCGCACAAAGCAATATACCATGACCGCGTCCATGGGCAGCGGCCAATAGAGCCTGACGATACGCTCTTCGACTTCAATATATTTATAAAGAAGGTGAATGATAACGGGGTTGAAGATGATGAGCATTATGACGAGAGCGGGATAGACAAGATAAGCTCTTGCCCGGTCGTGTTCCGCGCTTCTGTCCAGAATAAGGTATATCACGCAGATAAAAAACGGTATGAACAGTACGCCGCCGAGAGTGGCGAGGGAGTATATCTCCAAGGTTTCAGAAACAATGTTCTTCAGAATATCAAGCATTTCTCTCGACCTCCCTTACAGCACCAGATGGCTGGCTGTCAGAAGCAGACTCGGGCTTACGCAGAGAGCCAGCTTCCAGACGACCGAAAAATCACGTTTGCGGATAAGGTACACCAGTCCCCATGCACCCAGAGCAATAAGATTCAGTTCCGCGCAGCTTGAGGCGACCATGCAGCCTGAAATATTTCCGAGGAAAATGCCAAACCACAGCAGCCTGCGGCGGGCAGACTCCTGCTCCTCCTCAAGCAGCAGGAACAGCAGCAGTACCGCCGGACAGATGACACTCGGTCCGAAGGCTTTGCCCATCCACGGATAGCAGATGATCCATGTGCAGCGGATGTTCATTGCGACTGAGGTTATCTCATAGAAAACGGCAAACGCCGCCATGGCGATAAAAGCCTTTTCGCGGTTGTTTTTATAGATAAATGAAATGAGCCTGTATACTATATAGTAGAAAAGAAGAATAAAAGGAGCGGGCATGACCGTCCTCATGAGAACCGTTATCTCAAACCATGTGAGCTTTGAGAGCATCGCCCAGAACAATGGCCACGGGGAGAACACATACTCCGCCGCCTCCGCAAAGTGATGCGCGTAATCGTAGGGATAACCGGTCAGCACGTCGCTGCGAAGGATCTCGTCCCCCTCGACGGCGGCATTGGCGATTGCGAGATACCAGCCGTCGTCTATGTTCCATGTACCCGCGCCGAATATCACGCGCAGGAGCTGGTAGCCGGCGACAGCGGCAAAGACGATCAGCGCGATCTTTTCACTCCTGGAAAGGGGCGTTCTGTTCACGGGGTATTCCGGCCTGCGCTTATACCACATCAGGAATCCCGCGAGGGCGATCGCGGCGGCAGACGCGAGAAACACACCCGCCAGCAGCGAAAAGGACAGTCCCATGAAAAAGAAGAACAGATATACTATCTCAAACAGACTCAGCATAAGGAACAGTCCGAAGATATATGTAACACCTCTGTCCTGAGCGCCTTTGTTGAAAAAAATCAATCCGAAGCCAAACGGAATCAAGGTGAAAAACGCCAAAGACACCAAGACGCCGGTTGCCCACACAATGACATCGGTCATAAAAGAACCTCTCAAAGAATAATTAATCATTTTATTATATCATGCCCAAGCACATTAAGCAAGATTGGGTTGACGGTATAAGCGCGGGCGCGTGCAGGAGTGGACACGGAAAGGGGTGTAGGCTATAATAAGAATAACAGGCAACACACTGAAGAGAGGAGAGACAAATGAAATTTCTTCATCTTGCGGATATGCACCTCGGTAAAATGCTGTGCGGCGCGTCGCTCACGGAAAACGGCGACCAGGCTTTTTATCTTGACCGGCTTATCGGGCTTATCGACCGCGAAAAGCCGGACGCCGTCGTCATCGCAGGGGACGTCTACGACAGGGGCGTCCCGCCAAAAGAGGCGGTGACGCTGCTCGGCGGCTTCCTTTCCGCGCTTGCCGGCAGCGAGCGGGGCATACCGGTGCTTATGATCGCGGGGAACCATGACGGCGGGGAACGGCTCAATTTCGCAAAGGAGCTTCTGGCAGGACAGAACGTGCATATTTCCGGTACGGCGGAACGCACACTCACAAGCGTTACGCTCAATACCGACGGAGAACCGGTGACATTCTGGCTCATGCCGTATGTCTTTCCGATGAAGGTGCGCGACCTTTTTTCACTCACCGCCGAGGACGTGCCGGACTATGAAAGCGCCGTCCGCGTTCTGCTGGAGCATCAGGATATCGATACCTCACGCAGGAATGTACTCATTGCGCATCAGTTTGTCACGGCGGGGCAGAACGTACCCGTGCAGAGTGATTCCGAAAGTGCGGTGGGCGGTCTGGGCGCGGTGGATCATTCCGTGTTCGACGCTTTCGACTACGTTGCTCTCGGCCATATACATAGCGCGCAGCATATCGGGCGTACTTCGGTACGCTACGCCGGTGCGCCGCTATGCTATCATTTCAGCGAGATAGGACAGAAAAAGGGCGCTTTGATGGTGACTCTCGGCGCTAAAGGCACAGAGCCGGAGTATGAGCTTTTTGAACTGCCGGTTCTGCACAATATGCGCAGGATCATAGGGAAATTTGACGATATTATCGAGCGGGAGCGGCATTCGTCCGCAAGGGGCGAGTATATATCCGCCGTCATAACCGACGGCGATATCGTCTTTGATGCCGCCGAGCAGCTGCGCGCACTGCTTGAATCGCACGGCTCAAAGCTGCTTGAGATAAGCTTTCAGCCGGAGGGCGGCTATGCCGGCGGAGACTGCGGCTTTACGGACGGGCTTCACGAAAAAAGTATGCCGGAGCTGTTCGGGGAATTTTTCGAGGCGCGCTGCGGCAGGGCAATGGACGCCATGGAGCGGGAGCTTATCGAGAACGCGGCGCACAGTATAGGCAGCGGCGAGGATGCCGGCGCGGAGGAGCTTGCAGATCGGCTTGTGCGCCTTGCCATGGAACAGGAGGAAGAAAAATGAAGCCTCTGTATCTCAGCATGAAAGCCTTTGGCCCGTATATAGAAAAACAGGAGGTGGATTTTACCGCCTTCAAGGCAGGACTTTTCCTGATAACCGGCGATACGGGTGCGGGGAAGACCACAATATATGACGCGGTTATGTTCGCCCTTTTCGAGGAAACGAGCAACAAGCCGAACGGCAAGGATACCGAAAAGGGGAGCGTGCGCGACAAGAGTATGCTGCACAGCAGCTTTGTCTCCAAACGCGAGCCGACGGAGGTGGAGCTTCGCTTTGAGGAGAACGGGAAAAGCTATACGGTCGTCAGAACGATAAAATACAGCAGGGTGCGCGGAACGGCAGACGTATACGGTGACGCAAGGTTTGACGCACAGCTTTCTGACGGGGATACGCTGTCCGTCATGGGTTCGGAAAAGGTCACGGCGGAAATAAAGCGCATAATCGGCATGGACGCGGTGCAGTTCCGGCAGATAGCGATGCTTGCGCAGGGCGAGTTCAAGGCGTTTCTCGAAGCGAGGGACAATATGCGCAAGGAGATTCTGGGCAAGGTTTTCGACAACGCGCCGTATTCTGCGCTTATGAAAACGCTCTCCGCGGCGAAGCAGAAGCTTTCTGCGGAAAATACCGAGATAAAAAAGCAGCGCGAGCGTGCGCTTGATCCGGCAGTTTTCCCGCTTCCCGACGGCATGACGGACGCCGAGAGAGCCGGATACTCACCGGAGCACCCCGATATTCTTGAAAACGTACGCGCCCTTACGGAGAGCGAAAGCGCGGAGACGGCGTTGATAGGCGACGAGCTTTCCGTACTTGACGGAGTATTGCAGAAGCTCAAGGATGCACGCAGCGCGGCGGAGTACAGGAACGCTGAGCTTGACATTCTGGAGCGGCTCACGGCGGAGCAGGCGGCGCTTGAGAGCGCGGCGGCAGATATTGACGCCAAGCGGGCAAGGCTTGAAAAAAGCGAAAAAGCGGTGCGCAAAGTGTTTCCGCTGCGGGAAAAGGCAGCGGCGGCGGCGCGGCGTATGGCAGAATTGAACGAGGGCGCGGCGCAGGCCGCGCAGGAGTGGACGCTTGCCGAAAGCGGGCGGGGAAAAGCCGCAGAGGAGCTGGAAAAGACCGCTGCCATGAAGACGCGGAGGGAGGAGCTGCTTGTAAAAGCGGCGCAAATAAGTGAGTCTCTGCCGGATTATGACAGACTTTCCGATGCCGCCTGCGCACTCGGCGCGGCGGAGAGGGCGCAGGAAAAAGCCTTGGCGGATAAAAGCGCGGCGGAAAAAGCGTCAGCGGAGCAGAAAGAGCTTAAAAGCGGGATAGACGGCGAATTGGCGGAGCTGAGCACGGCGGAAGCGGACGCGGCGCGTGCCGAGAGCGCAAAGACCGAGGCGGCGCGGCTTGTCGCCGCACTCACCGGAAAAAACGGGCTTGCAGAGGATGTCGGAAGAATAGAAGAACTCAAGCGGGAGTACCGCGGCGCGTATGACGGGCGCAATGAAAAATACACGCTGAGACAGCGGGCAAGGGAAAGCTATGAAAGCCTGAACGAGCGGTTTTTCCGCTGTCAGGCGTCGATACTTGCAGGCGCACTGCGCCTTGAGCTTGACGAATGTGAGCAAGCCCGCTGTCCCGTATGCGGGACGCATGTCAGCCGCCGTGATATCCCCGGCTTTGCCGCAGGCGGAGAAGACGATGTGACGCAGGATGCCGTCAAAATCGCGGAAAAAGACTTTTCCGCCGCCGACAAGGCATTTTCTGCCGCCGTCACGGAATATGAGCTTGCAAAAAGCGCGCTTGACAACGCGCTTGCCGCAGCACTTCGAAAGGCGGACGAGCTGCTGGACGATCATGCGCCGTGGTCGGCAGATACGCTTTTTGACGGACACACGCTTACAGCGGCGATCCGTGCGAAGGAGCTTCTTTCGGCTGAGGCGGCGCAGAGCGTGGAGCGTACCGGTCAAAGGCTGCTGAGAAAAGACCGGCTGCAAAAAAGCGGCAAAAAATGCGAGACGGAGATCGCCGCGCTGACGGAGACGATAATGCGGGCGGAAAAGCAGCTGTCAGAATGTGCGGCAAATATCGTCCACAGCAGGGAAACGATAGAAAATCTCGGCAAAAAGCTTGAGTATGCGGATAAAGCCTCCGCGCTGAGTATGAAAAAGGAGGCGGAAAGCGAAGCGGAAAGGCTGCGCCGCGATATAGCGGCGATCGAAAGTGCGTATACGGAAGCCAAGGAGCGGGCGGACGCCGCCCTTGCAAGCAGGCAGACGCTTGAACGGCAGGCGGAAAATGCCGCCGCGGAGCAGCGCATGACGCAGAAGGAGTATCTTGAGGCGCTGACTGCCTGCGGCTTTGTGGATGAGGCGGCGTATTCCGAGGCGCTTCCGGGGGCGGACAGCGACAGGTATGAGGCACTGCTTGCCGCGCTGCAAAAAGAAATATACGATTATGACGGCCGCGTGAAAAATAACGCGCAGAACCTTGAAGCGCAGCGTGAAAAAACCGCCGGGTATGAGAGAAGCGACACATCGGACATAGAAGAAAAGCTCTTGAAATACAGTGCGGAGAGGGAGAGCATCTGCGAAAGGCTTGACGCGCTCAAAACACGGCGCAGCATGCATCTGAACGCGCTGAAAACGATCGAAAAGTCCTTTGATACGCAGAAAAAGCTGGTAAACGCGTACCGGCGCATAGAAAAGCTTTCCGATGCCGCCAACGGTTCGGCTGGAGACGGCGGAAAGCATGCTTTTGACGGGTATGTGCTTGGCAAGTCCTTTGACGAGGTGCTTGCCCGCGCCACAATGCATCTTGACGTTATGACCGGCGGGCGCTTCACTCTCGTGCATGAGGAAAGCGGCAGGCACAAAAGCTCCGCGGCGGATTTTGTCATAAACATAATCGACCGGTGCAGCGGTGAGCAGCGTGAGATCGGCTCTATCTCCGGCGGAGAGAGCTTTCAGGTGTCAATGGCGCTGGCGCTCGGTCTTTCCGACGTCGCGCAGGCGCACGCCTTCGGCGGACGGCGCATCGAGGCGATGTTTGTGGACGAGGGCTTCGGTACGCTCGATTCAAACGCACTGACCAATATGCTGATGGCGCTCAAGCAGGTATCCGGCGGCAAGCGGCTCATAGGCATGATAAGCCATGTGGATAATCTGGAGGAGTATATTCCGGACAGAATATCCGTCCGCAGAAACGAAAACGGCCGCGGAAGCCATATCGCGGAGCAATGACTGGGTGCAGCCGCCTGACATAAAAAAAGGAACCAAAAGACCTGAAAGAGCCTTTTGGTTCCTTTTTTGTAAGACGTGTTATATAAACGCGTATTTTTTAAGCCTGTCCATCGCTTCCTCAAGCCTTGAGAAGGGCAGGGCAAGATTCATGCGGATAGTGTCCTTGCGGCAGAATGCCTCGCCGTCCTGCCAGATAACGCCGCATCTGACGCCTCTGTGCTGAAGCTCGGTTATACTCACGCCGTGCGCTTGGCACCATTTGCCGCAGTCGAGATACAGCATATAAGTTCCCTCGGGCTTCATAAATTCAACGCCGTCAAAGTTCTTTGCGATAAAGTCCGCGGCGTAAGAGAAGTTTTTCTCAATGACCTGTATCATCTCGTCTATCCACTCTTCACCCTCCGCCGAGAAAGCGCCTATGAGACTGTGTACCGAAAGAACGTTCTGATCGTTATAATGGCTCATCTCCGCTCTGTGCGCGATGCGGTCGCGCAGCAGGGAATTGTATATGATATGATACGACCCTACAAGCCCCGCGAGAGACGCGGTCTTGCTTGCGGAGTAGAACGCGATAACGCGGTTTTTTGCATCCTCAGATATGGTCTGCGTGGGGATGTGCCTGTGACCGGGCATTATGATATCCGACCATATCTCGTCCGAGATAACGATGCAGTCATTTGCGGCGTAGACTTCCATCGCCTTTTCTATCTCCCAGCGCTCCCATACCCTGCCGCAGGGGTTGTGAGGCGAACAGAATATTGCAAGGTGGATGTTGTTCGCCTTGAGCTTTGCGTCCATGTCCTCGTAATCCATGCGCCATATACCGTTTTCGTCACGCTTGAGTTCGCTGTGGATAACGGGACGCCCCGTATCCTCCATGACGTGCGTGAAGCCGACATAGGTAGGGGAGTGCATGAGTATCTTTTCTCCGGGGGATGAGAACGCCTGTACTGCGGAGCTTATGCCGCCGAGAACGCCGTTTTCATAGCCGATATATTTTTCTTCAAGACCGGTCACGCCGTTTCTGCGCCGCTGCCAGCTTATGATCGTGTCAAAATACTCCTGCGGCAAGGCAAAGTAGCCGTAATTGGGCATCTCCATGCGCTTGAGGATCGCTTTTGTGACGGCGGGGGAAACGGGAAAGCTCATGTCGGCTATCCACATCGGGATGGGGTCAAAGCCCTCGTCCGGAGCGACGCCCTCAAACGGAATCACATCAAAAGCCTTGGAATCTTTTCCTTTTCTGTTCAGAACGGTTTCAAAATCGTATTTCATTACTGCTCTCCTTACTCTGTGTAACGTGATATGAAGCTGTCAAGCTTGTGCGCATATTCTTCCGGCGCGGCATATATGCTTTCTATGTGCAGCACGCCCTCGGTAAAAAGACAGTCCTTTTCCGTGGGACACATTTCGTAAAGCTCTCTGCCCATTTCAAACGGAACCGTCGGATCCGCCGTGCCGTGTACAAAAAGGATCGGTACGCGGGCGTTTTTGAGATTGGGGCGCACATCCGTCGCCTCAATGTCATACCCGTTCAGAAGCCGGTTGACATACCGTAAAGGCTCGTAAAGCGCGCCGAGTTTGGGGCGGATAAGCTCCGCCGCATCGGAAAAGCCGCTGTCGGAACAGATGAACTTCACCGTGTCCGGAACACGGTCGCTCATCTTGAGCACCGTACCGCCGCCCATGGAAAAGCCGTGCAGGATAACGTGTATGCCGCCGCCGAACTGTCCGGAGAGGTAATCCAGCCAATCAAGACAGTCGATACTCTCGAAAAAGTCATAGCCTATGAGAAGACCGCCGCTCTCTCCATGGGCGGCATGGTCGGGGCAGAATATGTCCCAGCCTCTGGAAAAATAGTATTCCGCAAAAGGCCCCGCCGTCTCCGCCCCGTCGGAGCGGTAGCCGTGGACGATAAAAGCGATCCTTCCGCAGGGCTTGCCGCCGCAGCAATAATAATTGCCGACAAGCTTCTTACCGCGGCGGCTTTTTATGGTATGCCGGGTATGCGGCATGGCAAGCAGCTTCGCATGCAACCGGTCGCGTTTTTCGTAGTATTCTTCCGCATGGGTTTTCCTGTCAAAGACTTTGAGTATGCCAAGATACCGGAAAAAGGCATAACGGTAAACCTCCGCAAGGCACAGCCCCGCGGCGGCAAGCGACGATGCGATCACAGTCTTTTTATTCATAATGCCCCTCCCCTTACAGACAGAATTACAAGCCATATTATACCGAAACACCCGAGGCTTTTCAACAGCAAAAAAACCGGGGCTGCTTCAAAAAACTTTGAAACAGCCCTGTATTTTTTTATTTTATCATACGGTTGCGGTTTCTTTTGCCTCTTCCTCGGCCTTTATCTTGGCAAGCTCTTCTTCCTCAAGAACGCGGTATGCGACTTTGCCGACAAGGGTCTTGGGCAGCTGCTCGCGGAATTCTATATCATACGGCATGGCGTATTTTGCGATGTTCTTGCGGCAGTAGGCCATAAGCTCCTCTTTGGTCTCATCGTTTGCCGGTACGCCTGCGGGAAGCTTTACAAAGGCCTTGACCTTCTGCATCCTGTATGCGTCGGGAACGCCGATAACACAGCTCATATCGACCTTTTCGTGCGCGTCGAGAATATTTTCTATCTGCCCGGGGTAGATGTTGTAGCCGGAGGAGATTATCATTCTCTTTGCGCGGCCCTTGAAGTAGATGAAGCCCTCCTGATCCATCGTTCCGAGATCGCCGGTGTAGACCCATGTGAGGCCGTCGGCGTGGCGGCGCAGGGTGTTTGCCGTCTCTTCGGGATGGTTCATGTATTCTTTCATGACGGTGGGACCTGCCAGCAGGATCTCGCCCTCCTCACCGTAGGGCAGCTCCTCGTCGGTGCCGGGCTTGACGATCTTGATATATGTATCGGGGAAGGGGACGCCGATGCTGCCTTCCTTGGACATCTGGGGAGGTGTAAGACAGCAGGCAGTGACCGTTTCGGTCGTGCCGTAGCCCTCGCGTATCTGCACGACGGAGCCGTGATCATAAAGGAATCTATCGAATTTCTTTTTCAGCTCTATGGAAAGCGAATCGCCGCCGGAGAAAACGCCCTTGAGACTGCTGAGATCGGCGTTTTTCATGGAGTGGGCGCGCAGCATGGCTTCATACAGCGTCGGGACGCCCGCTATGAAGTTACAGCGGTTCCTGACGACCAGCTTGGGATATTCCTTGGGATTGACACGCGGAACGAGGATGCATCTGCCGCCCTGCGAGAGCATGGTGTGTATGCACACGCCCAGACCGAAGCCGTGGAAAATAGGCATTGCGGAGAGCATTTTGTCGCCGGGGCGGAACATGGGATTGGCGGCAATGACCTGCTGACCGAGTGCGTTGAAGTTGCGGTTTGTAAGCACGATGCCCTTTGTCGTGCCGGTGGTGCCGCCGGAATAGAGAATAACGGCGGGATCGTCGCTCCTGCGCTCCACCTTATAATTATAGAAGCAGCATTTGCTGAGCTTGAGGAACTCATCCCAGCGGATAACGGGCGCATCCTTGGGGATTTTTGCGATCTTCCTGCCCTCGGTGAGCATATATCCGGCTCTTATGGGCTTGGAAAGCGCGTCCTGAACGCTTGCGATTATGATATTTACTATCTTGGTGTTCTGGCGGATGTTCTCAAACTTGTGGTAGAACTGGTCGAGAGTTATCGCAGTGACGCTGTCGGATTCGTTGAGATAAAATTCTATCTCCTTTTCTGCGGAGAGCGGGTGGATCATGTTGGCGATTGCGCCGATAAGGTTCACCGCGTAGAACATATAGATAGCCTGCGGACAGTTGGGCATGGCTATCGTGACTTTTTCGTTTTCACGCACACCGATGGTCTTCAGCGCCTTTGCGCACTTTTCTATATCCGCCATCATGGATTTATATGTGGTCGATTTGCCCATGAAGTCAAAAGCGACGTTGTTCGGGTATTTTTCGGCGATCGCCTTGACGGCGTCGTACATTGAACCGTCAAAGTAATCCAGATGCATCGGCACTCCGCCCATGAAGTTTTCCCATGGGGTTTTAGCGGTGATGTTTTCCATTATAAAGCCTCTTCAGAAAATTATTTGTAATCGTATCCGCTGGGTTCGCTCAGCGGTTTTTCCAGCAGCTCGGGATGAGCGAACATATATTTTACAAGGTTGAGACTGCGGACAAAGTAAAACCCGTCGCCGATGCGCTCGTCAAGCGTAGCGCCCACATCGAACACATCGCGTATCTCCTTCGTGCCGTCCTCCCTGATGACCTCCGCCTTGCGGAGCGTACCGATAGTGACGACAATGCTGTTCGTGCCGTAGTTGTTGAGGTGGTGATATACCGCGGGACCCTTTATGCTGCCCAAATTGCTCAGAAGCACGCTGCTGTAATTGGTGTCGCCGTCGGTAAGCGCCCGCGGAACAAGCCCCCAGAAATCGAGCCAGCGCACAACGCGCAGCAGGAACATTCTGAGCGGGCGGGGGATAGCGGCGAAACGGTCGATCCACACGTCAATGCCGTCCGTGGAATGTTCGCTCTTCCTCGTTTCCCTGACGTCGCCTACTATTTTGCGGCTGACGCTGTCGAGGGTGTCTCCGTCCTTGGCGGTGTATACCATGAGAGACTCCTCGGCGGAATCGTTAAAACGGCGCTTTACTATAAAGGATAAGGTGATGTCGTTATGCTCATATATGCGGTGTCCGGAGACGAAATAGTTCATCTTCGGCCGCTCCTTGAGCATACGCGCAACGCACACGACAAACGCATGGAACATCGTGGTCTTGTAATCGGGGTGCTCCGCGTTTTTCTTTTCGAGATATTTAAGAAGCTCCGTCGCGTCAAAGGTGTCGTGCAGGTACACCTCGCAGTCTGTGCGGTTGGGCATGATGTCGCACATTACCGTCTGAAGTCCCGGCGCCTCTCTTACCCAGCGTGCGTCGCGTCTGTCGCCGCGTCTTCTCTTTTTCTTTTCTGTATCACTCACTGTTATAATTCTCCCTTTTCCCGTACTGCGGAACAGTTTAGGACTTTGCGCCTTCAAAAGCAACAATTTTTTCACATTTTCACCGCCGCTGCGACTATACTATTTGTAGAGTGGCTTTATTAAGCCAAAAACGGGACTTTGCGGACGAGCGTTCGTTCCCCTTTTATTTACAGAAATTTCTAAGACAAGACATAAGAAAGGTGCTATAATACCAAGGTTAGAAGTTCATTATTGAAAACTTTGGAGGGCATATGGATTCATTGACTGTCTTTGCACTGATCGTTTTTGCCGTGACCTACATACTCATGTTCGCTTTCCAGAAGCTGAGACCATACGTTGCGATAGTCTCCGCCGTTATTTTTGTGGCGGTCGGCAGTCTGGGGATTTTTCCGGATTTCAGTTATACATGGCGCGATGCTCTCTCCCAGATAGACTGGAATGTTATCATGATGATAGCGGGTACAATGGGGACGGTATATCTCTTTATCGAATCCAGGATGCCGCAGCGGCTGAGCGATCTGATCATCACAAAGGTCAGCACCGTGAAATGGATAATAGTAACGCTGTCGATGTTCGCGGGCATTATCTCCGCGTTCGTTGACAACGTGGCGACGGTGCTTATGGTGGCTCCCGTGGCGGTCGCGCTGTGCAGGAAAATAGACATTTCTCCCGTACCGGCGATAATCTGCATCGCCGTGTCGTCAAATCTCCAGGGGGCGGCGACGCTTGTCGGCGATACGACGTCTATCCTCCTCGGCAAGGCCGCAAGCCTTGACTTTATGGATTTCTTCTTTGTTGACGGAAAAGCCGGTATGTTCTGGGTAACGGAGATCGGCGCGCTTGCCTCGGCGGTCATTATCCTTATAATGTGCCGCAAGGACAACAAAAAGGTTCGCGTCAGCGACGTCACGCCCGTTGAGGATATGGTTCCGACATGGCTTCTTGTCGGCACGGTGGCGGCGCTTATCGGCGTTTCGTTCATCCCCTACGAAATGAACGCAAAGCCCGGACAGTTCTATAAGCCCGACATAACAAACGGTCTTATCTGCATCGCCTTCTTCCTCGTGGGCGTCATCCGGCAGAGCATAAAGGACAAGAGCTTTGAAGTGATGAAAAAGGCGTTCGGCGAGATAGATTTCTATACCATAGCGCTGCTGGCAGGTCTTTTTGTCGTTATCGGCGGGATACAGAAGGCAGGAATAATCGACCTTATAGGCTCTCTGCTCAGCTCCATCGGCGGCGACGGAAGCAGAAAATCGGTCTTCCTTGTGTATACGGTCATTGTCTGGGCGTCGGTCGGCTTCTCCGCGTTCATTGATAACATCCCGTATACTGCCACAATGCTCCCTGTGGTGGCGGTAATTGCCGAAAAGCTCACCTCCGTCGGGGAAGTCGTGGTTCCGACAAACCTGCTTTACTTCGGACTGCTTGTCGGCGCAACACTCGGCGGGAACATTACGCCTATCGGAGCGTCTGCAAATATAACGGGACTTTCCATCCTGCGCCGCGAAGGCTACGAGGTCAAGGCGGGCGAGTTCATGAAATACAGCGTTCCCTTTACACTTACGGCAGTTACGACCGGCTATATCCTTCTCTGGCTCATCTGGATGTGATGCTCCGTAGAACAGAAATATTTTTCGTAACTTTACGCAGTAATATATTGACAAAATGGTTACAACAGTGTTATAATTATGTAACCTTGAATATGGGAACCATTTTAAACGTATACACAGGAACATGAGGTGCAGAAAATGATTTGCAAATATTGCGGAAACGAAGTCGATGACAACGCGCAGGTTTGCCCCGTGTGCAACAGCCCTCTGTATGGCGACGATCAGAACGGCTATGTGCAGGAAAGCCTTGACTTGGGCGACTATTCGCAGACCGGCTATGACCAGAGCAATTACAATCAGGGCGATTACGCCCAGAGCGGATATGACAGCAATGCCGGATACGATCATTACGGCTACGGCGAGACAAACGATACTTTTGAGGAGGACCCCTTTGCGCAGGACGAAAAACCGGCGAAGAAGGGCGTGAGCGTAAATCTTCCCAAGGTTCAGGCGGCTACGGTCATTTCCGCCGCCGCGGCGATTTTCAGCTTTATCTGTCTTGTTATGGTCTGCATGGTAAACGCCAATCTCAAGGATCGCGCAAACACGCTTGAAGCCGCTGTCGCGCAGGTGCAGATGTCTTACTCTTCCCTCGAGGAAAGAATAGGCAGCCTTGACAGCACCGTCGCCAACGTTCAGCAGGAGGCGTATAACCAGCTTGCCAGCACGAGCATATCCATAACAAAGGATATCACCAGCCTTACGGGACCGGTGAGTCTCGGCAAATACAACATGATGTTCATCATCAAGGCCAAGGGCAATCTCAATCTCAACACATCGTTCGAGTGGCAGAAGTATAACTCCACCACCGGCGGCTGGGAGGAGATAGTATTCACCGGCAAAGCGACCTCCAACGATCAGTATGGATTAAGGCTTGAAAACCTTATGGAAAACGGCGAATATAAATCCGTCCTTTGGGCAAACGGCATAACCAAGGCAGCCGAGGGAACGTATCGCTGTGTCATTTCGGACGTCAACGGTATAAAGAAGACGAGCAGCGAAGCAAGCGTATCGGTTGCTGACGCCCAATAAGAACGGAGCTTGACTGATGGCACTTGACAGGGAATATTTTGACTCGATAAGCATAGAACTTGTAAAAAAGAAATACTACAACGCCAATAAAGTCAATGCCGTGTTTGATGAGATCCGGGATCAGGCGATAGCTCTTTCGGAAGAAAACAAAGCCCTTAAAAAACAGCTTGAGGGTCTTAACAGCAAGAAAGCGGAGATCGGCGAGGCGGTCATGTCCGCACAGAGCCTGTATAAGGACATCGTGGATAAGGCCAACGCCAGCGCCGCCGGTATAATAAAGGAAGCGCAGGATAAGCGCGATCAGATGCTTGCGGAGGATTCCCACTGGCAGGAATATGCGGTGAAGCGCGTTGGCGCGTGCATCGCCAAGCTCAGGGAGCAGCAGCAGAAAACCATCGAGCTTATCAATTCCGAATGGCAGTCGTTCCTGTGCGATCTGGACGGAAAGCCCGGGGAAGCGGAAGAGACGTATCCGGATATCGGGAACGTCCTTGAGACGATCGGGCGTGAAATAGACAGTATAAACAGCAAAACAGAATGAAAACAACCGGAAGACCTGAAATTTCAGGTCTTCCGGTTGCTTTTTCACCTTTTCACCGTAAAGGTATTGTTTTAAGCCCGGCGTTTTCTCGGCTCGCAGCAGCTTCTGTACATTCTGAATACCGCCGCGCACATGACGATCACGCTCAACGCCATCACCGCATAGCACTTCATGTACCAATCTCCGTGGCGCTGCACGAAATATTCCGAAAGTCCCACGCCGACGAGAGACAAAAACCATACGCACCAGAGCGCGAAATGATATGCCTTTCGGCTGTTGGTGCGCACGGACCAGACGCTGTAATAAATGAACACGCCGAGTATGCACAGCGCCGCAACCATTTGCACGATGCTGACAAAGCCGTTGAAATGCATATAGCTTGAGTCGTAGCGGGTGGAATCCATTATCAGCTCCACTGCGCTGTGTACGAGGAGAAAGAGCCTTGCAACGTGTCCGTCCTCAGGGATGCTGCCCTTCATTGGATGTCCGCGCCGGTCGCAGCAGAAGCGGTAAAGCCATACAAAAACGGCCAGCATAATGAGAAACTGAACGAAAAACGTCGCAAAACGGTAATCCGAACCGCTGTTTGTGTATACGGGCGCGGCCAGCGGAAGATGCTGGAGCTTCGGATCGTCAATGGCGATTTTTGCGCGGCAGGAGTTGTTGAAAAGCGAACTGAGGCGGATGAAGGCGATGCCGAGCGCCGCCCCGGGCGCGACCGCGTCCAGAAGCCGGTGTACGCTGTCCGTAAAGCCGAGCGCCTTCACAAGCACGGCTGCCAGCCATGTGCCGAATATCGCGCCGGGCAGGACATACCCGCCGGCGGAATAGTCAGTCAGAGCGCCGATGAGACCGGAATACTGCTCTGCGTGGCAGTACCAGTGTAAAAGCCTGCAGAGGAAAACGGAGAAAAACACCGCAAAGGGCAGCATGACCCACAAGGCTCTGCCGTTGCCCGCATAGGTGGTGTACAGCGAATAGCTTATGCAGAAGCACGCCGCCACCGCAAGACCGATGACGATGCCGCTGTAATATATTACGTTTGAGCCTATCGAAATGGCGATCGGGTTCATTGGCTCACCTCCGATTCCGGTAGAGCTGTGGCAAAGTATATGATATCCGTTACCGTGCGTTCCGCCCCGAAGTCAATATAGTTCACGGGCTGACCGTTGAATACTATTTCCGAAGTCTGCCCGCCGTCAAGGTTGTATGCCTTGTAGCAGCCCTTGGAATACATTATCTCCGCAAATTCGTTGACGTTGCAGCGGGGATTCTGCCCGTTGCAGTGGTTGACCGTCATATAAACGTAGTGCAGCTCGTCTACCATGCCAAGCCCCGCCCTTGAATATTCGCGGTCTATCTCGCCGATCGGGTAGCTGCTGCAATACTGAAGCTCGCCGTTGTCCACAAGTATCGGCCCGAAAGAGAGAGAATACAGCACGTCGTTGTCCGCAATGTACTGATACATCTGCGCCTCGTCGGCAATGCTCCCCGCTTTCATGAACAGCATATCGCCCTTGGAATTGATAAAGCAGTTGTCAAGCCTGTCGGGTGAAAATCTGAAAAGCTGGCGCTGATACACGGTAACGCCCATCTGGCGGAAGCCGTAGAAGTCAGCGTTCATTGCGACAACGGCGTTTGCCGACTCCGCCAGCTTTGACGCGTAGGACTGCACGGAGCTGCCGTAGGTGTCCTCGGAAAGCTTGCGGCGTATCTGCGACCCGTCTGCTATCTTTATTTCCGCGACCGTCGCACTGCGGTTATTTATTCTCTCGCGCCAGACAAGCGCAAGGATCGTCGCGTCGCGGTAGTAGTAGACATAGTTATCGGGATAAAAATCAAGATCGGGACTCCACACAAGCTCCTGCCCGTCAAGAAGCTCCGCCGCGTCGTCAATGACGCTCCGGATCACCGACATATCGTCGGTTTTGCCGAAAGCCGCCGCATTCGGCTTGGGGGCGACGGTATTCGTTTCAGGAATTGTATAGAGCTTTCTTATGTATGCAAGATCGCCCAAAGCCTCGCTTTTTGCGTTGTTCACATACATATCGAGACGGCTGACAAGGTTCGTGTTGTTCTGCACGGCCGCCGCCGTCACGGTTCCCGAATCGGGATGCACGTTCTTTGAGACCCAGACAAAGGTCAGAAGCGTGATGAAAACAAACAGCACCGTGACGACGCCTCTGAGCGGCCCTGCGGCCGTTCTCCGGCGTTCCGCCGCCCTGTCGTCATATGAATAACCGCCACGCCCGTATTCATCATAGAACTCCGCTGATTCTTTCCGGCGCGTTTTCGGCTTGGCGGCAGGCTTTCTGCGCAATCTTTCCGGCGCAGGCTCATCCCTGTACTCCGGCTCGTCATATATCGGCCCGCGCCGCCGCGGCTTTGCATACGTCGCCTTTTCGCGCCCGGACTTTTCAGGCTTTTTATATACGGGTTCGTCATACTCAGGTTCATCGTATACGGGTTCGTCATATACGGGTTCGTCATACTCCGGTTCGTCGTATACGGGTTCGTCATACTCCGGTTCGTCGTATATGGGTTCGTCATACTCCGGTTCGTCGTATACGGGCTGTTCGTATGCCGGTTCGTCATACTCATCCTCATAGTATTCGGGGGCGGTGCGGACGTCTTCACGGCGCGTCTCTTTCCGCGCCGGGCGCGCCTCGCCCGCGATGGAATCGCTGTACGAGGTGAACTCCGCAAGGATATCGTCTATATCAAAATTGTCGTCGTATTTGCTCATTTTGACCTCCGGTAGGGAAGTGTTGGTCACTGCGCCGTTCCGCCGATAACGGCATTGAGAAGCTCCGGACTTGTGATTATGAACCACTTGCCGTTTTTGTACTCAAGCTCAACATTGAACTGCTCCGTGGTGTAGAAAGCGGAGATGTTGTTCATGACCTCGGCAACGGCGTCGGAATACGCCTTATCCGTGACCTCAGGAAGATATTTGTCGTTTGCGTCGTAAACCTTGTTGTGCGGGTTGTCCTCGACAAATTTTTCAAGTATGCCGTTTACCTTGTCTCCTATGCTGCTTTCCGTGTCTTTGATATTCAGGTACCGGAAGCGCACAGGCACAAAAGCGCTGAGCTTGTTTACCGTCGCTTCGCCCATAACGGTGTGGCTGTAGCTGTCGCGCAGAGCCTGATATATGATCTTCCCGTTTTCATCGGCGGCCTCGTTTTCAAGACCGAGACTTGTGTAGTCGGCGAGACAGGGGTATGCGCTCTGATAATCGCCGCTTTCAAGGGCGGAAAAGAAAGTCTCCACGGTATCTTTAGGGTCACCGTCGGGCTTGGTGTAAAGCGTACCGAAGGAATACCCCACAACGCACGTCATAAGCGCAAGACCGGACAGGATTATCGCAAGTATCGCCCAAGGCACGTTTGCCCGGCCGGATTTGCCCTGCCTGACGACAAACGCCATCGACGCGAAGACGAGGACAAGCACGGCAAAAAATAAAACCGCCGTCGCCGTACCGCCTGCTTGCTCAACGACCGGCGTATCCGACGGCTGCGCGGCAAAAGCCGCCGCCGATACGGACGGCGCAAAAAACGCGGCGCATATCACAGAAAGGGACACCTTCAGACGCTTCATAGGTCACTCCGTAAATGTTTACATAATCTTATGGCATATTATATCATGCACGGGGATAATTGCAAGGAAAAAGTTTGCCGCGGGGCGGCGCGCCGCTCCTGCGGCGGTCTTGACAGCCCTTTTTCGTTGTAATATACTACATTGAAAACAGTAACTGAAAGGCGGATAAACCGTGACGCGCTTCGGCAGAATATTCAACAGCAAGGCATTCAAATATACGGTGGGGGCAATCTGGCTCGTTATAATCGTCGTGTGTCTTCTGACCATGCGCAATATCACCATTGACCAGATCGTTAATTTCACGCCGAAAAACCCGCTTGCCGCGATAGCGATCATGATGCTGCTGTTTGCGCTTAAAAGCCTGAGCGTCGTGATGTACAGCGGCATCCTGTTCGCGGCTCTCGGCGTTATGTTTGAGCTGAAATATGCCCTGCCGCTTGCCATTATGGGCTGTGCGGTCATCGCATCGGTGCCTTACGGTATAGGGCGGCTGATAGGCGCGGGGCAGATAGCAAGGCTTGAGGCGAAATATCCAAAGCTCAGCATATTGGAGGAAATGCGCGCCTCGAACGATTTTCTATTTGTGCTGCTGCCGCGTCTGCTGGGAATCTTGCCATATGACGTTGTGAGCATTTACATGGGCTCTGCGGAGATAAAATACAAAACCTACCTTCCGGCGAGCGTGCTGGGAATGCTGCAATTCGCAATACCTATGACGGTAATGGGGTACTCCGTTGACGATCCGTCTTCACCCGCGTTTATTGCTTCCGTCTGCGTTCATCTGGGGGTGAGCGCGGCATCGTTTATTGCACTGTTCTTTTTCGTCAGAAAAACGAGGGCGGAAAAGAGAAAAAATGAAAATTGTTGACAAATCGGTATCCGGTATTTATAATACTGGTACTATTTGCTGCTGAGAAGGTCAGGAGTAGCCGGCTGCGGATGCGCAGAGAGAAAGCGGTCTGGTGCAAGCTTTCGTGAGGCGTCGGTGAAGGTCGGACCGGAGCGCGCAGAGTGAATGGAGTAGCTTTGCCGTACAGCCTGCGTTAAAGGCTTTTGAGTGCCGCTGGTATGACAGCGGAATTCAGGTGGTACCACGGTAATTTGCGGATTATCGCCCTGAGGCGTTCGGCCTCAGGGCGTTTTTTATTGCGGCAACGCTGTATACGGCTTGAGGTTTCCATTTTCGTTTTAAGGAGAAAAGGCATGAAAGAACTTCCGAAAGTGTACGACCCGAAATCAGTCGAGAAGAAAATCTACGATATGTGGATGAAAGGCGGATATTTCAGGGGAAAGATCGACCCTGACAAGAAGCCGTTTTCCATTGTTATGCCGCCCCCCAACGTAACGGGACAGCTCCACATGGGACACGCGCTTGACTCTACATTGCAGGACATCCTCACCCGATACAAGAGGATGCAGGGCTTTTCCGCGCTGTGGCTGCCCGGCGTTGACCATGCCGGCATAGCGACGCAGATAAAGGTCGAGGAAGTGCTGCGCAAGGAGGAAGGCAAGACCCGCTACGACCTCGGACGCGAAAAGTTTCTTGAGCGCGTCTGGGCGTGGAAGCAGCAGTACGGCGACAGAATAGTCGAGCAGCAGAAGAGCATGGGCGTCAGCTGCGATTGGGACAGAAGCCGCTTCACAATGGACGATACCTGCGCAAAGGCCGTTCGGGAAACGTTCTGCGAGCTGTATGAAAAGGGGCTTATCTACAAGGGACGCCGCATGATAAACTGGTGTACACACTGCCGCACAGCCCTGTCTGACGCCGAGGTGGAGTACAAGGATATTCCCGGCTCCTTCTGGTATATCCGTTATCCGATAGAGAACTCCGATGAGGAATTTATCATAGCCACTACCCGCCCTGAGACGATGCTGGGCGACTCCGGCGTTGCGGTCAACCCGGAGGATGAAAAATATAAACACCTTGTGGGCAAAAACGCGATACTCCCGCTTGTGGGAAGAAAGCTGCCTATCGTTGCGGACGATTATGTTGAGCTGGGCTTCGGCACGGGCGCGGTCAAGATGACTCCATGCCATGACCCGAACGACTATGAAGTCGGTCTGCGCCATAACCTTGAGCAGATACAGTGCATCGATGAGGACGGCAGGATAATCAACGGCGGCAAGTACGACGGAATGGATCGCTTCGAGGCGCGCAAGGCGATAGTCGCAGATCTTGAAGAGCAGGGCTATCTTGTCAAGGTCGAGCCGTACAGCCACAATGTCGGCTGCTGCTACCGCTGCGGCAAGGTTGTAGAACCGCTGCCCTCTCCGCAGTGGTTCGTGAAGATGGAGCCGCTGGCAAAGAAGGCTCTTGAGGTCGTCAATGATGGGCGTGTGAAATTCGTACCCGAGAGATTCACGAAGATCTACACCAACTGGATGGAGAACGTGCATGATTGGTGCATCTCCCGTCAGCTCTGGTGGGGACATCAGATACCCGCGTGGTACTGCGACGACTGCGGTCATATCACCGTTTCCCGTGAGGACGCGGCCGAGTGCGAGTGCTGTCACAGCAAGAATATCAGGCGCGAGGAAGATGTGCTTGACACATGGTTCTCCTCTGCGCTCTGGCCGTTCTCGACAATGGGCTGGCCGGACAAAACGCCTGAGCTTGATTACTGGTATCCTACCTCCGTCATGGTCACGGGCTATGACATCATATTCTTCTGGGTCTCCCGCATGATATTCTCCGCCATGGAGCAGCTTGACAAGGAGCCGTTCAAAACCGTGTTCATTCACGGGCTTGTGCGCGACAGTCAGGGCAGGAAGATGTCCAAATCCCTCGGCAACGGTATCGATCCGCTTGAAATGGTAGACAAGTACGGCGCGGACGCGCTGCGCTTCAACCTCATTACCGGCAACAGCCCCGGAAACGATATGCGTTTCTATATCGAGAAGTGCGAGGCCATGCGCAACTTCTGCAACAAGATCTGGAACGCGTCCCGCTTCGTGATGATGAATCTCACTATCGACAAAAACGAACTGCCCGAAAAGCTTGAGATAGAGGACAAGTGGATACTCTCCAAGCTCAACGACGTTGTCAAAGAGGTCTGCGAGAATATGGACAGCTTCGAGCTGGGTGTGGCAGCGGGCAAAATCTACGACTTTATCTGGGACAGCTATTGCGATTGGTATATCGAGCTTACCAAGCCGCGCCTCAACGGCGACGACGAGCAGAGCAAGCTTTCCGCACAGAAGGTGCTGCTGTATGTCCTGGTTGAGATACTCAAGCTGCTGCACCCGTTCATGCCGTTCATAACGGAGGAGATCTGGCAGGCGCTTCCCCATGACGGCGAGGCTCTCATGATCGAGCGCTATCCTGAGTTCAGCGAAGCTCTCAGCTTCCGCGAGGACGAGGCAAACTTTGAAATGGTCATGACCGCTATAAAGGCTGTGCGCGCCCGCCGCAGCGAGATGAATGTTCCGCCCTCCCGCAAGGCTCATCTGATCGTCGTTACCGACAGGAAGGCGGCTTTTGAGGCAGGAAAAGCATATATGTGCAAGCTTGCCTACGCAAGCGAGGTCAGCGTTCTGGACAACGATCCCGAGGGCGGCGAGGGTATGGTTTCCGTCATCACCGACAACACCCGTATGTTCATGCCTCTTTCGGAGCTTGTGGATATGGAGAAGGAAATTGCCCGCACAGAGAAGGAGCTTGCCAACGCCGAAAAGCTGCTGGCGGGTCAGAACGCAAAGCTTGCAAACGAGAATTTCGTCTCCCGTGCGCCCGAAGCGGTCGTCAACGCGGAACGCGAGAAGAAAGCAAAGCTTGAAGCGCTCATTGAAAATCTCAGGCTCCAGCTTGCAAACATGAAAAAATAATACTCATATTTCAGCATAATCACGATTTCGACAGAATTTTTACACAAAAGCATATAAAATGGCATTGCACGATACATAAAGGTGCAATGCCATTTTTCTATTTCGGGGTGTGAACAAATGACTATAAAAACGGCGTTTTCGGGCGGAAAGCTGATCGTCTGTCTTTCCGGCGAGCTTGACCACCACCAGGCGAGGCAAGCGATGAATACAGTGGACGAGCTTATTGACGAGCATCTTCCGCGTGACTGCGTGCTTGATCTGAGCGAGCTGAGCTTTATGGATTCTTCCGGCATTGCGCTCATAATCCGTCTCAACCGGAAGATGAAGGATATGGGCGGCAGGGCGTGGATAGAAAATCCCGCCGCACAGCCGCGGCGGGTCATCGACGCCTCAGGGATAGACAGGCTTGTTCCGGTGGCGATAAGCCGGTAGGGCGGCTGCGCAGGCGCGGTGTCTGCGGCAAGAGGAACAAGCCGCACAGTATCGGAATAATATATGCGGAAAGACCGCATGGGGGATCGAACTATGAACACTTCAAATTATATCAAATTGGAATTTCCCGGCAAGAGCAGCAACGAGGCGTTTGCCCGTGCTTCCGCCGCCGCCTTTGCATCGCAGCTTGACCCGACAATGGAGGAGCTGGGCGACATCAAAACCGCAGTTTCGGAGGCGGTGACAAACTGCATCGTCCATGCCTATCCCGATGAGATAGGCCGCATCAGCATGAGAATGAGAATACTTGAAGACGGTATTCTGGAAATCTCCGTAAAGGATTGGGGCAAAGGCATTGAGGATGTGCATCAGGCAATGGAACCGCTGTTCACCACCGGCGGGGAGGATCGCGGCGGCATGGGCTTTACTATAATGGGCAGCTTCATGGACAGACTCCGCGTCCGCTCCTTTCCGAACAAGGGCACTACCGTCACAATGTGCAAGCGCATCATCAGGAGAGTGGGCAGCCGATGAGCGGTGACATCATTTCCGGTATAAGGTCGGCACAGGCGGGAAGCCGTGACGCCGCCGGAGAGCTGATCGAAAAGAACTCCGGTCTCATATGGAGCATAGCGCGGCGGTTTTTCGGTCGGGGCGTCGATCCCGACGATCTCTACCAACTCGGCTGCGTAGGGTTCCTCAAGGCTATCGAGGGGTTCAGCGAGGAATACGGCACCTGCTTTTCAACATATGCCGTGCCGAAAATTTCCGGGGAAATACGCAGATTTTTAAGGGACGACGGCGCCGTGAAGGTCAGCCGAAGCACAAAGGAGCAGGCGGCGCAGATAAAAGCGGCGAGGTTTGCCCTTGAGCAGCGCATAGGCAGAGAGCCGAACATTTCAGAGCTTGCGCGGGAAACGGGCTTCACGCCTGAGGAGATAGCCTTTGCCGAGATCGCAACAGGTCCTGCGGAAAGCCTGCAAAAGGAGAGCGGGGAGGACGGATTCTCTCTTGAGCTTGTGCTTGGAGACAAAAACGCCGAGGAGCGCATGATAGAGCATGTCGCCCTGCGCGCCGCGATAGAAAAGCTTCCCGCCCGTGAAAGGCAGGTGATCGTTCTGCGCTACTATCACGGCATGACCCAGCAGAACGCGGCAAAGGTGCTGCACATATCGCAGGTTCAGGTGTCGCGCCTTGAAAGGCGCGCAATAGACGCGCTGAAACTTGCGCTCGATTCATAAACGAAAAGCTTGTCAAAAAGTCATGCAAGGACTTTTTGACAAGCTTTCAGCTTATTTTGTCACAGTAAAGTTCAATTCAATATCTGCCGTGATGCCGTTGGAAAATGTAAACTCCGCGGCGGCTTTGTATTCTCCGGCCTCCAGACCGTCGGCGGGGGCGGCCTTCCATGTGCTTCTGTCGCGCTGTCCCGCCTCGACGCTTCCGCCGGCTTCGCTGCTGAGAACAAAGCAGCCGGAGTCAGCGCCGGTGAGCGTTACGCTTTCTATCCTGAGCCTGTCGATGCCGGTGTTTTCAACGGTTATCGCCTGCGGCTCCATCGGTTTGTACCCCTGCTTCTGCTTTTCAAATACGGGGGCTTTTATTACGGGGATGAGATAGCGGCCTGAGACTATGCGGCTGCTTTCCGCGCCGTCGGCCGCCGCCATGACCTGCAAGGTGGAGCTGAAAGAAATTTCGACGGGTTCGCTGTATACGCTGTCCTCCTCGCTGACCGCGCTGCCGCCGTCTGTGCTGTAATATACCGTCACGCCGTCAGGAACAATGATCTTCACGCGCTGCGCTTCGCCGTAGGTTCCGAATGCCGGAGTAATGACAGGGGCGTCCACCTTGAAGGCAAGCGTAAGTATCCCGTCCCTTTCGGCATTGCTGAACACGACGGAACCGTCGTCCTGCATGGTGCAGCGGCCTGTGCTTGCGCCGGAATTGAGCAGGGTGAAGCCCGGCTTCGCCGTGATCCTTATTTCGTCGTCCTCTTCCATGAAATAGTCAAGTCCGGACTTGTCGGGACCTTCTATAAACGCAAAGCGGCTGTAATCCGCAGCGAGGCTTATCCGGTGTCTGCCGTCCTCGACCGGTGTTTCCGCCGCTTCTTCGGCATCGCCGGATTCCGCAGCACCTTCCGCTTCCTCTGCTGTGGAATCGGCGGGCGCGGATGCGCTGTCGATCACCGTTCCGCCGTCAGAATTGCCGATGACCTCTCCGCCGTTGTTGTATACGGTGCCGCTGTTGTTGTACACGGTTCCGGCGTTGTTGTAGACCGTACCGCCGTTGTTGTATACGGTTCCGCCGTTATTGTAAACGGTGCCGCCGTTGTTGTATACAGTCCCGTAGTTATTGAAAACGGTTTTTCCGTCGTTATAATATGTGCTGTCAAAATCGTTTATCACCGCGTCAAAGACGCCGGACGCACCGGCTTGCTCCACAGCGGCGTCGGCAAACGCCGCGCCGGACATGAGCATGAGCGCCGCAAGGGTCAGGATAAAAACAAAAAGCTTTACGTGCTTCATCGGCAGAACCTCCGTCTTTATATATCACTTTATATGATTGCCGCAGAGACATTTTTGTTCCTTGCCGGCAGAAAAAACACAGAGATTTCTTTTGATTGCCAAAAAATGCGATTTCTGTTATTATGGCAATATATGATATGCTCCGAATATGCTCCGAAAGGACTTGGGTTATGACCGAAACAAAACGCCTGCGCAGTCTTGACCTTATCAAGACCGCCGCCGTTATCTGCATATGTGCGCTGCATTTCCCGTGGTGCGGGGATATGGAGTTTGCACCGGACATGGCGTTCCTGCCGGCGCTGAGAAGGTTTCTTTTTGCGTTCAATTCATGCGCGGTTCCGCTGTTCATGGCGGTGAACGGGGCGCTGCTCCTGAACCGCCCGTTTGACGGCAAAAAGCACCTCAGAAATACGGCTGTGCTTTTTGCGCAGTATGTTTTCTGGCGCGCCGCAACCATAATTTTAATAGGGCTTTATCAGGGACTTGATTTTTCCGCCTATAACCTCACGACGTGGGTAAACGCACTTGTTTTATTGCAGAATTTTCCGGCGGTAAATGTGAACCACCTGTGGTTCATGCCGATGCTCATATGTATATACGTCTGGCTTCCCGCGCTGCACAGCCTGTTCTCAGCGCTTGAGGAAAAGGGCGGGATGTGGCGCATCCTGCCGTTCATGGGTGTGCTGCTGGTTTTCTGCTTCCTGTTCGAGGATCTTATGCTCATCCAGCCGGTCATACCGTTTTTCAGCGAGGCAAAGCTCGGCGGGTGGCAGTTGTTTCTGCCGCTTTCCGGCACACGCTACTGCTCAATGCTGTTTTATTTCCTGATGGGCGGGCTTGCCGTCAGGTATTCCGACAGACTGCGCCGTGTTCCGGCGGCTCTGTGCGCCGCGGCGATCGCGCTTGCGCTTGTGCTGCTGTATCTGGAATGGCGGCTGAACTCTTCATACTCCGGCGAGACGTATGACAACGTCTTTTTAAGCTACGACAATCTTCCGTGCGTACTGCTGACGGCGGGGGTATTCATGCTGGCGCTGCGCTGCGAAAAATTCCTTCGCGGGGAAAATATGCTTGGCAGGCTTGTGGAAACTGTCGGAAGCAATACAATGTCGGTGTACTATCTGCACTGGATCTTTGCCGCCACGGTGTTTGAGCGGCTGCACGTTGCCGACGGGCTTCTCTTCAACCTGCTGAAAGCCGCCGCGCTTACCGCGCTGTGTACGCTGATAAGCATACTTTTCAAAAAGCTTCCGGTGCTGAGGAAGCTCGTCCACTGAGATATCAAGGCTCTCGGCAACAGCGTTTTGAAAGAGTTCAGAATGCTCGGCGGAAAGCGCGGCAGCGCCTTATTTTCCCGACTTGAGCCTTGCAAGAGTCTCTTTAATGCGCGCCGGCGCACCGGTCGGTTCATCCAGATCTATCACCGCGCTTTCCATGGGGCAAAGCCCTGTTTTGGTGCGGTTTTCTATAAGCTCGGTAAGCAGGTCATAGCTGAGCCCGACGCCGTACTTTTCAAAAACTTCCTTCGCGGGTTTGCTGACGATTCCGGCGTATACACGCTCCACGCCCAAAAGCACATACAGGAATGCTGCCGCCTTGCCGACTACTCTGTCCGCCGCGGCGCATCCGGCAAAGCGCTTGCCCTGCTCATATGGCGTGAGCAGCGGCTGCACCCCGCGCAAAGTGCTTGTATAATCAACGTTATCGCCGCAGATAACACAGGTGTAATCGCCCTCTTTAAGAGTGCGGACGGCTTTTTCGTAATAGTTCATGCTGATCTCCCTAAGAAATATAGATATATGAGGCTGTCAAAGAATTATGCACCAAAGTCAGATAACAGAGCAGCAGGGGAGCTTGAGGGGGCAAGGCCCGCCTCAAATCGGATAAACCGCCGTCGAGAGCCTTGAGATATCAAGGCTCTCGGCAACAGCATTCTGAACGCGTTCAGAATGCTCGGCGGAAAGCGCAGGCAAAAAGTCCTGTAAGGACTTTTTTGACAAGCTGATATATATTCATTATAAAGCCGACGGCCGCCTTTTTCAACACTTTTCAAAACCGGCGGCTGCGAGGTAAGACCGAAGTCAATGTCAGGAGGAAGACAAATGAAAAAAATACTTTTCATATGCTATGGGAATATATGCAGAAGCCCGACGGCTGAGTATATAATGCGCGATATGCTCAAAAAAGCCGGTATGGACGGCGAGGTGTATGTATCGTCTGCCGCAACGAGTGATGAAGAGATAGGCAACGGCGTGTATCCGCCGATGAAAAAGCTCCTCGCCGCGCACGGCATTGATTGCTCGGACAAGAAGGCAAGACGTATAACCGCCGCGGACTATGATAAATACGACCTTATTGTGTATATGGACGAGATCAACCGCAGGACGCTCAGCAGCGTGTATCACGGCGACCCCAAGGGAAAGCTGCGCAATCTTCTCGACTATGCGGGCAGAACGGGCGAGGAGATCGCCGACCCGTGGTACACCCGACAGTTTCAGACCGCGTGGGATGAGATATACGCGGGATGCGAGGGACTGCTGAAAAGTCTGAAGGATGGGGAGAGCGTGACGGTAGATTTTTCCGCATGCAGAACACGCAAGGAACTGTATAATGAGCTGCGCCGGAAAATGGAGTGGGAGGAATGGTACGGCGAAACGCTCGATTCACTTTGGGATATCCTCACGGGGATGCCGCACAAGGGCAAGCGCTTTGTGATAATTCCTCCGGCGGACACGGCGGATGAGGATGTAAAAAACTACGCCGCGCTTATAGGCTCCGTTTTCGAGGAAGCGGGTGCGCTTGCATGAAAGCTTTTCACCGTGCGGTTTGGCATGGGGAAAAGCCTATAATAAGTATCGGGGCAGGTATCCGGCGCGGGTGCGCTGCACACAACATCTGATATAGAGCAAAAAATTTAACCGGCAATTCCTACCGCTTGGAATTGCCGGTTATTTTTTAAGAGGAGAAAAATGAAAAAGATGATTGTCTATATAATATAGGCAAAATGTTTCATAGATAAGGTCAAAATTGTTTCGTAATTGTAAAATGCGGAAAATAAAGCGTTCGTTCAGAAGTTGAAATACAAAAATTCAGATACGCCCGCAAACGACATAACGGACATAAAGAGGCAGATGCAGGTTACAGCTCCGTTTATCGGCGTTGGGCGGAATTCTTTTCGGCTGCAATTTTTCACGTTGAGGATAATGAAAAACGACGCGCCGAGATAAAACCACAGCGAAAAATTCGTTATCAGATACGAAAGCGGACCGAACAGCGGAAGCTCCCTTAGCAGATAAAGCTCCGGCGTAGAAAATGCATTAAGAATCGTTGAGCTGACAGCGCCGCCTTGCATGGAAAACATACTTTTCAGAAACCACAGAGCGTGTCCCATGCTTTCTGACCGGAACACCACCAGAAGTGAATTGATCAAAATGAAATTGACCGCCCAGCGTGTAACAACATTCAGCTTTTCCCACGGTTTTTTGAATATGCGGTTAAGCACGTTCAATACACCGTGCAGCACGCCCCATAGCACAAACGTCCAATTAGCGCCGTGCCACAGCCCGCTCACCAGAAAGACGATCATTATGTTCAGATATGTACGCGCCGTACCCTTTTTGCTTCCGCCAAGCGGAAAATAGACGTACCTGCGCAGAAACCTTGTCAGCGTCATGTGCCATCTGCCCCAGAACTCGGTTATGGAGGTTGACATATACGGCGAGTCAAAGTTCTGCGGAAGGTCGATATTGAACATTTTGCCGAGACCTATCGCCATATCGCTGTACCCGCTGAAATCAAAATATATCTGCAATGTATAGCACACCGAAACAAGCCATGCTTCGGCGGAGGTGATCACGGATACGTCCGCATAGCCCGCAGTGACCGCCGCGCTGAACGTATCCGCCAGAATGACTTTTTTGAAAAGACCTATCGCAAAGAAGTAAAGCCCGTGCGCGGCATTTTCGGTGTTGAAGCTTCTTTTTGAAGCGTCTCTCAGCTGAGGAAGGATTTCATCGTGGAGCACTATCGGCCCTGCGATGAGCTGCGGGAAAAACGAGACAAAAAGCGCATATTCAGCAAAGCCGTAGTCTTTTGTTTCGCCGCGGTACGAATCAATCACATAAGATACCTGCTGGAACGTAAAGAAGCTGATCCCCAGCGGCAGCACCAGATGCTTCAGGGCAAAGCTGCTGCGGAAAACGGCGTTGATATTTTCGATAAAGAAATCATAATACTTGAAGTAGAATATACTGCCGATATTAAGCGCCAGTCCGACCGCAAGCAGAATTTTACGAAACATACCGCTTGCCTTTTCGGATTGTATGAGCTTTGACAGGCAATAGTTAGCCGTGATACTCACGCAGATTATCGGCAGATAGGAATAGTTGAAATAGCCGTAAAACCACAGCGACATTCCGACCAGAAAACAATTTGCAAGTGTATATTTCTTTGCCCGGTTCAGCAGAAAATACCCCAGCAAAGCCGCAGGGAGAAATACAAAAACGAAAATATATGAATTAAATAACATGCCCTACCTCCGGTCACTCGCGCAGCCATGAATAATCATAATCGCTGTAAAACCGCTCGTTCTTATCGAAATAATCCTCGTAATTGCCAAGCGTGAGCTGCCCGATGCCGTCGCTCATCATTTTCAAAAGCTCGGAATTGATGGCGGCGCAATAATGGCTTTCGTCTCTGTAATTTTCAAGATCGCATATTATATCATACTGATTATCAAAGCCGAACAGCTTGATGTTCGGACATTTCAGAAGCTCCTCCGCCGCCGTCCGCTGAGCTTCAATTGTACGATTAAGCGTTTTCTCGGCGTTCAGCTTTTCCCAGCTGCATATGCTGTACGGGGGGAAGAAGCAAATAAAGGTCGTTTCCGGATGCTTGTACGCAATATCCGTAATATTGAGCCGGATATTTTCCAATACCTGCACTTTGTCCTCCTGCGTAAAAACCGCTTTCTCATCGGCGGTATTAACAGTATATGACGCTAACACGACATCCTTACCCGTGGGATGATCCCATCTGCAATATATGTCAAGGTCTAAGGGCGAGCCGTCTCTCTGCATACGGGCTTTCAGCACATTAACGGTATATTTGGTAAAAACATCGAAGTTGAACAGATATTTTACGTCGTCGAAGGGGTTATCGTTATAGAGATATTCCGCATCGGAAAAATCGCGGTTTTTCTTATCCTTTTCCCAAAAAAGAGAAGAACTGTCCAGGCTGCGTATTATGTATTTCGGATCTTTTCCGTGTTTGTAAATACGCTTTATCTGGGTGTTGATCTCTTCATAGTTTGCAGCCTCAAGCGGGACTTTTATAAATTTTCCTCCGAACAGCTCGTCCGCCTCGGAGGGCTTGAAGTTTTCGGTCATTGAAGTGCCTGTAATAACTCCGTCAAAGTCAAAATGCCTTATTATTCCGTCGTTCAGATACATACTGCCGACAGTTTCCGCCACGATGGAGTAATCATATCCGCTAAGCGGAGCGTGATAGTGGCAGAACGGGTCAATATATACGCAGATACCGGCAAAAGCCGCCAGCAGCAGAGCCGAAGCGATCAGAGTGCTTATAAGCCATTTGTTTGCCTTACGGTTTTTGTCCATTATGCAAAACCTCTTACAGCATAAAAATAGAGTCGTCGTTTTCTATCCAGTCAGATACCATTATCGTGCGGTACTCCGAGGCGGTCGAACGGATGACAACCTTTTCTATCCCGGCGTTGATTATCTGCCTTTTGCACATCGAACAGGACATGGCGTCGCCGAGAAGCTCATTCGTCCTCGCGTCGCGCCCGACAAGGTATAGCGTCGCGCCGATCATATCGCGGCGGGAGGCGGAAATGATGGCGTTTGCTTCGGCGTGGACGCTTCTGCACAGCTCATACCTCTCTCCGGAAGGAATTTTCAGCGTCTCGCGGGTACACACGCCGAGGTCGCTGCAATTGCGTCTGCCTCTGGGCGCGCCGTTATAGCCGGTGGATATTATCTCGTCGCTGCGCACGATTATCGCGCCGTACCTGCGTCTGAGACAGGTGGAACGCTCAAGCACCGCGTCCGCTATATCGAGGTAGTAATTCTGCTTGTTTGTGCGGGTATCCATGGGTAATCCCTCCGTCAGATATAGACATTTTTCATTATATTATATCTTATTTCAAAACGTCTGTAAACACAAATATGCCCTCTCCTGCAATGGCAGCGATCATACTGCCGGTCTGCGGCGGACGATCCGGCGTTCGTTCCGCATCAGACCGAATAATGTATAGCATTTTGAGAAAATGTATGTTACAATGCACTCATGAACAGAAGAAATTACCGTAAGGAACTTGACAGAATAATCGAAAAGCGCGGCGGACGCACGGTGCGCGTCCTGCTGCACAGCTGCTGCGGCCCGTGCTCAAGCTCGGTGCTTGAATATCTCACGCAGTATTTTGACGTTACACTGCTGTGGTACAACCCCAATCTCTACCCGGAAGCGGAATTTGAACGCCGCTTCAGAGCGCAGATGGAGATAATCGAGAAAATGGGTCTTGCCGACAGGGTGGATATTCTTGCGGAAGGTCATAAGAGCGGGGATTATTACGCACGGATAAAAGGTCTTGAGAACGAGCCGGAGGGCGGCAAAAGATGTGAGCAGTGCTTCCGTCTGCGTCTCACGGAGGCGGCAAGGCTTGCAAAGCACTACGGTTACGATTATTTCTGCTCGACGCTTACTGTGTCGCGCCACAAAAATGCGGAGCTTATAAATAACATCGGCGAGGAGATCGGGCAGGCAATGGGCGTCAGCTGGCTCCCGTCCGACTTCAAAAAGCGCGGCGGAGAGGACAGAAGCGTTGAGCTTTCCGAAAAATACGGCATATACCGGCAGCTGTACTGCGGATGTGAATTTTCCCTGCACCGCAGAGAACAGACCGCCGAAGAAAGAGCCGCCGGAGCGTCAAGCCCGCACAAAGCCTGAAATAAGCGCTGTTAATAATATAAGAAAATTTTTAAATTACTATTTTTAAAATACAAGGAGAACCGATATGAAAGTCAGAAAAGCGATAATCCCTGCCGCCGGCCTCGGTACAAGACTTCTCCCGAACACAAAGAGCATCCCCAAGGAAATGCTGCCATTGGTGGACAAGCCCGTTATACAGTATATTGTCGAGGAAGCCGTTGCGGCCGGTGTTGAGGAGATACTTATCATTACCAACCGCGGCAAAAACCCGATAGAGGATTATTTTGACTATGCGCCCGACCTTGAGGAGCGCCTGCTGAAGGACGGCAAGGAGAAGGACGCGAGGGTGGTGCGCGCCGTCGCGGATATGGCGGATATCTTCTTCCTGCGCCAGAAGGAGACGAAGGGTCTCGGCCACGCAGTGTGGCGTGCAAAGACTTTTGTAGGCAATGAGCCTTTTGCGATACTGCTCGGCGATGATATCATGCTCAGCAAGAAGCCCGTTCTCAAGCAGCTTGTCGAGGCGGCGGAAGCAAACGAATGCAGCGCCATCGCCGTGCGGGAGCAGCCGGATTCGCTCATCACAAAATACTCCTCCGTCAAGCTTGAGGAAAAGCTGGGCGACAGGGTGTACAGAATAAGCGACATGAACGAAAAGCCCACGCTGGAGGAAAAGCTTTCCAACTATGCCATCATGGGGCGCTATGTCCTTATGCCGGAAATATTCGATATTCTCGAGCACACCGCCCCCGGCAGGAACAACGAGATCCAGCTTACCGACGGTATGCGCGAGCTTGTTCACCGCCATCCTATGTGCGCCGTTGACTTTGAGGGCAAACGCTACGATACCGGCAATCTCAAGGGCTACCTTGAATCGATCATCGACTTTGCGCTGCAAAACGAGGAAGCCGGGGAATGGCTCAGACAGTTTATAATCGACAAGGCGGAAATGCTCAGATAATTTCTGTTGACGGCAGAGATCATGTGGTGTATAATCCGCTTGTAAATAAAGACAGTGCGCAGAGCGGCTGCCTGAACACAAAGGGGTGCTGGGTTTTCCCGGCTGAGACGGCGTGAATTGAAGCGCCGGCACCCTCAGACCTGATCCGGATAATGCCGGCGTAGGAAACAGTGATACGCTTGAAATTTTTCGCAGGGCTGGAATTGTAATTTCAGCCCTGCTTTTTTTCGTATCATCGCTTCCGCAAAGAAAAGGAGGATATTATGAAAACACGCAATTTACGTCTCCGCGCTCTTACCGAGGGCGCGATCATGGTGGCTCTCGCACAGGTGCTGGGCTACATCAAGCTGTTTGAGCTTCCGCAGGGCGGCTCGATATGCCTGAGCATGCTGCCCATATTTGTTTACTGCGCCCGCTGGGGCTTCGGCCCCGGTATGCTGGCAAGCTTCGCGTTTTCCGTTTTGCAGCTTCTGCTCGACGGCGCTTATGCTTACAGCTGGCAGTCCATGATAGGCGACTATATCGTTGCCTACTCGCTTCTGGGCGTTGCGGGTCTTTTCAGCAAAAAGCGCAGCGGCTTCTTCATCGGAACTGTCGTCGGCAGCTTCGCCCGCTTCCTCTCGCACTATATCACCGGCGCGACCGTCTGGGCCGAATATATGCCAGAGAACTTTTTCGGCATGACCATGACCACCCCGTGGGTATATTCAGCGCTGTACAACGGAAGCTTTATCCTCGTTGACGCTGCCATGACGCTTGTGATCGGCGCGCTGCTGTGGAAGCCGCTCGGCAAATACATCCGCGGAGAAGACCTGAAATGACGGCCGGCGGCGGAAAAGTCTGCGCGATAATCTCCGGCGGAGAGCGCGCCCCGCTGACGGGGATAGAACATGCGGATTTCGTGATCGCCTGCGACAAGGGGCTTGAATACGCCTCTGCCGCAGGCGTCCGCCCAGACCTGATCATAGGGGACTTTGACTCGTACTCCGGCGCTTTGCCGGAGGGCGTGCCGGTGACTCGGCTTAAAGCAGAAAAGGACGACACGGACACGATGTCCGCCGTGCGCTGTGCGCTTGAGCGCGGCTTTTCAAGGATAGATATATACTGCGCACTCGGCGGACGGCTCGACCACCTTTTCGCAAACATCCAGACCATGGCTTTTGCCGTAAAGGGCGGCGCGGACGCGCACATAATCGGCGGAAACGAGGAGCTTTTTGCCTTTACCGGAAAAACCGTGACGTTTCCTGAGCGCGAAGGCTGGTCCCTGTCGGCGTTCGCCCTCGGCGGCAGGTGCGGAAATGTCAGCATACGCGGGGCGAAATACTGCCTTGAAAATGCCGTCGTCGAAAGCTCCTTCCCCATCGGCACGAGCAATCAATGGCTCGGCGGGGAAATCGAAATTTCCGTGGGAAGCGGCGTCATCCTGGTGATGTGCTGCCGTATGCCGCAGCCGTTCTGATGAGCGACTGCTTTTTATTGATTTTTTGTAACTTTTTATTGACAATTCCTCTGTTTATAATGTATAATCAACATCTGCCTGACCGGTGTGTCAGGGAGTATTGTTTGTCAACTACTTCGGGCGCAAGTCCGATGTTGAGTATCAACCTGAAAGGAGTGCCAAAGAATGTTTCGTACCTATCAGCCTAAAGTCCGTCAGCGCAAGAAGGAGCACGGCTTCCGCAAAAGAATGAAGACCGCTAACGGCCGCAAGGTTCTTGCCCGCCGCAGAGCAAAGGGCAGAGCAAAGCTCAGCTACTGATCTTCAGCACGTGAACAGGTCTAAGGATATGTAAAATATCAGGGCGGAGCAATCCGCCCTTTAGGTGTTTGTGGAAAAGAGCGGCATGAATATAATCACTACTTTAAAAAAGAACAGCGATTTCAGGCGGCTCTACTCCAAAGGTAAAAGCGCGGTCAATCCATATATCGTCGTTTATTGCCGCCGCAGTCCCGCCGGCGTGGGGCGCGTTGGGTATACGGTCTCCGTCAAGCTGGGTCACGCCGTTGTAAGAAACCGTGTCCGCCGCAGACTGAGGGAGATATACCGTCTCAACAAGGCTTCGCTGAAGCCCGGCTGGGACATGGTTATCGTCGCCCGCACAAGATGTGTGGGCGCGAAGTATGAAAAGATCAATTCCGCCTTTCTGGACGCCTGCGGGAAGCTTGGCATATTGAAGGAGCGGGAAAAGTGAAACGCTTCATGCTTGCCGCGATCAGATTTTACCGGAAGAACATTTCCCCGAACCGTCCCCCATGCTGCCGCTTCATTCCGACCTGTTCTCAGTACGCCATGGAAGCCATAGAGAAGTACGGCGCCCTAAAGGGCGGCTGGCTCGCTTTCAGGCGCATTTGCAGATGCCACCCGTTCCATCCGGACGGCTATGACATCTATGACCCCGTACCATGACCCCATAAAAAACACACATTGAGGAGAAACCTATGTGGGCAACTATTACTAAGCCTTTCGCATGGCTTATGGTTCAGCTTTATGAATGGACCGGCAACTACGGCATATCCATTATGCTTTTCGCTCTCGCCGTCAACCTTATTCTTACTCCGTTCATGGCGAAGAGCAAGAAGGGCATGATGCGCACCTCCCGCCTCCAGCCTCAGATACAGGAGCTTCAGCGCCGCCACGAGGGCAACCCCCAGAAGCTCAACCAGGAGATGCAGAAACTCTATAAAGAGAACGGTGCAAACCCCATGTCCGGCTGCCTCTGGTCCCTTGTCCCGTTCCCCATTCTTATCGCCCTGTACTCGGTCATCCGCCAGCCCATGACAAGAATGATGTTTGTCGGGCAGAGCGTTGTTGACGAAGTGCAGAGTTTCTTTGTGGAAAAAGGGCTTTATACGATCCCTGCAAAGACTGACGCGTACTTTGAGATCAAGCTTACGGATCTTGTACATCAACACTGGGACGAGGTCCAGACCGCTCTCGCCGGTAAGATCGACGGACTTATGGATATTGATTTCAGCTTCCTCGGTCTTAACCTCGGCGATCAGCCGCAGTGGAACTTCATGTTCAAGACCGATTTCAGCGACACAAAGGTCTGGCTTGCCGCGTTCGGCCTGTTCCTTATTCCGTTTATCTCCGCTTTCCTTTCGTGGGTATCCATGAAGGTGGCAAACGCCGCAAACCCGCAGAACGATGCAAATACTCAGGCGTCCATGCAGACGATGAATCTGATGATGCCCCTTATGAGCGTATGGTTCTGCTTCATCATGCCCGCCGCTATGGGCGTATACTGGATCGCAAACAGCCTTTTCGGCATGGCGCGTGACTATATCCTCACCAAGACCTACAAGAAGCAGCTTGACAAAGAAGATGCCGAGCGCATTGACGCCAAGTCTGAGCGCGAGCGCGAAATAGAGCAGAAGCGCCTTGAGACAGAGCGTCTCAGAGCAGAGGGCAAAACCGAAAAGAACGTCAACACCAGCAAGAAAAAGATTCAGGCAAATGAGAAGGCAAAGAGCGACGAGCGCAAGGCCGAGCTTGACAGAGCGGAGCGTGCGGAGCGCCGCAAGCGTCTCGGAATAAAGGAAAATGAGCTTCCTGCCTCTCAGGTCGGCAACCGCCGCTACGCAAGAGGCCGCGCCTATGTTCTCGACCGCTTTACTAACCCCGAAAACGCTGAGGCTGCTACGATTGCCGCCGCTGCGGAATCCGAGGGTGCAGAGCCTATTGACGAAAGCGCAGTGACCGCAAACGTAAGCGCCTCCGCCGAGACTGTCGAAACGGCTGCGGCTGTTGAAGCAGCGGAAACCGCTGCCGCTGAGGAACCCGCTGAAACGGCAGAAGCCGTTGATGCGGATGAACCAGCCGAAACCGTCGAAGGCGAGAAAGACGCTGAAGTCGATGATGAAAAACAGGAGTAATACGTAATTATGATAAAAACTTTGGAAAAGTCCGCTCGCACCGAGGACGCCGCCATTGCCGCCGCTCTTGAGGAGCTTGGCATGGATCGTGACGATGTGTCCGTCGAAATTATTGAGCGTGCAAAATCCGGTTTTCTGGGTATCGGCGCTTCTCCGGCTGTCGTTCGCGTAAGCTATGAGTGCCCCGATGAAGATGTCAAGCCCGCTGTAGAGAAAAAGACCGCCGAAAGCACAGCCGCACCGGCCGCTGAAAAAGCCGCCCCCGTTGTTGACGAAGACCCCGAGTACGCAGCTGTTCGCACGTTCCTCACCGGCCTTCTTGAGCGCATGGGCGTAAAAGCGGAGCTTGAGTTCAGCCGCAGAGAAAACGGCGGAATAAACGTTAACCTTTCCGGCGGAAACATGGGCGTTATAATCGGCCGCCGCGGCGAGACGCTGGATGCCATTCAGCACCTCACCAACTATGTTGTCAACAAGGACAGCGATAAGCGTATGCACGTCAGCATTGACGCCGAGGCTTACCGCAGCAAGAGGGAGGAATCCCTCACCAAGCTTGCGGAAAAGATGGCGGAAAAGGCTATCAAGTACAAGCGCAGCATGGCGCTTGAGCCGATGAATTCCTATGAACGCCATGTCATTCATACCGCGCTCCAGAATTATCCGGGCGTAACCACCAGCTCCACCGGCGTTGAGCCTAACAGACGCGTCGTCGTCTCCTATGTCAAGGGCGAGCAGAGCTCGAACAAGCCTCAGAGCAGAGAGTGGGCATAATCAATCCGTCTTGAGCAATATTCAGTACTTTACGTTTTAGCACGTCAAAGGAACGGTGCGTTCCCCGCACCATGATAAAAACCGTCGGGCTTGCCGTCTGCGCGGCACAGTCGTATGGAGGATCATTATGATATTTGAGCATGTCGTCAAAGCACTTGCAGAGCAGTTTGAGATTGCTCCCGAATCGATCACTATGGAGACCAGCCTTGTCGATGATCTCGGCGCGGATTCTCTGGACATAGTTGAGCTGATCATGTCCCTTGAAGAAGCTTTTTCCATCAGCATTTCCGATGAGGACGCAATGCATCTGGATACGGTCGGAAAGATAGTTGACTATCTCGAAAACCTCAGATAACATTTATAAGCAACTTAAAAAGGAACGCCGCGGATGCTCCGAAAAGCATCCGCGGTGTTCAGCTTGTCAAAAAAGTCCTTACAGGACTTTTTTGACCGCGCTTTCCGCCGAGCATTTTGAAAGTGTTCAAAATGCTGCTGCCGAGAGCCTTGATATCTCAAGGCTCTCGACGGCGGTTTATCCAATTTGAGGCGGGCCTTGCCCCCTCAAGTACCCCTGCTGCTCTGTTATCCGGCTTTGGTGCATAATTTTTTTGACAGTCTCAGCCGGAGGGCATTGAAAATGCCCTCCGGCTTGTTTTTCTGTTTTTATCTTCTGTTTTTTATCCCTGCCCGACGTCGATGCTGTCTATATTGTCCGAATAATCGCTTTTCCGGATTATTTCATCCGTCTGGCGGAATGTAAGCTCCCTTGCTATATGCTCTATCGTTTCCATGTCCGATGTTCCGGATACAACCGCGATATATCCCTTCTCGGGATGAAACAGTATCACGAAATAGTAATTGAACATTTCTCCGCCCTGCATCCTCGTCGCGTGGATCCTCAGCACCTTATGCTCATCCCACTGCTCCTCGGCGATCTCCTCGGGGTTCTGCGCGTTGAGCAGCAGCGCGCCGTTGTCCTTATAGCGCGGCGCATAATACAGGTGTACGCTGTACGGCTGATAGTTCGTGAAGGTAAAATCGAAATCCGGTGCGTTTTCGGAAACAAGCTCCGACCGCCAGCCTTCCTCGTCCTTTGCCCAGTCGTTGCGCCCCTCGTTCGGTGCAAACGGGAGCCACCCCTCCTTGAAGCGCACGCCTCTGCACTCGTCCGGTCCCGAGAATTTGAAGACATATTTGAAATCTTCGTGCTCGTTCGCTCTTTCGTTTCCGTCAAAATCCGTCCAGTATATCGTATATTTTTCCTCCGGCGCTTTCGGACGGTGCGCAAGCGAAAACAGCCCCATTGCATACGCCGTGACGCCCAGCGCGAGTATCAGCGCCGCCGCAAGGGCGGAGAGCAGCTTGTCAAAAAAACGGTTCTATAATAAATGTTGGGGTGGACGCTCGTAAAGAGAGGTCCACACCCAACA
>OIZL01000192.1_pt1 | contig 52863 bp, 56 predicted proteins | sample 1588541 | NCBI WGS metagenome assembly OIZL01 (sample SAMN03283285) | human gut metagenome | biome: human-associated habitat; material: feces | host: Homo sapiens | place: Peru | collected 2012 | reverse complement strand
GTAAATTTAATACAACAAGTGTAACAAATATGTCAAGTATGTTTAATGGTTGTAGAAGTTTAACAAGTTTAGATTTGAGTAAATTTAATACAACAAGTGTAACAAATATGTCAAGTATGTTTAATGGTTGTAGTAGTTTAACAAGTTTAAATTTAAGCAGTTTTGATACAAGTCAAGTAACAGATATGTCATATATGTTTTATTATTGTAGCAAATTAACAGCAATATATGCCAGTGATAAATTTAATACTGATAAAGTAACAAGTTCAAATCGTATGTTTTCTGGCTGTTCAGTTTTAGTAGGAGAAAATGGCACAAAATATAGCAGCTATTATATTGATAAAGGACGTGCAAGAATAGATAAGGATGGAACACCAGGATATTTTACAGAAAAGGCACTTTTAAAAATATCATCTTCAGATTCTCTTTTTTTAGGTAAATTTAGTAAATCAACTATAACTAAAGTTGTGTTTAGGGATACTACTTTTGGGGCTCCAACATCAGTAACTGATGTTTCTAAAGCGGGAAATAAAAGTATAATAGCATGGTTGGATGAAACTACAGTATATATTGCTAGTGACATAAAAATATATGCCAATCCTGATTCTTCAAAATTATTTTACAAATTAAGTGAGTGTACTTCTATAGAAGATTTAAATCTATTAAATACAAGTCAAGTAACAAATATGTCATATATGTTTAATTATTGTAGCAAATTAACAAGTTTGAATGTAAGTAATTTTAATACAAGTCAAGTAACAAATATGTTTCGTATGTTTGATAGTTGTAGCAGTTTAACAAGTTTGAATGTAAGTAATTTTAATACAAGTCAAATAACAGATATGTCATATATGTTTAATTATTGTAATAAATTAACAAGTTTAGATTTGAGTAGCTTTAATACAAGTAAAGTGATAAATATGTCACATATGTTTGATACTTGTAGAAGTTTAACAAGTTTGAATGTAAGTAATTTTGATACAAGCCAAGTAACAAATATGGAACAGCTGTTTTGGAGTTGTAGAAGTTTAACAAGTTTAGATGTAAGTAGTTTTGATACAAGTCAAGTAACAAGTATGTCAGCCATGTTTGCTGGGTGTAGTAGTTTAACAAGTTTAGATGTAAGTAATTTTGATACTGCTAAAGTAACAAATACAGGCCAAATGTTTGAAGGTTGTAGTAGTTTAACAAATTTAGATGTAAGTAATTTTGATACAAGTCAAGTAACATATATGATACAGATGTTTTATAATTGTAGTGGTTTAATAAGTTTGAATGTAAGTAATTTCAATGTGAGTAAAGTAACAACTATGGCACATATGTTTGCTAATTGTAATAGATTAATAAGTTTAGATTTGAGTAGCTTTAATCCAAGTCAAGTGATAAATATGTCAAGTATGTTTTATAAATGTAGTGAATTAACAAGTTTAGATGTAAGTAATTTTAATACAACAAATGTAAAAAATATGTCAAATATGTTTGATGGTTGTAGCAAATTAACAAATTTAAATTTAAGTAGTTTTGATACAAGTCAAGTAACAAGTATGTCATGTATGTTTTATAAATGTAGTGAATTAACAAATTTAGACTTAAGTAATTTTGATACAAGCCAAGTAACAAATATGTTTCGTATGTTTGAAGGTTGTGGTGGTTTAACAACAATATATGCCAGTGATAAATTTAATACTAATAAAGTAACAGGTTCGGATTCAAATTTAATGTTTGCTGGCTGTTCGGCTTTGGTAGGAGGAAATGGTACAAAATATAATAGTAGTTATGTGAATAAAACATATGCAAGAATAGATAAGGATGGAACACCAGGATATTTTACAAAACTTGTAATATAATTCACCTGCAGTGATACCAACAGGATTTGTGGCATCTCAGGCATCAGGGGAAACAGAAGTTAGCACAGGACTTGTAATATATGAAGGAACAGATCCTGTAACAGATGACATGTAGAAACTGCTAAGAAAACAAGAAATCAATTTGTATGGGTACCGGTAGATGATATAAATGAATTTGTAAGAGAGCCAGGATATGAGGATGGAGGGTTAGTTGACCTTTCCGAGGATTATACAGAACCATATGAGAATGCAGATGAAACTGAAATAGCAGCATATAACGCAATGTATGAAAGTGTAAAAAAATATCATGGATTTTATATAGGAAGGTATGAAGCAACCATGAAAGGACCTGATGGGAGCCCTTCCTCACTACCTTTTATAATTGCAAATAGTTCACCGGTTACTTCTATAGCTTTTAATAATAGAGTGGTTTCTTTGCTCGCAAGTAGGTGTATAACTAAAGATGATGTAGTATCAACACTTTGTTATGGAGTACAGTGGGATCAAACAGTAAGATTTATAGAAAAAAATTATCCTGGAATATCAAAAGATAGTACGGGAAAGGGAAACTATAGTGGAACTGTGATAAAAACTGGAAGCAATGAAGCATATGCACAAAATAATATATATGATATGTGTGGAAATGCTATGGAATGGACTATGGAAGCGTATGGCTCGGGTACTCGTGTTGCACGTGGAGGTTATTGTAAATCTAATGGTATTGGTACACCAATCTCTAATCGTGTGGGTCTTAGTACTACTTCTACGGATAATGCATTAGGTTACCGTGTAGCATTATATATAAAATAGACAGTAATATTTTCTAATATAATATAAAATAATATAGATTTAACTCTTTAGATTAAGATTTTGTTATATACAAATTTAGTGTATGATTAACTTAATTTAAAGAGTTTTCTTCTATTTTTAGACAAAAATTAAAAAATTTTCTATCTTGACAAAAGCCTTTAATCATAGTAAAATATACTAGTACAAGTATATTTAAAAAAGGAAGAATTTTATGAAAAAGATAAATAAAAATAAATGGTTAGATCTTAGTATATTTTCAGTACAAATAACATATCTTACTGCTGTTATTATAGTGGCAGTACTTGTGTGCATTATAAAGCCAATAACAATATATATTGATTTAACAATTATACTAATAACAGCACTTTTGGCTATATCATCTTGTATAAAAGAGATTAAAAGTAGAAAGTATAGAATAAGTGAACTTTCGAAAAGTGTAGACATAGTTTTAAAAGACAACTTAAATGCTATTGATATACCTATGGTTATGCTTTCTTCTCCTACACAAATAATATGGCAAAATTCTAAAGCATCTCATATAATTCCAAAAGAATTTATTCATGATACAGCTTTAAAATTAGAAAAACAAAAGGTAAAAAATGACGCTGTAATACTAGCTTCAGATATAGGAAACGGGGAATACTATAGTGCAATTGGAAATTATATTCATTTTGATAACTTTAATTGTCTCCTTATTACTTTTATGAATAAGACAGAAGAATACGTATTAAAAGAGGCTCTAGATAACTCAAGACTTTCTGTAGGCGTTATCTTTATAGACAACTATGAAGAAACAATGCAAGGTTTAGATGATATGTTAAAGGCAGAAATATCTTCTAAAATTGCAAAAGAACTTAGAGAATTTGTTCTTGAAAATCATGGCGTTATAACTAAGGTAGATAAAGATAGATTTGTAATATTTATAGAAAAACAATATGTAGATAAACTAGAAAAAGATTCATTTAATATATTAGAAAAAGTAAAAAATATTTCAGACCAAACCAAACTTCCAATAACTATTTCAATAGGTCTTTCATATTCAGAAAATACATTAGATGAAAGATATAACGCAAGTTCTTCAGCTTTAGATATAGCACTTGGAAGAGGTGGAGATCAAGCTGTAGTAAAAAAAGATAAAAAATTTGATTTCTTTGGTGGCTCAAATATTGGTCTTGAAAAAACAAGCAGAGTAAGAGCAAGAACTGTATCTCAAGCTATAAAAGAGATAATGCAAAAATCAGATAAGATATATATAATGGGACATAAAAATACAGATATTGACTGTATAGGTGCAGCTATCGGAGTATACAAAATAGCAAAATCTTTAGATAAAGAAGTACACATTCTTGTTGATGCAAAATGTAATAGTAGTACTAAATCAGTAATAGATAAAGTAAAAACTCAAGAAGAATATGAAAATGTATTTATTCTTCCAAATGAATTAAAGAAACATGATAAAACAAACTCTTTACTTATTGTAGTAGATACACATAAAAAGTCATATTTGGCTTACCCAGATGTACTAGATGAATTTGAAAAAGTAATTGTAATAGACCATCATAGACGTGGACCAGAATTTATTGACAATACCTTACTTACATATCATGAAATTTATGCATCTTCTACTTGTGAACTTGTAACAGAGCTTTTAATATATTTAGAAGATATAAAATTAACATCAGTTGAAGCTGAATGTTTATATGCAGGAATTGTTGTAGATACCAAAAACTTTATGTTTAAAACAGGTGTTAGAACTTTCGAAGTAGCTGCATATTTAAAGAGGTATGGTATAGATTTTGCAGAAGTAAAACAACTTTTCCAAAGTGATTTTGAAACTTATGTTGCAAGAGTAAATATTGTAAAAGACGCTGAGATAATAAAAGACCAAATAGCAGTTTCAGTATGTAATGAAAACTATGATGATATGCCAATTATAGCAGCTCAGGCGGCTGATGAGCTATTATCGATATCAGGAGTACTTGCATCATTTGTTCTTTGTAAGGTAGATGATGTTGTAATGATATCAGGACGTTCTATGGGTGATATAAACGTTCAAGCAATTCTTGAAACAATAGGTGGTGGTGGCCATTTAACATTTGCTGGAGCTCAGATTGCTGGAATTACATTAGAGGAAGCAAAAGTTAAATTGCTTGCAAGTATAGATGAGTATTATGGAAAAGAATAAATATCATTATATATAATGTGATAAAAAAGTTTAGGAAGGTAGGTAGAAAAAATGAAAGTAGTATTAAATCAAGATGTAAAAGGTATAGGAAAAAAATTACAAATAGTTGAGGTAAGTGAAGGATATGCTAGAAATTATTTACTTCCTAAAAAAATAGCTTCTATTGCAGACAACAAAAATTTAAGTGAAGCTAAAACAAAAAATGAAGCTCTTAAATTTAAAAAACAAAAAGAATTAGAAGCTGCAAATAACGAAAAAGAGAAAATAGAAAAAGTATACATTGAATTTAAAGAGAAAACTGGTAAAAATGGTAAACTTTTCGGAAGTGTTACAGAAAAAGAAATTGCTGAAAAGCTAAAAGAAAAAACTAATATAGAAGTAAACAAAAAGAAAATAGTATTAAAAGAACAAATAAAAGAACTTGGAACATATAAAGCAGAAATAAAACTATATGAAGGAGTAGTAGCAACTTTAAAAATAGTTGTAGTAAATAAAATATAGAGGTATTAAAAGTGGAAAATGAAATTGTAAATAAAGTACAACCAAATGATACTTTAGCAGAACAAGCTGTTCTTCGGAGCTATGCTTGTTGATAAAGATGCAGTAATAGCAGCAGTTGAATTATTAAAACCAGAAGATTTCTATAGAGAAGATAATAAAGAAATATATGCAGCTATGTTTGAATTATATGGACTAGGAAAACAAATAGATACAATAACAATAGCTGAGCAATTAAAATTAAGAGGAAGTTTAGAAAAAGTAGGTGGAATGCAATACATAGCAAGTCTAATAGATAATGTGCCTACAACATCTAATACTGAAAGTTATGTTAAAATAATAGAAGAAAAATCTGTTTTAAGACAGCTTATAAAGACAGCACAAGATATATTAAAAATGGGATATGCTCAAACTGAAGAAGTAGATACAATTATAGAGCAAACAGAAAAAAGAGTTTTTGATGTATTGCAAAACAGAAATTCTAAAAACTATGCAAGTATAAAAGAAATACTTATCACTGCATTTGATAATATTGAAAGTATGTATCAAAATAAAAATAAAATATCTGGTATTGAAAGCGGGTTTATTGATTTGGATGCAAAAATTTCAGGTCTAAATCCATCTGACTTAATAATACTTGCTGCACGTCCAGCTATGGGAAAATCAGCATTCGTATTGAACATAGCAAGTTATGTAGCAATGCATCAAAAAACTCCTGTTATGATATTTAGTCTTGAAATGTCTAAGGAGCAAATGGTAAACAGAATTTTAGCAAGTGAAAGTGAAGTAGACAGTATGAAACTAAGAAATGCCGACTTAGATAGTGAAGATTGGTTAAAACTTGGTGCTGCAAGTGGAAAGCTTTCAGAAATTCCGTTATATATAGATGATACGCCTGGACTTTCTTCAAGTGAGCTTAGAGCCAAATGTAGAAAAGCAAAATTAGAAAAGGGAATAGGCCTTGTAATAATCGACTATTTACAACTTATGGAGTCTAAGACTAAAAGTCCATCAAGACAACAAGAAATTTCTGAAATAAGCCGTTCTTTAAAAATTCTTGCAAAAGAGTTAAAGGTACCAGTTATAGCATTATCACAGCTTAGTCGTGCTACTGAATCACGTACAGATCATAGACCAATGCTAAGTGACCTTCGTGAATCTGGAGCTATCGAGCAAGATGCCGATATAGTTATGTTTATACATAGAGAAGACTATTATGATCCTGAAACAGAAAAGAAAAATGTAGCTGAGGTAATAATTGCTAAAAATAGAAGTGGTTCAACAGGAACCGTTGAACTTGCATGGCTTGGTCAATACACAAAATTTGCTAATTTATATAGGGGAGCAGCAGAAAATTAATGAATGATAATTTAGTAGAAAATATAAAAGAAAAGGTAAAAACAGTAATATTAGAAAATAAACTAATAGAAAATGAAGATAAAATCGTAGTAGCAGTATCTGGTGGCCCAGATTCTATGTGCCTTATTGACCTTTTATATTGTTTAAAAGAAAAATTAAAGTTAGAATATAACATTAAATATGAGCTTGTAGTTGCACATGTAAATCATATGATTAGAAAAGAGTCTTATGATGAAAAAAAATATGTGGAGGAATTTTGTAAAAAACGTGATATACCATTTTGGTATAAAGAGGCAAATGTTCCTGAAATTGCAAAAGAAAAGCATATGTCAGAAGAAACATGTGGAAGAGAGATTCGTTATGAATTTTTTGAAGAAGTAAGAAATAAAGAGAAAGCTTCTAAGATAGCAGTGGCTCATAATTTAAATGATAATGTAGAAACAATATTTTTAAATTTATTTAGAGGAACTGGCTTAAAAGGCTTAATAGGAATGTGTTATTTTAGTGAAAATTTAATTAGACCTCTTCTAGATATTGAAAAAAGTGACATTTTGGAGTATAATGTATTGCGAGATTTAAAACCTTGTTTTGATAAAACTAATGAACAAGATATCTATTTAAGAAATAAAATAAGGCTAAATTTAATACCATGTTTAAAAAATGAATATAATCCTAATATAATGGAAAATATAATAAGGATGAAACATATATTAGAGTTAGATGAAGATTTTTTAAATAAGTATACTTTAAAAAAAGTAAATGAGAGTATATTAGAAAAGAATGAAGAAATGGTTAAATTTGATTTTTCTAATATATTAAATGAACATGAAAGTATTAGAAGAAGATATATAAGGAGTATTATAGCTTTAAAAAATAAAACTACACAAGGTGTGGAAAATGTTCATATATTGGATATTTTAAATCTATTATTAAATAATATACGTAATAAAAAATATATACTTGGAAATAAATTTACTATTGAAATAATAAAAAAGAATGTTGCCATTATATATTAATATTTAGGGAGGAATTATGAAGAAAAAAGGAATTATAGGAACATTACTAACTTATGTATTAATTATAGGTATAGCTATGTATTTGATATCTGTATTAAGTGAAGTGAAAATAAAAGAAATGTCATATACTGAACTTATGCAAAAGATAGAAAGTACAGACGTTAGTGAAATTAAACTTAGTAATGATAGGCAAACAGCAGAAGTAAAATTAAAAGAAGAATCAGATATTACAAGAGTTGTAAAAATACCAGCCACTAATTCATTTATGGAAACAATAGAACCAAAGGTTGTTGCTGGAGAATTTGAACTTGATGTTAAAGATGAATCAGCTTGGGAAGCCCTAGCTCCACTTTTACCAAATTTATTACTTCTTTTAGGAACACTTTTCATATTTATATTTATGATTAAAAAGACAACTGATGGAAATAATAAAGCTATGAGCTTTGGAAAAAACAGAGCTAGAATGGTAAATAAAGATGATAAGAAGAAAATCACTTTTGATAAAGTAGCAGGACTAAAAGAAGAAAAAGAAGAGTTAGAAGAAGAAGTTGAATTCTTAAAGAACCCTAAAAAATACCAAGAAATGGGAGCAAGAATTCCAAAAGGAATATTACTTGTTGGTAGACCTGGTACAGGTAAAACATTACTTGCAAAAGCTGTTGCTGGTGAAGCAAATGTACCATTTTTCTCAATAAGTGGTTCTGACTTTGTTGAAATGTTTGTAGGTGTGGGTGCCTCTCGTGTAAGAGATTTGTTTGCTGAGGCTAAAGCACATTCACCATGTATAGTATTTATAGACGAAATTGATGCCGTAGGACGTCATAGAGGTGCCGGCGTAGGTGGCGGACATGACGAAAGAGAACAAACATTAAATCAATTATTGGTTGAAATGGATGGTTTCTCAACTAATGATAGTATAATTGTTATGGCAGCTACAAATAGACCTGATATTTTAGATCCAGCACTTTTAAGACCTGGAAGATTTGACAGACAAATTGTCGTAGGAGTACCAGACGTTGCAGCAAGAGAAGAAATAATTGAACTTCATGCAAAAAATAAACCTTTTGTAAAGGGATTAGATTTTAAAGTAATAGCTAAAAATACAGCAGGATTTACTGGAGCAGATCTTGAAAATATGATAAATGAGGCTACACTTCTTGCAGCTAGAAAAAATAAGAAAAACGTTGATTTAGCTGATGTAGAAGAAGCTATGGTTAAAGTTATGATGGGACCAGAAAAAAGAAGTAAAGTTATTTCTGATAAAGAAAGAAAACTTACAGCTTATCATGAAGCAGGGCATGCGGTTGTATCTAAATTTTTACCAACTCATGACACTGTACATCAAATATCAATTATTCCAAGAGGTATGGCTGGTGGTTATACAATGTATAAACCAAACGAAGATAAGAGTTATCACTCAAAATCTGAAATGAAAGAACATATTGTATCACTTCTTGGTGGAAGAGTAGCAGAACAACTTGTACTAGATGATATAAGTACAGGAGCTTCTAATGATATTGAAAGAGCAAGTAAAATTGCAAGAGATATGGTAACAAAATATGGAATGTCAGAAAAATTAGGACCAATAACTTTCGGTTCAACTGGAGAAGAAGTATTTTTAGGAAAAGAAATGACAAGTCAAAGAAATTACAGCGAAAAAGTAGCAGCACAAATTGATGATGAAGTAAAAGATATTATTTCAAGAGCATATACTTTTGCTGAAAGAATTCTTAAAGAAAATATTGATAAACTTCATAAAATAGCAGAGATATTGCTTGAAAAAGAAAAAGTAACAGCTGAAGAATTTGAATCTGTTATGAATGGTGCGGAATAAAAAAATAATGTAGTAAGTATTCATAAATAAAATACTTACTACGTTTTTTTATGTATTTATTAATTTAGTTTTGACTTGAAATCTTGACAAATTTATTTTTTCCGTATTGAACCACAATGCTATTTTTTATTTGTATTATTTCATTAATGTCTGTTTTTAAAGTACCATCAATTTTAATTCCTTTTTCTAAAATCATACGTTTAGCCTGTGACTTAGAAGTGGCAAAACCAATGTCTACTAAAAGTTCACATATGTTAATACTTTTTATATTTCTTTTAATTTCTAAAATGTTATCAGGTATTTCTTTTTTTGCAATGCTTAAATATCTTTCTTTAGCTTGCTTGAAATGTTCCTCGCCATCATACATTTTAATAATTTCAAACGCATATCTTTCATGAGCTAGTCTAATATCACCTTCAAATATATCATCAATTTCTTTTGCGTTAAGGTCTGTTGTTAAGATAAAATAATCTTTTAAAGCATTATCTGGTATTTTCATACATTTTTCGAATTTAACTTCTGGTGATTCAGTAATACCTATATAATTATCTAGAGATTTACTCATTTTTTCTTTACCATCAAGTCCTACTAAAAGTGGGAAGGTTATAACTACTTGAGGTTCCATATTATATTCTTTTTGAAGCTTTTTTCCAACTAATAAATTAAATGTTTGGTCAGTTCCACCAATTTCAATATCAGCATTTAGTTGTACTGAATCATATCCTTGCATTAGTGGGTAGAGAAGCTCATGCATTGAAAGTGGTAATCCATTTTCAAATCTATTTTTAAAATCATCTCTTTCAAGAATTCTCGCTACTGTGTATTTTGATGTAAGAGAAATAATGTCGTTGAAGTCTAATTTTTTTAACCAATTAGAATTGAATTCAACTTTTATTTTATCCTTATCAAGAATTTTAGTCACCTGCGAGAAATAACTTTCGGCAGATTTTCTAGTTTCCTCAAATGTAAGTGCAGGTCTGGTTTTGCTTTTTCCAGATGGGTCACCGATCATTGCTGTAAAATCTCCAATCACAAAGACTACTTCATGTCCCATATCTTGAAACATTTTTAAAACTCTTAAAGGTACACTATGCCCAAGATGCAAATCAGGTCTACTTGGATCAGCACCAAATTTTATAACTAATTTCTTGTTACTTTTTAACTTTTTTTCTAAGTCTTCTATAGAAAATATGTCGACTGCTTTTCTTTTTAATATTTCTAAGACTTCTAACTCTTTCATTTAAATCATCTCCTTAAATTTTATATTAATTTTAAAATAAAAGGGTTAGAATAGCTAAACTCATATATTAAAGTTGAATGCTGATTTATTTTTTTCTCACTTAAATGTATATGAGCCATAAGCCTCACCTCCTTAAAATAGTATTTAAAAAAATTTAAACGTTTTTAGCATTCTTATATGAAAGTGTATATGGAAGTTCATTATATATGTTGTAAAACAGAAGATTCATCAAGGCGTTCCATAAATTTAGTAACATTATACTATAGATAAAATCTATTGTAAATATTACATTATAAACTTTTTCGTAAATTGCAGCTTTTATTATAACTATACTTAAATGATTATTACTATATTTAAAATAATAATTAAATAGTATAAAAATAGATAAATTTGGAGTGCAACTCCAAAAAAATCTAAAAAATGATAGACATTTTGTTTAAAATAGTATATAATATATTTATGAGGTGGAAATATTATGAGTAAATATAGGAAAAGAACAATTGAAAAAAGCTTGAATTCTTTAATTGGAAATTGTCCGGTTATAATGATAACAGGACCAAGACAAGTAGGAAAAACCACATTATTAAATCATTTGTCTGCTACATCTGATAAAAAAATAAACTATGTTTCATTAGATAACATACTAATTAGAACTCAGGCAAAAGAAGACCCAGAATTATTTTTAAGAAATTATGAAACACCACTTATTATAGATGAATTTCAATATGTACCGGAATTGTTATCTTATATAAAAATAAAAGTAGACAAAGCTAGACAGAATGAAATGTTTGGAGATGGAAAAAATGTTGGAACTTTATATTATTTGACAGGTTCTCAAGTTTTTCAAACCATGAAAAATGTGAGCGAATCACTTGCTGGAAGAATTGGAATACTTGATTTGTATGGCTTTTCTACAAGAGAGTTGGAAAATATAGAAGAAGATACGTTTATACCAGATATAAACATTTTAAGAAGTAAAGAAAAAGTATCAATGAAATCTACAAGCGAAATATTTGAAAAGATTATTAATGGTAGCTATCCAGAGGTAAATAATGATAATGGAAGAAATAAGGAACAGTTTTATGAAGCTTATATAAGAACATATATTGAAAGAGATGTAAGGCAATTAATTAATATTAAAGATGAAACTAAATTTATTAAATTTATTTCATCTGTAGCGGCAAGAACAGCTCAAGAGTATAATTCTTTTGATATAGCAAATGATGTAGGAGTAGATTCAAAAACAATTGATGAATGGGTATCTATTTTAAAGAATACTAATTTAATATATATGCTTCAATCATATTCTAATAATAATATAAAAAAGGCTATTAAGAGACCAAAAATATATTTTATGGATACAGGCTTAGCTTGTTATTTAACTGGATATGTGAATAGTAAAACATTGGAGTTAAGTGCATATAATGGGGCTATATTTGAAACATATATAATAAGTGAAATTATTAAATCGTATACTAACAATGGAAAGGACCCAAGAACAAGGTTATATTATTATAGAGATGCTAGCCAAAAAGAAATTGATTTATTAGTATTTTATGATAATAAAGTATATCCAGTTGAAATAAAAAAATCAGCTAATCCTGGTAAAGCAGCTTTGAAAAATTTTAACGTTGTAAATAAATTTGGAGTAGAAGTTGGAAATGGAATCGTGTTATGTATGATGGAAGATATAATTGCAATAGATGAAAATAATTATTATGTGCCAATAGAATATATATAAAGCATTGAATTGAAATTCTATCTTACGTTTAATTAACTTTTTACTAAAATGTTTTCGACATTTTTCTTAAAATCATTGACATAATAATTAAAAGATGATAAAATTAATTCACAGTTTTTATTTAAACTCTAAAAAATAATTTTAAGGAGGATATTACTATGGTTGAATTAGTAATGGCAAATGGAGATCAGAGGGAATTATTTATGGCGGCACTTTTATCTTGTACTAGTAAATTTAAAAATGCACATGCAAGAAGATTAAAAAAAGATGAGAAAAAAGAAATTATAAATGTTACAAGAGAAAATGTTGAAAAATTATGTCCATCTTGGGCTAGTTCAGAGCTTATGTACAGAATGATTATGTATAAGGTTTGCGGCCCGATTATTGATAATCCTCTAACTTCAATTGATGAGAAAGTAAAAAAAGTAAAAGATTTTCTGAAAAAACATGCTGAAATTAATGGTATAGAAATGCCCGCATGAATTTTTATGAAATTTTCAAAAAAAGTGATAGAAGTATTGTACTTCTATCACTTTTATGGTATAATAATACTGCTTGTGTAAAAGCAATAAATTACATAAGTATTAATATAACACACATAAACGTAGCTTTAGGCTTCTTCCTATTTTGGATAAATAAAGCGTTGATGTTTATGGAGGTATAAAAGAAGGAGGAATTTTAAATGGCAATTATACCTATGAAATCATTACTAGAAGCTGGTGTACACTTTGGTCACCAAACAAAAAGATGGGATCCTAGAATGGCTCCATATATCTTTACAGCAAGAAATGGTATATATATACTAGACTTGCAAAAAACTTTAAAGAAAGTTCAAGAAGCATATAACTTAACTAAAAGAGTTGTAGCTGAAGGTGGAACTGTATTATTTGTTGGTACTAAAAAACAAATACAAGAAACTATCAAAACTGAAGCTGAAAGATGTGGAATGTACTACATCAATAGCAGATGGTTAGGTGGAACATTAACTAACTTTACAACTATTAAAAAGAGAATAGCTAGACTTGTTGAGTTAGAAAAAATGGAAGAAGATGGAACTTTCGATGTATTACCTAAAAAAGAGGTAATAAGATTAAGAAAAGAAATGGAAATTTTAAATACTAACTTAGGTGGTATTAAAACTATGGAAAAACTTCCATCATTAATTTTCTTAGCAGATTCTAAAAAAGAATATATTTGTACTAAAGAAGCTAGAAAATTAAATATTCCTACAATTGGTCTTATAGATTCAAACTGTAATCCAGAAGATGTAGACTATGTTATCCCTGGAAATGATGATGCAGTAAGATCTGTTGCTTTAATAGCTGGAAAAATAGCTGATGCTATAATTGAAGCTAAAGAAGGAAATCTAGAAGAAGTTGATTCTGACGATGTTGAAGAAACAATGGAAGAATTAGTACAAAAAGAAGGCGTAGACAAAATAGAAAGAAAACCAAGACAAAATAACAGAAATAGAAATTACCAAAAAAGAGAAAAAGCTCAAAAAACTGAAAAGAGCGAAGAAAACACAAAAAGTGAAGATAAAGAATAATTTAATGGGGGTGCTTTAGAAAATGGCAGTAACAGCTGGACAAGTAAAAGAATTAAGAGATAGAACTAATGCAGGTATAATGGACTGCAAAAAAGTTCTAGTAGAAACTGATGGAAACATCGAAAAAGCAATTGAACTTTTAAGAGAAAGAGGAATTGCAAAAGCAGCTAAAAAAGCTGGAAGAGTAGCAGCAGAAGGATTAGTTGAAGCATATATACATAATGGTAAATATGGTTCTTTAGTTGAAGTAAATTCAGAAACTGATTTCGTTGCAAATAACGAAGATTTTAAAAACTTTGTTAAAGATGTTGCTATGCATATCGCAGCAGTTGGACCAAAATACGTTAAACGTGAAGACGTTCCTGCTGAAGTTGTAGAAGCTGAAAAAGAAACTTTAAGAGCACAAGCTTTAAATGAAGGAAAACCTGAAGCTATAGTTGAAAAAATGGTTGAAGGAAGACTTGATAAATTCTATGAAGAAATTTGTCTTTTAGATCAAAAATTTGTTAAAGATCCAGATATAACAGTTGGAGAATTACTTACAAATTTAATTGCAAAGATTGGTGAAAACATAGTAATCAGAAGATTTGCAAGATATGAAAGAGGCGAAGGAATAGAAAAAGAAGAATCTAACTTTGCTGAAGAAGTAATGAAACAAGTTAATGGTTAATAATTAGAAAAAAGAGTATTGAATTAAAAAAGGTTCAATACTCTTTTCAGTGTTATAGCATTTTGTCTATATCGTTATATATTCCTTTAATTTTTTCTTTTGATTCACTACTAAGCTCGTTTATATCTGTTTTTCCCTCAGATTTTAGTATACTTTCAATTTCATCTAATTTAGCAGATATTGCTTTTTTGGTATCATCAGTGATTTTGTATCCAGTAGCAGTTACTTTCTTAGTAATCTTATCCATATAAGTCTTAGGAACTTCGATTAGTTTACCGTTAAGAGTAATACCTTTTTTTACTCTTTCGTAAAGTTCTTTTGTATTTGCATCAGCAATTTCTACAGTATCTTTAACCATATTTTCAGCAGAATTTTGAGTATTATTCATATTAGTATTTGGAGTGTTATTTTGCATAGGTTTAAAGAAAATAAGGTATAGTGATAGTAAAACAACAATCACAAGTATTATTATAACGATAATATTGCTATATTTGGTATCTTTATCATTTTGTTCATTCATTTTAATCTTCTCCTTTTTATATTATGATGTGTAGATAAAAATAATATATACAAATTTTAAAAATAAAAACATTAAAAAAGTTGAAAAAATAAATTGTTTCATATATAATCATAATAATAGGGAGGAATAAAATGAAAAAGTATAAAAGAATACTTATTAAATTAAGTGGAGAAGCAATTGGAGAAGAAAATGGTAGGGGAATCGATAAAATAAAATTAGAAAAAGTTGTTGACCAAATTATTTCACTATCAAAAAGAAAAATAGAAGTTGGAATAGTAATAGGAGCAGGAAATTTCTGGCGTGGTAAATATGGAGAAGGATATATGCAAAGAACTACAGCAGATTATATGGGTATGCTTGCTACAACTTTAAATGCATTGGCACTTCAAGAAATGCTAGAAGGAAAAGGTGAAGATACTAGAGTAATGACTGCTATTGAAATGAAACAAGTAGCTGAACCATATATAAGAAGAAGGGCAGTAAGGCATTTAGAAAAAGGAAGAATAGTTATTTTTGCGTGTGGTACAGGTAATCCATACTTTACAACTGATTCAGCAGCTGCATTAAGAGCAATTGAAATGGAAGCTGATGTTATACTTCTTGCTAAAAATGTTGATGGTGTGTATAACAAAGACCCTAAAAAGTATGATGATGCGGTTAAATACGATGAAGTAACATATATGCAATCAATTCAAGAAGGCTTAAATGTAATGGATACAACAGCTATTACACTTTGCATGGAAAATCATATACCAATTTGTGTATTTGCACTAAATGAGGAAAATTCAATAGTAAGAGTGGCATCTGGAGAAAGACTTGGAACTATAATAGAAAAATAAAGAGGTGAGCTTATGGAAGAAAACACAAGAAACACTGAAGTAATACATGAAATAACACCTAAATTTGATTTTATTTATGAGCTTGGTATGCCAACTGGCAAAAAAATAAAATCAACATTGTTTATGTTATTAATCTTTGGATTAGGATACATTGTTTATTTTATTGGAAAAGATAAAATTAAAAGTGATCAGTTAATTTTCGGAAATGTTGATGTAATGAATATATTAAATGTTATATTAATTATAGGGATAATATTTAGTATAGTAAAATTAGTAATTCACATTTTATTACAAATGGCTCAGTATAAAAATATAAAATATACTTTCTATAATGACCATATGACATATGAAGATTCTTTTTTAAACCAACATAAAAAAAACATAGAATATGCTAATGTAAAAGAAGTTGAAATAAGAAGAAGTGTTTGGGATAGAATAATGGGGTATGGAATAATTGTAATATATACCAATGCTGAAAATGAATATAGCAATGGTCTAGTTATTTTTAGTATAAAAAATCCTAAAGAACATTATGATATAATTGATAAGCTAGTTCATTCTACTGGTACAAAAAATCCTACGAATACTATAAAAGAAGATGAAAATATTAAAACTTCAGAAACTGTGGCAGAGGATAATATAAATATAGGTAAAAAAGATATCGGTCAAGACAATGAAAGCGAAAAAGAAACGCATGAGGAATTTCTTGAAAGCTTGAAACATATAGAAAAGTAAAAAAGTAAAATGTGCTTTGTAACACTTTTGTTACAAAGTGCATTTTTTGTCTAAATATAAGGGAAAAAATATTGACTAGTAGATTTAAAAATAGTATAATAGTCTTGATTTGGAGGGATTAAAGTGAAAAAAGACAATGTTATAAAAATTGTAGTATCTGTTTTAGTTATTTTCGCTTTAGCTTATCTTGCAGTCTTTGGTTTAAATATTAAAGGCAAACAAATAGTTAAAGGTGCAAAAAACATAAAAACTGGACTAGACATAAGTGGAGGTGTTACCATTGTTTATCATGCTAAGGCAGATGATGGTGTTACAGTTTCACAAGAAGATTTAAAAAAATCAGAGGCTGTTATCCGTAAAAGATTAGAATCCAAAAATATATTTGATTATATAGTAAGATCTGATGCTTCAAATGCAGAGATTTCTGTTGAAATACCAGCAGATATTAATGATACATCAAAAGATCCATTAAGTGCAGTAGAAGGATTAGATAAAACAGCAAAAGTAGAATTTAGAGATCCAGATGGAAATGTTGTACTTTCAGGAGATGAAATAAAAGGGGCAAAATTAAGTGAAGATGCAGTAGATAACACTGGAATGCCAACACCTCATGTAGTACTTACATTTAGTGATGAAGGTCAAAAGAAGTTTGCTGAAGCTACAGAAAAACTTATAGGAAAAACATTATCAATTTATCTTGATACAGAATGTTTAACATCACCAACAGTTCAAAGTAAAATTGATTCTAATACAGCAATAATTACTATGGGACAAGGTTCATATTCAGAGAAAAAAGCTTTAGCTGATGAATACGCTATGCTTATTGATTCAGGTACGTTACCATTCAATCTAGAAGTAATAAGTAAAGAGTATGTTGGACCATATATTGGACAACAAGCTTTACAAGTAAGTATAATAGCAGGAATTATAGGATTTGTGCTTGTATGCATTATTATGATAGTAGCATACAGACTTCCAGGACTTACAGCTTCAATTGCTCTTTTAGCTTATGTTGCAATTGTACTTTTGATAATGTCTACAACTGGAATTAGTTTAACACTACCAGGTATTGCTGGTCTTATATTATCAGTTGGTATGGCAGTGGATGCTAATGTTATAATATTTGAAAGATTAAAAGAAGAATTTGCTCAAAAGAATAGTTCAATGAAAGCTTTTGAAAGAAGTTTTAAAAATGCTATGGCAGCCATTATTGATGGAAATATAACAACATTTATAGTTGCAATTTTACTATATATATTTGGAATTGGAACAGTAAAAGGTTTTGGAGTTACACTTGCAGTTGGTGTTGTAGTTAGTTTGTTTACAGCAATAGTTGTTACAAGATTTATTTTAAAACAATTAATGCCAATCGCTAAGAATAACACTTTCTTATTTGGATTAAGAAAGGAGGAAAAATAGCATGGACTTTGTTAATAAAAGATATATATGTTTTGCTCTTTCACTTCTAATTATAATTGGTGGAATAGTATTTGGAGTTATAAAAGGATATAAATTTGATATAGATTTTAAAGGTGGAACTAAGATTGAAACAGAGCTTAAAGCAGAATTTAAGAATACAGATGTTGAAAATATCGTTGCTGAAATCACAGGTTCTAAACCATTAGTACAACAAGTAGCAAATGGAGATAATAAAGTAATTATTACTTCTGATGTTATGAGTGAAGAACAATCTACAAATGTAGTTAATGCTTTAAAAGAAAAATTTCCTGATATGAGTGAACCTTCTACAAGAAATGTTCAACCATCGTATGGAAAAGAACTATTAGAATCTGCATTACTTGCAGTATGTGTAGCATTAGTATTAATTTTATTATATATAACTATTAGATTTAAAACTTTAGGCTTTACAGCAGCTGTAACAGCAATTATTGCATTATTACATGATGCGTTATTTATAATAGCGATATATGGAATTTTTGGACTTACAATTAATACTTCATTTGTTGCAGTTATTCTCACAATAATAGGTTATTCTATAAATGATACAATTATAATATATGATAGAATAAGAGAAAATAAAAGGAAAGTATCAAAATCAAATGATGATAAAGATACAATAAATAAAAGTATTTCTCAAACAATCAAAAGAACAATATATACTTCGATTACAACTGTAACTGTAATTGCGGTTGTGTATGTGATGTCATTAATAGACCATCAACAAGTATTAAAAGAGTTTTCTTTACCACTTGTAATAGGTGTATTAGTTGGTACTTATTCATCAGTATTTATAGCACCATCTTTATGGTACGTATTTGATAATATATCTGCTAAACTTGGAAATGGAAAAAGTAAAAAGAATTCAAAAAAGAAATAAATAATTAAATATATGACTAAAAGTTGGAAGCATTCAACTTTTAGTCATACATTGTATATGTTTTTTTAATATTAAAAAAAAATGCAAAAAATGATATTTTTTTGCTTAAAGTATTGACAACGGAGATAAAATGTAGTATTATATTAGAGCAATACATTTTGTGGGCCATTAGCTCAGTTGGCAGAGCACTTGACTTTTAATCAAGTTGTCCGCAGTTCGAACCTGCGATGGCTCACCATATATGTGTATTGCATATATAGGGCCCGTTGGTCAATCGGTTAAGACATCGCCCTTTCACGGCGGAGTGAGGAGTTCGACTCTCCTACGGGTCACCATATATACATTTGCTGGAATAGCTCAGCTGGTAGAGCAGCGGTCTTGTAAACCGCAGGTCGTCAGTTCAATTCTGACTTCCAGCTCCAATAAGGAATCCTTGAAATGTGCTTTAAAATAGCAATTTCAAGGATTTTATTTTATAAAATTATATATTTTTTTATATGAAAAAAGTTCATATTTTTGGTATTTTTTACTGTATTTTACGAAAAAATTTCCCCAAAATTTCCCCAAGAGTTTTATTATTAAATTATTTCACTTGCTCTTTAATTCTCTCTTGTTTGTTTTCTATAGTTTTTGTGTCTTTTGCAGCACTACTTATATTTACATATAAATAGCTTAATTTGGTAATGATATCAACTACTAAAGAAAAACCTAAAGATACTTCTGATTTGTGAAGTTTGGAATTACTCTTTTTAGATGTTAAAGGGACTATAGTTACAAGTCCAGAAGACTTGTCCGGATTGTTAACTACAATTGCATAATGAAGACCACCTTCTTCTTTACCAATATTAAATCCTAAATCAAGTTTTACAATATTTCCTCTTTTATAATTTTCTTGCTTTAAAGGCTCGAAGGAGTTTTCATTTTTTATATAATTAGTATAAGATTTCAACCAAAATGAAATTAAGTCAGCTTTTTTTTAATTATTATCGTTATCACTGTCTATTAAATCTTGCAAATAATTATTAATTATATTGGTTGAATCATTTTTATTGATTTGAATAGTTTTTTTATCTCTTTTATTTTCCATATTATCCATCTTTCTTCCAAAATTAATATTAAAATATATTTATCATATTTTAATATTATTAATTATATATTTTTTCTTGCTATGGTTCTTGGCTAAGTCTCTATTAGTAGAAGAAGCCATATGCAAATTATTTTTAATTAACAAGGATTATATTAAAGTATTCAGTTATTTTAATATAATTGTATTTGTTGTTAGTAGAAACATTCATTTTTTCTTATTTATTAATGTTTAGTAAGTTGCTCCGAGAAATTTTGCAAAGCTAATTGCATATTTTCCTTTATATTCCATTAGTTAGACTTTTTAAAATTTATTTATATAATTTAGCTTTATTTTAAAACTTTAAAAACTTTATGATTATAATCTAAAAAATAAAAAATAACTAAAAGTATGTAATTATGTTTAAACATATTCATTTAATGTTTTTTATGGATTATAGTCTTGAAATTGTTGTCGAAATCGAAATTCTTTTATCATAAATTGTAGAATAAAAAGAATAAAGTTGACGATAAAAAATAAAATTGTTACAATTAAAGTGGTGATTTTAAATGCTGTATTTGATCGAATTTATTTTTTATCTTTTATTTTTTGTCTTTAAGTTATATTCTCTGATAGATAGTAATTATATTTTTTCGGCGTATGGAGGAAAGCTAAGAAAATATATATCAAAAGACAATCTTTCAAATATAACTTGCAACTTTGGAACTACAAAAATTAATAATTTTATTCAAAATTTTTATTCAAAAAAGCTTAAATCACTGGATAGTTTAATTATCAAAAAGTTTTGTATAATATTTTTAATTACAATTACTTTAATAATACTAAAGATAAATGTTTCATATAAATTTTTAAAATCAAATTTTTTATTCATAAATATATTTAACAAAAATATTGATATTTCATTAATATTAGGTAATGGTTATATATATTTCAAATTTTTTTATATATTGCTATATTCGTTTTTGGTTTTCAATATAACCTACAAAATACATTCATATATTTATTCAAAGAAAAAGTTAAAAGAAAAAGAAGTACAAAATATACAAGATTTCCCTATAGTTGAATTTTTATCAGAAGATAAAAGAATTGTTATACCTAGTGCCGGGTTATATCAAAATATATTAATTACGGGGAGTATAGGAAGTGGAAAAACAAGTGCAGCTATATCTACTATACTTGAAGAATTATTAGTGTCTTCTGTTTATGGGCTTGTTATCGATGTTAAGGGAAACTACATTAAAACTTTAAATAGTATACTTAAGTGTGCTGGTTTAGAACAAAAACTTGTAGAAATCTCTATGGAAAGTGAATTTTCATATAATCCACTAAATTCCAATGCTACAGAAATTGAACTTGCAGCAAGGCTAAAAAAAGTCTTACTTGTACTTTCAAACAAAAATACATCTGATGCCTATTGGCTAGATAAAGCGGAAGGGTACATGAGAGATTTTATAGTGCTAATCAGAGCGTATACTAAGGAAGTTAATTTTTTAAAATTGCATAAAATGGTAACTTCAAAAGAATATTTATATGAGAAACTAGAAATTATTAAAGAAAATATTTTAAATAATAAATATGATGAGGAGCATTTGTTCAAAATTAATAGTGCTATGTTGAATGTAAAAAATGAATATCTGAAATTAGATGAAAGAACAATTGGAATTATAAAATCAGAAATAACAAGAATAACATCAGTATTTTGTAGTGATAAAAAAATATATGATAAGTTTTGTAAAAATTCTATTAATATCAACTTTGAAAATGAAAATATATACGTTTTGTCTTTAGATATAGGAAAAAATAGAGAATTGGCTAAGATTATATCTGCATATTTAAAGCTAGAATTTCAAGCACAAATTTTATCTAGAAAAGAAATAAAAAAGCCAATTTTTTTTGTATGTGATGAGTATCAAGAAATTGTAAATGAATTAGATGCAAGCTTTTTTTCTTTATCTAGAGAATATAAGTGTATCAACGTTATAAGCACACAAAGTTATAGTTCTCTTTTAAATGCCTTAAAAGACGAACATAGTACAGGAGTTATTTTGCAAAATTTTGTTAATAAAATTTGGTTTAGAAATGATGATCCTTATACAATTTCACAGATTATAAAGCAACTTGGAAAAAAGATTAAAAAGTATGAAACAATAAATTACTCAGAAAGCTCACAAGATAGCAAGTATAATATATTTTTAAATAATTTTAAAAATTATAAATCTGGGCTATCTAAGAGCGTTTCAATATCGGAAAAAGAAGATTACGTTATTACAGAAGATTTCTTTTCAAAAGAATTAAAAACTTTTGAGGCTTCTATGATAATTTCTGATGGTACAAATATTAAATTTGTAGATAAAATAAAATTAAAGAGGTGGGATGAAAAAGATGAAAAAATTCAATAGTATTAAAAAAATAAAAAATAGAAAAAAAGTAAAAAAAATGAGAAATACAAAAAACTTGAAAAAAATAGTTAATAATTTCTCATATGTATTAATAGTTCTTTTTATACTTACAATTACATGTAGTAGTATTTATGGTGCAACTGATCCAACACTCGTAACAAAAATAAATTCTGCTTTAAAAAAGATACAAGGCTATCTTGTTAAAATATCTCTTCCAGCTGCAGGTGTGGCTATTGCTAGTGGTGTACTTATTAGAAAATTTAGTTTTGGAAACGAAGAGAAAATGGTTATGGGAAAAAAGATAATAGTTAATGCGATAGTTGGATACGCAATAGTTATTTCTATAGATTTAATTCTAAAGTTTGTGGATGCTGTGATTTAATATGGATATAAACAACATTATTTCTTCTATAAGTGTTTTATCAGAAAAAATTTTTAAATCTATTGAGGGCGAAGTTTATGATTTACTCGACAATATTATATTAATAGGACCGAATTTACTAAAAGACGAACCATTAAACAAGATATTTTTTCCAAAAGGAATTAATGGAATAATAGTTGTAGCAAATTCTTTGATAATCTTCTATACTACATACTATATTTTAACGAGAATTATCTCTATGTATAATGGGAACACTGTTGAAAGTGTGTATAAATTTATAATAAAATTAGTTATTATTGTATTATTAGTAAATAACAGTTATGGCATATGTAATGAGGTGCTAAATATTAATGAAGTCTTAAATAATACTATAGATAAAGCATGTGTAGATATAGCCAAAAAAGAAGTATCGTTTAAAAGTTTAAAAGAAGAAATTACATCAATAGAGCAGTTAAAAAAAGACTCTGAGATATCTATAGATACAATAACCAAAAATATGCTATCTTTTATGAGTATATCATTGCTAATTACTTTTGCTATAAGGTATGTAACTGTTATTTTACTTGCAATTTTATCGCCTTTTGCCTTTGTATGTTTAACTTCAAATATCACAAGAGGAATTTCTAAAAGTATTGGTAAATTATTTTTCTTGAATTTGTTTTTTCAAATGATTATAAAACTCTTGCTTGTAATACCAATTATTTATACAGACAAGACTAGCATTATTTACAAAGTAGTACTGATTGGTACAATGTATATGCTTTATAGGGCAAATAGTTTTGTAAGGGAAATAGCGTCAAACATATCTGTGCCTAATGTAAAGGGATGTGGTTAATATAAAAAGAATAAACGAACAAAGAATATATAGTAATTATACTAGAAATCTGAAGTTCTTAGGTATAATTGATTATAAATCTTTGACAGTAGTAATTATATATATAGTTTTAATATTAAATATCATGAGAATTTTACCAATAGATACAGAATTTGCGATTTATGGATTTATTATTTTAGTCGTACCAATTGTTGCAATATTTTGTGTTAATTTAAACAATGAAAGTACAGTTGATGTTATATGTATAATATTAGACTTTTATACAAAAAGAAAAATTTATGTTAATACTGATAATGTAAGATATTTTAAGCCTGATATATATGTAAATAGAAATAAAAATATGTAAAAAGATAATGAAACATGTATTGACTTTAATTCTATCAGCGTATATAATTATACTAAAAGTGTTATAAGAATAAGGAGGTGTTTGTGTGACAGAAACTAAAAAAAGATTATTAAATGTTATGAAAAAACTACCAAGTGAAGTATATGAAAAAGAAGAGGATTTGGAGATTATAATGGAAATAGCCAAGAAATATTATGAAATATACCAAGAAAAAGAACTTCAAGTTTATGTTGAAGATTATCTAGAATATAAAAAGGAAATGATGGGAAAATGATTGAAAGAAAAGAAAAAATAATAAACATGTTAGAAAGCAAAACGGAAGTAGATAATGAGTCAATATATGATTTGTTATATAGTCTGTACTTACATATGGCTTTACAAAAAAGTACAGAGGATTTATTAAATGGAAGAGTAATGTTGTTTGAAGATTGGGTTAAGGAAATGGATGCAAAGTATGCAAATATTTATAAGTAAAGCTTTTAGAAAAGAGTCAGAGGATATATTTGAATATATATATTCTAAATATATTAGTGGAGCAGTAAAATGCAAAAACGGTATGTCACAGTATATTAATACTTTGAAAAAATTTCCGTATATAGGAAGATATATACCAGAAATTTCAGATAAAAGTTATAAAGAGAGAATATATACAAATTATAGAATAGTGTATCAAATTTTAAAAAAATTACAATTAGTATATATTCACTTTATAGTACATTCAAAAATGGACTTCTTAGAGTATTACAAGTTATATATAAAGAGGAGGGGAAAATATGAAAAAGAAAGAAAAAATAATAAACATGTTAGAAAACAAAACGGAAGTAGATAATGAATCAATATACGATTTGTTATATAGTCTTTACTTGCATATGGCACTAATGCAAAGTGAAGAAGATTTTAAAAATGGAAATTTTCTAACGATTGATGAATCTATTGAACTTATGAGGAAAGAAAATGCAGGTTTTTATATCTAATTTTTCTCATAATAACATTAATTCAAATTTTCAATATATGAAAATGTTTTCGAATAATTATGCAGCTAATTTAAGTAAAAATATTTACTTATGTATTGATTTATTAAAAGAGTTTCCGTATATAGGAAGATATATACCAGAAATTTCAGACAAAAGTTATAAAGAGAGAATATATACAAATTATAGAATAGTGTATCAAATTTTAAAAAAATTACAGTTAGTATATATTCACTTTATAGTACATTCAAAAATGGACTTCTTAGCATATTATAAATTGTATAAAAAGAATATGACTTAAATAATAAAAAACAATATAAATAAAAAAACATATTGGTTTATCTTATACTTGTAAAAAAAGTATGAGATAATTTTTTTGCCTAAGACATTTTTTCTATTGTCAAAAAATAAAACTAATGATATAATAACTTTATCAATTGGTAGGAGAAAATATATGAAGTTTGTACAGAAAAATAAAATGGAGTTAGGAGATACTATGCTTCCTGATCTTTTCATAATGAATAATATGGTATCTTTAGAAGGAATTGATTTAAAATTATATATTTATATGCTGTTTTTGTCTAAAATTGGAAGTGAAGCAGATAAAGCAACTTTAGCTAAAAAATTAAATGTTACAGAACAGGAAATTTCATTTGCAATAGAAAGGTTACAATCAGAAGATTTAATTACAAAAACTACTTCTGGATACAATATAGTGGACTTAAAAGAAGCTGAAATAAATAAGTCATATATACCTAAAGTAGAATCTAAAAGAGGTAAAGTTCAAACAGAAAAAGAAAGAAAGAGAATGGCTGCAGCATCAGCTATTAATGAAAGCTTTTTCCAAGGTATAATGTCTCTTAGTTGGTATACAGATATAGGTTCTATGTTTGAAAATTATTCTTTTTCTGAAGAAGTTATGATAGCTCTTTTTCACTACTGCCAAGAAAGAAAAGCTTTAAATAAAAAATATGTACATGCAGTTGCAGAAACTTGGTATAAAGGTGGAGTAAAATCTTTTGAGGATTTAGAAGACTTCTTAGAAAGTTATGATAAAATACAAAAAACAAAACAAAAGATAGCAAAAGCGCTTAGAATAAATCGTAATTTTACTAAATATGAGGAACAATATATCGACGCTTGGATAAAAGATTTTGGATATGATTTTACAGTTATTGAAGAGGCATTAAAAAGAACAGTTACTAAGCCTAATCCAACTTTAAACTATGTTAATGGTATACTTAGCAATTGGCATAAAAAAGGTTTTAAAACAGTAAAAGATATAGAAGAGGGCGAAGTCCAAAAAGCAGCTTCGAAAACTAAAACTTACTCTAAAGCAGAAAAGGAAATAAAAACAAAATACCAAAATTATGAGCAAAGAGAGTATATAGACTTAGAGTCGTTTTATGATAATATGTAGTAATTTCAAAACTTTTGGAGGTGAATTATTTTGAATAGTGATGTTTACAGGAAAATAAAAAGAGAATATGATATAAAAAGACAAATCAAATTAGATGAAGCAAGAAAAATAAAAGAAGAAATTTATGAAAAAAATGAGCATCTTAAACAAATAGAAGATGAAATAAATATGCTAGCACTTAAAACTACTAGGAATATTTTAAACTCAGATGAAATAACTCGCCAAATTGAAGAAGAAAATATGAAATCTAAATTAGATAAATTACAAAAAAAGTATGATACAGAACTTAAAAATATGGGATTAAAAAGGGAAGATTTATTACCTAAATATGATTGTATGTTATGCCAAGATACAGGTGTTATTAAAAAACGGTGATATGATAGAACAATGTAAATGTTTTAAACAAGCTCTACTAAATGAGTCATATAAACAATCAAATATAAATAAATTAGAAGAAGAGAACTTTGAAACTTTTGATATAGGCTTTTATTCAAATAAAAGGAATAAAGAAAAGTATGGAATAGAAAAATCGCCACTAGAAAATATAGAGTGCATAAAAAATATAGCTTTAAACTTTGCAAAAAATATTGATTTACCAGATACTAAAAATTTGTTATTTGTTGGAAATACCGGACTTGGTAAGACTTTTCTTGCTAATGCTATTGCTAAAGAAGTGTTGTCACAAGGTAAAACAGTTGTATACCAGACGGCTCCAATTCTTATGGATAAAATTATAGAATATAAATTTAATTTTGATAAAACTGCAAATGACAAACAAGAATATAACAAAATATTCGATGTAGATTTACTTGTAATTGATGATCTTGGAACAGAAACTATGAGTAACAATAAATTTACAGAGTTATTTAATATAATAAATACAAGACTTTTAAAAAATAAAAAAATAGTTATATCTACTAATTTGACTTTAAATGAGTTATATAAACAGTATGATGAAAGAGTAATGTCTAGATTAATAGGTAATTTTACTATTTGTAAATTTATAGGCGAGGATATAAGGCTTAAGAAAAAAAGAATAAATTAATAATATAAAAAACATAAGTATGGGAGGTATTTTATGGATCATTGTGAGGGATGTAATGGTTGTAAAATTGATGATAAATTAAAAACTATCGCTAGTAAATACAAAAAAGTTGATGGCGGAATAATTGGTGCTTTGCATGAAGTGCAAGATACTTACGGATATATTTCTACTACTTCTCAGAAATATCTTTCAAAAGAATTAAATGTACCACTTTCTGAGATTTATGGAATTATTACTTTTTATTCTAGATTTTCACTTACTCCTAAGGGAAAGTATAATATTCAAGTATGTATGGGAACTGCATGCTATGTTAAAGGAGCGGAGAGTGTATTAAATCGTTTTAAAGAAAGGCTTGGAATAGATGAGGGGAAAACTACTCCTGATGGAAAATTTTCTTTAGAAGCAGTAAGATGCATTGGTGCATGCGGACTTGCTCCTGCTATAGTAGTCAACAAAGAAGTATATGGAAAAATGGACGTTAAAAAAGTTGATGAAATTGTAGACGAATATAGTAATAAGTAGGAGGCTATTATGGATATAACTAAGTTAAATAAAATAAAAGAGGAAACTTTATTAACATTTAAAACTAAAAGAATAATGGTATGCTCTGGTACTGGGTGTACTTCTTCAAAAAGTGATGTTTTACTTGAAAATTTAAATAAAGCAATAAAAATGTTAAAATTAAAAAATGTTACTGCTGAAAAAACTGGATGTTTTGGTTTTTGTGCTAAAGGTCCAATTGTTGTTATTGACCCAGACGAGATATTTTATGAAAAAGTAAAGACTGAAGATGCATTAGATATAGTAACAGCGGTAATGGAAGACCAAATAGTAGAAAGATTACTTGCAAAAGAAAATGAAGAATATATAAAAAAGTGGCATGAACTTAATTTCTATAATAAGCAGAAAAGAATTGCACTTAAAAATTGTGGAAAAATAAATCCAGAAAAAATAGAAGAGTATATAGCATTAGATGGTTACCAAGCGTTATATAAAGCTTTAAATATGTCAAGAGATGACGTTGTAAATGAAATATTAAATTCAGGTCTTAGAGGTCGTGGCGGAGCAGGTTTTTCTACAGGTAAGAAATGGCTATTTACTAAAGAGGCTAAAGCAGATAAAAAATATGTATGTTGTAATGCAGATGAAGGTGATCCTGGAGCTTTTATGGATAGAAGTATATTAGAGGGAGATCCGCATTCGGTAATAGAGGCAATGACAATAGCTGCATATGCTGTTGGTGCAAATGAAGGATATATCTATGTAAGAGCAGAATACCCAATTGCTGTAGAAAGGCTTAACATTGCGATAAGTCAAGCCAAAAAAATGGGACTTTTAGGAAAAAATATATTTGGAAAAGGTTTAGATTTTAATTTAGAACTAAGACTTGGGGCAGGAGCTTTTGTATGTGGTGAAGAAACTGCACTTATGAATTCAATTGAAGGTAAAAGAGGAGAACCAAGACCAAGGCCACCTTTTCCAGCTATTAAAGGACTTTTTGAAAAACCAACACTTTTAAATAACGTTGAAACCTATGCTAATGTACCAAAAATAATTTTAAACGGTGCCACTTGGTATAATAAAATTGGGACAGAAACTTCAAAGGGGACAAAAGTGTTTGCACTTGGTGGAAACATTTCGAATGTTGGACTTGTTGAGGTTCCAATGGGAACAACACTAAGAGAAATAGTTTATGATATAGGCGGAGGAATTCCTGGTCAAAAAAGATTTAAAGCAGCACAAACAGGAGGACCAAGTGGAGGATGCATTCCTGCACACTACTTAGATACTCCTATTGATTATGAATCACTAAACAGTATTGGCTCCATGATGGGCTCAGGTGGACTTATTGTTATGGATGAAAGTAAATGTATGGTAAATATAGCTAAATTTTTCTTGGAATTTACTGTTGATGAATCTTGTGGAAAGTGTCCACCTTGTAGAATTGGAACTAAAAGAATGCTTGAAATTCTTACTCGTATTACTGAGGGAAAAGGTAAAGAGGGAGATATAGAAAAATTAGAAAGACTTGCTGAAAACATAAAAAAAGCATCACTTTGTGGACTTGGGCAAACAGCTCCAAATCCCGTACTTAGCACTTTAAAATATTTTAGAGATGAATATGAAGCACATATAAAAGAAAAAAGATGTCCTGCGGGTGAATGCAAAGCGCTAAGCAAAGTTCAAATTGATCCTGATAAATGCAAACAGTGTGGAATATGTGCAAAAAATTGTCCAGTAGGTGCAATAGATGGTGAAGTTAGAAAAGGACCATTTAAAATAAAACAAGATAAATGTATAAAATGTGGGGTGTGTATCACTAAATGTCCTTTTAAGGCTATAAGCAAATAGAAATATTGTGAGGTAAAAGATATGAGTAAAAAAGAGATGGTAACACTTACAATTGATGGAAGAAAAATAACAGTAGAAAAGGGAACTACTATATTAGAAGCAGCTAGAGCGTTAGATATAGATATTCCTACACTTTGCTTTTTAAAGGAAATTAATGAAGTAGGAGATTGCAGGATGTGTCTTGTGGAAATTGAAGGAGTAAAAGGATATAAAGCATCTTGTGTATATCCTGTAGAGGATGGGCTTATTGTTAGAACAAATACTAAGGGCCTTATAGACACTAAAAGGACAATTCTTGAATTGTTACTTTCCAGTCACGAGAAAAAGTGTCTTACTTGTGTAAGAAGTACAAACTGTAGATTACAAGATTTATGTAGAAGATTTGAAATTCCAGACCTTGAGTATGAGGGAGAGATGCCTGAGTCAGATTTGGATGATTCTTCTGCATGTATAGTTAGAAATACTGCTAAGTGTATTTTATGTAGAAGATGTGTAAATATTTGTAAAAAAGTTCAAGGCGTTTCAGCTATATCAACAGTAAATAGGGGATTTCATTCAAAAATAGGCGTAGCTTTAAATATGGGAATGAGAAATTCAACTTGTGTAGGATGCGGACAATGTATAGTCCATTGCCCTGTAGGAGCTTTAACTGAAAAAAGTAACGTAGGTGCTTTAAGAGAGGCTTTAGCAGATCCTAAAAAACACGTAATAATTCAAACAGCACCAGCAGTGAGAGCTACTATTGGAGAAGAATTTGGAATGCCTATAGGTTCTTTAGTACAAGGAAAAATGGTTGCAGCTTTAAGAAGACTTGGGTTCGATAAGGTATTTGATACAGATTTAGGTGCAGACATTACAATTATGGAGGAAGCAACCGAGTTTATATCAAGACTTAAGGAAAACAAAAACTTGCCTATGATAACATCATGTAGTAGTGGATGGATAAATTATGCGGAAAAGTTTTATCCTGAAAGTTTAAATCATTTATCTACAACAAAATCTCCAATGGAAATTTTAGGAACAATTATCAAAACATATTATGCTAAAAAAGAAGGTATAGATCCAAAAGATATATATTCAGTTGCACTTATGCCATGTTCTGCAAAAAAAGCTGAAATTATACGAGATGAATTAAAACTAGAAAATGGTTTACAAGCAGTAGATAATGTTATCACAACAAGGGAGATGGCAAGAATGTTAAAAGAAGCAAATATTGATCTTGCAGCCTTGGAAGATGAAGAATATGACAAACCTCTGGGAGAGGCTACTGGGGCTGGTCATATATTTGGAACAACAGGTGGAGTAATGGAGGCAGCTTTAAGAAGTGTATCTTATCTTTTAGATGGAATAGAAATAGAAAATGTTGAATTTAAAATGATAAGAGGAAATAAAGATATTAAAGAAGCAGAAATAATAGTGCAAGGTAAAAAACATAAAATAGCAGTAGCTCAAGGGTTAAGTAATGCAAGTAAATTATTAGATGAAATAAAAGAAAATAAATCACCATATAGTTTTATTGAAATAATGACTTGTCCTGGAGGCTGTATTAATGGTGGTGGTCAACCAATTGTAAATGAATACAAAGCAAGTAAAATAGATGTTAGAGGTTTAAGAGCAAAAGCGTTATATAATGCTGATAAAAAAGCTACATACAGAAAATCTCATCAAAATCCAGAAGTGAAAATTTTATATAAGGAATTTCTAGAAAGTCCTAATTCTAAAACTGCTCATAAGTTACTACATACTCATTATAACAAACAAGAAGTGTATGCTGAAAGAGTGGATTAAAAATATAAATTATAGAATATAATAAAATAGTAGATGAAATAAAAATCTCATCTACTATTTTTTCTCTAATTTTTTTCTTTCATATTTAAGTAATTGTTCGTATAATTTTTCTTCTCTTTCAGATATGTTTTGAGGTAAATCAATATGAACTTTTAAAAATAAACTACCACGTTTTCCTTCTTCTGATATGTATCCTTTTTCTGAGATAGTTACAATATCACTATCATGTAAATGCTTTGGAAGAGAAACTATAACTTTTTCACCAAGCACTTGAATTGGATAATTTCCTCCAACAGCAGCAAGAGCAGGTGATATAGTGATATCCTTAGTTAAATCAGTGCCTTTAAGCTTGAACTCTTTATCTTCAAGTAGTTTTACATGTATAATTAAATCACCATTTTTTCCACCATTTTTTCCAGGGTTACCAAGTGCAGCTAGACGTATCTTATCTCCACTTTTTATACCTATAGGTACATTTACAGAATAAGTTCTCATTCCTGCTTTATGTGTTTTTAAAGCGATTTTTTTCTCAACTCCAAGTAAACCTTCTTCTAAAGTAACGTCTAAATGAGTTATAATATCCTTTCCTTTTTCTTGTTTTTGTTTAGGTTTCTTTTCTTCAGGTGCATTGTTTATATCACCAAAGTTTTGCGCTTCATCTTTTTTGAAGCCTAGTATTGTTGTAAGTAAATCATTTATAACATTAACACCAGATTTGAATTCATATTTTACATTTGATAAACTCATATTATCATCAATTATTCCAAAGCCTAATCTATATGTTTGTCTATCATATTTTCTTCTTTTTTCTTCGTCTGTTAATATATCATAAGCCTCATTAATGTCTTTAAACATCTTTTCAGCGTCGGGTTCTTTACTTGTATCAGGATGATATTTTTTTGCTAGTTTTCTAAAAGATAACCTTATTTCTTCTTTTGAACTTTTTCTATTTACATCTAAAATCTCATAGTAATTTTTATATTTCATATATTGCTCCTTTTTTACTTCTCTGTTTCTACATTATATCACATTTTACACGTTTTTCAATAATTTTGCCTTGCTTTTTTTAAATTTTTACTGTATAATGAAGTAGTGATAAATTGGAGGTATAAATATGGACTTAAATGATGAAAACTTTTTAGAGGCACAAAAAATAGTACCTGTAAAAATAGAAGAGGAAATGAAAAAATCATATATAGATTATGCGATGAGTGTAATTGTTTCTCGTGCACTTCCAGATGTAAGAGATGGTATGAAACCAGTACATAGAAGAATACTTTATGTTATGCATGAATTATCTTTATGGCCTGAAAAACCATTTAGAAAATCTGCAAGTATCGTTGGTGACGTTATGGGAAATTATCACCCTCATGGTGATGCAGCAATATACGATGCGTTAGTACGTTTATCACAGGATTTCTCATTAAGATATCCACTAGTTAATGGTCACGGAAATTTTGGATCAATCGATAATGATCCACCAGCCGCAATGAGATACACTGAAGCTAAGCTTCAAAAAATCGCACTTGAAATGCTTACTGACTTAGATAAAGAAACAGTAGATTTTGTACCAAACTATGATGATAGATTAAAAGAACCATCAGTATTACCTGCAAAACTTCCAAATCTTTTGATTAATGGAGCTTATGGTATAGCTGTTGGTATGGCATGTAATATTCCAACCCATAATATAACTGAGGTAATAAACGGAACAATTGCTGAACTTGAAAATCCTGATATAACTAATGAAGAACTTATGGCATATATTAAAGGACCAGATTTCCCAACTGCAGGTATAATAGTTGGAAAAGAAGGAATAAAAAATGCATATACTACTGGACGTGGTAAGGTATGTGTAAGAGCTAAAGCTGAAATAGAAGAAGATAATAGAGGAAGATACAGAATAATAGTTACAGAAATTCCTTATCAAGTTAACAAAGCAGCTTTAGTAGAAAATATTGCTAAACTTGTACAATTAAAAACAATTGAAGGAATATCAGATTTAAGAGATGAATCAGATAGAGAAGGTTTAAGAATAGTTATAGAATTAAAAAGAGATGCTAACCCAAATGTTGTTCTTAACCTATTATATAAACATACTCAACTTCAAACAACACAAAGTATGTTAATGCTTGCTTTAGTTGATGGACAACCTAAAGTATTAAAGCTAAATGAAATATTAAGTGAGTATATAAAACATAGAGAAAATGTTGTTATAAGAAGAACAAAATTTGATTTAGCAAAAGCTGAAGCTAGACTTCATATTTTAGAAGGGTTAAGAATTGCTATTGATAATATTGATGAAGTTATAAGAATTATACGTGAGTCATATGATGATGCACAAGAGAAACTTATGATGACATTTGGACTTTCTGAAATTCAAGCTAATTCAATTCTAGAAATGAGACTTAGAACATTACAAGGTTTACAAAGAGAAAAGATAGAAAATGAATATAACTCTTTAGTAGAACTTATAGCTCATTTGAAAGAAATTCTTGGAAGTGAACAATTAGTAAAAGATATAATTAAAGAAGAATTGCTAGAAATGAAAGAAAAATATGGCGATGAAAGAAGAACAAAAATAACACATGGTGAAAGTGATATTGATATTGAAAGTCTTATTAAAGAGGAAACAAATGTAGTAACACTTACACATTTTGGATATATTAAGAGAATTGCAGCAGATGTTTATCGTTCACAAAAACGTGGAGGTAAAGGACTTACAGCAATGAATACTCGTGAAGATGATTTCGTTGAGCATTTATTTGTAACTTCAACCCATGATTACATGATGTTCTTTACAACTACAGGTAGAGCTTTCAGATTAAAAGCTTATGAAATACCTGAGGCAAGTAGAACTGCTAAAGGAACAGCTATAGTTAATTTACTTCAACTTGCACAAGGTGAAAAGATAGCTGCAGTTATTCCAGTAAAAGACTATAACGCAGATCAGTATGTATTAATGGCTACAAGAAATGGCCTTATAAAGAAAACTAAACTTGCTGAATACAGTAATATACGTAAAACTGGAATTCAAGGTATTACATTAAAAGAAGATGATGAGTTAATTGATGTAAGACTTACAGATGGAAGCACTAGTATAGTTATGGTTACAGCAAAAGGTCTTTCAATAAGATTTGATGAAGAGGAAGTAAGAGCTGTTGGACGTACTTCAATGGGAGTTAAAGGAATAAACCTTGGAAAAGACGATAAAGTAATTGGTATGGAACCAATAGAAAATGAAAAGGATTATATACTAGCTATTACAGAAAATGGTTTTGGTAAGAGAACTGAAGTTGAAGAATATAGACAACAAGCAAGAGCTGGAAAAGGAATTCTAACATACAAAACTACTGCTAAAACAGGTCATATTATTGGAATTAAAATTGTAAATAATGATGATGATGTTATGCTTATAACAGATACCGGTGTAATAATTAGACTTAATGTAAAAGACATATCAATACTTGGAAGAAATACACAAGGTGTAACTCTTATGAGAACATCAGATGGTGGAAAAGTTATTAATGTAGCAAAAATAATTTCAGAAGAAGAAGTTGCAAAACAAGCTTCAGAAGAAAGTAATAAGTAGAATGATATAAAAGGCAAGGTTAGTTTATCTTGTCTTTTTTCTAGTATTTACTTTTCTCTGTATTTGTGGTAAAATAAATATTGTGAGTATTAGAAATAGTCGCTTGACTTAAAAGTGTTAAGAGGAAAGTCCGGACACCATAGGGCAAGGGTGCTAGCTAACGGCTAGTGAGGGTGACCTTAAGGAAAGTGCAACAGAAAATAACCGCCATTTTGGTAAGGGTGAAAACGCGAGGTAAGAGCTCACGAATAATTATGGAGACATAGTTGTGGTGTAAACCCCACCCGGTGCAACACCATAAAAGAGAGGATAAGATGGCCCGTCATCTCTCGTGGTTGGTGGCTTGAAGTATATAGTAATATATACTCTAGATAAATGACTATTTAAAACAGAATCCGGCTTATAGAATGCTCATTTAAGTTTGAAAGAAAAAGTGTGAAATTTAATCACACTTTTTCTTTTGGTTTATTGACATATAGGCATTTTTGTAATATACTTTTTATGTATAAAAGTTTAAGAAAGAAGTGTGAATTTTATGGAATTTAAAGCAAATGAAGGAAAAAGTGTAGAAATTGAAGTTAACGGTCAAAAATATTTAAGACATGCAATAGAAACTCACTATGTACAAATAGGAGAAAGCTATATTGATATTATGGAAAAATATGTTAAACCAATATATGAAGAAGGAGATATAATATCAATTAGTGAAAAAATAATCGGACTATGCCAAAAAAGGGTAGTATACAAAAAAGACATTAAAATAAGTGGACTTGCTAAGTTTTTGTCTAAGTTCGCAATGAGAAGTGATGCAGGTGTAGGAGTAGATAACCCATACAAAATGCAATTTGCAATAAATCTTTGTGGAAGACTTAAAGTAATATGGGCTGCAATAGCTGGAGGAGTTTGTAAATTATTTGGGAAGCATGGAGTGTTTTATGAAATAGTTGGACCTGAGATAAGCGGACTTGATGGCTTTTATGGAGAAGTATTTGAAGATTATGCCGACTTTGGAATAAGAATTCCAGAAAATTCAACAGGCGTATGTAATGAAATGTATGAAAAACTTGGCATAAAAGCTATGATTGTTGATGCTAATGATTTCAATGTTGAAATACTTGGAAAATCTGATAGTATAGATTTAGATGAAAAAACTTTAAAAGCGTTAATTAAGGATAATCCTGCTGGTCAAGCAAAAACATTAACACCAATTATATTAATTAGAAAAGAAGAAAAAAAGGATGAAGAAATAAAAGAAGAAAAACAAGAAGTTATTGATGAGAAAAGCGATGAACTAGAAACTACAGAAAAAGTTACTGAAGAAAAAATTGAAGAATAAAATTTATGTTGTTACTAATTAGTAACTCTGGAGGAAAAAATGACAAGTGATGAAAAAGTTAATTTAGATAATGAAGAAAATTTAGAAAATAAAAAACAAGAAGAAACAAAAACTGAGGATGTTAAGGTCGTTGAAACAAACGATACTATTGAAATAAAAGAAGAAAATCCTGCTATAAAAGAAAAAAGAAAAGGTGATATTGAAGTTCAAGGTGTATCTAAAAATAAACCTATAAGGGAGAAACTTAATATAGCTACTACATCAAAAAAAGTACGTATTGTAATTATAGTAGCAGCAAGTATTTTTGCTTTATTTCTACTTTTTGCAGTTATTGTTTGTATAAATAAATTGAATGCTAAAGTATACAAGAATGTCTTTTTAAATGGTGAGGACTTAAGCGGGAAAACTAAAGAAGAAGTAGAAAGTATTATAACGAAACAAAATGAAGAGTTAGTTTCAAAAAAGATAGATATTTACCAAAATTCAGAAGAAATATTTAATGTTACATCAGAAGAAATAGACCTAAAAATTGATGAAGCTAAAACTATTGAAAAGATAATGTCTTTTGGAAGAAAAGGCAATATATTTACCAGTAACTTCAAAATAATTGCAGCTTTGTTTAAACCTGCTAAAATACAAGCTGAATATAGTTATAACAGTGAAAAACTTGATAGTGTAATAAAAAATATAGATTTAAGTATTAAAAATAGGGCTGTAGATGATTCTTATAGCGTTGATGAAAAAAGTGCAAAACTTATAATAACAATTGGAAAAAGTGGAAATTCGATAGATTATACTAATGAAGAAGAAAGCATTATAAATGCATTTAAAACAAAAGGTGAAACTAAAGTTACACTTGATTTAATAAGTAGGGGAGCACAAAAGTTAGATGTAGACAAAGTGTATGAAGAAATAAAAAGAGAACCTAAAGATGCATATTTAGATGAGAAATCATCTCCTGTTAAGTTTATTTCAGAAGTAGTAGGTATAGATTTTGATGTAAATGAACTAAAAGATTTCTTAGCAAAAAGTGAAAACAAAGAAGAAGGAAAAGTTATAGAATTTGGACTTAAAATAACAGAGCCAAATGTTAAATTAAAAGATTTAACAAGTAAATATTATAACGATAAAATAGCTGGAAAGACAACGTACTTTAATGCATCACAGTATGCAAGAGCAAATAATTTGAGGGTAGCACTTAGCTATTTAAACGATAAAGTTATAATGCCTGGGGAAACATTTTCATATAACGCAGCAATAGGAGATACAACAGCTGCTAAAGGATATTTACCTGCAGCTACATTTAAAGGTGGTACAACCGTAAATGAGATGGGCGGAGGTATTTGCCAAACAACATCAACACTTTATGATGCTGTACTAATGGCGGGACTTGAAATAGTTGAAAGACATCAACACCGGACTTCCAGTAGGATATGTACAACCAAGTTTGGATGCGACAGTATATTCTCCAGTGCTAGACTTTAAATTTAAAAATACTAGAAACTATCCAGTAAAAATTGCAACATCATTTAGTAGTGGTGGAAGCTTAAATGTTAGTATATATGGTACAAAGGAAAATGATGAATATGATATAGTCTTGTCAAGTAATGTTATAAGCCAAGTACCATTTACTACTAAATATACATATGATAATAATTTAAATGATGGAGAACAAGTTGTAGATGTAAAAGGTGTAAATGGATATGTATCTGAAGGATACTTAACAAGATATAAAAATGGAGCATATGTTGATTCTAGAATGCTTTCAAGAGATACATATAATGCTCAACAACAGGTTGTAAGAGTGGGAACACGAAAATCTGCTAGTTAATATATACTATTTTATGTAAAATGTAAGAATATCTCTTGCATTTTACATAAAAATAATGTATAATATAACTATACGGTTTTATATTTAGAAAGAGGTATAATTTATGGAACCTATAATACAAATGAACAAATTTGAAATTATTGATATGCCAGGAATGAATACAGTAGCATTCCTAGTAGAAAAAAATGAAAACGAGGCTTTAAAAGGCAATGCCTTTTTATCACTTCAAAAATTAGATTGTATAGATAGTGAACAAGATGGTAGAATTAAAAAGGTTTTTAACGTTATAAAAAACGGTGAAGAAAATCAGTTAATTGTATTACTTACTTTAACTAATAATAAAGCAATTCTTAGCACTGGTGAATTAAGTGATAAAGGCTTTATGGTTACAGAATCTAATGTACCATTAAGTTATGGAACTATATACAATCAAGAAGGTGTAGAATACAAAGAAATTGAGTATACACCAAGTATGAAAAGACATTTTTCTATAATTGATACACAAACAGGTGATGAAATAAAGCCAGTACTTTTCAAAGATGAAGTGACAGGCGAAGTTAAAGGTAGATGCAAACTTTTACCTAACAAGCCATATATAGTTTTAGAACTTAGATTTGATTAAATATTAAGATATAGCAATAAATGTAGTTTTAAATGTAGTAATATAAGTAATAAAGGGAGGAATTATTAATATGAGTATCGCACAATTAGGATGTAGTGTTCTTAGAGTGAATGAAAAAGGTGAAATTCTAATAGGACCTGAAAAAACAAATATAAAAGTTTTTGAAGGTGAAATTAGAAAAGAAAAGCAAATTAACGAAAAACTTTCTGGAGAAGATGATTTAATAGTTTAATTTTAGATGCTGTTATATTGTTAGAGTGTACAATGTAATGGCACTAATCATAAGGGGAAATAGCATATGAAAATAAATATGAATAAATTAAAAAGACAATTCATGCCATTTTTAATCGCCTACATACTAGTAGATATAATAGTAGTAGGCGCAATTTGCGTGGGCTTACATGATGTAGCTGAAGATTCAAATTTGTATGAAACTTTAAAAACCGTATTTTCCGGTTTTTTAAATAATATAGTAACATTTAAATTTTTTACTGGGATTTTTTTAGAATTTTTAAGTTTTTTAAAAGGCTCTCTATGGCTTTTTATAGTAACAGTTATATTATTTATTGCTTGGAAGATCAAGTTTGCACCAATTTCAGAATATGAGGGAAAAGAAAACGGTTCAAGTGATTGGAGTAAACATGGAGAAGAATTTGATAAACTTTCTGATGGTAGAGAAATACTAAATAAAAAAGAAGGATTTATCTTAAGTAAAGACCATTATTTAGGTACAGATTTAAGAAAAGTTTTAATAAACAAAAACATACTTGTTGTGGGTCGGATCTGGTGCAGGTAAATCTGCTTGTTATATAAAGCCTAATATATTACAACTTTTAGGTTCTTATGTAATAACAGATCCTAAAGGTGAGTTGTATAGGGAAACATCTGGATTTCTAAAAGCAAATGGATATAATGTAAGAGTTTTAAACTTAGTAAATCCTGATTATAGTGATAGGTATAATCCACTTGCACATATAATAGATCATACAAGTGTTGATATAATAGCACATACAATAGTAGTAGGTGCAACTAAAGGTCAACCAACTAATGACCCATTTTGGGATAACACCGCTAAAATGCTATTAAAAGCTTGTATATATTATGTTATATCAGTGTTACCAGTAGAAGAACAAAACTTATCCAGTTGTTTGAATATAATAAGAGCTGGTGGTAGTGATGATACATTATTTGATAAGCTATTTATTGATGAATTAAAACCGGAACATCCGGGTCGTGTTCAATATGAAAACTTTAAAACAGCTGCTGATAAAACAATGCAATCAATAATTATATCTACAATTTCTAAAGTAGAAACATTTGATACACCATCAATGCAAAGAATAACAACTTCAAATAACTTCGATTTTGATGAACTAGGAAATAAAAAGACAGCAATCTTCGTTATAACATCTGCTGCAGATAGTACTTATGACTTTGTATCTACAATATTCTTTAGTCAGATGTTACAAAAATTATATGCTCAAGCTGATGCAAATGGCGGAACTTTGAACCACCAAGTATATTTCCTACTTGATGAGTTTGCAAACATTGGTCAAATACCTGACTTTAACAAAAAATTGAGTACAACAAGAAGTTTAGGAATAAGTATATCAATAGTTGTACAAAGTTTGGATCAACTAGAAGCTCTTTACAAAGATAATTATGAAAATATCATAGGTAACTGCGATACAAAACTATTTTTAGGAAGTTCATCACTAAAAACTTGTGAATATTTTCAAAAGAGTATGGGACAAACAACAATAAATATACTAAATAAATCTGTAAATAAAGATAAAGATGAATGGCAAAAACAAGGTGTTTCTGTAAGCATGCAAAAGCAAGGTAGGGATCTTATGACAATAGATGAACTTACACGTCTTGATCCAAATGAAGAAATATTACTTGTTAGAACTCTTAAACCTATTAAAGCTAAGAAAGCCTGGTATTTTAAATATCATCCAATGAGAGATGTTATAAAGCAATATGAAATCAAAGATTTATCTACAATGCCTAAGACAGACGATGTACCGATTAAGATAATGGATGTAAGAGAACATATTGCAAAACGTGAAAGAATGGCAAAAGAACGTATGCAATCTTTCAAAGAACCAGAAATAGAAATACCAGAAGTTAAAGAAGAACGTAAAAAAATAATTCCAAAAAATGAGAATACAAATTCAACAACACTTGATTTACAAGCGGAACTTGAAAAGAAATTTGATGAATTATTTGGAGATAGTTCAAATCATTAGAATAAAAAATAACAAGCCACGAGTAGATTATATATCTATTTAGTGGCTTGTTATAAATCATCATTAAAAGTGCCTAATGATACAATAAAATTGTTTCTATATACATGAATTGCTTCAATGTTTAACTGGTCTGTTAAAAGTAGTATTATAACAAGTATTTTATTTATATCAAGGTCACCTAAATTGCAGTTTTTAAGAAAATTATTAGAATTATTTCCAAAAAAGTTTTCCAAAGTAAAATCACATCCTTATTAAAATATATTTTTTTAGTTGTTTTTTTATGAACGTTATAGTATAATTAAATGTAGGTTGGTGAAATATATGAAAAAAAAGAAAGCTTTAGGAATAATGATTATAGCTGTAGTATCTATAATTTTAATATATCTTTTAAGCAGTATCTTGCTTGATACAAAAGGAAGTATAAATCAAGGAACATTCAGAATAAATGATTTTGTTTTAAAATCCACTTTAGATGTAGAAGAATTAGTTTCAGAAGAAACAGAAAATACTGGATTTAATAGTATGAAACTAAATTTAACTCGGGAGAAATAATATATCTATTTTAATAACAAAGCAAATGGGAATAAAGGAAATATATATGGATAATATCTCCTTTATAAAACCTAATATGCAAGGTGATATAGCTTTTTACCAAAATAATGAGAAAGATGAGAGAATTTCTTTAGATGAAAAAAAAGTTAAACTTTTACCTGAAGAAAAAGATGGCCAAATATTTATATCACTTAATTTAGATAATCTTGAGTTTATGAAAGATGTTAAAATTCCAGATGGTACAAATGCTATAACTTTTGATGGTACAATGTTAAAAGTTTTAGATGTGAAATTTTCTGATTTAAGCATGAAATTTAAATTTAATTTAAATATAGTTGATGAAACTGGAAAATTAAGCGTATGTAAAGTTTCACTTAAATTCCCAGAGGAAGATTTAATTAATAATGGAATTAGCATAACTAGAAAAGATACAAAAGATTATGTGTTTAGTATAGAAGACAATTATATAAAGAAAATATTAAATAAATTTTAGAAAATAGCAAGAAAACAAGCTTTGCAAAAGTATATTGCAGAGCTTGTTTCTTGCTATAGAAACTTTTAATAGACAATATGGTAACTATAATTTAGGCAAAGTCAATACAAAAAAGTAGTAAAAACAGAAAGTTTTTGTATTGGTAGTACAAAAACTTGAAAAAAGGACTATAAATTTGTATTACATATATATTTTTTATTCCCTAAAAAAATAATTAATTTTTAGGGAACAAAGTACTAATTTTATTTTTTAAAATTTCTTGTAATTAAGTAGTTGTATTTCGCAGCGTGTTTTATTTCATCAGTTAAAATTTCCATAAGCATATCATATTTTTCTTTATTAGGCATTGCAAACATAATTTGTCTGTATCTTTCGACTGCTGAAAGTTCTCCAAATAAAGCTTTTTCTAAGTTTTTTAAATATTCATTGCTTGAATTATTTGTTCTTGACATTTGACTTGTAGGAGCTTCTATTTTAGTTAGCTCTTCATATAGTTTTCTAAACATCAAATTATGCTTTTTTTCATCAGCAATAATGCTTTTTATAATATTTTTTTCTTCTTCGTTTGGTGCTTGTGAAAGCAAAACTGAGTAAAAAATTTCATCATCTTTTTCACCAGTAATTGATTTCTTAATTTCCATTATTGCTTGTTCTAAAGAAAGAGTTCTTGAATTTTCTTCTATAGAACGACTAGTATTGCAGTCTGGTGTAATAGCTTCTGGAAATTCCATATTATTGTTTGAAAAATTATTATTTAAATATTCTGAATATGTATTAGTATAATAATTCATAAAGTTCCTCCTTTCATAATATATTGTATGTACGAGCACTATCTTTTGTTATAACATGTTCAAATTATGTATACTTGTTATAACAAACATTAGATAAATAAATTGACTTAAGATATGAATACATTATATAATTTTAATATATAAGAGGAAAAAATGAATATAAAATTTAATAGATTTTTAACTGTAATAATTATAATTTTAATATGCGTTATATCGTATTTGTACTTCTACAAAATAAAACCAAGTGAGTTTGAGATACCTGAATTTGAAAAAAGTTCAATTTCAGAAAAAATAGAAGTACCAGAAAACTTAAATTTAAATAGTTTTAAAGTATCAGATGGTTATGAGTTTCAAATATGTTCAAACTTAAAATTAGGAGAAAACAATGAATTACCAATATATTTTTATTCCAAGGAAACAAATAATGTATATATAAAAATAAAAGTATATGATAAAGAAAGTAATAAATGCTTACTTGAAACTGGGATTATAAAACCAGGGCAATCTTTAAGAAATATATATTTTAATCAAAATGTAAAAAATAAAGAAATATTAATAAAAGTATTAAGTTATGATCCTTCAAATTATTATAGCAGAGGTACAGTTAAATTAAATGCAAAAATACAGTAAGGAGTATATAAAGTGAAAAATTTAGTTAAAAAAAATAGTGGTAAGATAAATATATTAACAATAATATTAATTATTGTAATAATAATTTGTATAGGAGTTATAGTATATTTGTTATTTTTTAAGAATACAAACTCTAAAGAATATGCACCAGGAATTAATGATAAAAATATTGTAAAAATAGATGAAAAAAGTAATAACTCAAGTGGAAGCGTTAATATGATATATTCTAAAAATGTTAAAGTAAATTTAAAAGATAAAAAAATTAATATTAACTTTAAAAATCCTAATGGTTCTAACCAAATGATTGTTATATCAATAGTAGCTAATGTAAATGGTGAAGATATTGAGATAGGAAGCACTGATAGGATACCATCTGGGTATGGTATAAATGATGTTGAATTAAAAGAAAATGCAAATTTAAATGTTGGAACATATTATGGATATTTTTATATAAATTACTATCAAAATGATACAGAAGAAATGGCTGTAATTAATACTAAAATACCAGTTAAAATAGAAATAGATTAATTAACTCTAAGAAAAAGGGGGTGAAAAAATGAAAATAGATTTAAAAAAGATAGCTTTAGGAACAGTTTTAGCAACATCTTTAGTTTCAAGTAGTGTATTTGCCGCTCCAGTAGAGGCTTCTAATAGGGAAACAACAATAGTTGTTAAAGCCGGAAATGTTACATCTGACGCTGAATATAACGTTGAAGTGGGTTGGTCAGATATGACTTATGATTATGTAGAATTGTCTAATAAATCAGGGTATCAGTGGCAACCACAAAGCGAAGAAAACGGAAGCATTTGGGTAACAAACTATTCAAATGTGGCTGTAACATCCAATATGAAATTTAATCCAATTATTGATAATATAGATGGAGAATTTAGTAATATTACACTGGGAGAAGGATCATATGTATTACTAACTGTAAAACCATCAGATTGGGATACAGATGCTGATAAATACTATTCTGCACCATTTGTTAAACTAGCAAAGGGTACAGTTTTTGAAGAGAATAAGTATTACAGTTTTGAAGGCTTTGGAGGCGGAGAAACTACAGATAATAAAATACCTGCAATGGTAGAAATAAATGGCCAAACACATATATTTAGACTTGATGCATCACTTAATATAAAATCAACTGGTCCTATTTCTAAATCAGTTAAAACTGGAGCTGCACTTGGTACAGTTACAATAACAATAGACTAACAAAAATATAAAAATTCATATTAAGATATTAAATCTTAATATGAATTTTTTCTATATTCAAAAGATATTTTTTCTTCTTGTTTGTGTATGGACAAATTTTAAAAAAAATAGTATAATATGTCTAGAAAAAAATGAGGAGAAGTATCGTGGAAAATCTAAAGAAAGTAAAAGATGTATTTTTTAATTGTAATATTGTAGATAATAACTTCTGTGATGCAGATATAGAAGAAATAAAGTTTTCTAAAAAGCTTAATGCAGTTATACTTAATGCCAAAAGTAATAGTCTTAAGGTATCTTTAAATGATATAGAAAGTTTTGAAAACCAAGCTAAAACTGCTTATGATTTAAGCAGTTTTAAAGTTAACTATACATATACAGGTACTCCTTTTGATATTAATGTAAGCGATATAAAAGATACACTTTCAAGTATGAATAGTAAATATCAGTATACTCAGGATATCTTTGAAAATTGTAAAATAGATTTTGATAGTGATACTTGTGCTTTGGACATAATCTTAAATAGACCTTTTTCAGGTTTTGTAAAAATAAAGGGAATTGATAATTATATAGCAAAAGACATTGAGTCAAAATTTGGTAAAAAACTAAAAGTAAATATTAGTGACAATAAAGATTTAAAAGTGGAAAATGTGGATAAAGATGATTATAAAATGGTAAAACTGGAAGAATTAATTAATATTCCAAGTAATAGTGTTGGAGCTATGAACCAAAATAAAGCTGATAAAAAACCTAGTTTTGTAAAGAGACCACCTTTAACAGAAGAAGAAAAAGAAGAAAGAAAAAGGGCAAAAGAAGAACAACCTGAAAGAGTAATCTATGGAGTAGATATTTTAACAGATAAACGTGAAAAAGTTGTAGATGTAAATGATAGCATGGATAGAACTTGTATTGATGGATATATCTTTGAAAAAGATATAAGAGAAACAAGAAATGGGAAGATTATAATGTCTTTGGATGCTACTGATGAGACAAGTACTATATGTTGTAAAATGTTTTTAGATAAGAAAAAGTTTGAAGAAGTAGATGGAAGACTTAAAAAAGGTGCCTTTGTTCAAGTTCAAGGAAGACCACAAATAGACCAATTTACAAATGAACTTACAATAATGGTTAATAACATTATTGAGGGAGAAGCTAAAGATGTAAAGGTTATAAAAGATGAGGCCGAAATAAAAAGAGTAGAGCTCCATCTACATACTCAGATGAGTGCAATGGATGCAGTAAGCAGTGCAAAAGATATTATAAAGCAAGCAATAAAGTGGGGACATAGTGCTATTGCTATAACAGACCATGGTGTTGTACAATCTTTTCCAGAAGCTAATCATGTTATAACAGATAATTATGAAGGTTTAGCTAAAGAAAAAACTGGTAAATCTAGGGTAACAACTCAAGATATTTTAGATAATGCCCCTATAAAAGTTATATATGGAGTTGAAGGATATCTTGTAGATGATATAATGGTAAATCCACAATTTTCAGATACTTACTGTGTATTCGATTTAGAAACAACAGGTTTTGATCCCGAAAAGCAAGATAAAATAACTGAAATTGCAATATGTAAAGTAAAAAATGGTGAGATAATAGATGAATATACGACATTTATAAATCCTGAAAGAAATATTCCATACAATGTGCAACAACTTACTCATATAACAGAAGATATGGTAAAAGATGCACCTACAATTGAAGAAGCGTTACCAACTATATTAGACTTTATACAAGGTTCAACCCTTGTTGCACATAACTCAGATTTTGATATTAATTTTTTGAATTACTTTGTAAATAAAGAGGGATATAAAGATAGGTTCAATAACTTAATAATAGATACACTTATGATAGCTAAAGAACTGTATTATTATTTACCAAATAAAAAACTTGGAACTATAGTTGAAGATTTAGGAATAGAGCTTGAAGGTGCTCACAGAGCTATAAACGATACAAGAGCTACAGCCAAAATGTTTATACGTATGGCAGAAGATTTAAAGAAAAAAAGACTAGATATAAATAATTATGCACACAGTGAAAAAAGTATATCAAATATTATTGGTGAAAAAGCATACCATATAATAATACTTGCTAAGAATTATGTTGGACTTAAAAATCTATATAAACTTGTATCATATTCGCATTTGCATTATTTTAAAAAGAAGCCCAAAATATTTAAGAGTATGTTAAATAGATATAGAGAAGGCCTTATTATTGGAAGTGCTTGTGAACAAGGAGAATTGTATCAGTCTATTTTAAGAAAAGAGCCTAAAGACAAACAAGAAGAAATAGCAAGTTATTATGATTATTTAGAAATTCAACCATTAGGAAATAATGCCTTCTATAAACGTGGGGTAAAACTTAAAAATAAAAACTATAATAAATATGTAGATGATAAAGATAAAGAGTTTGAATATATAACTTTAACAGATGAAGATTTGATAAATATTAATAAAAGAATAATTGAAATAGGTGATATTCAGAATAAGCTTGTAGTAGGAACATGTGATGTTCACTTCTTAAAAAAAGAAGATGAAATTTATAGAAGAATACTTCAAGCAGGTCAAGGGTATGATGATGCTGACATGCAGGCACCATTATACTTTAGGACGACAGAAGAAATGTTAAAAGAATTTGATTACTTATCTCCAGAAAAAGCCTATGAAATTGTGGTAACAAATACAAATAAAGTAGCAGATATGTGTGATAGAATTAGCCCTATTTCTGATGAAAAATGCCCACCTCATATAGAGGGGTGTGAAGATGAAATAAGGAATATTGCATATGAAAAAGCTCATAAGTTATATGGAGATCCACTTCCAGAAATAGTACAAACAAGGCTTGATAAAGAACTTAACTCAATAATATCGAATGGATATTCTGTTATGTATATAATAGCTCAAAGACTAGTTTGGGATTCGAATGATCATGGATATATAGTTGGTTCAAGAGGTTCTGTTGGATCTTCTCTTGCAGCATATATGACAGGTATAACTGAAGTTAATTCATTAAAGGCACATTATAGATGCCCAAATTGTAAATATTCAGACTTTTCAGACCATGGAGTAGCAAATGGTTTTGACCTTCCAGATATGGATTGTCCAAAATGTGGACATAAGCTAGATAAAGATGGTATGGATATTCCGTTTGAAACATTTCTTGGTTTTAATGGAGATAAAGAACCGGATATTGACTTAAACTTCTCACGGAGAGTACCAAGCTGAGGCCCACAAATATACTGAGGTAATCTTTGGTAGAGGAACAACATATAAAGCTGGAACAATAGGTACAATAGCTGAAAAAACTGCATTTGGTTTCGTCAAAAACTATTATGAAGATAGAGGAATACATCAAAGAAGTGCTGAAATAAATAGACTATCAAAAGGATGTACTGGAATAAAAAGAACAACAGGTCAACACCCTGGTGGAATAGTAGTTGTACCAAAGGGAAGAGAAATATTTGAATTTTGCCCTGTACAACATCCAGCAGACGATCCATATTCAACAATAAAAACTACTCACTTTGATTATCACTCTATTGATAAAAACTTACTTAAACTTGATATACTAGGCCATGATGATCCTACTGTAATTAGAATGCTTTATGATATAACAGGAATTGATCCAACAAAAATACCGCTTGATGATAAGGAAACAATGAGTATTTTTTCTTCAACTGAGGCTTTAGGTGTAACAAAAGATCAAATTAATTCTGAAGTTGGAACTTTTGGAATACCTGAATTTGGAACAAAGTTTGTAAGAGGAATGCTTGTTGATACAAGACCTACTACATTTGATGAACTTATAAGGATATCTGGACTTTCACATGGTACTGATGTGTGGCTTGGAAATGCACAGTCTCTTATTGAAGAAGGAACTGTTACCTTACAAGAGGCAATCTGTTGTCGTGATGATATTATGATCTATCTAATCTCTAAAGGTATAGATCCAGGTGCTTCATTTAAAATAATGGAACTTGTGCGTAAAGGTAAGGCTTTAAAAGACCCTGTTAAATGGGCTGAGTATGAAGAAATAATGAGAGAGCATGGAGTACCAGAATGGTATATAGATTCATGTAAAAAAATAAAGTACATGTTTCCTAAAGCACATGCTGCAGCGTATGTTACAAATGCCTTTAGAATAGCATGGTTTAAAGTACATCACCCTAGTGCATATTATGCTGCTTTCATGTCAATTAGAGCAGATGAATTTGATAGTGATTCAATGTTATATGGTAAAGAAAAAGTAAGAGCAAAAATGAAAGAAATAGATTCACTTGGAAATCAAGCAGCACCTAAGGATAAAAACATGTATCCAATACTTGAACTTGTGCTTGAGATGAATGAAAGAGGAATTAATTTCTTGCCAGTAGATATATACAAATCTGATGTTACTAAGTTTATTGTTGAAGGAAATGACTTAAGACCGCCACTTTCTTCGCTTACAGGTTTTGGTGAAGTAGATGCTAAAAAGCTTGTTGAAGCAAGAAAACAAGGAAAGTTTACATCAATCGAAGATATGATGATAAAATCTAAAATTGGTAAAGTAGCTTGTGAAACGTTAAAGATTGCAGGATGTTTAGAGGGAATGCCAAGGTCTGAGCAACTTGATATGTTTGATTTACTCTAAAAATCAAAATTATGTTTACATATATACCAAAATGTGGTATAATATAAATAGTTTTAAAGATTGTGTAACTTATGTAAAAATAATTTTTGGGGGAGAGATTGCATATGAATAATTTCAAGAGATTATTAGTTATAATGCGTATAACTATAGAAACCGATCCAAGAAGACGGAAAAGTAGGTATTTGAAGCTTTTAAGAAAGTATATTTTATTTAATTTTGTTAGTAAGGAGCTAATAATAACAATACCAAAACAAAAATCTTCAGTATATTTTCGTTATATTTATGGAAAACGTTGGAAAAAAGAGTATGCAAATTTTAATGGAGTTAAGTATAGTAATGCTTATTCACATTTTTCAGAAGAAATATTCGAAGAAGTTTTGAAAATGCTAGATTATAGTATTACTCAAAAAGAGGAAAAAACTGATAAATGGATATATTGTATTAATTAAAGATAGGGGGAAAGATTTAAGTCTTTTCTCTTATTTTTTTATAGTCTACTTATTACAAGTTGTTTTAAATATAAAACAAAAATTATAGTAAAGTTATTGTAAGCACTCAAATTTTGATATATAATTTAAAAGGTATATATAAGTATTAAAAAGTAAAGAATATATATAATATACGGAATAAAAGGGGAGGCTAAATATATGAAAGAAAAAAAGAGAAATAATAAAAAAAGGGGGATATCACTAATAGTGCTAGTAATAACAATAATTGTTATTATAATATTAGCAGTGGCAGTAATCTTATCTATTGCAAATAACAATCCTATAGAAAATGCAAAAAAAGCTAGATTTCAAAGTGATGTAAGAACAATGCAAGAAGAGTTAAATATGAAAATAGTTGATGCAATGTTAAAAAGCGAGGATATTAATGTATTAAATAATGAAGATGCATCTGAGGTATTAATTAGTGCTAAGAATTACCCTCAAAAATTTGCTATAAATTACGGAAAATTATATATTGCATCATCATCTTCGGAAAATGAAATAGAGTATGCAAAAGAGTTAGGGGTGGAGCTAAATGATTTAGATATATATTATATGCTTAATTTTGATTATGCAGAAACTAGCGATGGAACTGCAGCATATGATATTGGAAGCAAAGGAAAGTTAACAATAGCTCTACCAGAAAATAATGACTTAGAATGGTTTTATAAATATAACCAAGGAGACGAATTTGAACCTTTAACAAATGACTTTTATAATGATGAATGGCAACATATAATGAATTACTATACAGGTGAAAAAACAGAGAGTAAGATGTTCTTAGGATATAGGAAAAAGGGTGAAAGTAAAATAAATGCCAAGGAATTTACATTTTGGCAATTAGTTGCACCTGATGTTGTAGTAAGCGTAAATGAGGAAAATGGTGAGTTAAAAGTAAATTCACGGAAGAATACCAATGGATAAATACCCAAGATACTATGTAAATATTAGATATGGTTTAATAACTAATGTAACTGATTTTGATGGTGAATATAACATTGTAATGAATACAAGTAATAATAAGGTTGATCAGACGCTTACTAATTTACCTGGTTTATCTAGAGATACAGATAGTGGAGAGTTGTATTATGTTAAAGTGATGTTAATGCATGATGGAGATACATTAGATAGTAAAGGATATAGAACAATTGCTGGCTTTTTTGTAGAAAAGAATAAAAATGGAACAACAAGGCTTACTAAGTGGAAAGAAGAAAAGAAAGTTTGGAACGTATATTATAATACATCTAATTTACCTAATAAATATACTATATCGCCAAGACAGTATACTGCATATGTGGATTATCCTAATGCATATGATTATGATTATGATTATAATTATAATTATAATTTTGGATATGCAATATTTAAAGGTTGGTATTATGATACAGAATTTAAGAATAGAGCATTAAAAGAAGACGGTTTAAAAGAATGGCAGAAAGTAGGAAATAATGATATAAATTTTTGTGCAAAACTGTCTGGTTTTGCAAATTCAAACTATGTTGCTCAAATAAGTAATACTTCTGCAACAGCTACGGGAGTTTTGAGTAAAACATATATAACATATAGTGATGTAGAAAATATAAAAATTATAAAAGGACTAGGTGGAAGTGAAGATTGGAAAGTATCAGAAGATGGAAAAAAATTGTATCATCCAAAATATGGAACAACGGATGAATATGGATACTGGGGAGGATATATTGAGTTAATAGAAGATGAAGGAGGAATAGCTATTACATATAACTTTGAAGGTGAAGGAAAGTTTACTGATGCTATTATAGGTGTTGGTTGTGTATTATCTGGAACATATAAAAATGAAGATGGAACAGATATAACACTATATACAAGAGTGATTTGGAATGAATATGTCCCTGTAGTAAAGTAAATATGTGAATATTAACAATTTTTACTTGAAAAAACTAAAAAATAGTGTATAATATAAGTGTGAGGTGATTACTATGAAATTAGATTTAACAGGACTTCATATTGAAGTAACAGATGCAATTAGAGAATTTACAGAAAAGAAAATCAAAAAACTTGATAAGTTTTTTGATGAAAACACAATTTGTCATGTAACATTCACTGACAAATCAAAAGGTAAACAGCATTTAGATATTCGTATAGAATATAAATCACGTACATATCTTGCAGAAGATAATACAGACAATTTATATTCTGGAATAGAAGAACTTGTATCTAGAATAGAAGGACAAATCAGAAAAGACAAAGCAATGGCTGAAAAAGCTAGAAAAGCTAACTCTGTACCTGATGTAAATTCTGAAGAATAATTATGCATTAAAAATATAGAGATATAGATTAGAGATATTTAAGAAAAATTCTAAATATCTCTATATTTTTTTCTAAAATTCAGTTATAGTATACTCAATACAAGTATTTTTAAAAAATGCGACAAAAAATTATAGTAAAGTTATTGCAAGCAGTTAAATTTTGATATATAATGAAAATGTATATAAAATATTTGGTAACGAATAATATAAATATACAAAAAATAAAGTCAAAATTTAAAATAGGAGGTAAAATATATGAATAAGAAAAGAACTGGTGAAAAGAAAGGTATTTCACTAATAGTGCTAGTAATAACAATAATAGTAATAATAATACTAGCAGTAGCAG
>OIZL01000191.1_pt1 | contig 53143 bp, 68 predicted proteins | sample 1588541 | NCBI WGS metagenome assembly OIZL01 (sample SAMN03283285) | human gut metagenome | biome: human-associated habitat; material: feces | host: Homo sapiens | place: Peru | collected 2012 | reverse complement strand
TGCATTATTCATAGATATGGTACGTTATTACCTGAAACAAGTTGATCAATATACGAAAGAACAGGCTATTGAAAAAGCAATCGATACATGTATTGAACAGGAAATTTTAACAGATATCCTTGTGAAAGAGAGGTTACGGATTATGGCATCTATTCTATCTGAATTTGATGAAATCGGGTATAAAGAAATGATTCGTGAAGAAGCCTATGAGGATGGTTTTGAAGCGGGACAGGATTTCTGAACTGTCAAACATCTCATTTTGCAAGGAAATGCTTGCCAAATATAACTTATAACCAATAGAAAGGACTCCCATGAAAGAACAACTATACACAATTCCTTTAAATGACGCATTTGCAGCAGATGATGAATGTCCCTTCTGCAATTTAGAACGAAAAGCTGAGCAGCACGCCGTCTCTTTCATCCTGGGTTCTGCCTATATGGAGGATGATATCCGCGCGAAAACCGACGCGACCGGATTTTGCCGCCACCACTATAAAATGATGTATGATTACGGAAACCGGCTTGGAAGCGCATGGATCTTAAGCACACATTTAAAGAAAATCAATGAAGAACTCCACAAAGAGATCTCAAATTTCACCCCCGGGAAATCTTCTTTTGCCAACCGCTTTAAAAAGACAGACTCATCCGCAAAAGCAAATACTTCGCTTGGCGCATGGCTGGAAAAACGTGAGTCCTCCTGCTATGTGTGCGACCATTTCCGATCTATTTATGACCGGTATCTGGACACTTTTTTTGATCTGTATAAAAAGAATGATGAATTTAGAGAACTTTTCCGGAAAAGCAAAGGCTTTTGCCTGCCGCATTTCCGTGATCTGATCGAAGCTGCCGGGATCCGGCTTGGTGATGAACAGAAAAAAGAATTCTATCCGGTGGTATTTTCCATGATGGAAGAAAATATGAAACGCCTTCAGGAAGAAGTCACCTGGTTTGTCGATAAGAATGACTACCGCAACAGGGATAAAGACTGGGGCAATTCCCAGGATTCCATTCAGCGGTGTATGCAAAAATGTGCCGGCGGCTATCCCGCCGATTCGGTATTTAAGATGAAGCCATAAAAAACAGCGCGCTATTTTTTCTGACACGCGCGGATGTATTCTTCCGCCTGATCTTTTTCCAACCCAAAGCGTATCTGCAACTTTTCGCAGATACGCTCTTTGGATATTCCTTCTTCAAGATTATCCAAAATCAAAGCTTCAATACCTACATCAATCCCATGCTGGTAAGCCGACGCCATGTCGTGCTCTATCTGTTCTCTGGCTTCGCACCGCATCTGAATCCGCTCATCTGCATTCAATTTGCGCATTATGGTTTCTGCCTCTTTGATCGTTTCGTTTTTTTCTGCTAACATGGCTATCTCCTCCCAACTTGCAGCCTGAAAAAGTTTTGCCCAATAATACAGATCCGTTTCTTTTTCTTTCTCCGGCACATTTTCCAGTTGAGTTAAGTCTAACACACGCAAAATGAATTTACTATTAAAAATTTTATGGTTTTTGGTATTCATCAGAAGATTTTCAGAATAGAATTCCGGCGCATCCGGAAATAATGTGAAATCAAGAATTCCAATGTGAATCGTTGTTTTTAATTCAGAATATTTTTCGCCCTTCGCCAGATCATCAAAGGCTCTGCACAAATATAGCAGTCCACGATCCTGCCAGTCCCCGTAATTGGTTGTCTGCAATTCTATATTTAAGCGCTTACTGTTGTTAAGCAGTATCTTCACGTCCAAAATACAGGTTTTTTCATCAATGTCTTCTCCCAGTATAATCGGATTTTCGATCAGACATTCTTTTATCTCTACAGGCTTTAAATCCAGTAACGCACTCACCAGCCCTCGCAGCATTCTCTCACTGCTTTGCATTGCGGCACGAAACATATAATCATTTTTTAATCCATACTTTAATTTTTCTTCGTTCAAATTTATCCTCCTGTTATATTATATTTACCTGAATTTTATGCTGAAAATCTGGCGAAACGCCTGAATGACCCAGAGTGGCAGGATAGATACTCCCGCCTGATAAATATAATATAACACAGAGAATACAAAAGAACCAATTAACATTTTATAAAATGCCGCGCCCTAAAACGGCAGTCCGCCGCCCATTCCGCCAAGTCCTCCGGTGATCTTGGACATGGATGCCTGCGAAAACTCTTCAATCTGGCGCAGTGCCTCGTTGGTTGCTGCCATGATAAGATCTTCTAACATCTCTACATCATCCGGATCTACGGCTTCCGGATCGATCTTTACTTTTGTCACTTCTTTTTTACCGGAAACAGTTACTTCTACGGCTCCGCCGCCTGCTGCTGCCGTCACTTCTTTTTCCTCTAATTCTTTACTGGCCTCTTCCATCTGGCGCTGCATCTTCTGCGCCTGCTTCATGAGATTTCCCATGTTTCCCGGCATACCGCCCGGAAATCCGCCTCGTTTTGCCATTCCTAATTCCTCCTAAAACGCTTTTATTGTTTATAGTAACACAGATAAAGATTTCTTTTCAACTGTTTATTCGTCTTCCTCAATCTCGATATCCATGTTGATCACCTGCGACAGATCCACATAACTCTCCGCGATCGGCCGGTTTGTCTGATTCTGCTCGATCTTGATCTCCACGCTCTTTCCGATCCGCTCCGCGATCGTATCTGATATCTCGGTGCGGTGTTCCGGCGTATTTAAAATATCCGCCGCCACCGGATCATCCGTAACCATTAACAGGATGTTGTCTCCGCCAAGGGAAAGTGTCACCTGGCGCAGATAACCGCGGATCAGCCCGGACATATCCTGAACCAGCGATTTCCAGTTCCGAACAACCTGTTCTACATCCTCCGGGATTGCCTTTGGCACTTCAAGTTTTTTCTTTGGTGCTTCCGGCTCCTGCGTCACCACCGCTCCTGTCTGCGGCACTGCTGCCACCGGGATCCCCTCTGCCATTTTCTGCTCAAGCCTTGCGATCCGATCCACCAGCGCATCTCCGGTCGATTCCATTTCTGGTTTACATAACTTTATCAATGCGATCTCGATCAGGATCCGTTTCTGCGAGGAATACTTCACCTGATTGGCAAGATCTGAAAAAATACGGATATAACGCATCAGCACTTCCGGCTCGATCATCTGCGCCTCTTCTTTTAAGAGTGCAAGATTTTCACTTGACATATCGAGCACATCCTCCATGTCATCCGAACTTTTTACCAGAAGCAGATTGCGCAGATACCAGGTAAATTCATTGACAAACTGACTTAATTCCTTGCCCTCAATCACGAGCCGTTCCAAAAGCGAAAGTGTATTTAAGATATTGCCGGCAATGATCTCCCGCAGCATATGCGAAAAGACCTCGGTATCTACCGCGCCGAGCACCTCGAGCACTTTATCGTACGTCAGCTCCTGCCCCAGATAAAACGCGATACACTGATCCAGGAGACTTAAGGAGTCACGCATCGAACCATCGCCTGCTTTTGCCACATAGCGGACTGCTTTTTCTTCCGCCTGCACGCCTTCCGCTTTTAAGATATCCGAGAGCCGTGCCGTGATCGTATCGATGGAAATCCGATGAAAATCATAGCGCTGACAGCGGGATAAGATCGTGATCGGAATCTTGTATACTTCCGTCGTTGCCAGAATAAATATGACATAGGAAGGCGGTTCCTCTAACGTCTTTAAGAGCGCATTGAACGCGCCTGCCGAAAGCATATGCACCTCGTCAATGATGTAGACCTTGTATTTTCCCTCGGTCGGACGATACGCGACTTCCTCCCGGATCTCACGGATATTGTCAACACCATTATTGGACGCCGCATCAATCTCTATCACGTTCATGGAAGTTCCTGCCGCGATCGCCTTGCAGGTCGGACACTCGCCACAGGGGCTTCCGTCTACCGGATGTTCACAGTTGACCGCTTTCGCAAATATTTTCGCGATGGTCGTCTTACCGGTTCCTCTGGTTCCGCAAAACAGATAGGCATGTCCGATCCTGTCGTACTTGATCTGATTTTTTAATGTGGTAACAATATGATCCTGCCCTTTTACATCCTCAAACTCCTGCGGGCGGAACTTTCGATATAATGCCGTATACGACATGAATAACTTCCTCGTTTCTATTTAAAAATGTTTTCGATCAGTCTCCGAAACTGATACCGATATATTTTGCTTCTTTTATCATCTGGCAATTCGGATCTACCGTCTTTAACTTGCCTGCAACTTCTCCAAGCGGGACACGTTTTGTCTCGTTGTTGATCATTGCGATCATGCAGCCGTAATCTTCCTCTACGATCGCCCTTGCCGCTGCGGATCCAAGCCGCGTACAAAGCGCACGGTCATACGGACATGGACTTCCACCGCGCTGTGTATGTCCCGGAACGGTCACGCGGACTTCTGTGCCGCTGATCTCACGGATCCGGTCCGCAAGTTCATAGGAAACGGACGGATATTTGGACTGTTCCATTTTCTTTTTGTATTCTTTTTTGGAAAGTGCGGCATCTTCTTTTGAAATTGCCCCTTCGGCAACCGCAAGGATCGTAAATCCTTTTCCCTCGCGCGTACGCTTGTTGATTGCCTCGATCACTTTATTGATATCATATGGGATTTCCGGAAGCAGAATGATATCCGCACCACTTGCAACGCCCGCATACAGGGTCAGCCAGCCGACTTTGTGTCCCATGACCTCCACGATAAACACGCGGTTATGGGATGCCGCCGTTGTATGAATGCAGTCGATCGCCTGTGATGCCACATTGATCGCACTCTGGAAACCAAATGTCACATCTGTACCATAAATATCGTTATCGATCGTCTTTGGCAGATGAATGACGTTTAAGCCTTCCTCGCGAAGCAGGTTCGCGGTCTTCTGCGTGCCATTTCCGCCAAGGATTACAAGGCAGTCCAGGTTCAGCTTGTGGTAAGTGTGCTTCATCGCCTCCACCTTGTCCAGCCCGTTTTCATCCGGTGTACGCATCAGTTTGAACGGCTGACGGGAGGATCCGAGTATCGTTCCGCCTCTGGTCAGTATTCCCGCGAAATCCGCATGTGAAAGCAGACGGTAATTTCCGTAGATCAGTCCCTTATAACCATCAAAAAAGCCATAAATCTCAAGTTCATCAATATTTTCCCTCAAACCTTTTTCCACGCCGCGCATTGCCGCGTTCAACGCCTGGCAGTCCCCGCCGCTGGTCAGTATTCCAACTCTTTTCATAATGACACGCCCTTTCCTCTCGCATTCTATCTCATTCACATGTGACTAGACACATTTATATTTATTATATTATATTTTCGGGACAAGATAAAGATTTTTTCTGTACAAAAGCAATCCGCAATCTTGCAATTCTCTGTTTTTATGATATAATGACAGAGTTAGTTTATTTTTTAACGATCTGCAGACGTATCGAAGTGGTCATAACGGGGCTGACTCGAAATCAGTTTGCCGGGCAACCGGCACGCGGGTTCGAATCCCGCCGTCTGCGCTCATTGAAAATCCCCAGTAAACGCCGAAAGCCGGTATTTACTGGGGATTTCGATATTAAGATATTATTTCTGATTTATATTTTTATATCAAAAAGTACAATTTTAGGGGAAAATGCAACACGAAATGCAACACGGAAAATTCTCCGATCGATATATATGTAGCTAAGTAGCTCTGCACTATTCGCACCTTTTGTTATAACGCAAAAAAGCCGGAAGGATTTCTCCCTCCGGCTTGTCCTATCTCTAATACACAAAACTTTTTACGCCCGTGTCGGCGCAGATCCACTCTTTTTTTGCTGATCCGGAGATATTCATCCAGATATGCCCCTTACTATCTCTGGTCGTTGCCTTGTTGCATACCGCGCGGTTCCCGATCTTGCCAATGATCTTTCCCTGCGTACTCGGCTTTGACCGGATGCGCAGGTTGTCCACGTGGACAAAGTAAGCCTGTCCCGGCTGATAATTCGGCTGGACGTGCTGCACTTCCGCCACTTTGACCGCCGGCTGATTGGTTGCCGCTGTAGTAACTGGAGTATTAAACAGTGCCACCTCTGCCGCTCTACGCTGCACCAGTCCCGGTAACTTTCTGCCGGCCGCCTTGCAATACTGTGGCATTGCCGCCGCGATCTGTACTGTATTTCTGTCCGCGCATAATCTTTTAAGGTTGCCCTGTCCGCAGTTAAAAGCAAAGCTGACAAGTGCCGCGAACTGGTTATCATTAAGCTGTGCTGTGATCGGTACATACGCCGGATCATTGACATACTTTTCAAACTTTTCCAGATCCTTCCGTAAATATGCGTCTGCCTGCGCCTGCGTGATAACCTGTCCACTATGTACGCCAGATGTATGACCATACCCGATGGTCCATACACCCGCAGAGCATTTATAGGCTGTCAAACGACAGCCCTCAAAGCGTTTAATAAGTGCAATCCCTGCTGCACTGATTGTTCTATTCGCCATGATTACTCCTCCTTACACTCTTCACATTCCGGCAAGCCTGCTACTGATGTCGCAATAGACAGGATACCGGCCAGTACAGATGCCGATGCTACCAGCTTCCAGTCCACCGCACCCATGACCGATGCTGTGCCGATCGTAGCAATAAAGGTCTGTGCTACGGTCTTAACAGCCCTCACTCCTGCTTTCTTGCACCATTCCTTTGTACTTACACTCGGTTTTAAAACACAATTCTTAAACATACTCTTCACCTTTTTAACCTTTCTTATAAAATATTCAGTTCCTACTTAAATACGCCAACTTCCACTGCATAGATAAAAAATCCCACCAGTGCTGTGGCAAATGTGCCGATCAGCGCATTGATGGATTTTGTCTGCTTTTCCAATGATGCGCAAAGGGTGTCTACCCTTGCATCCGTCACCGCTACGCCCTTTTCCATCGTCCGGAGACGTTCCGCATGATCGTTAAGCCGATCCTCTGTCGTTTCAAACTGTTTTTTGATGTACTCTTCACTTAATGGCATAATCTCAACTCCTTACTTCTTGTACTCTTCACAAGTAATCTCCGCGTAATCTTCTTTTGTCAGCCGCCCAATACTGACAAGATATGTAAGTCTCTCTTTACTCCAGTATTTCGGGTAGTTCTTAAGTGCCAACCCTTTTACGTCCATGTTCTTCACCTTTTTAACCTTTCTTTTTATAACTCTACGCCAGACACTGCTGCCAGATATTCCACATCCGCTGCCGCCTGCTTAGCAATGTCCAACGCTGATTTTTTGTGCAGATACACCGTATAGTTGTATGTGCCGTCCACATTGGGTTTAATATTTATCTCGTCCCCAAGAGACACATATCCGGTATACGCCTGTTCCTTTTTTTCGTTGACAATTTTAATTACCGTGTCGTCCGGCAGTGCCTTAAAGATGGCAAGTGCATCATCAATCTGCCTGTCCGTACAAAAAGCAACCACAAGCACATCTTCGCCGTTTAAGTTACCTTTCTGCGCTCCAAGTCCTACTGGCATCAATTCTGTTTTATTCACATACATGTTCAGCATAATAATCAATCCTTCCTTATTCGTTTTTTAATTCAGTTACCTTCTGTCTAAGTTCATCTAGTTCTTTCTGTTGCAGTTGTGCAAGCGCGATCAAATATGGTATAAATTTTGTCTGATCAACGCCCGGCACTCCCTTGTTTCCCATATCACCCAGCAACTCGTTAAACTCTTCTTTATTCCAATCCTCCGGTATGACCACCGCTTCCGGTATTATCTTTTCTACCTCGTCTACAATCACACCAACCACGCTTTTCTGATCGTTTCCAAAGCCCGGCCGGTAATCAAACACCTCGACCGGAATTTCCAGAATCTTTCGTATCCTTTCCTCTGTTGCCAGGCTGATATTTTCCTTTGCTCCACGGTAAGAATCCGCCGCCAAACCAGTATAATGCAGTGTCGCACATCTTATATCCATATTTGCGTTAGCGGCAGAATTCGTTATCTGCACAGAGTTTTCACTTTGTAGATATAATGGATTTGGTGACATTGCCCGCAATATCCTTATATTTGTGATGAGATTATTGTTCATGTCGATATTCCCAGTCATCGTTCCGCCGCTTCTCGCTAACCGCGCATTGGCTCGCGTCTGCGCATCTGTCTGGATATCTGTAAAATGCTTCCCGTCAACAGTGTCCGCATTTGTGGCATTTCCAACTGTCATATCACCATTGGGTACGCAATAGACCACCCCAGCTCCTCCGTTAAATCCCAAATAGAACGCTCTTCCATTCGTGCTTTCCCCTGCCTGCTTGGGTGTGGAATTTTTTATGTCCGTAAATCCATCTAACGTACCGGCTGTTGTAGCATATTTCACAGACTTAGCGCTATCTGCCGTATTGTTGCAATTCCCAAGCCCGACCTGCGCTTTGGTTACACCATGCGGATTTGACTTATTATTGATATGCGCAATCAGTGTACTCACTGCTTTGGCAATCTTTCCGAAAAATGTCTTTCTGTCCTCTGTACCAGTCAATTCGGCAAGATCTGCCTGCACCGTAAAATCCGTTTTAAGGCTCATTTCCCCTGCCGCATCCACATTAATGTCATCACCAGCTTTTACGATTCCTGCTTCCTTTGTTGTTGCCACATTTACAGCCGCACCGTGGATCGTTCCATCCTCATCCACTGTGATCGTATCACCGTCCGGTTTTACGATTCCTGCTTCCTCTGTCGTTGCGACTGCCCCTCCGCCGCCAACTACACATTTCATCCAGTATTCCGTGTTTGTGGTTCCCGTACCGGCTGGCACGGCTTTTTTTGCTATGTACAATGTATTGTTGTACGCAACCGCATCCAACCGCTTATACTCCACTGCTGCGCTCCAATCGCCTTTTGGTACGATTGCCACTCTTCCCGCGTTTGCCATTTAAGCCACCTCCCATATCAGATCTCCGTCGTCATTAACAGAGAAATTATTGCCTGTATTATCTGTGTAGATCAACTCGCCATCGTCATTCAAACCGAATGTGGCAAGTCTTAACCGCTTTTCTATGTTCGCATTGTACTCCGCCGCCTTTGCGCAGTAATACTCGGCATTATCCTCATCCTCGCCGGTTCTTGTCCCGGTACCGCCCACAGCATAGCTTTGCGCCGCTTTTGCACTCGTGTCCGCGGCCGTCTCGGATTGCTGCGCCTTGGCAACCTCAACCTTTATGTCAGCCAAATAGTTAGGCTGCAAGTGTTTTTCTTTGATACTGCCCTCTTTCACAATAGCCTTGACCTTGCCCTCTGCTGTCAATTCGAATGCTACGGTGTCAGATTCCATAAACTCATACTGCGTAATCAGCGCAGACAGATCAACATACTGTTTCGTGCCATCATCAAGCGTGATGATTAACTGCTGTTTCTGCGGATCATAATCAAAATTCACAGCCAGCTTTTCCAATTTGGTATCGATTACTGCCTTGGATCCGGACATCTTAACCACAGTCAGTGTACCGTCTGATTCATCCCATAAGATTTCTTTCACAAGTTCATTGACTTTCGCCAGATCAACCTTGGACACATCCATAGCAATGACACGATCATCGATTTCATCCACTGCCGCATCCATTTTGTTAAGATTTTGTTCATTCACTGGTGTATTGATGCTGGGGTAATTCTCCCACACAATCCGGGCATAAGCCTTGTTCATATGACCACCCCTATTCTTCGTCTACAATCGACTGCGCAAAGGCTTCTACCGTTGCCAAGGCATTAATCACCTTATCATCCGTCACAACCCTGTTGACCTTGACATTCTGGTTTGTTACCTTTCCGTCGCTGTTTACCTCGTCATAGGTGATTGCTAACCTTTTCATACTACCATCAGCCGCAAATGCGATTCCTTTTATATTTTTCATGCTGCCACTTCCTCACTTTCTGCATCCGCATCATATAATAATGTTTCAAGGTACTGATACGCTGTTTCCGCATCATCCTTATTTTCACTTTCGATGTTTGTCAGCATCCGATAAGTCAAATCGGTTGCCGTTTCCTCTTGCTCCGGTCTTTCAAAGTTTTCAAGCCGGATCATATTGTAATTTTTCTGTACTGCTTTGATCTCCCATCCAAATGCAAGTCCCGGTGTGCCGCAGACCACAAAATAAGACGGTGACCGCTCATTGACATACACATTGCCCTCACCGTAAGCCTGCAAAAATACCTGGTACTGCACATCTGTATCTATGGTTTCTGCAAAAACATCATCCAACCACACATAGCATTTTCCAGTTTTGTCTATAGCTCCCTCGCCAACGTCCCCAAACATCGGCGTAGGTGTCTCATAACAGTATTGCAACCGCTCCGCATAATTCTCGGTTTCTATAATCCGATTCTTGGCTCCATAGACCTGCATTGATCCACCGGCGATAATACCGCCGCTCGTATCAAGCCCCAAGCTATTGAGTATAGCCTTATAGCTGTCATTCCGTGCTTTAACGCCGACCTCGTTATGACCGATATATCCATAGTAAGATGGTCCCTCTGATCGGCAACCGCCGGCAGATATAAACGTTGCGAAGCTTGAATCGGCGTTCGTGGTCACAAACAACCGTGTCTCGTCAGCTACGCTGTCACCAATGGCGTGAAATACAGATCCATAGATATTTGTACCTGTGATGGTGCAGGCATTGATTGCGCTGCTGGTGATCGTGCCGGAAAAACTTGCGTTTCCGTTTCCGTCAAGGTTAAATCCTGTACTATTTACTATCAGCCTGTTTGACGTCAGCGTAACCTTGTCCGGCTCTTGGCTAATTTCGGATGACACGCTCCCCTTGCTTACTTTAGTTTCGATCTTATCTGCTGTCTGGGTGATCTTACTGGATAGCGTACCCTCTGCGCCTTTGGCTCTGGTTACTTCGGCTGTGATGCTTTCTGCTGTCTGGGTGATCTTACTGGATAGCGTACCCTCTGCCTGCGTTGCCCGCTTAACCTCCATCGTAATGGATTCCGCATTTTGTGTAATCTGCGACTGCAGTCCTTTTTCCACATCTGTGATCGTCGATTTTGTTTCCTCGATAGTGCGTTCAAGGACATTGCTCTTGCCCTTAAGCTGCAGGATATCCTCATGCACAGAATTTACCTTTTTTGTCCGGAACTCCTCACCGTCTGCGCTGATCGCGTCCCGCAAAGCCTGTATGCCTTTCAAGGTACGCTTTAAGACATATGATTCAACAATTTCATACTTTGTGTTAAACCGAATTGCCGCGCCGACTTCCAGGCACGGGTTTCCTTTGCAGTCCGCCGAGAATGGGCGATACACAATTCCTCTGATCTTTCCGTACACGTTGTTTGCGATCTCCCTTAATTCGGTTGAGCCTTTGCCGTATACGAGAAAGTTTCCCTTGATTTCATAGCCATTGTTACCAGATCCGATGATCACACCTATGTCATTTTCTTTTTCCATAATCTGCAACTTGTCGATGGATTTTACAAGATAATCCTCATACTTCGCCGATATATAGAAACTTTTTCCGATAATGGTACTGTGCGGATCCCTTGGATACAGATCATCCGCCGGATAGAGATCATTCCGCGGATACAGCCCCTGCATTTCTTGGTCGAGTGAAATGTAATGGAATTTCCCATCACGCCCAATGTGCCCGAAACATCCGTTGATCTCGCAGATGCATGACAGCACCGTTTTCCCGGACAGCGCTTCTCCGATCGTACTTCCGTCTGCACTGCTGCCGGTGATCTCGATCGTCTTTTCCACGGTCATGTTGTCGTTGACAAGGCTTATTTCTTCCTGCTCAATCCCGAACTGCTGAAAGAACGCATCTCGGAAAGCCTTTAAGGTCATCGGAAATGTAAGTGAGTTATACCATGCCGCCATATCAGCGTTAAGGACATCATACAGGGCATCGTAGGCTTCCACGTCCCGGCTTTTCCTGTCGGCGGCCGGTTTATCCGAATACACTTTGTACCGTCCGATCTGATACGGTGCATCTGCTCCCTTTGGGGTGATCTTGACCGTGATCCATTTACCTTTCAGCGACTGGAAGATGTTTGAAATCGTAAATTTTACGACAGACGCTTCACACGTCCCAAACTTCAACTCTTTCTCAGAACATAACGATTCCGAAAGTTCGAACTTATCTTCGTGTAATTCGGTGTTAGTTATATTTATTTTTTTGTCATCTGTAACTATGGTGATTTGCTTATCTACAGTATCATCCGTGAATAATAAATCCATCAAATAGCACCTCCGTATCCGATAAAGGCAATTCGGAATGATTCGTATTCAATCGTTTTTTCATCTGCGTATCTGATCGTATACTCTATATCCGGTACATAGCAGTACATTGACACATATCTCCCAATTTCCGGCATGTATGCAGTTACTAACGCTTTCTTTTCGACAGCATTTACATACTGACCACGGATACTATCCATAAGTGGTCGTAACGCAGCTTCGTCGATATCACTCGGAGTTTCCCATTCAGCTTTAAGCGCAACATTCTGTAAGGCTTCTCGATGCAAGATGCCGTTTGCATCCCGGTATGAATCAAGATCCTGTCCTTTGATGCCGCACTTGAATTTCTTGGCTTCAATGTACCGGAAAGGAACGGTATAATCGCCTACTTTTATCAAAAAACCACTGTATGCCATCTTTTCGCTCCTCCTAAAAATCAAATGCGGGATTTCCGGTTCTTCTATAATAACTGCTTGCTTCGTCTCTTACCACCTTGAAGATGCCACTTTCATCCGGTACGATCCGCACCGTCTGAACGCCTTCCATTTTGCTTGCGATCATGTTTGCAAGCGGCTCCAAGTATGACAGGTTGTTTTCCAATGGTAATACTGCTTCTCGCCCGGCTTCACCGATTTGAGCAATAGTGCTACCAGTCGTAATTCCTCCATTTGCAAGCGCCACTCTTGGTAATGTAACCTTCGGGACTAAATCCACGCCGCCCCAATCAACCTCTGCTACTTTTGCCGCCCAAGAAACAACCTTATTAAACCCGCCAAGTATATTGTTTATACCACCGACTATAAAATTGATTCCGCTCTCAATTCCACCTATCACAGCATTCATTGCACCTACGACGCCGCTTTTCAAACCATCCCACAGCTTTGTAAACGCTTGCGATAATGGCGATATGACGTTGTCATTAAACCAGCCAGATACTTTCGTCCATATCCCTTTTATGTCATCCCATAATTTAGAGAAAAATCCAAACACGCTTTCTTTCATTCCTCCAAAAAAGCCAACAACTGGAATAATTACATTCTCATCAAACCATTTTGACACCTTGTCCCATATTTTTTTTATGTCATCCCACAATTTGGAGAAAAATCCAGATACTTTTTCCCATAATCCTTGAAAAAAAGTTACTATCGGAGTAATTACATTATCATTAAACCAGCCAGATGCGATGATCCAAACTGCCTGTACGATGATCCACAACCCCTCGAAGATCTGTTGTACTCTTGTCCAAAGTCCTTGAAAAAATCCTACTATCGGTTCGATTACATATGTGCTAAACCATCCAGATACGGTCTGCCATATTCCCGAAATGTCATTCCATAAATTTTGAAAGAAACCGCTAACTTTTTCCCACAATCCTTTAAAGAAATCTACGATTGGAGTAACAACATTCTCGTTAAACCAGTCTGCTGCGCCAGAAAACCAATCGCATATCTCACTCCAGTGTTCTTTTATTAAAACAACCAGTGTCAACACTACTGCTACTATTGCTGCTACTGCTGCCGCTACCGCTGCTGGAACACCCAATATAACTGCCGCCACTGCTGCTATTGCAATTCCAACAATCATAATTATTTCATTGAGCCAGCTGAAACCCTCTTGAAGCATCTGAACAAAGCTTAAAATAGCCATTACTACGCCAAGCACGCCGCCTACTGCTGTTGCAACAGTTGCCCCAAAAGCGAAAAATGTGCCGGCTAAAACAGCGATTATTGAAACCAGCATCAATGTTACATTTTTTACATTAACGCCATTCGTGTACATATCTTTCAATGCCAATACAAATCCGGCTATTCCGGCAACGACCAATGCTATTCCGGCAGCAAACTGTCCAAATAATGCATATAATCCAGCAAACGCCAATGCCGTCCCAGTTATGTATCCAATAATCCCTTTCCAGTCAACCCCGTTCTCCCACATATGGAAGTAACTTACAACAGCAAGAACTACACCTGCTATTACAGATAAAATCGACAATATAGTACCCAATATAGGATGCGTTTTCATCAAGTCGGTTAAAAATGATGTCAACTTCCATGTAAGCAGTGCCGCTCCTATTGCTGTAACGATCGGCAATATTGCTTCAAATAATTTCTTTATCTTCTCAACCCAAGCCAAATCCTTTTCTGTCAGAGGGACTTCCTCATATCCATTTCCGGCGGAATTACCCGTACCACTACTGCCATCCGAATCATTTGAACTAATAACATTCAATTCATCGAACCCCTGCAAAGCTCCTTTTACTTTTTTGGCTGCCTTTGCCGTTTTATCTAAGGAACTCGCATAATCAATCTGTTGCTTCTTCGCTCTTGTCCAAGTTTTCTTTCCACTGATTGCCGATATAAATTTATTTACGGCATTAACCGCGTTTGTAAGCCATCCGCATAGTTTTACAATCGCAGGGATGATTGCTGATAAAATAGGTGCTGCCAACGTCCCCAGCGATGCCTTGAGCGTGGCTGTTGCCGATTTTAACTCCGACATCCGGGAGTTAAAATCTGTGGAGTACTTTGCCATGTTCTGGATGCCATCCTTAAAAGCTGATACCATTGCATTAAAGCCCTTGGTAATCCAGTTAAAAATAAACAGAGAAAGCGTTATCCCTTTCAGCCTTGACAGGAACGTGGACATCAGCTCCGCGGATTTCTTGGCGGCATTGCCGACTTTCTCAATCTGCTTAGAACCAGAACCGACTTTAGCTTCCTTGGCAGCAACCTCTTCCATTTTTTTCTTGGTAACCCCAAGCTGGCGATTTACTTCCTGTAGTTTTTCAGCTTTCTTCTGATACTCTGCGGTGCTCTTAGGGTCAATGTTCGCGGTTCCAGATGCTTCCATATCGCGCATCTGTGCTTTTACCTTAAACGCCTCTGTCCCTGCCTGTGCCATTTGGTTTTTGATTTCCTGCCACTTATCAGATATCCTCCTGTCTTTTCCAGATGATTCAATATCCTGCAACTCGCCCTTAATAAATGGGATTGACCGTTCCAACAAATTAATGTCATATTGCATCTTTTGAAACGCTGTGCTTTTTTCTTTACCACCAGTTGCGAAAAATCTTTCTTTTGCATCTTTTAGCTTATTTAGCTTTGCTTCTGCCTGCTCAAGTTGCTTTTGTACCTGTAAATATTCCTCCGTTGGAACATATTTTTCAGTTCCTTTCAAAGTTTCCGACAACTTTTTTCCTTTTACCACCAACGCATCAAACTGATTTTGCAGGTTCTTATACTCCTCTGTCGGAACCTTCATCTTCTCAATCTCGCGCATCCCGTCAGTGAGTTTTTTTGCTTCACTTATCAGCTTCTGAAACTTGGCTTCCAACTGCAAAAGCTGGCTCGATGCTTTCCCATTTTCAATTAATGTCCTTATTCTGATTTCTCCATCATATCCACCAGCCATGTGCAATCCTCACTTTTCTAAGCTAATCCCAGTTCTTTCTCTGCTTTTTTCTTGGCTCTGATTTCTGCCATTCTCCGATCGTAATCGTCAATAGCATCCTTTTCCTGTTCTGTGTACTCTTTTTTTAATTCCGGTTGATCTAAGGCATATATCTGCTGTGCTTCACGCACTGCCTTTATTTCTTCGTTTCCCATCTTGGATGTAATTTTCTTCCGGCGTATCTCAATAACCTGTTGGAACGATGACTGTTTATAAGGCATATTCCAGAGCAGACCATTAAACATCCACCAGTGCAGATCATCCACTGAAAGATCAATTCCATATATCTGCCGGAAATCTGCATAAATACGCCACTGGTCAATATCATAGTCAACCAGTCTGCGATTATCTTTTGAAGATCCAGGCTTGTCATGAAACCAACCGTTTAAAAACCATTCCGTACACTCCTGTAATTCTTTTCCGTCTGGATGGTCCCTGTCGTCAAACAGCAACCAGATCAGTGCATCACTCTTCTCGTACTCATTCAGTTCTTTGTCACACTGAGCAAGAAAAACCTGTATGCCAATCCGGAATGATGTGTTGACCTTATATCCGTTCCATTCTTCCGGTAGAGGGTCGAGCATGACGTTGATCATGCCCTCGCTCCTTTTCTTCCAGAACTGTAACGCTTTCTGGTCATCTCGTAACGCTTGCCAAACAGCTTATTCATGATTGGGATCACTCCCTCAATAAATTCCACTAATGCCATCTCGTCCGGTGTGATATCTCCATAGACGTTCTTTAACGTATCTTCTCCAAACAGATTGTCGATTTCATCTGCAATCTGGCGCAGATATTTAACCCGGATACGGTTGATCTGTAGTGCCTGCTCGATTTTTGCATTTTCATCCTCCGGCGTAGCATCATGTTCTTTTTTCCATGTTGTGGCTTCTTTTTCACAATTGTCCGAGATTCTTTCGAGGTTGTGTATGATCTGCCCGAAACGCTCTGCCGTGTCTGCATCTGCTACATTCACATTCAATACTGTAATCAGATCCCCATCCTCATTTTTAATCGCGATCTTTTTTATACCGCTGTTTAATTGCAATTCTTCCATCTTTAACATCCTTTCCTAATGTGGGGTGCCAAGGAAAGGCAGGCATCCCACATATGTTAATTTTTGATTAACACCCTATTTTGCTACCCAGGTATATGAGCCATCAGATCCAATGGTGATTGTTCCCTGTTCCACGTCCCCATTGCCGTTGATCTGGATTGTCGATTTCAGCGTGTCACCACCCGCGCCGCCCGTGCTGGACGGGCATACCGTAACCGGAACACGAATACAATCCCCCGAATCTGCCGTAATATCCGTCTTGTAAAAACGATAATAATACGTCTCGCACGCCTTTCCGGTCGGGAACCTCTTGAACATATCGTCAATCGCTTCCTGCATATCATCCGACAGGTATTCACGTTCTGGCGACATACTAAGCGCATATCCTTTCACCGTGCTGCTCGCATTCTTCATGTTGACATACTGTGTGGAGTCCGTACTCGGTCCCCAATCCTCCGTGATCTCTGTATAGCCATCGCCCATCTCGGCAAGTTTGGTTGTGCTCCCTGCCAAAAGTCCAATATCAAGCAACGAGACCATGTTCGTTCTATCCTGTGCCATATTTTTTCCTCCTGTTATTTTTTATAAAAATATTTAAGCTGCATATTCACAGCATAAGTTACCGCTTTCTCATTTTGACCGCCGCCAAACACCGGAGATGTTCTCGTGATTGCTTCCAGTGTCAAGTGCGGATCCTTAAATTCAATCCCGCTCTCTTCCATCCACGCTGCAAGATCGTTAAGCATCTCCTGTGCATCCATGCTCGCCTTATTGGTAGTTGGCGAACATTTATAAATGATCTGGAACGGCATCTGCGCCACATAGTTTCCACTGACATATTTTTTCAGATATACCGCTCCCTGTATCGGAAACACACCAATGGATCTATCCTCATTAATGGAGTTCCACTTCACGGTTGAATTGTCCGCCTTAAATCCCTTTGGATAATCCGGATATGCCATCACCAGTGCAAGGAGTCCTTTTCCTGCGTTCTCCGCATCCCGGATAGTAAGTTTTTCTGGTTCTGCCATTTATACACCTCCTACCTCGAAATGAGGTAAAATGTCCTCGTATTTATCAATCGTTGTTACCCTGTAGCAATCGTCGCAGTGATCAAGCATCCACTGATAGGCATCGTTCTCTGGTAACGTTGCATCCGTATGATCCCCCTTGATAAAGAAATCCTGTGCCGGATTGAATGTCAAAAAATACTGCTTGCATTTGTCCGGCATATTTCCCCACTCTTTCGGCGGAAGGTATAATTTACTGACATTAGAAAAATCGATATACAGTTTCACTGCATCCGCGCTGTCCATGCCGCTCTTAGATACGTTCGCGCCCTTGGTTTCTACAAGGTCGACACCCTCGAGCAGTGTCGGGTAATATGTTTCTTCCTCGGTTTCCGCGTTGAATGAGCGGTTGAAAAGGGTAACTGTTTTGTTATCGAAAAATCCCATCAGATCATCCGTCCTGTCTTGTGATGCCGAGCATAAACCAAAAGATACTCTCCAATTTCTTCCGCCATTTCATCTCCGCCAGTTGGCAGGATATTGATTAAGTTGCGGGCAAAATCAATCGGTGTCACATCTGTGGAAATGCTGTGATCTACTAATGTTTCTTTGAGTTTTTCGTTTTCATTTTTCAATGCGGAGCATTCCTCTTTCAATGCGGAGCATTCCTCCCGCAATTTTCCTAACTCGTTTTCCATGTTTTCCTCCTAATATCCTGCATATAATAATCCGGTGCCGGACAGGTATTCGCATACCGTGTCATAACACAACCGGTTCTGCGCTACCTTATCCCCAAGCACCTTATCAATAAGTGTTTCATTACTTCCGAAGCTGATGGACTGACCACCAGAGGACATTGACTTCACATTGCCGCCCTTCTCGTCACTGGCGTGACTGGTCTTGAAATCTATCTGGTAGAGCAGATCTGCAAGTGCACAGGTGGCTTTCTGGATACGCTCGTCAAATTCTTTCAAGGTATCTTCGTTGATATGCCCGTAGGTCAGCTGATTCAGCTTATCGCTCGCCCGGCTTTCCCACTTAGGGAAAAGGGATTCCTCGATAGAATCCCCGTAGTATTTACTCTCGTAAAACTCAAATGTGGTATATCCCATCTCGGAATCCCCCTTTCTTATGAGAAGTCAACAAGCAGATTCTCGTTCAGTTCCTTGATTCCGTAAATCATATCAAAGGAAATCTTGTCCTGCTTATGATCGGAATCGTAAGAGAATACGACACGAACACCAAGGCCATCTGCAGATGCAATGTACGCGTTCTTGTTACCCATCGGCAGCTCAAGGTTACGCGTTACAAGAGCCAGACCATTTCTGTGGAATCCAAGTGCATGCGCCTTACTTACCACAAAAGCGTCTGTTGCTTTGATCGTCTCCGGGATATTCTGGTCAACTTTTACCGTACCTGCACCGGATGCAAGTGTTACATCTGCAGTCACCGTGTACAGATAACCATCTACGATCAGCTGATCCCCTTCCTTAATCGTCGCCGTTGCCGCCTTTCCGTCTGACACGGTAAATTCCGTTGCGCCTTTTGTGCCAGCTACCTTATAGGCGGTTGCTGTTCCTGCGGCATCATTCTGGTTTTCCGGACAATTCTGGGACATGAAAGTTTCACATGTGTATACTTTCCCGATTTCGGATTCTTTCAGCGCAATAGAGTCTCCCTTGTAACACTGTTTCGCAAAATTGTCTAAAGTGTTGTACTGATACAGTATAGTCGGCGGAAGGACTAAACGTCTGTCTGCCCGCGGCGCTTTTGCCTGATCCAGCGCTTTGCCTACTCCGGCGATATCAGAAATAACCGGTGTGCTGGATACAGTTGCTTTCTTCTTTGCCTTCGAAATGCCGACCGCCAGAAGATCTGCATCAATCTGCTGCGCCATTGCCTGCATAGCCGGTGTAATTACCTCTTCGGAAAAGTCCTTGATATCCAACGTCATTTCCTTAGATCCGACATTTACAGTAATGTCTCTGAATCTGTCCATTTTGACAGTTACAGAGCCTTCGGTAATGTCCTGCGCTTCTGTCTGTCCGGTAAAGTTCTTTGCTACAAAAGTAGCCGGTTTTCTTACGGTGATGGTATCGCCAACCTTTACAAATTCCTTGGAATAATCTCTATGCACGAGATTAGCCATCGTAAGGTTGCTCTGTAATACCATCAGCGCTTCATTCGCAATAATCTGCGGTGTCAAAATTGTGTTTGGCATAATATTCCTCCTTAAAAATTACTGATTCTGTTCCCGCCACTTCTTGTATGTGGCAAAATCCATCTTATTCGGGTCTCCAGTGATCGGCTCCGTTTTTGTTCCGGCTCCCATTGGGGCTGTAAACGTTGCCTGGTTCTGTTCGCTCTGCTGTTCCTGCTCATCGACAAATGCACCCGCATCGTTTTTCTTTGCATCCTCCAGCAGATCATTAAAGCCGATCAGTTTTCCATCCTTCACCGTTACACTTGCGGCAATGTCAGCCATAACAGCTTTCTTTGCAGATTCCGAGGAAAACTTCACGCTCTCAAACGCCTCTTTCAGCAAATCATTCTTCTCGCGTTCTGCAATCTTGGCATCATAATCTTTCTTTGCTGTCTCGGCTTTCTCTTTCCACTCGTCACGCTCTTTCGTGATGGTTTCAAAATCTTTCCCATCGAATCCCTTCAAGGTCTCTTCTGCGGTCTCTGCGCGGGTCTTGTACTGATCGCGTTCATCCTCTGCTTTCCTGACCTTCTTCTCAAATTCACCTTTGGAATACACTTCCTCGCCGATGTTCTTTTTAACAGACTCTTTCTGTTCGTCTGTCAGCTCTAAACCAAGTTTTTCCAATTCTGTAATGACCTTTAACATATTTCTTTACCTCTCATTCTTAAAAGTTTTTGATCCGGGCAGCCCGGCACGATTGAGTTGCTATTTGATCCATAGCTGGCAAAAGAAAAAGCACGCCCAAAACAGGACGTGCCATAATGACCATCCTATAATTTTTGTAGGGTAGCGAACAGACTCCTGTGTTCTGTCCGGTGTTTTTCACTTGTCAAGTATATTTTATCATGAGAATATAAAAGATTTGTACCAATTTTCAGGCACACGAAAAGCACCTCTATTTCAAGGTGCTCTTTGCAACGTATTATAAAAGGAGTACAAGAATGAATGAGTGAAACCCATCTGGCAAGATTATAATAACTCATGTTTGGAGATAATTTGTGCCAAAATGAAAGAGAGCCTATTTCTAAGCTCTCTCATTACCTTATGCTACTGCCAGTCTTTTCTTCGCTCTGTTAATCGCCACGTCGCATACGGCATTTACATAATTATCAACTTTCTCATTCCGGATTTGTCCGGGTTCCAACTTTTCAAACCATTCCTTTCTAAAATTCTCAATGTTCTCCGGCAACATATCATCCATTTCTTTTAACAGTTCCACTGTCATTCTCTCTACTTCTGTCATCTTACTACCCCGGCTTTCTCATACTGCTTCATAGCTGTCATATATCCCCAGTAAAAAGCATCTTCCTGCACAGCGTTGGCATATTCATCAATAGCATCATGTAAGGCTGAATATCCGTCTCTCGTACGCTGGCTTGCCATCGGCTGATTGTCCATCTCACTGCTCATTAACTCGACGATGTTCTCACGTTCTTCTAATGCTGTTCTGTCCATATTAAGCCACCTCCCCGTATACTACCCGGCATTTATTTACATTGCCATTTGCAAGCTCCAGTTCGATGACCGTTGGATAACCATTCTCCTGCAACCATTCTCTTACTTTCTGAAAAACGCTGTCCTTGTACTGGACTGTCACACCGTCATGTCCATTCCGGCTATATGCTGTTCTCACAACCTCGTCCGCGAAAATATCAAGTTTCTGGATGATCGCGCTCACTGCCTTATCGTGTGGTCTGCCAGATTCTGAAAAGATACCAATTTCTTTTGCAATAGTGGTACAATCCCACAGTTTCGGTGTATCAGAGATTACCGGGGCATTGACCGGATAACCGGAATCAGAATAAATCCTTACCACCTCGGCGGCTATGTACTTGGAATCCACTCCGGCATCGTGCAGAGCTTCTTTGATGTTCTTTACCATCATGTTCACGGATGGAAGTTTCTCTTTCTTCTCGCTCTGTACCTTTTTATTGGTCTTACCTGTCTTGAACTTCTTCTCTACCTGGATAAAGTACCTGCGCACCTGCTTACCTTTTTCGTTACGCTCCAACATCGCCATTTCCTTGGCAATATCGAGTTTGAGAATGTATTCTTTTGTACGTCCACCGTTTTCTAAATTTTTAGAAAACGCTTCAAAGTCCTCATATTCAACAGCTTCGCAATCATTCAAGCGGTTTTTAATCCAGTCCGCAAATTTGCTCCGCACTCCAAGAACTTCATGAAGTTCCAAACCATATACAACTTTCTCTCCGGTGCTTGTCTCATATACCGGCACCAACTCATTTTCGATTACTGTTAAATTCTGCATTTTGCAATTCCTCCTTGCAAAAACTGGCGGAATCCCCTATAATGCGAATAGGAAATTCCTATGGTTAATAGGTTCCATTTGAGCAAACACGCACTCGCCAAAGTTATCGTGTTTGCTCTTTTTCTTTTTCCAGAAGTTCTTCTACATCTACTTGCAACGCATGTGCAATAGCTTGTCCAACTTCATCCGTACAACTTTTTCCACATTTAATAGAACTTACTGTATTTCTCGATACTCCCGCTATTTCTGCAAGCTCTTTCTGAGTAAGATTCCTCTTCAATAAAAAAGTTGTAAATTTAATTCTATCAATCCTCACTCTTTCCACCTCCGTTCACATGCAAATGTTTGTTACATTTCACAATATATCACATGCTTTTGTATGTGTCAATGATTTTTCACAATCTTTTGCTTTTGCTTACAAAATGTGATAGTATGTAGTTGGAGGTGATATCATGACTACTGGTGAACGTATTCGAAAATATCGAACAGAAAAAAAATTATCTCAACGTGCTCTTGGCACAAAACTTGGCATATCTCAACAACAAGTAGCGCAATACGAACTAGGAACTAGAACCCCTAAAATTGATACTCTTGCAAAATTAGCAAATGCCTTAGACATCGACATTGACAGTCTATTAGATATTGAAACTCTTCATCCTATGGATTATACAGAAGCTATCTTTAGTTACGAACATATTCGTTACGATAAAATAAAATCTTTATATGATAAATTAAATGATCTTGGAAAAGAAGAAGCCGTAAAACGACTAGATGAACTTACACAAATAGATAAATACAAAACACCATATCCTTTGAATCACGATTCCAATTAAAACACTACTCCCCGCCTACGTTATGTAAGCGGGGAGTATCAATCATCATCCTCTGAATTGTAACTTCTTTCTAATAATTCATCCAGCGTTTTATTTTTCTCAATGCATACGCCTATGATTTCTATCCATTCTTTTTCTGACCAGAAAGATGGTTCTGTATTCAGTCCTTCACCAAAATGTTCTTCATATTGTTTTACTGCTTCCGCCATTTTATCAGCCTTGCTACTATCTTTTCTATTTTCTCTTTTTAAAAAATCAGGAATCATTTTATTTCCTCCATAAGCTTTTCAAACTCTTTAAATGCTGTTGGAAACATTTCTTTTATGGCAGATACTTTTATATCGCTCTTTGTTGCTACTGCGCCAAAAAAATGTGCAAACGCTTCTCTTTCCAGTCTATGTGGCTTTTCCCAATATCCTGGTTTCGAATGATAGTAGTTTCCTTTACACTGATTGTTGGTCAGTCCTCCTGCCAAATCTGATAAAATGTGATACTCATCTGGCATCAGAGAATTACCTATTTCCAAATAAGCTTCTTCTCTAGTAATATTATATTCTTTCTGATAAGCTTTCACAAGGTTATTAAAATCATTTTCCAGATATTCTCCGAAATATGGATACTTATACGATATTCTGTTAGTTGCAATATCAACAGCATGACCAATTTCATGAAATGTCGTTGTCCATGCTCCACGTTCATTTATACTATCCGCCTTAAAATTCACATATATTCCGTCTTTATTGGTATGACCTGTTCCAATAAGCTTTTCATTGCTAAATTTTATTTGATCCGCATATTTGTTTATTACACTTTTTATATTTTCCGGAGCTTCATTTATAACACTTCTAACTTCATCTGCGTATTTGCCATGTAATTCATTAATACTTACAGGTTCGTGCTCTAAAACATTATTCGTTTTTCTTGCCGCACCCTTTTTTATTATTGAAAAAATATCTTCTTCATCACTGCTATTTATTGAATTACCATAAGCCGTTGCCCTGCCATTCGCAACCGCAGACTGTTTTTTCTTAAATCCTGCGACCTTTATCCGGTCAGCCTGTGTCCTCAAACCATTGTCTGCACAGAATTGGTTATACTTCCGATTCTGCATCCGAAGCTTATACGCAAGTTTATCATACTGTGGCTGTAACATTTCTTTCACAGCTGTTTCTGCCACGCCGTCAATCTCTGCCTGCTTTACAATCAACTGCCGCTTCGTCTGCCGGATGGCGCGTTCCATTGCTCTTTGCTGTTGCTGCAGTTCATACACCTTTTGGTTTTCCTCGCTGTCAATCTTAAGATTGCCGTTCTCGTCCAGATACGGATTGCGTAGCGATTTATTCCAAGGCTTGTGGGAATGTCGGCAGTTATATCCATGCAACCCAAGAGGATTGAGAACATGACCGGTTCCGCTCACAATATCATACCCTGTCATTTCTGCCAGATTCGGTGCATCCGGTTCGCTCCCGGATATTTTATAACACCTACCCTGCCAGTTATCGTGACCGGCAATATAAGGCTGCCCTTTTCCCTGTGTTCTCGCGCCCAGATGAGCCGACACAAGCACATATTCCACATTATGCTCCGCTATGTAATGATTGGTTACCTGTGCCGCTGTCTGGTTCATGGATGTGACCACACACATTCTAACCGCCGCCTCCAGTGTCCGCCGGGTCCCGGTTGGATAATCTACCATAACCCCTGTTTTACCGTACTGATCCAGTATGTCACACACTGCTGCGCTGTAAGACTGTACGCCTGCCGCCACACGCATCTCCGCCATATTAAGCATATCCATGAGGTCACGCTGTGACTGCATCATGATAGACCGCGTGAGATTATTGACCTCTCCGAGCGTTTTCTTAAATTCGGCATCCAATAACTCCACAACGACCGGATTTTCCAGTGGAGATACCGCATCTATTCCAAGGCGGGACAGCGTGCTTTTGTCGTCGTCCCAGGATGTCAGCACCGCATCCTGCAATAATCTACGGATCTCTGCTGTTGATTTCTGTGTAAGGGCAGACAGCCGTTTCATAATCTCATTCTGGTGCAAGCCCAGCTGTCGCAGCTTATACAGTTCCATATCAGCTGTTCCAGCCATAGCCCCAGCCTTAAGCAACCGCATGGCAATATCCTGCAATATCCAGTCCTCAAGTTCCTGCTCATATGAAATTAGCATATCCGATTTTCCATAGAAATAATCCGGTTCCAGCATATTTATCCCTTTCCTACTTCACGCCTTACCAAATCAAGCCACTGTTCCCCGTGTTCCTCCTTGGCATGTTCAAACCAATGGTCGGTTGCTTTGGGGTTAAATGTTTTATTATATGTGAGTAATCGACCTGTTTTCGTTTTATTTGGTGGAGACCACCACCCCGTAATATTACCTTCATCATCCCTTATCGGTATATTAGGTCCATATATCTCTCCCTCGTACTGATAATGCGCATATGGTGTATTTGTCGAAATAAGACCGGGCTCGATAATATGTGTTGCGCCTACCATTGCTCCCTCTTGATATGGCATATACGGTATCATGTCATTAAGTACCTGCTGATCTAACAAATCCTGCGCCCGTCTCACATTATCATCTATCCGCTTGGTATCAATGTGGATGCTTACCATACCGACAGTCTTGTTGTATTTCATTCAGCCGCTTCCCTTTCTATTTGTTTCTTAATGGCAGCGCATCTATGCCGATGCCTGCAATAAATGGTTGTTTCTACAGTTCTGCATCCGTCCGCACATTTACAAATATTTATTATCGCTTCTGGCTCTAATTCTTCGCATTTTTCACAGTAACTCTCAAAACGTGTATGTATCATTTCTACTCCTCCCCGAACAATCCTTTGTCCTGTGCCCCACTCGCTTCCTCAACCGCCGCCTTTGCATCCTCTTCCGAATACCCCTCGAATCTGACGAGATACTGCCATTTCGGAATATAGCCGGAGTTGGCAAGCGTGAGGTTTCTCATTCTGTCCTCTTCCTCGTTGTAAGTGATGTCCCCAAAGTCGTACTGTGGTTCATAATCTCCGACTGGTGCAAGGTTATAGAGGTCGGCAAAGACCGACTGCGCGTAGAATAAATCATCAAGGCAGTGCTGCATTGCATCCCGGACATCCTTAATAAGCTGAATGGTGCGCCTGTCGTCTGATTCTACCTGTGTGGCAGTTACCATGCCGGTCTTCTCGTCAATCACAAAATAACCGTTGGAGAAACCGCACTTCACACCGACAAGAGATAACTGCTGATTGATTCCGCTCTTTCTCGTGTCCGTGTTCAATGTTGGGTTGACCTCATGATAGACTTCCTCATCTCTTACACCTACCCCTGCAAGGGCTTTGAAAAACTTCGGCATCTTAACCGTCGGTCTCACAGTATTTCCTTTTTCGTCCTTGTATGCCGGTTTGGCAATAAGTCGATCATCCACTATTACCATCCTCCGGCTTTCCTCGATTTCCTCCGCATTCCTGCTATACGCAATGTCAAGGTCTTTCAATTCCTCAATCGCATCAGCAAAGGCTGATAGTCCAAGTGGACTGTTCAGATCAATGTCATTAGAGGACGGCATCCGGAACAACCCGAACAGCATCGAGTTGATCTGCCCGCCGTTCCTCTTTGTAATGTGCACGTCTGGCTGCAATGCCGCCCAGTTTGTCATACTTAAGTCAATCGGCTTTCCAATCTCCCCGGCGTTCTTCGACACGAACGCTCTGTTCGATATGGAGTAGTAAGTTGTCTCGGTGTACTCTTCCACATCCGGCATCCTCACGCTGGCGGTAAAAAATCTGTGATATTCCAGCTTTGTGAAATACTCGTCTCCCTCCCGGTAGCTGTCCTGGAACACAATGCCGGTTATGTTGTGGTTGCCATCAATGCTCGTTATCTCAAATCTATCCGGTGTTACCAGATCAACACCTGATCCATTCGGTTTCAGGATAACCGTACCACAGGCACACATGAGTTCCGTCCACTCCCGAATGCGGTCATGCACAGACTTCTCCCAGAACTGTGTCATGTACTCTTTTCTCGCCCCATCAAATGTCACATCGATTGCAAGCGTGGCAAGCCTGCCAATTTCTCCACAGACGAATTTTGCAAATTTGATTGTCTTTATTCCCTCTTCCTGGTTCGTCCAGTCCGGTTCGCCCTTATAGATCAACATCCAGTTCTGGATTGCCTTTTGCATATCCCCGGATGTAATGCCCGTCACTTTGAACTGGTCCTTTACTTCTGACAGAAACATTCTGCTCCACCATTCCTTGATCGCCGACATAATTCCCATTTGCGCCCTCCTATATCAATCCTCTGTTGTATCTGCGTGCTACTGTATAAATAAAATATCTGATAAGATCCATGTGATGATCGTACTCCTTGATTACCCTGTCCTCTCCTACTGCCTTTTCATCCCACGCATACGCTCCAAACTCTTTTCTCGTCTCCACGCAGCTTTCATGTATCTGTAGCATACCAAGGTTCAGATACTTCGTTACCTCCTGTATTCCGTTCAGAACGTCATTGTTACCGTCCATACAAGTGAACTCCCCATACTTTCTAATTGTGGCTTTCATTGCCGCCGCTGATGGGTCTATCACGATGGAAGTGATCGGAAAATCCCCAGCGATCTCCCGTATCATCTTGTAATATGCTTCATTGTCAATGGTTACTCCCTTTTCTCTTCCAGAGTAATGTCCCTCCCGGAGCATCCGGACCCTGCCGCTGTTCTGTAATTCCATAAGTCCTACTGCGAATGGGTTCATGGTTCCGTAATCGATAGCAATGTAATAGGATGCTTGTGGACTGTATGTATACTCTCCGTGAAAAATGTTCTTTTCCTTATCGAACATACCATATACAAGTCCCTCGGCTATCACCCACAGTCCAAGGATAAAACGGTCATAGAACACACCACTATACATTGCCCTATATCTTTCCTTAATCCTCTCCGACAGGGATAAATTATCATCCATTGTAAAATGAAGATAAATCAGTTTCTTTTCATCAGCCTTATCTATCCAATTCAGTTTGAACCAATGGCTAGGAGAATCTGGGTTACAGTTAAACCAAAACTTAGAACCATCTACAGAGCATCGTCCAGTTGCCTGATTGACAAATGACTCCGGCATCAGCGCAACTTCATCGAAGAACATTCCGGCAAGCGTGATACCCTGAATCAGATCCTGCGACCGTTCATCTTTTCCGCCGAATATGTAAAAGAAATTTACAACTTCGCCCTTTGAAATCTCGACCATGTTATCTGATCTGTGATCTGCCACCTTGTATCCCCGGCTTTTCAACATCAGCTTCAACCAGAATAGTACATTTCGCCGGAAGGATCCGATTGTCTTTCCTGCCATGCCTAAATTCTGCTGATTAAATGTACTCATAGCCCACAGGGCAAAACTAAGTGACATACTAAGCGTCTTACCACTTCGAATCGCTCCGTCTGCTATGATTCCGTCCATATCCTTTACCGGCGATGCATCGCACCACCACGTCAATACTTTCTTTTGTTTATTCGAGAATGGGCGAAACTCAAATCCGTTCTGTTGGTATTTCTGCTTCATCCGAACAGCATTCTTCATTACATTTTCTTTTAATTTGTGCACCCGCCGGTCAAAATCTGTCCAATCAATCATCTGACCACGCATCCTTTGCCGATTCATTCAGTGCATCCAAGAAGTTGTCCTGCTCCGGCGCATCGTCTGCGCCCTCTTTGGTTTGCATCTCCAGTTTAAGCAGTTCCAAATCAAGTTTATGTTTATCAAATTCTTTCCTGTGATTATCTGTCGGATTCATTTCGAAGAACATCGTAAGCCAGTCAATCGCCTTTTGCCGGTCTGCCAGCTTGATAGATACGCCATCTTTCCCACGCTTAACCTCTTGCAGCAGTTGTGTGTCTGTATCTTTCGATTCTTTCAAGTCAACGGCGCTGACCATATATTTAATCCCTGTCTCCGGATCCTCGATCTCTTTCTGCCCGAATGACAGGTAGCTGCCAATATCTGCAAAAGCAATGCGCATCTGTAATTCCACAATATCCTCTGTGTCTGCAACAATCTGCTGACGCTTGATTTCTTTCAGGCGTTCTATTTCTCGGTGAATACTATCTCTCACTACCAACAGTGGGCCTTTTGCATTCGCCACTTCATAGCTACACCCATAGGCATTCAAATAGCTTTGGGTTGCATTGAATGTTCGGCTATAATATATACAGAACATCTGCTGTTCCGGTGTAAGTTCATCATTCTGCAATGTTTCTTTCGTGCCATCATCTATAGGTGCTGCCACCTTGGGTGCGCCCTTACCTTTTTGGGTGCACACCTTTTTGCTTTTGTGTGCACCCTCTTTCCGATTCCACCCATACCGTTTCTTCCAGCTTTTAACAGTGTTGATAGTGGTTCCGTACTTCTCGGCAATATCTCTGTACTTCATACCGCCCATGTAGTCCTGTTCTGCTTTCTCGTAATTCTCCACTATCTCACTTCCTCTCCGCTAAATGGTATATTCCTAACCTCATACCATAATTATAAAGCAAGGTTTCAGAGAATTTGTACCAATTTAAAGTACAATAAAAGAGGGCACGTCACAGTCGCGTCCTCTTTTATCTTTGAATTCTTTTTTAACTTGTCAAACAATAGAATATCTATCAGCAAATACATTTGCGAGTTGATCACATGTCAATTTTTTTCCTCTGTATAGTATCATATCCCCTTCATGTCGTTTCATACATTCCTGTACATTAATATACGCAAGCATTTCACCATAGGTGTTCTTAGTAATACGTCTACATTTTGTAAATGGTTCCTTGCCATTGTAATATGCTTCTTCCTCGTCATCAAGGTATTGTTCGATATCATCTTTTTTATAAATATAATGTCCGAAATTAACATCTTGCAATATTAAATATCTTCCATCGTCAAAATCAAGGTATTTGAATCCATCTTTTGCATATAGATTATGCCATTGTTCATCATAATCGGACTCAAAAAATATCTCTGGCGAACTATTTGGATCGCTAATCTGAGAATTTAGCAAAAGCATCCCTTTAAATTTGAAATCGTCGTCTGATCCATTGTCTCTAGCCACTAGCCTTATAGTTCCATCGTCTAGCGGATGGATTTTTACATCTCCAGAACATGTAAGCGATGCCATATCCATTCCTAAATGCACAGAATCTCCCAATAATTTAAAGAATAATTGAACTTTCTGATAGTCATATACCCTTGCAATTGTATAATCTCCAACTGCAATTCCCGCATTTTTTGCGCACTCTAATAGTTTTTCCTTGTCTGTCATAAAAGCACCTCCCAACTCATGATACTAATTATATCATTTTTAACTTCATGCGTAAATAAAACATTCTCTATTGTTACCACACCATCCTCAACTGCCCGCCCTGTTCTTCCTCTATCCTTCCCATCTTCTGTTTCATAATCCGCTGTACAATCCGGCGCTTCCGGTAAAAGCAATTCCGGCTAATCGGGAGAATGCCATAGTGCGCTTCTAACATGTCATAGCTCGTCCCAATCATGATGGATTCTGTCAGTTCTGCAGCAATGAAACTGTCTACCTGGTTGCAAATTTCGAGTACTTCATTTTCGTCCATAAGCATTCCCCCCTTTCGATTTTTCGCAAAAAATGTCCACCTATTATTTTTCCCAGTTCTTATGCTGCCATATCCTCATTTAAATACGATTCTATAACAACCCATAATTTTTTCATGAAATTTAATGCCACAGGTCTATCTTTACAAGCGACCAACATTTCCTGTTTTATCTGCCGCTGTTTTTCTTTCGACATCCGTTTAAGATAAACGATTAGTTCTGCCACGTTGGGAATAATAGATATATAAAATTCTCTTTCAGTCATCCTGCCGCCCCTCCTTCAATACAAACACTGTTTCTCCATCCAGTGCTCCTTCAACATCAAATACAACTTTTTTATTTGTTTTCTTATCTCTTAATACCAATTTGGCATTACAATCATATTCATCAGATATAACATCTTCAATAATGTACCCGATATATTCTCGTAAATCCTGTGCACAATAAAGTGGATTTTTTTGTTGAAAATTTAAGACTTTCTGCATATTAAGCGACCTCCCCAAGAAATTTATTAATAAAATACTGCTGTCCTTTTCCAGTAACTTTAGTGGTTTTATTAATCCGAATAGAACCGTCCGGATTATTTACCGTGCTCTCTTTCACCTCAAATAATCCCAGTTCCATACTTTTCTGTGTTGGCATATTCCAATCAGAACCCTTTCTTTTAATCAAATAGCCGTTATCGCGCATCCAAATAAATAATCTTTTCTGTCCGATATCTACGCCATTCTGTTTGAGCAGCTTTGCCAAATCTCCAATAAGAATTGATGTATGACTGGTTGCCACCGCATCCGCAAATACCTCTTTAGGGCGCATACGTTCATTGGCTGCTACTAATGCAATATTTTTTGTTTTCAGAGTTTCAATGCTCTGATTTGCTATTTTTAACGCTCGCGCCATGACCTGCTCTGGAGTATTCCATGCTTTTTCTAAATCAACAAGATATTGACGTACAGCCTTGCCCTCTGGTGTTCTCTGTATCATACAAATCTGTTTTGCCATGTCAACCGAAATATCCGCATCTTTAGCTGGTCTTCCACCTTTTTCAGAGGTTTCGCTCATTTTTGAGCAAAAGTCTTTCCCCTCTTCAAATCCGTATTCGCACATTCTTGGAAACCAATCCTTGAATGCAGTTTTAATATGTAACTGCTCATGCAATTCTCTTGCTGATACGGTCTGTGTATCAAAATTTACTTTTACTAAATCATTCATAAATTACTTTTTCTCCTTTTCTCCTGCTTTCAGCTTCGAAATCCCCTATAATCAGCTTACAAGGTACTCCTTGTGCTGGTTAAGCGATAGCGGATTGTCTTTTCTTTTTTGCTCTCTCCATGCGCTTTCCCTGCATAATGCCATATCGAAATGCAATACTTGCTGCGGCTGTCATGTCATATTTCTTACAGATTTCACCCAAAATCACATACGACTGCTCACTTGAAATGTAATTGCTTCTTGCTCTGAACAATTCCTTTTCCGTTTTTCGAAATTTCAAACAATTTTCCATTACCTTAAGCGTTTCATTCAATGACATCGGGCACATTGCCCATATCTCGCTACGACGATCTGGTGAGGCCCCCATATATGTTTCTGCAAGTTCCTTATATGTGTCATACATCTCGTTGTCCTTATTCAAAACCAAATCCCCCGTCTCATTCTCAAAAAAAACCGTGAGTGTTCCAATCCTCACGCCATCTTCCCAAAGTCCCAGAAAGCGATTTACCTGATCTGCCGTTAAATCAGCCAATTTGCATGCCTTGATACCTAATTCCTCATTGATTACTTCGTACATACTTGTTACCTCCGTGTTTGCTTTTTCGTTTTGTTCCATCTACTCATACACTCAATCATCTCTTCCCTGTGCCGCTCTGCAATGTGGTCCCGAACCGATTCTTCCGGAAACGCGATCTGATAGGTCCGCTCCTTGATCCGGTTTGTGATCCGGTCATCGTACTGCAAAGTTTCCAGTGATTCATTGCTTGTAAAAATCGTCACTTTCCGGTTTATGTACCGCTCGTTGATGATCTGATACAGCTTGTCGTTGATCCAGTCCGCCGGACGCTCCACGCCGAAATCATCAATAATCAGCACATCCGTGGTGCTAAGTGCATCCAGCAACCGGCTCTCACTGTATTCCGCACCCTTGCCCCATGTATTTTTTATTTCCTGCAGAATGGTTAGTGACACCGCAAACTTGACCGCATAGCTTTTCATAAGCTCATTCGCAATCCCTGCGGCGATCCGGGTTTTCCCGCTCCCTTTGGTTCGGGACCAGATAAAAAGTCCCATGCCCTGCTCCTTCTGGTTTTCAAAATCATCCAGATAGGTTTTTATGATCTTGCATGCATCCGATACTCTCTTTTTGCTGTCTGGATTCCGGTACACATCCATCCGAAATGTCTTGAGGTCCATCCCCCGGAACGCTTCCGGAATGTCCGCGAACCGTAACCGCCGTGACATAACCGCGCGCTCCCGGCACTGGCACGGCTTTGCCGCTTCTACGCCGTTCTTTTTTACTAAGATCCACTCGCTGCCATGACAGATCGGACACATGTCAGAATCCCTGGAACTCTCCGGTGTCTCCCCGCTCACGCATGAGCTCGTTGAGTGATTTTTCATGCGTTCCAGTATCTCTTCCAGCTCCATCGTTCTCTCCTTTCAGATATTGCATAAATAAATTCTCGCGAAGCCAGTTCTCCGGCTTCTTGATATACCGCTCCGCCGTTTTCTCCCGTCTGCAAACAACTGCGTAATTCTTTGCCGCCCGTATCAGATCCTCTTCCGGCACCCCCGCCAATACCGCATCGCAGTATTCTGTCTCAACCAGATAGCCAGTACACTTTTTCGGATAAGCTGCGGCAAAATCCGCAAACCGTTCCACGGGGGATACAGGGGGGGTATTTCTTCCCTTCTTCCCTTCTTTCTTTTCTTCTATTGTTGTCGTTAGAATGTCGTTAGGTTGTCGCTTGACTGGCTCTTGACTGACGTTTTGCTTGTCGTTTGTCTGGTATAAATCGTACTTAACCACAGTAAATACGGTAAATCTATTTGCTGTTTTACTTGTCACTTCTCCTGTCATTTTTAAATGAGAAATTGCAGTGCGGATTTCACGCTCTGTAAGCCCTATTTCGCTCGACAGCTTCCCGATGGACGAAACGAACGATCCGCGCGGAACTGTTGTCCCTTTGAAATTTCCATCCTTCCAGTTAGCTTTCAGAAGCATGTGGATAAACAACCGGGTTGTATTGATATCTGTGTACCACTCCCATTCAAGAAGCCCGCGACTCAACTTTATGTAGTTGCCATCCAATCATCCCACCTCCCGGATCAATACCTCTATCCGTAGGTTTTGAGCATTGACGCAGAAATCATCTAAGAATTCCCCGATTCTCTTCCAATCATCATTTTCGCCATCCAATCCGGCAACTGCCTTTAACGGTGCCGTTTCAATATAAACATCATCCTTACGCGATCTGATATAATCGTTCAACGCCTGCGATCTTGCCGAAGCATACAGCAGTGCGCGGTACTCTGATTTCGGGATTGTTATTGTTTCATCGCAACTCATATAAATTCCTCCATTTCCATCTGTTTAAAATCCTTGGATGCCACCATACACTGCATCCGGTACACAATGTCCTTTCGTTTTTCCTTTTCTTCCAGGCAATCGCGGCAGTAACCGTTGACTGCTTCACCGGCATCCAGATGATCCCCGCATCCTCGGCAAACTTGATATTTCATAATTTTTCCTTTCGTTTCTCCGAAAACTGTGCTATAATACACAAAAATGCATAAACGTGTTTTTTAGCAAATAGCATGGTCGCTTTGGTCGGTGGAACATGCTATTTTTCTTTTTAATCTGCAGCGGAGATTTACTTTCTCACGCTCACTCTGGATCTTCTTCAATTTGTTTCCAGCTCCAAGCATCACAAGCCCCGCCAGAAACACGATCCCGCCGATCACAGGTTGTCCATCATAACCGCAGGCTGACAAGATCGCCGCCGTGGATCCGGACACCATGAGTATGTTTCCTGTCTTAATCAAATCACCTTCCCCCTTTCCTCTTCCGGAATCCTTAATACCAGCCGTATCCGGTGCATCTCTCCCAATTTAAAAGTTTCCGGATTCCGCAAACGATAATTCAGTGTTGCTTCTGGCATGCATATCTTTTCAGCCAATTCTTTATTTGTGCGGATCCCGTTTGTTTCCATGTTTTTCCTTATTAAGGATCTAATATCTCTCCTATACATTTCTACGTCTGTCGGTTTTGTTCTTGACATTTCTACTCACTTCCTTTCTTAACTTCCGTCACTTGGTCACCTGTGATACAATCTCCTTACAGGGCATTACCGCGTCTGAGACTATAGGAAAAGAGATTTTTATATGGATGATTTTATCGAACCAATTACCATTCGTGACTATGACCTAGCTGATTGGAAATACGAAAAAATTCTTGAGCAAATTCATGATTTTGAAGCATCCCTTGATAATGACCATGAAATTGCACTCCGTCTAGCTTCATTTGGAACATCAGTCACCATGATTGTCACAAACATAGGTTACCAAAACCCCGATATTCTCTATTTCTACGGTTTGATAAATGGGAAAAAATCCCGATTAATTCAACATACCAGTCAACTCAATTTCTTACTCACGTCTGTTGAACGTGAAGATAAAACCAAACCCGCAAGAAGAATAGGGTTTGCTAATCCCGACGATGCTTCGGACTAGCTTTAGAACGCATCTTTTGTCTTTCTATCCAAAGATTACAAAAAGCTTCTAATTTTTCCTGCTGACTTTGAACCTGCAATTCAAGGTCAGCGGTTCTTTCTTCAAGTGATTTCCATTTTTTCTTTGAAATCCACACGTTCTCACTCTCCCTTCTTAAACAGCTCATTCGCATCGACGCTTAAAGCCGTAGCGATTCTTAAAATATCAATATCCTTAATAATCTTTCGCCCGTTCATCATTGCACTGAACTGTTGATCTGAATATCCTGCTTTCTTTGCTACTGCGCTTTGCTTTAAGCACCTGTCCTTGATAATTCCTTTTACATTTGGTGCTACAATAGAATTCAAGTTTTCACTCCCTTTCCTCAAGTTTCTTTAGTTCTGTTTTAGGATAACTCAGGTTTATTTAGTTGTCAATATGTTTTTCTAAATTTTCTTGAGTTTTTATATTGATATTTGAATATTTCTGATGTATAGTGGATTTACAAGGAGGTCAATCATATGGGTATTGGATATAGAATAAAAGAAGCTAGAGAACAATTAGGATTGACACAAACAGAATTAGGGCAGAAAGTCGGCGTAACAGGCTCTGCAATTACCAATTATGAAAAAGAAACCAGTCACCCTAAAGAACAAATCATTTATAAGTTAATGGAAACTCTTGGTGTAGATGCAAATTACCTATTTCAGGATTGTATGCGCATCCCTCCAAAGAACAACGACATAAACTTATCTGAATATGAGCACATAAAAAAATACCGTGGTCTCGACGAGCACGGCAAAGAAATGGTAGACTTTACACTGGAAAAGGAATATGAACGCTCTGTTGAGGAAAAGAAGAAAGCGGATAACATTGTTTCTATGACGGTTAATGAATCTTCTGATTATGAAGTCAATGCCGCTCATGCAGATAATTATGACGCTGCTCCAGACGACTTAAAAGAAATTGAAGAAAATATTATGGATGATGAAAACTTTGAAAACACACCATAGCAATGTCCCACTTATTGGACACTACATATGATATTATGAGAACGGGTGATAAATTTGACATATGAAGAATTGCTGCTTGAAGCAGACAATAACAAACTCGTTACGAAAGAAAAAAATCTCCCTGTAAGCAAAGGGAGAATCAAAGGACACAGAATCGCCATCGACCGCAAATTGACTACAACAGAAAAAGCGTGTGTACTTGCAGAAGAACTCGGACACCACTATACCACTGCCGGCAGCATATTAAGTCAGGCTTCCGCTGAAAACCGTAAGCAGGAAATGAAAGCGCGTATCATCGCCTACGACAAAATGATCGGGCTTTCCGGCATCGTCAAGGCATACACCGCTGGATGCCGTAACCGGTATGAGATTGCAGAGTATCTTGACGTCACAGAAGAATTCTTAATTGATGCTCTTTCCCATTATGAATCAAAGTATGGTCTCTGCACTACTTATGAAAAATACCTGATATATTTCAATCCTTTGGGTGTACTGAAACGTGTTTAACTAAAGCAGTTAAAAAAAGTCGATTTTTTACGATTTTTCCTCTATTTATTATATGATATGATTAATATGCTATGCTATTAACATTGCGAATTTGCACCCGGTTCGCAGTAAAATCAGGAGGATTTATTTATGAAAACTTGGAAACTTGTATCTGGGATTTTATCAATCGTTTTATTTTTCATCGTTGGTTTGCAGTCATGCGCAGCCGGAATATCAAACACATTAGAAGCAAATGGCGAAGTCGGCGGCTCTGCTGGTGTTATTGTTGCAATTATGCTTTTGTCCGGTGGAATTGTTTCGATCGCAACTCGAAAGGGCGGAAAGGGTGGTAACATTGCTCTTATCGTCCTCTACGGACTTGGTGCTCTTTTCGGCTTCACGTTAGCAGGCAGTTATGGTGATTTGATTATCTGGTCAGCATGGTGCTTAATTTGCGCAATTTTAGCATTGATCTGTCTTATAAAAAAGAAAAACAACAACTAAACTTCAAAACGGGTGCACTATTTAATCAAAGTTGCAGGTTCTTTGGAAAATAAGAGACTTTAAACGAAAAAGCGATGCCCTTTATGGCATTAAGAATAAAAAAGAGAGGGATATACTTATGAAAAAGAAAATTATTACACTATTGCTACTCACTACATTAACATTAGCCGGCTGTGGAGAAAACGCTTCTTCCTCCCAAACAAATACCACGACCACTACAGATCAAGCTACACCTGAACAGACCACTGAATCCCCTTCCACCACAGAAAGTTCAACCTCCGACGATCAGCAGTCTGTAGCCGACGCATCAACCGCTATTCATGCACTCAACGAAGAATGTGCTATTGGGGACTGGGCTGTGATCGCAACAAATGCTGAAATTGTAGATACCGTTGAAGAAAATGATTATTATGGATTTACTGCCGATGATGGAAACAAATATTTAATGATTGACCTCACTGTAACAAACAACGGCACATCTGCTGACACCTTTCTTCCAAGTGTAGGTTTAAGCAGTGCCATTTCCGCCAAAGTAGTATATCAGGGATCTTATGAATATTCATCAACAAACTTATTGGGATATTCCCAGGAAATGCATGATACCTCTGTCAATCCTTTATCATCCAAAAGCGGACGTATTGCCTTTGAAATACCGGATTCTGTTGCTGATTCAGCAGATGAACTTATTTTAACGATCCAGGCAGGAAAAGATTCCTTAGAAATTAAAATAAGATAACATCTAATTCTTTTAATAAAAAACCGCCCCACTTTTCAGCAAGGCGGCAATATTCCCAAATAAAAACAATTTAGTATGCGCATTTTATGCACACACTGCTATAACTTTTGCAAAGGACAATCATATGGACGAAAGAGAATTTCATGACAAATTATCTGCATTACAAGAACGTGTTCTTTCCAATGCTCTCTCTGAAGATGAGGAAACAAACTATACCGAATCATTATTTGAATCGATCCGTCACGTTAATGAATACGGACAAGAGTTTTGGTACGCGCGAGAATTGCAAGTTGCTCTTGAATATAAACAGTGGCGTAGATTTTGCAACGTAATTGATAAGGCAAAGATTGCTTGCGAACAGGCTAATAATGCGGTCTCTGCCCATTTTGCCAACGTTGGCAAAATGGTAGAAGCAGGCGTTGCACCAAAAGAAATTGGAGATATTCAATTATCCCGCTATGCCTGCTATCTCATCGTACAAAATGGTGATCCGCGCAAAAAAGTAATTGCTCTTGGTCAATCCTATTTTGCAGTAAAGACTCGTCAACAGGAATTGATTGATCACTACGATGACCTTAACGATGATCAGAAGCGTCTCGCTATCCGCCAAGAAATGAAAGAACATAATAAATTACTTGTTGCTGCCGCAAAAGATGCTGGTGTTGAAACTACTCTGGATTATGCTATATTCCAAAATTGTGGATATAAAGGGCTTTATGGAGGGATGACCGCAAAAGATATCAAAGAACATAAAAACTTACACGGAAAAGAAAATATTTTAGACTATATGGGACATGAAGAATTAGCCGCAAACTTATTTCGTGCTACTCAGACAGAAGCAAAACTCCGTAGAGATCATGTTCAGGGTAAAGAAAATGCCAATCAAACACACTACGAAGTTGGTAAAGAAGTGCGCGATACCATAGCAAGGCTTGGTGGAACAATGCCAGAAGATTTACCTACGCCAACGAAAAGTATCCAGCAGATAGAAAAAGAACAAAAACGTTTATTAAAAGACAAATAAACTAAAAAAACCGCCCTGCTCTACCAAAGCAAGGCGGCATGCTCCAGATGATACTGAAGCCCTAAGCAAGCATATTGTATCATTCTCGGAGCAGCTATGCAAGCGGAACACCCGTTCCACGCTGGCTGTTATTTTTATACTTATTTTTAGGGAGGAATGCTACAATGGCAAGGAAGAAAAAAGGTGAGCTGCCATCCGGCAGCATACGGCGTCAGATATACGATCACTCAGAACCTCAATTTGACAAAACCGGGAATCCCATCATAGATCCCAAGACTGGAAAGCAAAAAATGAAGCGCATCTACCGTTCGGTTACTGCATCATCAGCCAGTGAAGCTGATCTGATTAAAGCGGAGATCAAGGCTGGCAAAAAGGCATTAGAAAAACCATGCGACATGTCTCTATCTGAAGCTATTGAAAAGTACATTTCATCATCAGATGCTTTGCTGTCTCCGTCTACCATCCGCGGCTATCGTACCATTCAGCGCAATGCGTTCCGCACTATTATGAGCACTCCTTTAAACGCTCTTACAAATGACTTGCTCCGGAATGCTGTAAATGCAGAATGCAAACGTACTACAGGAAAAGCAAATCATCCCAAGCAGATATCATCTAAAACAGTAATAAATGAGTATGGATTGATTTCTGCAGTCCTGAATATGTATGTTCCAAGCCTGGACTGTTCTGTTAAATTGCCGCAGATCGAACATAATAAACACGAACTTTCCACACCGGATGTTATATATAGCATCGTAAAGGGTACTGATATAGAATTGCCTGTGCTGCTTGCCATGTGGCTGTCTTTTACCGCATCGGAGATCCAGGGACTGACAAAATCCAAATCCATATCAGCGGATGGATGCTACATCACAATAAAAGAGGTTATCGTTTACGATGAAAATAATAAACCTGTTATCAAAAACAAGGGAAAACAGCCAACCAGAGACAGAACACTCCGGATCCCGGATTACATCCGACAATTAATTGATCGGGTGCCAACGGACAAACTTGTTCCTCTATCAAGTAACAGCATTTACAAGCGTTTCCGGAAGTTGATTTCTGCTGCTGGCATACCATACATGACATTCCATGATTTACGGCATGTAAATGCGTCCGTAATGACGATTCTCAATGTACCAGATAAATACGCACAAGAGCGTGGAGGATGGCGATCTGACCACATCATGAAAAGTACATACATGCAGACATTTTCCGCAGAACGCGCTTCTGTCGATGAGCAGATTGACAGCTATATGGAGCAAATGATTGATGGGAAATCCAGTTGTTACGAGAAAAAACTTGCATGTTGGCTAACACTCTTTGATCTGCAAGACACACCGGATAACAGATCAGCTTTTGATTTATTTTGCCAAAACAATTCAATAAAAACGTGAAAATGCAACACGAAATGCAACACGTTTTTAACCAAGCGCCGAATTTATGGGTATTATATGCACATTTAAGCGGGTTCGAATCCCGCCGTCTGCGCTCTGAAAAGAAATGCCGGAAAGCATCCATCCTCGATGTTTCCCGGCATTTTCCATATCTACTTTTTCACCACCAGCCATTTTCCCTTCCATGTATACAATATCATGAGCACCGTGCCAAACGCCCACGAAACCGGATACAGCACAAAAACGCCATCGATCGTGGAAAACAGCGGAAGCACAAACTGGATCCAGATGATCCGAAACAGGCAGAGGGAGGTCAGAAGGATCACCATCGGCGGCACACTTTTTCCTGTTCCGCGAACCGTTCCCGCCAGTCCGTGCATAATACTGAGCAGGAAATAGAACGGACAGAAATAGCGCATTGCCTGTTTTCCGAACGCGATCACCGCCGCGTCTTTCGTAAACATCCGCATGAGCGGATCCGCAAAAGTAAGCAGCAGCACTCCTGTCAGTATCGTGTACACAAAACCCATCGCAAGCGTGACCCACATGCCCTTCTTCACGCGGTCGATCTTTCCTGCGCCGTAATTCTGCCCGGTAAATGTTGTCACTGCCATGCTGAAGCTCATGACCGGCAGGATGTTGAATCCGTCAATCTTCATATATGCCCCGAATCCCGCCATCGCCGCAGCACCAAAGCCATTGACACTGGACTGCACGAGCACATTGGAAAACGAGATGACCATATTCTGGATCCCGGTCGGCAGTCCGACTGTGATGATCCGGGCTGCCATCTTTTTCTGTACCCGGATCTTTCCGAGGCTGACCTGATAATCCGCCGGCACGCGCATCAGAAAAAGCAGGGACAGCACGCAGGAAACAAGCTGGCTGATGTCCGTTGCGACTGCCGCTCCCGCGACACCCATATGAAGCCCTGCGATCAGCACCAGATCCAATACGATATTCGTAACGGACGCGACCGCCAGATAGAGCAGGGAACGCCTGGAATTTCCTGCCGCATTTAAGATCCCCGCCGCCATATTATAAAGTACGCTAAAGATCACACCGCCAAAATAGAGTTTCAGATACAGTGCGGATTCGTCAAACACCTCTGCCGGTGTATGCATCCACCGCAGCAGCTGACTGCTAAAGCAGATTCCGCCCACTGTGATGATCACGCCAAGGAGCGCCGAGAGTGCGATCGCCGTGTGAACCGCATCCTGTACTCCCTGTTTTTCTTTCGCGCCAAGATACTGCGACACGATCACGCCGGCTCCGACCGCCAGCCCCTGGCTGAACGCGATCAGAAGGCAGATGATCGAAGTACTCGACCCGACTGCCGCAAGCGCGTTGCTTCCCACAAAATTTCCCACGATAATGGAGTCCACGGTATTGTACAGCTGCTGCAGCAGATTACCCAAAATCAGCGGCACCGAAAAGAAAAATATTTTCCTTGCGATGCCGCCTTCTGTCATAAGTTCCGTCTTATTGTTATTTTCCACTTTCTATCACCTTAATTTCTATCCTCAGACTGTCTGTTATTATAGCACAGTGGAAAATATTTTTTAATATCAATTTTTAAATGTCTGCCATTTTAGTCCTGCGGTTTGAAATCCCGGATCAGATTCCAGGTTGGCAGCGCGTTTCCTTCGTAGTCGAACAGTGCCTGGTTTGCCCATTCATTTCCGCACGGTCCCTTATCGTCCATGTATTTTAAGGATGCAGGAGTCGCCCAGCCGGAACCGGCAACCGGGATCCACGCCGGCTCCCAGTAGAAAAAGCCTTTTCCCTTGTTTCCTTTGATGTGGCTGATGCGGTTTAAGAAATCTTCCATAAAATCGTACTGTCCCTGAACCGTCATCGGATACTCGATCTTTTCCACCAGCTCCGGTTTGGTCGCATAGCCTTTTCTCTCATCATCCGAAAGCTTTTCGTAGGCCTTATAATCCTCCATCGTATAGCCCATTGAAACTTCCGCGATCACAAGATCCTTTCCGTAACGCTCCGCAATATCATTCATATTGTCTGTCAGCATATCCAGCGTTCCATGCCAGAACGGATAATAGGACAGACCGATGATCTGGAAATCTTCGCCGCGTTTTGTGAATTCATCAAACCACTCGCGGTAAAGCGTGTTGTTTCCACCATTGTCGAGATGGATCATGACCGGCACATCCTTCTCCACCGCGCGCACGCCACGGATACCGGCATTGACGAATTTCGCAATGTTATCATAATTCGGCACCTTTCCTTCCGGCCAGAGCAGTCCGTTGGAAAGCTCGTTTCCGACCTGAACCATCGTTGTGTTGATGCCGTTTTCTTTGAATACTTTCATCGTGTCCGCAGTAAAATCATAAACTGCCTGTTCCAGCTCTTCTACACTGTAACCTTCCCACGCCTTTGGCTTGATCTGTTTTCCGGGATCTGCCCAGAAATCACTGTAATGGAAATTTAACAGCACGCCAAGCCCTGCGTCCGTCACTTTTTTTGCGATCGCAAGCGTGGTCTTTAAGTCATTTTCTCCTGCGCCGTAAGATTCTCCGCTTTCCGACCACGGATCATTCCACAGACGGATACGGATCGTGTCCACATCATATTTTTTCATGATGTCCAAAATATCCGTTTCCGTTCCATCGACATAATACTTTGCGCCACATTTTTCCAGTTCCAGCAAAGTTGATAAATCCATTCCCTTGACAAATTTCATATCGTTCTCCTTCTTCGTTTTTCTATGTGAAAATCTCCGTTTTTCCTTTCCTATTCGAAAACAGCTGCCGCACATTTGTACGGCAGCTTCTGTTTTCAGTCAAAATCAAACTTTGTAATTCTCTCGTGCATCGCTTTGTAGCGGAAACGGATCATTTCGTTTTTCTCTAATACGTCCTCTTCCGTTCCTCTGTACTGGCAGCGGATGCAGCTGTAAATACCGGTATCTTTGTTGTAAAACATATCAATGTCCAGATCTCTTAAAAAACAGGATGGGCATCTATAATTTAATTTGCCTTTGCCAAGTTGAGCCATGTCGCAAATACCTCCTTATCTGAGATTGTTTTTCTGTAACCCAATGTGAACATCGGGGAGAATGCATATCCTTCTTTTACATAACCTTCCGCTTCCGCGTCAGATGCTGTCATGGATACCCGTGTCTCAATTTCAGGAATGACTGCGGAAACCTCTGTGGCACCCTTTACGCCTTCTTCACGGCATTTGTATTCGTAATTGATGGTCTTTTCTTCCGGTCCGTCAATCTTTAATGTGATATGGGACATATCTTCGGAATATTCCGTTGTGCCGTAGCATGCAACCATGTATTCGTTTAAGGTTACTTCTGCGTTCGGATCGCTCATCTCAAGGATCGTTCTCTCGATCTTGATATTGGAAGATCCTTCCTCGAAATATTCTTTGGTCTGTAATTTCACAGTCAGATCACGGAACTCGATCGTAACCGGATCCAGTGTAAGGATTCTGGTCTTGCCTTCCTGTGAGAAGTGTGCGTGTGTCGGGCAGAGGCAAAGATCTACTTCCTCTCCTTTGTAAGAAAGCTTCGCGCTTCTTACGGTTCCTTCTCCTGCGTAGTGTGTGAAATAACCTGCGCGGTATTTTTCCTGGATCAGGAATGGGTAGGACGCATCCTGCACATGCTTGGTTCCGATACCAACCGGCCACTCCAGTTTTGCTGCGTAAGGACGAAGATCCACGATCGCGCCGCCCTGATCCATATTGACACATGCTCTCATGTACGGATCGCAGTACCAGAATAACTGTTTGTCAGATCCATATAAGATATCTCTCCACAGTGCGCATTCCGGCTCATTGTAATTGTTCTGGTTCACGCCCTTCTTCTCACGATAGTAGTCTGCGAACTCAGACATGGTCATATCGATCAGCTGACCTTCTTTTTTCAGCTTGCCATAGTAAGCGCATCCATCGCTGTAGGATTTGTAGAGAAGTTCATACGGCTGCTCCCAGCGTCCCATCTTGTTCATCCAGCCCGGTCCGACGAACATCATGTTGTAGGAATATCCGTTGTTGTATTTCTCCAGAGAACGATACTGGTCGATCAGGTTGTACAGATATGGATATTCCCATGTCTTGGTATCATAGATCATACCACGGAGTACATTCTGCGGATGTGTTCCGAAGTTGGAGCCATTTCCGTCGTAGCATGCGATCAGGTCGCGGGAAAGATGCGGGATCGCTACGATACCACTGTCTTCCTCTTTGTTTGCTGCCGGTGCATGTGTGTTCTGTTTGGACGGGATCCACGGTGCCCATGGGCCGCCATCAAATAAGGTATACCAGGAGTTGTTGCAGGTATGATATGCTTTCGGGCCTTCCTCCCAACAGGTTGCAACCGCACATTTTACGGTCGGATAAGTTGCCTTGATGTAATTGGTCAGATCCGCATCCATATAGTAGGAACCTGTGGATTCCGGATAGAAGCCGAATCTGTCATGGAATTTTTCAAATACGTCGTTTACGATCGCTTTTTTGTCTTCCATGGAAAACATCCAGATACAGAAATCTTTTGTTTTGTATTTTTCACGGAATTCCTCGCACGGCAGACCAAGTAAGGATAATGCGATCTCGTCGCCGTATACTTCATGATCGTGTTTTGCGATCTCTACCGCTTCATCATTGAAAAGAGAAGCGTAGGTCATCTGGATCGTTACCTTTAAGCCATTCTCATGCGCAAGTCTCTGCTGTGTCTTGAAAATATCAAGAGATTCGGTAAGCAGTGCCTTATCTCCGATATCTTCTTCTTTTCCCTGTCCTGTCACAGTCGCAGAATATTCTGGAACCATTTCCGGACGATGAATAAGATTTAATACGAATTTATCCATTTTTCTTTTCTCCTTATTATAAATGTGATTAACCTTTTACTGCTCCACCTGTAACGCCCTCTACATAGAACTTCTGCATTACTACAAAGAGGATCGAGATCGGTATTGCGATCATTACACCGCCGGCACAGAAGATCGAGAAGTAATCACCGATCAGGGTCTTCTGAAGCAGGTTGTAAAGTCCGATCGCTACGGTCCAGTCCGCGGAATCTTTGGATTTGATCATGATACGCGCCATAACGAAATCCATCCACGGGTTTAAGAACGCATTGATGATGGTATACACGATCATCGGTTTGGAAAGCGGAATGATGATCTTTGTAAAAATCGTTGCCTCGGATGCTCCTTCTAAGCGCGCCGCCTCACGCAGGGAAACCGGGATCGTATCGAAGAATCCCTTCAATACCAGAAATCCGAGTCCGGAACCTGCCGAATAGACAATGACCAGTCCTGCAAGTGAATCGGTAAGTCCGAGCATTTTTAATACGAAGTAAACCGCGATCATGGAAAGTACGCCAGGGAACATTCCAAGGATGATCGAAAAGCTCATGAGCGGTTTTCTTGCCTTAAATCTCATACAGCTGAATGCGTAGGAAACCATCAGTACAAATGCGGATGAAACAATACAGGTAAAAAATGCTATGATAAACGTATTTTTAAACCATGCCGGGAAGTTCGCCGCGGTATCTGTTTCAAAGAACAGCTGGTGATAATTTCCAAGTGTCCAGTGTGACGGGAAAAAGTGCTGGTAGCTTACGCCCTTTGTTGTGGAGAGTGAAGTAACAACCAGCCACACGATCGGGATCAGCCAGATAAATGCGAGGAAAGCAAGTACCAGGTGTCTTACAATTATTTTCCAAGTTTTCTTTCTCATTATTGATATACCTCCTCTTTGTCGCCACTGATCATTCTGGTGTAACTAAGCAGTGTAAGAAGGGCACAGATAGCGAAGGAAATAATACCGATTACGGACGCCATCTTGTAGTTTGAGTTATCGTTTGTCAATGTGAACAGCCAGGTAATAAGAAGGTCTGTCTCCTTGGCGTTGGAATTCGCAAACGCCATATTTGCCGTGGCAGTTGTACTGGTGAGCAGGTAAATAACGTTAAAGTTGTTGATGTTTGCGATCACGCCCTGTACCAGTGACGGTCCACAGATAAACAGGATATACGGCATTGTGATCTTCCAGAAGATCTGCCATTTGTTTGCGCCGTCGATGCGGGCGCTTTCCAGCTGGTCCGTCGGAATATTCATAAGGATTCCGGTTGCCGATAACATCTGATACGGAACGCCGACCCAGATGTTGATCAAAATGATCATCACATGTGCCCAGCCCGGCTTTGACAGAAACGGAATATAACTTCCGGAAACAAGTCCGATGTCGTTGAGCCAGCCGGTCAGTCCGATGTTGGAGCAGAGGGTGTTCACGATACCGTGATCGCTGAACATTTTACTTACCAGAAGTAAGGTTACGAACTGCGGAATCGCGATCGTTACTACAAAGAGCGATCTCCACATCTTCTTGAAGTAGGTATGCTCATGGTTGATGAGCTTTGCCAGTAAAATACCACCGATGAATGTCGTAAATGTCGCAAGCACCGCCCAGATCAGTGTCCATGCCAGAATCCGGATGAACGCGTATGAAAATGTGATGGTCGTGCCGCCGCTTAACATATCCTTAAAGTTCTGAAGTCCTACCCAGGTGAACAGGTAGTTTGGAGGCATATGATTGATATCATAATTTGTAAATGCCACACATGACATGAACAGGATCGGTATGATATTCATCATGATAACGCCGATACTCGGCAGTGTAAGTAAGGTAATGTAAAATTTTCCGTTGAACAGGGATTTCACATCTTCCCCAAAAGTATTGATGTGTTCTCCTTCTTCCTTCATAAGCTGGAGGCGATATACCGCTTTCATGTTGCTTATGTATAAAAATATGAACGCCACGATTACCAGAAGACCCACGATGCCATACAAAAGGATGAGCAGTGAGTTGTCGTAATCATTAACTGTGTTTTTCATGGTTAGCGGATCAAATGCGGCTTCATACTGTACCGTACCAAGCGTATTCAGATCTTTAATATAATTGATAGAAAAAAGTCCGGTAAACAGGATCACGATCACCTCGATGGCGGTCATTAGAATTCCCTTTACGATCTGTTTCCGTCCCCAGTATCCGGCACCCAGCACCAACAGGGAAAGCTTGCACCAGATATCGCCCTTTGCCACGGCTTTTCCGAAATCAGCAAAGTATTTTTTGACTGAATTTAAAAAGGTCTTCATAGATTCACTCCCTATGCGCGTGAATTGAGAATCCACATGCCCGCCCGCACAGGGCAGGCATATGGAAGCAATGTTCGTCTTACTATATTTTTATGATGTCATTATTCAGCTACCGGCTGTGTGATACCTGCTACTGCGTCATCTAATACACCCTGAAGGTCTGTTGCGCCGTCAACCAGGTTCTGTCCAAGCGCTTTTGCCGGATCCCAGTAGTTCTGTCCTACTACCTGCTGATCTGCGAATTCAGACTGTGCGGAAAGTGCCGCAAGTGCCGGAGAAGAGATCTGCTCAGCTGCCTTTGTGTTAGCCGGACCTTCTGCTGTTGCATTTCCGATCGTAAGCTGGCTTTCTTCATTGGTAAGGTACTCAGCAAGAAGCATAGACCATCCAACATTCTTTGCGTGTGAGTTTACACCAACAAATTTGTAACCTGCGTAAGATCTCATCTGAGTAGCGGTTCCGTTTACATCGAAGGTAGGCAGTTTGCATGCCGCATAACCATCGCCGTATTTTTCTTCAAAGGAACCTGTATTCCATGTACCGGAAACATATGCGCCAAGTGTACCATCATTTAACATGGTGATCGCATCCTGATCTGATACGCTCACAAATGCCGGTGAAGATGTAATGTTTTCAATGCTCTGTGCTACCGCAAGACCCGTCGCGGAGTTCCAGTCACAGTTATTGGAGTTGTCATCGTTCATAGAAAGTTTGCATCCTGCTCCAGTGAAGAATCCGTACAGATACCAGCCATCTGCTACATTCATACCTACTTTCGTGCCTGCTTGTTCTGCTTTTGCAGTAAGTGCTTCCCATGAAGCTACATCTTCATCTGAGAAGATGTTTGAATCATAATAAAGGAAATATCCATTGGAAGCGGTAAGCGGGTAAGCGTAAAGCTTTCCGTCTTTGGTAGCTGCCGCAACTGTTGCCGCTGAGTTCGTCTCTTTCGGATCATAGGTATAGGTAGCTGCAACTTCCTGAAGCGCGCCTGCGTTTACCAGATCATTGACCTGATCGTCCGCGAATACGAATACGTCTGCTGCCGCATCGATATCTTCCAGGATCTTATCCTTTGCGTCTGCCTCGGATACTGCTCCGATCGTGATATTAAAATCTACATCTGAGTACTGCTCCTGGAATTTGTCTGTCAGTTCTTTCATAACTGTCTGATAAGCTTCCAGTTCTGAGCACCAGAGCTGGATGTCTACGGTTCCGTCTGTTGCAGCGATCAGGTTTGCGATCGCATCATCAGATGCCTTGGTATCGCTTGCTGCTGTCTCTGTTGCTGCCGCAGTATCGTTGCTGCTGTTGTCTGTTGTTGTTTCTGTCGCATTGCTGCTTCCGCATGCAGTTAAAGAAATTACCATGCTTGCTGTAAGTAATGCACTTAATACTTTTTTCTTCATAGAAAAATCCTCCCTGTATTTCTTTTTCGTTCAACCCGTTTCGCTCTTGCGCAATCGGTTGTTCAATGATTAAAGTATAATACCTCATCTTCTTTGTGTCAATGTACATGATTTATAATATGTTTTTGTTGTTTTTGTGCAATTTGCCATTGTTTATCGTTATTTTTTTAGTGATCTGCTTTTCATCCGGTTGCTTGTGCAACCGATAAACCCTTGTAATACCGGCTTTTTCACGCTTTTAATCCGATATCCGGTTTAATGTAAAATCATCGATCGTTCCCCAGCTGTTCGCATTGCATTTCATGCGCACCCCGATCGTAAGGGTATCTCCGTCCCCGATCCGGATATTATCCACCTTCGGCTGTTTCCAGTCCGTCCAGGTGGTCAGCATGAAAGCATCCGACCCGATCTCTTCCCCGTTTACCACCGCGTACAGTTCCAGATCCGAGGTGCTCTCCATATCTCCGCCCTGCGCAAACGCGAAAAGCTGATAGGTTCCTGCCGGCAGATCTGTCAGTGTCTGACAGATTGAAAATTCCATATCGGAGTCTGACCAGAAATGAAGGGAGAAATCTCCGTCATGCGCGTCATCCGCTTTTTCCTGATAGTCGGTCGGATCGTTTTCCCCTGCGTAGGAAATTTCCCACATGGAGCGGTCCACCTCTTCAAATCCCGGATTCTTCACATAATTTACCATCTCTACATCAACATCTGCAGTAACCGCCGTACCATCCGAAAGCGTTCCGTCCACCGTATAGGTGCCTGCCTTTTTGGTATCGATCGCCGCGACCTGTGACGCGTCCCACGAAACCGGCACCTGCGTATTGGCCGAGCGGTCATTGTATACCACTTCCACCGTTTCCGGAAGCGTCAGCGCCTCGCCCACATCACGGGAAACTGTCGTCTGCGGGATGAAATCCACTGCGAGCGGCACGGTATGCCCGTCCTTTAAATACCGAAATACGTTTAAAGACGGGAGCGGATGTCCGGTAAAGTCAAACATTGCCTGATTATCCCAGGAGCAGCCGCCATAATATACCCCGGCGTCGTCCGGATCATATTCTGCCGAATAACTGCTTGCCCAGCCGCTTCCGTATTTTTCCCAGAGTGCGGAATTATCCTGATCCTCGCTGCCGACCGGGATCCAGGTTCCCTCCCAGTAAAATACGCCGAGCACGCCAACTTCATTTGCCGCCGCGCAGATATCACGGATCATGGTTGCCTGGCTCTGCACGGTCGGTGCGTATCCGTCTACCGCATCTTCGATCCCGTCAAAGCTGTTTCCAAATCCGTCCCCGTCCTTTTCGGTATAGCAGTAGGATGTTTCCGCGATCACAACCTTCTTTCCGTAACGGTCCATGATGTTTTTCGCTACATTCTGCATATTTTCATTTGTGCCGTCCCAGAACGGATAATAGGAAAGTCCGAAAATATCGTAGTCCACTCCGTATTCTTTTAAGTTCGCCGCCATCGTATCCACTTCCTCATTGTCCTCGATGTTGGTGTAATGCAATACGATCTGGATATCTTTTCCGTAGGAATCGGCGATCTCGCGCACTGCCCTGCTGCCTGCGCTCAGCAGTCCCATCACTGCCGGGACATCCGTCTCGCCGGACATTCCGTTGTTGATCTCATTTCCCACCTGTACCATTCCGACATCGACTCCCGCGTCCAGGATCTGTGTCAGGCTCTCCTTTGTAAAATCATAAAGCGCATCCGCTTTCTCATCCGCAGACATGCCTTCCCAGGCTTTCGGCGCGTGCTGCCGCTTGGGATCTGCCCAAAAATCCGAATAGTGGAAATCAATGTTGACTTTCATCCCATACTGTGTGGCGCGTTTTCCGAGTTCGATCGCGGTTGCGACATCATTGTCTCCGCCGCCGTAACCATTTCCGTTCTCATCATACGGATTGTTCCAGACACGCAGGCGGATGTAATTCACGCCGGATTCCGCCAGTGTCTCAAACACATCCTGCTCTTTTCCATCGTAACCGTAGTACTTTGCGCCGCTTTTTTCGACTGAAAGCACTGCCGACGCGTCCATTCCACGGATAAAATCATCGGATATGCCCGCAACCGGTTCCACAAAAACGTCACTCCATTCTTCTTCCGCTTCTGCCTCCGCCGGTTCTTCCGTGGTCCGGATCACTTCCTGCTCTGTTTCCGTCTGTGTCTCCGTACCTGTCTCCGCTGTCGTGGTGCTTTCTGCCCCGCATCCGGACAGGGCACCGGCACATAAGCCTGCACTTAACAGTGCCGCCACAAGTCTTTTGCTGTTTCTTTTCATATTTTCTGTAATCTCCTTCTCTTATGCTCCGCCCGCGCGCATCTATTGCAGCTACACCCGTTTTCTGCTTCTTTCTGTTTTTTGCGCAAGCGGTTGTTCGCTTTTCCAGTGTAAGAGATTCCACTTTTGCTGTCAATGTGCATGATTCATGACAATACTTTATAATTTTTGTGTATTTTTACAACAGTAAAGCCGGCTGCCTGGAAAATCATTCCAGACAGCCGGCTTTTTGTTTCTTATATGGTATGCATTTTATAACGTTATCTCTATCTCGCGTCCGGTTCGTTTGTACCGGTAATAACGCACGCCCGCAGCGTCAAGCATACGCTTGGATGCCATCACTGACGGCGTCATCTCATATTTGTCGTCATCATAAACGATCGTCCGTATTCCCGCCTGAATGATCGCTTTGGCACACTCATTGCACGGGAACAGGGTGACATAGAGCTTTGCACCCTCTAAACTACCTCCGCGGTAATTTAAAATGGCGTTCAACTCGCTGTGCGTCGTATAAAAATATTTGTTATCGTAGGGTTCTCCCTCCCGCGCCCACGGGAATTCATCATCTGAGCAGCCCTTGGGAAACCCGTTGTAGCCCATGGACAGGATCTTGTTGTCCTCACTTACGATACAGGCGCCCACCTGTGTGTGCGGATCCTTGGAACGCATTCCGGAAAGAACGGCAACCCCCATAAAGTATTCGTCCCAGCTGATATAACCACTTCTCTTATCACTCATGGCAGTCCCTCCGATCCTTTATTTTGTACCGAAAATACGATCTCCGGCATCTCCGAGTCCCGGAACGATATATCCGTGCTCATTTAACTTTTCATCAAGCGCTCCGACATAGATGTCCACATCCGGATGTGCCTCCTGCATTGCCTTTAATCCTTCCGGTGCTGCGATGATGCACATAAAGCGGATATTTTTTACGCCCTTGTCTTTTAACATCTGGATCGCCGCGATCGAAGATCCTCCGGTTGCAAGCATCGGATCTACAACAAATACCTCACGGCTCGCGCAGTCTTCCGGCAGTTTGCAGTAATATTCCACCGGTTTTAATGTTTCCGGATCACGGTAAAGTCCGATATGACCTACTTTTGCCGCCGGGATCATGGTGAGCATTCCATCTACCATGCCAAGCCCTGCGCGTAAAATCGGCACTACCGCGAGTTTCTTTCCTTTTAACTCTTTGACTGTGGTCTTGCAGACCGGTGTCTGTATCTCTATATCTGTAAGTTTTAAATCTCTTGTCGCCTCATAGCACATGAGCATTGCAATCTCACTGACTAAGGTACGGAAATCTTTAGAGCCGGTTTCCTCCCTGCGGATAATTCCGATTTTATGCTGAATCAGTGGATGGTCCATTACAAATACTTTTGACATATCTTTTCCCTTTCTGTCTGTTTTTATTGCGCAGAAGTCTCTTCGTTCAAATAGGAAACCAGCTTCCGTATTGTCTTGCGAAGTGTTTCGTAACACAATCCATAGGACTGCAGCGTTCCGCCGTAAGGGTCTAAGATTTCCAGTTCATCCCCTACCAGCTCAGTCAGCACATGCACATTCTCCGGGTCAGCCTCCGGGAATTTCTCGAAGACCTTCTCTAACTGCGCGCGCTCCATCACAAGTACGAGCGTATCCTCGGTGAAATCTTCTTCTGTAAGCTGCACAGACATAAAGCCTTCCATATTGATTCCATTGCTGATCATAACCGCTTCTGCCTTCTGGTTTAACGGCTCCGGGAACAGCACTACAAGTCCTCTTGTCAGAATCTCAACCGGGTGCTTTAAACTGTACTGTCCAAGAATTCCCGCTGCCATCGGCGCACGGCACGTTCCGCTTTCCGCCACAAATATAATC
>OIZL01000183.1_pt1 | contig 54216 bp, 51 predicted proteins | sample 1588541 | NCBI WGS metagenome assembly OIZL01 (sample SAMN03283285) | human gut metagenome | biome: human-associated habitat; material: feces | host: Homo sapiens | place: Peru | collected 2012 | reverse complement strand
GCCTGCCGTCTGACGGTGGACGGAGAAGTACGGTTTGCCTGCGTGGACGGACCGGAATTTGACGGTCACAAGGTAGATTTTGACCAGGCGATGAAGCGCCAGCAGATCTACAAGACAGAAGAAGGAAGAGCATTCTTAAAGGCCAAAGAGGGAAACACCCATCACGGCGGATGCGGAAATTGCGGAGGTAATGACTAATGGAAACAGATGTTTTAAAGAAAGTACCTGTCCGTGAGCAGGATGCGAAAGTCAGAGCGACAAACTTTGAAGAGGTTTGTCTTGGATATAATCAGGAAGAGGCAATGTGCGAGGCGACAAGATGTATCAACTGCAAGAACGCACAGTGCGTCAAGGGATGTCCGGTTTCGATCAATATACCCGGATTTATTGAAAAAGTAAAAGATGGAGATATTGAGGCAGCTTACCAGATCATCAGCGAGTCTTCAGCACTTCCGGCTGTCTGCGGCCGTGTGTGCCCTCAGGAGAGCCAGTGTGAAGGAAAGTGTATCCGCGGGATCAAGGGCGAGGCTCTGTCGATTGGCAAGCTGGAGCGTTTCGTTGCCGACTGGGCGAGAGAGAACCATATCAGGCCCGAGGGAGCGAAGGAGAGCAAAGGAAAGAAGGTTGCAGTGATCGGTTCCGGTCCGTCCGGTCTGACCTGCGCGGGAGATCTTGCCAAGATGGGCTATGATGTGACGATCTTTGAGGCGCTTCACGAACCCGGCGGCGTACTGGTCTATGGTATTCCGGAGTTCCGTCTGCCCAAGCAGGCAGTTGTGGCAAAAGAGATCGAGAACGTAAAATCACTTGGCGTAAAGATCGAGACGAACGTGGTAGTCGGCAAGTCGGTTACGATCGATGAACTGCTGGACGAGGAAGGCTTTGACGCGGTATTTATCGGCTCCGGTGCAGGACTTCCGAAATTCATGGGAATTCCGGGCGAGCAGGCAAACGGTGTATTTTCTGCCAACGAGTATCTGACCAGAAGCAACCTGATGAAAGCGTTCAACGAAGATTCCCATACGCCGATCATGCGCGGCAAGAAGGTCGCTGTCGTAGGCGGCGGAAACGTGGCGATGGATGCGGCCAGAACAGCACTCAGACTGGGTGCAGAGGTGCATATCGTATACAGAAGAAGCGAAGAGGAGCTTCCGGCGAGAGTGGAAGAAGTCCATCATGCCAAGGAAGAGGGGATCATCTTTGATCTTCTGACCAATCCGGTAGAGATCCTTGCCGATGAAAACGGCTGGGTATCCGGGATCAAGTGCGTCAGAATGGAACTTGGCGAGCCGGATGCGTCGGGAAGAAGAAGACCGGTCGCTGTGGAAGGCTCTGAGTTCGTGATGGATGTCGATACAGTGATCATGTCGCTGGGTACGTCCCCCAATCCGCTGATCTCTTCTACGACGAAGGGACTCGAGGTCAATAACCGCAAGTGCATCATCGCAGAGGAAGAGTTCGGCAAGACGACGAAGGAAGGCGTCTATGCCGGCGGAGACGCCGTGACAGGCGCGGCAACGGTAATTCTTGCCATGGGAGCAGGAAAAGCGGCTGCAAGGGGAATTGATGAGTATCTTTCCGGAAAGTAAACGGAAAAGACGATAACAGACAGACCGGATACGCGGGGACAGAATCGGTTCACCATGTGTCTGGTTTGTTTTTTTTTACATAAAATCTTAATAATTTTTCATCTTGTTCTTTAAGGATTTGACGGTACAATAAGAGTGAAAGATCAGGATAAGCGCAGTATCGCGCGGGAATGGAGATGATAGGATGAATTTACTGGAACGAAATACAAAGACAACCGACGAACCGGAGCAGTCCTGGAGAGAGGATATGCGGGATGCCAGGCAGGATTCTGACGCAGAAAAGAGACGAGAGGATGAAAGAAAAAGCGAACCGGAGATAAATAAGCGGGAACGGAAAGAGGGCAGACTGGTTGAGCTTGCCGGAAAACCTTATGTGACCGCGGTACTTCTGGGCGTGATCGTAGTGCTTCTGCTCTGTATCGTGGTGCTGCTCGTCATGCCGAGATTCGGAAAGAAGGATCAGATGTCGTCTGCGGATAAACTGCAGCAGAACATCACAGATTATGCGCAGGAGCAGAAAGATACGGCTCAGAAGGAGAGCGAGGATTCCCGGCCGATCATCATAAAACAGCAGGAGATAGAGCCGTCCGCAGGAAAGGATGAGACGGATAAGGCGGCGCAGGAGGCAACGCCGGAAGCTGAGGACACGGACAAGACGGCGATCGTGGTGGACGTGGAGGATGAGAGCGATGTATCCTATTCCAAAGAATACATTCTGAATGAGGCGCTTCCGTATTTCCAGGACAACAACCAGGATGCGATCTGGGATCTGGCGCACTTAAAGCGCTATGTGAAGCTCTCCGGAGAACTGAAGAATACGGGAAGCTATTATTACACCGGGGATGTGAATACGGATGGAACGCCGCACGGAAACGGTCTGGCGATTTATGAGGACAACTGTTATTACTATGGACAGTGGGAAAACGGTGTGAGAAGCGGCGAGGGAAGATGGTTCCACTTTTATATCGGCGTGAAGGATCAGTCCAATGCGATGGGAAAATATATGGCGCACAGCTATTCCGGAAGCTGGAAGAACAATCTTCCGGATGGAAGCGGATCCGAGCATTATGATGTTGATCTGTCCAAGCTGGCGGTGCGTGAAAGGATCCTTCAGAACGTAGTGGGCAATTTCTCAGCGGGTCTGTATGACGGAGATCTGTTTGCCAACACGGTCGATTATACGGGAACGGAGGAAGAGTGGTACGGCTCTGCCAAGCAGGGCGTATTCGATCTGTTCCGCGACGTCAGCGCAATAGGGGAGTGTTCTGTATGGCAGAACAAAGCGGATCCGTCGCTTTGCCTTGACATTGACGAGTCGGAAAATAAAAGACAGGGGATCCGGGAGCTGCTGAAATAATGTGACAGGATGGCTAATGCAATCTTTTATTAGTTGCAAATGTGACAAAATGATTATAAAATAGAAAAAGGTGATGAGTTTTTTGTTCAACATTTCCTAACATACGAAATGAGGAGAGTGACGCAGATGCCTTGGTGTCCTAAATGTAAAAACGAATACAGAGAAGGAATCCTGCAGTGTGCAGAATGTAAAGTACCGTTGGTGGAGAGCCTGGAAGAGGTGGGAGGATCCGATGAGCCGGAAGGCTACGAAGAGAAGGAGCGCGAGCTTCTGACCGAGGAGGAAAATCTGGAAGAGCTTCTCGAAGGAGAAGAAGAGGAGCAGACGCAGGAGGAGTCTCCGAAGGAGCGGGTACATTATCACGCATACCAGAACAGTGCGGATAAGGCGGAGGACAACCGTTCCTCCGCATATACGCTTTTGCTTGTGGGCGGAGTCGGACTGCTTGTGGATGTTCTGGTGATGATGGGCGTCATCCCGGTGTATGTGAACGGAGGGATCAGCAAATATCTGGTATGCGGCGTGATGGGCGCGATGTTTGTGCTGTTCCTGGTGTTTGGAGGCGTTTCCATGAAGAGCTCCAGGATCCTGATGGTCAAGGCAAAAAGCGAGGATTCCCTGCTGAGCGAGATCACCAGATGGTGTGAGGAAAATCTTACCGCTGCAAAGATCGACGATCAGATCGGGGAACAGGAAGTGCCGGAGGAACAGAAGTATTTCAGCCGGGTAGAAAAAATGAAGGAGCTGATCGGCGATAAGTTTCTGAATCTGGACGAGGCGTTTCTGGATCATTTCGTGGACGATTATTACCGGAAGCTGTTTGAAAATGAGTGAGAAAGTGGAAACAGAGGAATGAAGATAACGCTCGTAACGGTTGGTAAGATCAAGGAAAAGTATTTCCGGGACGCGCTGGCGGAATATGAAAAGAGGCTGAGCAGATACTGTAAGCTGGAGATCATCAGCGTGGAGGATGAAAAGACGCCGGACGGCGCAGGAAAAGCGTTGGAGGAGCAGATCAAAAAGAAGGAGGCACAGCGTCTGCTGCGCTATATCAGGGAGGACGCCTATGTCATCACGCTTGAGATCGGCGGCAAAATGTATGATTCGGAGGGCTTTTCCGGTATGATCGAGCAGCTCGGGGTAAGCGGTCACGGGCATATACAGTTTGTGATCGGCGGATCGCTTGGACTGCATGAGGACGTCACCGAAAGGGCGGATCTTGCGGTCAGCTTTTCGAAGATGACCTTCCCGCACCAGCTGATGCGTGTCATCCTGCTCGAGCAGATATACCGGGCATACCGTATTATACACAGAGAGCCGTACCATAAATAAAAAGAGAAAGGCAGTTGATTATTTATGCGCATGTATGACCTGATTATGGAAAAGAGGAACGGAAAGGCGCTGACCGCAGAGGAAGTGCGGTATATGATAGAGAACTATACCAAAGGTGAGATCCCGGATTATCAGATGGCTGCCATGATGATGGCGATCTATTTCCAGGGAATGTCGGCGGAGGAGACGGTAGAGCTGACCAGAGCGATGGCGCACAGCGGAGATATGATGGATCTGTCGGCGATCCGGGGGATCAAGGTCGACAAACACTCGACCGGAGGCGTGGGCGATAAGACGTCGATCGCGCTGACGCCCATGGTTGCCGCCTGTGGTGTGAAGATCGCCAAGATGAGCGGACGGGGACTCGGCCATACCGGAGGAACGATTGATAAGCTGGAGAGCTTTAAAGGGTTTACGACAGGCATCACCGGGGAACAGTTTGTCCGTCAGGTCAATGACATCGGGATCGCGATCATGGGGCAGACGCTGGACATCGCTCCGGCGGACAAGAAGCTGTACGCCCTGCGGGACGTCACGGCGACGGTGGACAATATGTCGCTGATCGCCAGCTCGATCATGAGTAAGAAACTGGCTTCGGGGGCAGATGCGATCGTGCTTGACGTCAAGACCGGAAGCGGCGCTTTTATGAAGAAACAGGAAGATTCCTTCGCCTTGGCGCGGGAGATGGTGATGCTCGGCAATATGGCGGGCAGAAAGACGGTCGCTGTCGTGTCAGATATGGACCAGCCTCTGGGATATGCGGTCGGTAATGCGCTCGAGGTCAAGGAGGCGATCGATACCCTGCGCGGACAGGGACCGGAGGATTTTGTGGAGCTTTGCATGACGCTTGGAGCACAGATGGTGATGCTCGGCCAGATGGCTTCCACGGAAGAGGAGGCAAGGGCGAAGCTGCAGCAGGTAATCCGGGACGGAAGCGCGCTGGATAAACTGGCAGAGTTCGTCACAGCACAGGGAGGCAGTGCGGATGCTGTCTATGATCCGTCGCTTCTGCCAAAGGCGTCCATCCAACAGGAGATTCCTGCCCGGAAGGAAGGCTATGTGCAGAGGATCGACTGCGACGAGATCGGGATGTGTTCCCTGCTCCTTGGCGGCGGACGGGAGACGAAGGAGAGCGAGATTGATCTCTCGGTAGGACTGATCCTGCACAAAAAGGTGGGCGACTATGTCCGCGAAGGAGAGACGCTTGCCACGATCTACGCAAATGACAGGGAGAAGCTGGATGCGGCGTGCGAAAGATTCCTGAAGGCATACCACATCGGTCCGGAGAAAGTGCGCAGAGAAAGTTTGATCAAAGGGATCATCCGGGAATAGATAGAAAAAATTTCTCATATAGTAAATTATGAGAAAAAGAGAGAAGACCGCAAAAACATCCGTGATAAAGGAATCCAGAGAACTGATCGTCGAATCGTTAAAGCTTCCCAAAGACACGATGCTGGGGGCGTCGATCGTCACGATGACGGGCAATGCCGAGGCTTTTATCGAAAACTACAAGGGGATCCTCGAGTACACCAAAGAACAGATCGTACTGCAGGGCAAAAACAGCCGGATCTGTTTTGAGGGAAAAGAACTCACGATCGTGTATTATACCAACGAAGATATGAAAATCAAAGGCAGGATTGATTCTGTCAGATATATTTAGGGGTGAGGAATCCATATGCTTCATTGGGCGCAGGAAATCAAAGGGTATGTGACGATCCGGGTATGGGGATATTCCGTAGAGCGGTTTCTGAATCTGTGCGGAAACCACGATATACTGGTCTGGGACATAGAAAACCATGACGGCTATACAACGATGAATATCAGCGTGAAAGGCTTTTACGAGATGAAGCCTCTGCTGAAAAAAACGGGAACAAGGGCATCCATAGTGCAAAAATATGGACTGCCTTTTTTCTTGTCCAGGTGGCAGAAGCGGAAGATCTTTCTGGCAGGACTGATCGGATGCATGCTTTTCTGGATCCTCACCTCCGGCTTCATCTGGAACATCCGTATTCAGGGCAATTACACACTGACAGAAGACGTCCTTCTGGATTATCTGAAAAGCCAGGGGGTGTATGTCTCGATGCGTCAGAAGAATGTTCATATCGAAGAACTGGAGAAGGCGCTCAGGGAACACTATGATGTGATCACCTGGACGTCGGTACAGATTGACGGAACGACGCTGCTTGTGTTCCTGAAAGAAAATGAAATGCCGGAATATGATACAGGACAGAAGAGCGACAGCGCGCAGACGGAAGGCGCAGACGTCCGGGAACAGGCGAGGCAGAGCGGATCGGATCTGGTTGCGGCAAAGGCGGGGGTGATCTCCTATATTGTGACGAGAAACGGCGTGCCGCAGGTTATGCCGGGCGATACGGTGGCGGAGGGAGACATTCTGGTGTGCGGCGCAGTACCTGTCTACAACGAGGATGAGACTGTGCGGAAGTATCAGTTCTGCGATGCGGACGCCGATATCCTGATCCGCTATCCGGAGAAGGTAGAGCTTTCGGAAAAGGTTGCGTACGAGCGGAAGGTCTATACCGGCAGGGAGAAAAAGCTGCCGTTTCTGGGAGTGAGAGACAGAGAGGTGGAAATAAAGATCGGAGAACCGGGCTATGAAAGCTACGATGTCGAAGGTGAGACGAAGCAGCTAAGGCTTCTGGATCACTGGTATCTGCCGCTCTATTACGGCGTGCGGACGGCAAGGGAATACGAGATGTGCGAGAGCAGGCACAGCAAGGAGGAGATGCAGCAGCTTTTGCAGGACCGGTGGGCCAAAATAATAGAAGGTTTCAGCCAAAAAGGGGTACAAATTATAGAAAAAAATGTTACAATAAAAAAGAATGATAAAAATTGGGTGCTCAGTGTGTCGATGGTGCTGGAGGAACCGGCGGTAAACCGGAAAAGGACGGCGGCAGAGCAGATCGCGGAGGAAACGGAGCCGGACGGGGAAAAGGAAGAGAGCACAGAGGAATAGAAAGAGGCAGATTTTTATGGAAGCTTTTACGGTCAAAATGGATGTTTCTGTGGAGCATATGCAGAATCTTTTTGGCAAAATGGATGAGAATATCCGGAAGATAGAAGAAGATATGGACGTCACCATCGTAGACCGCGATGGCAGTGTGAAGATCACCGGCGAAAAAAGCCATGCGGAGAGAGCAGCAAGGCTGATAAGGGATCTTCTTGCCATGTCGGAGCGCGGGAGCGAACTGGATGAGCAGAGGGTAGGCTACGCGATGGAGATGGAAGATGCGGAGCGCGGCGACGCGCTTCTGGAGATGGATAAAGAGTGCATCTGCCACACGGTCAGCGGGAAGCCGATCAAGCCAAAGACCTTAGGACAGAAAGATTATGTGGAGGCAATCCGCAAAAACATGATCGTGTTCGGAATCGGACCGGCGGGAACCGGAAAGACATATCTTGCCATGGCGATGGCGATCACAGCGTTTAAGAACAATGAGGTAAGCCGGATCATACTGACCAGACCGGCGATCGAGGCGGGCGAGAAACTTGGCTTTCTGCCGGGAGACCTGCAAAGCAAGGTCGATCCCTATCTGCGGCCGCTGTACGACGCCCTGTATCAGATCATGGGGGCGGAGACCTTTGCAAAGAATATGGAGAAGGGGCTGATCGAGGTCGCCCCGCTTGCCTATATGCGTGGTCGTACGCTGGACAATGCCTACATCATCCTGGATGAGGCACAGAATACGACGCCGGCACAGATGAAGATGTTCCTGACCAGAATCGGATTCGGCTCGAAGGTCATTGTGACCGGAGATGCCTCGCAGAAGGATCTTGCGCCGGATGTCAGGTCGGGACTGGACGTGGCGATGAACGTTCTGGCGGGCATCGACGACATCGCCTTCTGTCATCTCACCAGCAAGGACGTTGTGCGTCATCCGCTGGTACAGAAGATCGTGAAGGCGTACGACGATTACGAGACAAAGAAAATGAAACACACAGAGACGAAACGGAAAACGAACGGCTATGGCAAAGGAAGAAAATAAAAAGAAAAAATGGATCTGGTACGTGCAGATACTTGTGATGCTCGCACTGTCCGGACTGATCGCCTACGGAGGCAGCATCCTTCATCAGATGGAGGGCGCGCAGATGATCCGGAACGTGGTGATGGTTCTTCTGGGGACAGGCTGCGCCGTCTTTTCTTTCTGCCAGAGCGAGCTGAGGGAGCTTTTTGTCTACCGCAATTACGGGCGGTTTGGACGGTTTGCAGCGGCGTTTCTGATCTGTCTGGGAGCGGCGGCGTTATTTCCGTACCTTCCGATGGCGGGGTGGCCGTTTCTCGTCGTGTTCGTGATGCTGGGAATCTTCAGCAATATGGTTACGGGGATGGCGGCGGGCAGCGTATGCCTGCTTCTGACGATCAGCTGTTCGGGAGGCTCTTATTCTGCCTTCTGGCTGTACTTTACGAGCGGGCTTGCAGGGATCCTGGTGCTCGGCGCTATCGATGAGGAGTTTAAGGTCGGGCTGCCGATTCTGATTTCTCTTATGGCGCTTCTGGTGTGCCTGACAGCGAACGTTGTCCTCTTTGCGAAGGAGCAGCTCTCGGCAGCGCAGTTTCTGATACCGGGGATCAATCTGGTCGTGTCCTACATGCTTTTGCTGATCCTGCTCAAATTTTTCTGCTCTATGGTGGTGCTCCGATACCGGGAAAAATATCTGGAGATCAACGATCCGGAATGCCCGTTGCTGGTGCGGTTGAAGGAGATGGCAAAAAGCGAGTATTATCATGCGGTGCACACGGCGTATCTGAGCGACCGGATCGCGAAAAAGCTCGGTCTGGACGATCAGGCGGCAAAGGTCTGTGCCTATTATCACCGGATAGGGCTTCTGGAGGGCGACAACACCTGGGAGAATGTGGATAAGGTGTGCAGGGAATACCGTTTTCCACCCAATGCCCAGCAGATCTTAAAAGAATATGTGGATGCGGAGGAAAAAGTGCAGTCTGCGGAGACGATGGTCGTCCTGTTTTCCGACAGGGTGGTTTCCTCGGTCTTGCAGATCTTTGCAGAGGATCCTAAGAGAGAGATTGACTATGAAGAGCTGATCGAACAGATCTTCCGGGAGCAGATGCAGATACCGGAGCTCTGGGAAAACCGGATCACGCTTGCGCAGTTTTCTGCGATGAAAGAACAGTTTATCGAGGAGAAATTATACTATGACTTCTTACGTTGAGAATGAGACGGACAGGGAATTCCCTTTTGATGTCAAGGAGATTCTGGAAAAAGTGGCAGAGCAGGTGCTGGAGATGGAGGACTGCCCCTACGAGGCGAGCGTAAATCTGCTGATCACCACGCCTGAACAGATCAGGGAATATAACAGGACATACAGAGAAATCGATAAAGAGACGGACGTCCTCTCTTTTCCGAATCTGTCGTTTGAGACAGAGGGGGACTTTGGACTGGCAGAGGAGAACGAGGCGGACTGTTTTGACCCGGACAGCGGGGAACTGCTGCTCGGCGATATCATCCTGTCGGCGGATCGGGTATACGGACAGGCACAGGAATACGGACACAGCGTCCTGCGGGAGTTTGCTTTCCTCACGGCGCACAGCATGCTGCATTTGTGCGGCTATGACCACATGGAGCCGGAGGAGGCAAAGGTGATGGAGGAAAAGCAGGAGCAGGTCCTTAACCGGCTTGGCATCACCAGAGATTAGGATTTTACGGGAAGAGAGAATAACGGGAGAACGATACGACTATGAAGATCAGGATACACAGGAAGAAACGATCCGGAGGAGAACAGGCGGTCTTTGCGGCGGCAGGCATACTTACCTGTATGCTGCTCCTTGCGATGAGAATACCGCTTGGCGGCGTGATAGGGGATGCCGGGATGGGACTCTTTGCCCCGGCATTTGAGATTTTCTTTGCGGCGGAAATTCTGTTTTCGTACGGCATTTCCAGATCCGTGAGCGGGCTGATCCGCTACCGCGTAAAGCGGGAACAGTACCGCAATGCGCGGAGAGTGTTCACGGCGGCTCTGTGGCTCTGCGTCATCCTTGGCGGCGTGATGGCAGCGCTGCTTTTTCTGCTGGCGGATGGGATCGCCGTAAAGGTATCTTTGGAAGCGTTCAGCAGGCTGGCCATCATGGCGACGGCTCCGGCTGTCTTTCTGACGGCTGTCATCGGGGCGCTGCGGGGGTGCTTTGGAGGCTTTGGACTTGGTAAGACGGTGCTGTATTCGCAGTACCTTGAGAAGGGACTTTTTGTGCTGCTTACGATCGTCTGCGGAAGGTCGTTCCGCGTCTACGGAGAGAAGACGGCGATGCTTCTGCGAAGGGATGCGTATACCTATCTGTACAGCGCCTTAGGGGCGATGGTCGGGATCTGCGCGGCAGAGGCGATCACGCTGCTTTTTCTGCTGGTCGTCTATGCAATGTATGCCGGAACGATCCGGCGGCTTTGCGCACAGGACAGCGGTCGCAGGACGGAGAGCACAGCGGCTCTTGGCAGGACGATCCTGTGGAGCAGCCTGCCGGTCATCTTTATGACGGTGGTGCCGAACCTGTTGCTTTTATTTGACCAGAGAATGTTTAATTACAGCATGAACCGGTCGGAGCTTGGCGAGAGCCGCACGGCGCTGTGGGGCGTCTGCTATGGAAAGGGGATCGCGCTGCCCGGTGTCTTTGCCGCACTGGTGTGCCTCGGGCTGCAGAACCATGTGACGAGGATCGCGGCAGCCTGCGAAAAAGAAGAATATCACACCATGCGCGAGCGTATGGACCGCGCGGTGCGCAAGGCGGGGATGCTCACGTTCCCGGTGGCAATCTATCTTGCCGTGCTTGCGGAACCCTTTGCAAAGCTGCTGTTTCACACGGAGACAGAATACGCGGCGCAGATCGTACGGACAGGAACGCTTGTGGTGGCGGCATTTGCTTTCAGCTTTCTGAACGGACAGCTGCTTCTGAGGCTGCGTCTGTTCCGTGAGGGACTGCTGGCAACCCTTGCGGCGCTTGTTGTCCATATTCTTGCAGCTTACTTTCTGGTTCAGAAGGGCTCGATGGGGGCGCAGGGCTTCGCACTTTCCCTGGCGGTCTTTTACGGCGTGTATCTGGCGCTTGCGTTTGTACTGCTGAACCGCTTTAAACAATGCCGGATCGACTGGCTTCGTTCGGTTGCCTTTCCGGCGGTGGCTTCCGGTGTTTCCGGGCTGGTTGCGCTGCTTCTTAGCCGTCTGCTTTTGGGAAGTGCCGGCGCGCTTGTGACGCTTTTGGTCTGTATTCTGATCGGGATCATCGTGGATATCCTGTTGCTTATGATCCTGCGGGTTGTGACGGAGGAGGAGCTTTCCCGAACCTGGTTTGGTCTGTTTTTTATCACGCTCGGAAGACAGCTCCGGATTTTCTGATGCAGGAAAGGCATGTTGCATTTTTTCAAGTGCAGACAGGGACAGATACGAATAAGTTGACATATTTTGGCTGATACTAATTACGAATGAATCCGTGAGAAAGGTGTTATAGTAGGATGAAAACAGTAAGACGTATCAGTCTTTTTCTTTTGTATGCCTGTGTACTGATCGCAGGAGGCGGATATGCCGCGCTCCGGGCAGAAACTTTCTTCTATCCAGGCAGATATCCGGTGCAGGAGAGCGACGCGGCGGGTGAAGAGACGGAGGAGCAGGTGATCGAAACTCTGTCCGAGAAAGCGCCGGTGATCTCGGCAGACACCTGTTACCTTTTGGAGACGGTCAATCTGGGAGACGGGCAGATCGTGGAGGAGGAACTGCCAGTTCCGATGAAGTACATCGGGCTGAACCGGGAGCAGATGATCCATGAGATGGAGGCGTACGACGCAAATCCGCCGCTTACAGAGCTGGAGCAGGGCTTTCAGACGATTGAGCTGACCGCCTTTTCAAAGGACCGCGTCGTTATCTGCAAATATTATAAAGAAGAGGAGCCGAAGCAGTTCTACCTGATGGTGGCAGATCACTTTGTGGTGGTGTATGAAGAGGACAGGCAGACGCTTTACATGAATACGGATATCCTCTTAGACCGGCTGGACGAGAGTCTGCAACAGGAGATCATGCAGGGAAAACTGGTAAAGAGTGAGGATGCTTTGTATAATTTTCTTGAATCTTATTCCAGTTGAGGGTATCATAACTGATAGGATGCCAAAACAGACGGCAAATGAGTGGAAAATGCGGGATAAGAGAATGAAGAGGAAAGTGGCGGTAGTCGGCGGCGGCGCTTCCGGCATGATGGCGGCGATATCCGCAGCCGGTGAGGGAGCCGAGGTGACTCTGTTTGAAAAGAATGATAGAGTGGGGAAAAAGATTCTGGCTACCGGAAACGGAAAGTGCAATTTCTCCAACAAAGTGATGAGCGCGGATTGTTTTTACGGAACCGGCAGCGTGCAGGTGGAGAAGTATCTGCAGCGGTTTGGAACGGCGGACACGATCCATTTTTTTGAACAGCTTGGCATGCGCGTCAAAGACCGGAACGGCTATCTCTATCCTGCCAGTGAACAGGCGTCGACGGTGCTGGATGTGCTCTGCATGGAACTGGCAAGACGGAAGATTACCGTAAAGACGCAGTCCGGTGTGAAGAGTATCCGGAAAGAAAATGAGAAGCTGGAGATACGGACGGCGGCGAAGGAAAGTTCTCTCTGGGATGCGGTAATCCTTACCTGCGGTGGTCTGGCTTCGCCAAAGACCGGGTCAAACGGCGACGGGCTCTACATGGCACGCGCGCTGGGGCATGACATTGTCACCCCGGTGCCTGCGCTCACGGCGCTACGCTGTGAGGGAGATTTCTGGAAGAGCATCACGGGCGTGCGGTGCGAAGCGAAGATAGATCTTGTTGTGGATGGAGAGACTGTTCTTGGCGAGAGCGGCGAGCTGCAGTTTACCGATTACGGGATATCGGGGATCCCGGTATTCCAGATCAGCAGAGAGGCGGCATATGCACTGGAGGCACGAAAAAAAGTCTGCGTGCGGATCCATCTGATCCAGGATTCCGGTGCGGATTCGCTGTTTTGGAAGGAGCGCTGGGAGCGCTGGCCACAGGAGACGATGGAAGAATTTATGACGGGGCTTCTGAACCAGAAGCTGAATCGTATGCTTCTGCAAAAGACCGGGATCCGGGCGGAGGAGGGAAAGAGCGCCGTCCCGGAAGGAAAGCGGCATAAATTACAGGAGCTCTGTCACTGCTTGGAAGTGACCGTGAACGGCACAAATCCCTTTGAACAGGCGCAGGTGACTGCCGGGGGAGTAAATTTTGCCGAAGTGACGCAGGAGCTGGAATCCAGGAGAATGGCGGGGCTCTATTTTGCCGGAGAGGTTCTGGATATTGACGGGATCTGTGGGGGATACAATCTGCAGTGGGCCTGGACGAGCGGAAGGATCGCCGGGAGGGCTGCGGCGCGGAAGGAACAGGTACAATGATACGAGTCAGTCAGATAAAAATGCCGATCGGGCATACGGAGAAGGAACTGCTACATAAGACGGCGAAGCTCCTGCGGACGGATCCGTCGAAGATCCGGACGATGCGGCTGGTGCGAAAATCGATCGATGCGAGAAAAAAGCCGGAGATTTTCCTGAGCTATACAGTGGATGTGGAAGTCCCGGAAGAAGATAAACTGATCGCCAGATGCCGGAGCGGACAGATACAGAAAATAGAAGAAAAAAGCTACACGTTTCCCGTACAGTCAGATCCGGTGCCCCAAAAGCAGCCGGTGATCGTCGGGATGGGTCCGGCAGGACTGTTCTGCGGGTATATGCTTGCCAGGCACGGCTTCCGGCCGATCCTTTTAGAGCGCGGCAGGCCGGTGGATGAGAGAGTACGGGATGTGGAAACGTTCTGGAAGGAAGGCATTCTTGACCCGGAATCCAACGTACAGTTCGGAGAGGGAGGCGCCGGAACATTCTCGGACGGAAAACTCAATACGCTGGTGAAGGACAGACTGGGCAGAAACAGGGAGGTGCTCCGGATCTTCGTGGAGGCCGGCGCGCCGGAGCAGATCCTTTATGACGCCAAACCGCATATCGGAACGGATAAGCTGGTTCAGGTTGTGAAAAACATACGGAAAAAGATTATCGAGTATGGAGGCGAAGCCCGGTTTGAGAGCAAAGTGACCGGGATCTGCACCGAGGGCAGGAAACTTACCGGAGTACAGGTGAACGGGGCGGAGCTTCTTGAGACGGACGCTCTGATCCTTGCCGTGGGACACAGCGCGCGGGATACGTTTGCGCAGCTCTATGGACAGGGTGTTCCCATGGAGGCGAAGGCGTTTGCCGTAGGACTTCGGATGGAGCATCCGCGAAGGATGATCGATGAACAGCAGTATGGCGTACAGAGCGAAAAGCTGCCTGCGGCAAGCTACAAGGTGACGGCAAGGACACAGGCGGGACGGGGCGTGTATTCGTTCTGTATGTGCCCGGGCGGCTACGTGGTCAACGCCTCTTCGGAACCGGAGAGGCTGGCGGTCAACGGCATGAGTTACAGCGGGAGAGACGGCGCAAACAGCAACAGCGCCATGATCGTTACGGTAACGCCGGAGGATTACCCGGACACCCACCCGCTTGCGGGGATCGCTTTTCAGCGGGAGCTGGAAAAGAAGGCGTGGCAGATCGGGCAGGGAAGCATCCCGGTGGAGCGATACCGGGATTTCCATGCGGCGGTGACCGGCGAGCCAGCCCCACAGGAGGAGCTGGAGAAAGCGTACCCGGATTTTCACCCGCAGATCAAGGGAAGCTGGCAGATGGCTGCGGTGCATGAAATACTGCCGGAGAGGCTTGGAAAGGAACTGGCGGAAGGAATTGATCTGATCGGTCATACATTGCCGGGATTTGCAGACGGTGGCGCGTTTCTTTCCGGGGTGGAGAGCAGGACCTCTTCGCCGGTGCGGATCAGCCGGGACGATACCGGGCAATCGGAGATCCGTGGACTTTTCCCTTGCGGCGAGGGAGCCGGATACGCCGGAGGGATCACATCGGCTGCGATGGACGGGATTCTCATTGCGGAGAAGGCGGCGCTTTTGCTGACGCAGGAACCGGAGTTACAGGATAAAGAATAGAATAAAGATAAATGGCAAATAGAAAGAATAAAAGGATAGAAGGAAAAACAGAGATGGATGATTATCGCAGTTTATTAAAAGATAAGAAAAGGATCGTGATAAAGATCGGCTCTTCTTCCCTGCAGCATAAGGAGACGGGAGATCTGGATTACACAAAGCTGGATGTGCTTGTGAGGGAGCTGTGCGATCTGAGAAACCGGGGAAAGGACGTCGTGCTGGTCACCTCCGGCGCGATCGCAGTCGGCCGTAAGGCGATCCTGAACGACGCACAGAAGGACAATCCGATCGCCGTGAAGCAGGCGTGCGCAGCGATCGGACAGGCAAGGCTGATGATGACCTATCAGAAGATCTTCGCCGAGTATAATCAGATCGCGGCACAGATCCTGATGACCAAGAATACGATCGTGGACAATCTAAACCGGTTCAATGCAAAGAATACCTTTGACGAGCTTTTTAAGCTGGGCGTCATACCGGTTGTCAACGAAAATGATACGGTCGCAACCTACGAGATCGAGATCGGAGATAACGACAGCTTATCGGCCATCGTCGCATCGCTGGTCGAGGCGGATCTTCTGATCCTGCTGTCCGATATCGACGGGCTGTACACGGACGATCCGCACAAGAATCCGGATGCAAAGTTTATCAGCGTTGTCGATCATCTGTCGGATGAGCTGATGCAGATGGGCAAGGAGTCCACCGGAAGCAGCGTAGGCACCGGCGGGATGAACACCAAGCTGCAGGCGGCAAGGATCGCCGGAAGCATGGGAGTCGATATGGTGATCGCGAACAGCAGCGACATCAAGGTGATACATAGGATCGTGGACGGCAAGGACATCGGAACCATCTTTGTATCCCATAAGGATGAAACGTTTGATCTGCCGCTTTTCGTGCAGCAGATGCACAAATAACGGAGAATGGCGATGGAAAAAGAGCGAGTGGTGGATCCGGCTTCAGGGATCCAGAAAAGCCTCCGGAAAGAAACCCTGGCAAAGCGCGACCGGCTTTCCGAGACAGAACGGCTGCAGTACAGCAGACAGATCCTTAAGAAGGTGACGGCGCTGCCGGAGTATCAGACTGCGGACTGGATCCTTGCCTACGCAAGTTTTCGGAGCGAGGTGGATACAAAGGAACTGATCGACCGGGCGCTTGCGGATCGGAAAAGAGTCCTTCTGCCAAAGGTGGAGGGATCGGAAATGCGCTTCTGGGAGATCCACAGCAGGGAGGAACTGAAGGAAGGCTTTCGCGGGATCATGGAACCGGAGCCGGACGAGAAGCAGATCCCAGAGAAGGATGCGTTTCGCGGGCAGAAGGTGATGATGTGGATGCCGGGCGCGGCATTTGATGCAAAGCGCAACCGGATCGGCTATGGAGGCGGATATTATGACCGCTATCTTGCCGGGATGCCGGAATGTGAGCTGTGTACGGCGGCACTTGGCTTTTCATGCCAGATCATAGAAGAGATACCGGTGCAGAGGCATGACATTGCCCCTGACCTTGTCATAACGGAGATGGAAATCTATCGGTAAGGAGGAGAACAGGATGGAATATTTAGACCAGATGGGTGAAAGAGCGGTCGCAGCGAAAAAGTCGCTACAGTCGCTGGAAGCGGAAGAAAAGAATAAAATTTTATTACAGATCGCACAGGCATTGCCGGCGAACGCTGAGAGGATCCTTCAGGAAAACGCAAAGGATTACGCCATCGCAGAAGAGAACGGGATGTCGCAGGGACTTTTGGACCGGTTGAAGCTGACCAGGGAGCGGATCGAAGGAATGGCGGAAGGAATACGACAGATCACAGAATTGTCTGACCCAGTCGGTCAAGTGATAGAGACGATCGAACGTCCTAACGGACTGCACATTGAAAAAGTCAGGGTGCCGATGGGCGTGATCGGGATCATCTACGAGGCAAGACCGAATGTGACGGCGGACGCTTTTGGGCTTTGCTTTAAGTCTGGCAATGTGGTGATCCTGAAGGGCGGAAAGGACGCGCTGTATTCCAACCTTGCTGTGACCGGAGTGATCCGTTCCGTGCTTACGGACACAGGGATCGATCCAAATGTGATCCAACTGATCGACAACAACGACCGGAGCGTCACGACGGAGTTTATGAGACTGAAAAAGTATGTGGATCTCCTGATCCCGAGAGGCGGAGCGGGACTGATCCGTGCAGTGGTGGAGAACAGTACAGTTCCGGTTATCGAGACAGGGACAGGAAACTGTCATATCTATGTCGATGAGGAGGCGGACCTTGCGAAGGCGATCCCGATCATCATCAACGCAAAGACGCAGCGGATCGGCGTCTGCAATGCCTGCGAGTCGATCCTGGTGCACGAGAAGATCGCGGATGCCTTTCTGCCGGCGCTCGGAAAGGCACTTGCTGAGAAAAAGGTCGAGGTTCGTGGAGACGAGAAGGTTCTGGAGCAGATCCCGGACGCGGTGAAGGCGACCGAGGAAGATTATGGGAAGGAATACCTCGATTATATTGTGTCGATCAAGACTGTATCCTCAGTCGAGGAGGCGATCGAGCATATCAACCGTTACAATACAGGCCATTCCGATGCGATCCTCACGGAAAATAAGGAGCGCGCGGCAAAGTTCCTGCGGGAGATCGACTCCGCCTGCGTCTATGTGAACGCCTCCACGCGGTTTACGGATGGATTTGAATTCGGATTCGGTGCGGAGATCGGTATCAGCACCCAGAAACTTCATGCGCGCGGACCGATGGGGCTGAAGGAATTGATGTCATATAAGTATACAATTACAGGAAATGGTCAGATAAGATAGACAGGATGACCTAGAATTGTAATAATATGTCATAAAATTTGTGGAAATTGTAAAAATAAATTTACAAATTCTGAAAATTGTGATAAAATTTGTACAAATGTTGATGCAGATATAGGGTATGCAAATGAAAAAGTGAAAAGGGAATAGGAGAAAGGCGATATGAAAAAAAAGACAGGAATCATAAGTAAGCTGCTTGGCATGAGTCTGGTCCCGATGATTGTGATGGGATTGGTGATCACCATTTTCTGTATCCGGTCTATGCGTGATATGGTGAAGGATGAGGCACTGACTGGACTGCATCTGCTGTGTCAGAGCGTGATGGCTGCCTACGAAGGCTTTGCGCCGGGTGACTATGCGCTGGGAGACGACGGCGTGACGCTCTACAAAGGGGAGTTTAACGTCACAGACAATGAAGCACTTCTGGACAGCCTTACCGAGGGAACTGACGCGGACGTCACTGTTTTCTACGGCGATACGAGACGCGCCACCTCTCTGATCGACAAGGATACCGGGGAACGTATCATAGGAACCAAGGCTTCTGACGAGGTGATCGATACCGTTCTGAAGAAGGGCGAGATTTACGAGACGACCGGCATTGTGATCAATGGGGAAGAGTACTATGCGTTCTATCTGCCGGTAAAGGGCAGCGACGGTTCTATCGTCGGAATGGTGTTCGCCGGACAGCCGAGCACGGATGTGGCAAACCTGATCAACCAGAAGGTGCAGATCATAGTTGCTGCGTTTGTTCTGATGGTGGTGGTTGCGAGTCTCTACGTCATCCTCAGTGCAAGGAAGATCGCCGGTGCGGTTTCCCATACGGCAAACGTGCTGGTAAACCTTTCGGAAGGACAGCTTGCGATGGAGATGCCGCAGGATATCCTGAAAAGGACTGACGAGATCGGCGTCATGGGACATGCCATGCAGAATCTGCTCAAACGTCTGAGCGATATTATGGGAGACATCAAGAAGAGTTCTGAGACACTTGCAAATCACGGGGATTCCTTAGAGTCCATGGCGGCGCAGACCTCGACAACAGCGGACGAGATCAGCAGCGCAGTGGAGGATATCTCCAAGGGAGCCGTCTCCATGGCGGAGGACATTGAGGGAGCAACGCTCCAGATCACCAATATGGGAACGCTGATCGAGAAGATCGTGGAAAGCGTAAAAGAGCTGGATCAGCTTGCGGACAGCATGCATCAGGCGGACAAGGAGTCTGAGCAGATCATCCGGGAGCTTGGCGTATCCAACGACAAGACGATCGAGGCGATACGCAAGATCGAAGAGTCCGTACATACAACAAATGAATCGGCAACGCAGATCCAGGAGGCAGTCAACCTGATCACCTCCATCGCGAACGAGACAAGCCTTCTGGCGCTGAATGCAAGCATCGAGGCGGCGAGAGCCGGAGAGGCAGGAAGAGGCTTTGCCGTTGTGGCAACGCAGATCTCCAAGCTGTCTGAGGATTCCAACCAGTCCGCAAAGACGATCGAGAAGATCGTAGGTCAGCTCGCATCCGATTCACAGGCATCGGTAAAGATCATGAACGAAGTGGACGAGATCGTGGCATTGCAGCAGCAGAAGCTGAACGAGACGCGCGAGAAGTTCAACGATGTAAGTATAGGAATTGAAGGCTCCATGAAGGAGATGCAGGTCATCAATGGTCAGGCAAAAGAGTGTAACGACGACAGGCGCAAGGTTGTAGATGTGATCCAGAGTCTGTCTGCAGTATCGGAAGAGAACGCCGCATCGACAGAGGAGACGACCGCTTCGATGGAAGAGCTCAACGCGACGATCAATCTTCTGGCAAACGCTGCGAAGGAACTGAAAGAGGTCGCAGAAAAACTGGAAACGGAAGTAGCATTCTTCAAGCTGTAAGAGTGTGTCAGAAAAATCCCCCGGGTTATAGGTCCTGGGGGATTTTTGCTGCGGAAAGGTAAAAAATCCGATGTTTTAAAATTACCCCGGAAATCCTTGACAGAAAATATAATATGGAATATTATACATATGAACAAATAAACATATGTTTAAAAAGCCCATGAAATGAGGTGAACAGATGGTGGACGATGAAGTGTTATATGATCTGGCAGAACTTTTTAAGGTGTTCGGAGATTCCACAAGGATCCGGATCCTGTATGCGATGTTCGACAGCGAGCTGTGCGTGAGCGATCTCGCCGACCGTTTGCAGCTGAGCCAGTCGTCGGTAAGCCATCAGCTCAGGATTTTGAAAAGCTCGAAACTGGTAAAGTGCAGGCGGGAAGGAAAATCCATTTTTTATTCGCTGGATGACGACCACGTGAGAAAGATCATCAGCATGGGACTGGAGCATGTAGAAGAGTAAAAAAGAAAAAGAATAGGAGAGAATGATTATGACAAAGACTTACAGCATCGAAGTAGACTGTGCAAACTGTGCAGAGAAAATGCAGGACGCGGCTCAGAAGACCGAGGGAGTTGCAGAGGCAACCGTTAGCTTTATGACACAGAAGATGAAGGTTTCCTTTGTAGAGGGAACGGATGAAAAGACAGTTATGAAAACAGTTCTGAAGGCTTGCAAGAAGGTTGAGCCGGACTGTGAGATCGAGTTCTAAGAAGTCGTCTGTGAGAATGATTTCCTAAATATGACAGAAAAAGCGGATCGAGGTGGTATGCCATTTCGATCCGCTTTCTGATATCACGAAGAATACTTATTTTGTTTCCTTCTGAGGATTGAAACTTACGCCTCTGTTGATATCGCCGCTCGGGTTTGTGCCGAAATTGTAATCATTTCCAGGCAGGATGGCATTTAAGATAATGCCGGCCAGTGCTGCGATCGCAAGGGAAGTAAGGGTGATCGATGTTCCGAATACGGTGAAGGTGACGCCGTTCGAGAAACCAAGACCGCAGACAAGGATAACGGCTGCGATGATCAGGTTTCTGGACTTGGTGAAGTCAACTTTGTTCTCTACGATGTTCCGGACGCCGATTGCGGAAATCATTCCGTAAAGGATGAAACTGACGCCGCCGATGATCGCGGTCGGAAGGGATCCGATGACAGCGGACATTTTTGGAATGAAGCTGAGAACGATAGCGTATACGGCAGCCAGACGGATAACCTTGGGATCGTATACGTGGCTCAGTTCCAGAACGCCGGTGTTCTCACCGTATGTAGTGTTGGCAGGACCACCAAAGAGGGCAGCGAGCGCCGTTGCAAGACCGTCACCGATCAGTGTGCGGTGAAGTCCGGGATCTTCGATGTAGTTCTCACCAACTGTTGCAGAGATAGCGGAGATGTCACCGATATGCTCCATCATGGTTGCGAGTGCGATAGGCGCCATAACAAGGATGGCGGTAATGTCGAACTTGCAGAGCTCAAAGGGCGGAAGACCTACCAGCGAAGAAGATGCAACGCTTGTAAAGTCAAGGATAGGCGAACCGTCTACATTTGTGAAGCCGAGTGCGTTCATGACAACGGCTACAATGTAAGAGATGACAACGCCGAGAAGGATCGGGATGATCTTCCACATTCCTTTGCCCCAGATGTTAAAGATCACGATAACAGCCAGTGCTACGAGCGCCAGGAACCAGTTGGATGAAGCGTTGGATACGGCGGACGGAGCCAGGCTGAGGCCGATACAGATAATGATAGGGCCTGTGACGATAGGGGGCAGGAAACGCATAACGCGCTTAACGCCTACGAGCTTGATGATCAGAGCCAGAATCAGGTACAAAAGTCCGGCTACCACGATACCGCCGCAGGCATACGGAAGTTTTTCACCGTATGTCATATCAGCGAAAATACCGGTATTCAGATTGGCAACCGTGGAAAAACCGCCGAGAAAGGCGAATGACGAACCCAGAAAAGCGGGTACCTTCATTTTGGAACAAACGTGGAAAAACAGGGTGCCGATACCGGCGAAGAACAGGGTAACCTGAATGGATAGCCCTTCTCCCTGGAAATAGTTGTTTACCAAGATCGGAACAAGAATCGTTGCGCCGAACATGGCAAACATGTGCTGCAGACCGAGCAGCAGCATTTTGGGGACGCCCAGGCTTCTGGCGTCTCGGATAGCTTCGTGCTTTTCACTCATGTGAAATCTCCTCCTTCATGTAATGATCGTTTTGACCTAAAAGCATTATATAGACTGTGAAGTCGTTTGACAATAGAAAAACAAAATCCCTGTCAAATTATTTGTACGAAAATATTGACTTAGGTGATATAAGACATTACTATTTTAGATAGAGATTCATTCAGAAAGAGAATATGATACAGTGGTTCTACGGCTGCAAAAAAGAAAGAGGACAGAAGATGGAAAATGTATTTATTATGGATCATCCGTTGATCCAGCACAAAATTTCACAGATCAGAGACATCAACACAGGAACAAATGAGTTCCGCAAGTGTATTGAGGAGATCGCAACGCTTATGGGATATGAGGCCCTGCGGGATCTTCCGCTGGAGGATGTAGAGGTAAAGACTCCGATCGAAACCTGTATGTCACCCAAGATCGCCGGCAAGAAGCTGGCGGTGGTTCCGATCCTGAGAGCAGGACTTGGCATGGTGGGCGGAATCCTTGCACTTGTTCCGACCGCAAAGGTGGGGCATATCGGACTGTACCGTGACCCGGAGACACATGAGCCGCACGAATACTACTGTAAACTCCCGGAGCCTATCGATCAGAGAACGATCGTGGTAGTGGATCCGATGCTTGCGACCGGCGGATCCGGATCGGAGGCTGTTGACTTTATCAAGCAGCACGGCGGACGCCATATCAAGTTTATGTGCATCATCGCAGCGCCGGAAGGTCTGGAGAGACTTCACAAGGATCACCCGGACATCCAGATCTATGTAGGACATCTGGATCGCTGTCTGAATGAGAACGCTTATATCTGCCCAGGACTGGGAGATGCGGGAGACCGGATTTTCGGAACCAAATAACTGGAAGAATATGTACGGCGGTCAATACAAGATATTGACCGTCGTTTTCTTGATTTGCAGAACATTTTGTGGTAGCATCAGAATAAGCGTTCCCGGAGGGAATGATTTCTTTCAGAAAAAGAGGCAACGGAGGAAACGATTTTGAGGAAAGCAAACGTGTTGTGTGCCGGTATTTTTTGTGCGCTTGCGCTTACGGCCTGCGGGCGGAATGAAGAACTGGACGCCTACAAGGAGGATATGACGATTTTTTTTGAGCAGGTGGCGGCATACAATGAAGGGATGAATTCGATCGATGCTTCGTCCGGGGATGCGACCGGCGAGCTTTTAAAATATCTGGATGAATTTCAGGCAGAGCTGACCTGGATGGCGGAACTGGAGGTTCCGGAGCAGTTTTCTGCGGTTGAGAGCCTTGCGGATGAGGCAGATGAAAATATGAGACAGGCGGTATCCCTGTACCATCAGGCGTACGAGGGCGAGACGTTCGATGAGAACGCGGCGCAGGCAGCCAGAGAGTATTACGACCGCGCCAATATCCGGATCCAGTACATCATTACGATCCTTCACGGGGAGATCCCGGAGGGAGAAGGCGTCACCTACACGGAGAACAACAGTATTCTCGGCGAAGGCTATCTGAACAAAGAAGAAGACAGCGAGTCGCAGACGATGGATGAAAATACGGATGCCGGAGAGGCGGACGAAGGTTCACAGGACAATTTTGATACGGACGACACCGTATTTTACGAAAAGCCGGCAGAGACGGAGTAAATACAGAACAGAAGGAAAGAACCATGAACAGAGAAGAATTTCAAGCCCTGATAAAAGAGCATCCCATTTTTCTGGATGGGGCTACGGGATCCAATCTTCAGAAAAAAGGAATGCCGGTAGGTGTGTGCCCGGAAAAATGGATCCTGGAAAACCCGGAGAAGCTGATCGAGCTGCAGCGCGCGTTTATCGACGCCGGGACGAACATCGTGTATGCGCCGACATTTACGGCGAACCGGATAAAGCTCAGAGAATACGGGCTGGAGAATCAGGTGCGCGAAATGAACCATGCGCTCGTCGCGCTTTCCAGGGAGGCGGCAGGAGACAGGGCGCTTGTCGCGGCAGATATCACGATGACAGGCGAGCAGCTTTCGCCGATGGGAAAACTGGACTTTGAAGAGCTGGTGGACGTCTACAAAGAGCAGATCACCTGCGCAATGGAGGCGGGAGCAGACCTTCTGGTCGTGGAGACGATGATGAGCCTTCAGGAGACGAGAGCGGCTGTGATCGCGGCAAAAGAAGTCACGGACGCCGCCATCATGGCGACGATGACCTTTGAGTCGGACGGCAGGACGCTGTACGGTACGGACGCTGTGACGGCGGCTGTAGTGCTGGAAAGCCTTGGAGTAGCAGCGGTGGGAACCAACTGTTCCACGGGTCCTGACAAGATGGTGGAGGTCGTGCGCAGCATGGCGCAGGTCACCTCCATACCGATCATTGCCAAACCCAACGCAGGACTGCCCTCGTTAGATGAAAATGGAGACACCGTCTACGACATGGATGAGGAGACCTTTGCGCGGGAGATGCGTCAGGTCGTGGAGGCGGGAGCCTCGATCGTCGGCGGATGCTGCGGGACAACACCGGATTATATCCGCGCGCTTCATCAGTCGGTTTCCCAGATGCCGTTGGTCAGAAGAAGCGCTCCTTCCAGCCGTTTTCTTACCAGCGAACGCGCGACGGTCGCCTTTGGTCTGGACGATCCGTTTATGATCGTGGGCGAGAGGATCAACCCGACCGGCAAGAAAAAGCTGCAGGCAGAGCTGCGCGAAGGATCGCTGGAGATGGTAGCCGACTTTGCCCAGCAGCAGGAGGAATGTGGCGCGCAGATCCTGGACGTCAACATGGGAATGAGCGGCATTGACGAGAAACAGATGATGCTGAGAGCGATCGAGACAGTCTCAGGCGTCTCAAACCTTCCGCTGTCGCTGGATTCCAGCCATGTGGATGTGCTGGAGGCGGCTCTTCGCAGATATCCCGGCCGTGCGCTGATCAATTCCATATCCTATGAAAAAGCGAAGTTTGAGGCGCTTCTTCCGATCGCAAGAAAATACGGGGCGATGTTCATCCTCCTGCCGCTTTCGGACGAGGGACTGCCGAAGGATCTGGCAGAAAAGATCGCGATCATCGAGAAGATCAAGGATAAGGCATTGGAGCTTGGAATGCGCAAGGAAGACATCGTGGTGGACGGTCTGGTAGCGACGGTGGGTGCAAACAAAAATGCGGCTCTCGAGACGCTGGAGACGATCCGTTACTGTAAACAAAACGGGCTGGCAACCATATGCGGACTTTCCAATATCTCCTTTGGTCTGCCGGAGAGAAGCTATGTAAACGCGGCGTTTTTGACGATGGCGATCCAGGCGGGACTGACAATGGCAATCTCCAATCCGTCTCAGGAGCTTCTGGTGTGCAGCGCTTTTGCATCCGACCTGCTGTTAAACAAAGAAGGCGCGGATATCCGCTATATTGAACTGATGGACGCGGTGAAGGAAAAGCGGGAGGCTGCCGGCGAAACGACGAAGAAGGAGACCGGGATCGTACTGTCCAAAGGTGTGGGCAAGGCAGAGTCTTCCGGTTCTATCATGGATAAGCTCTATACGGATGTGATGAAAGGAAAAAAGGAGCGCATCGTAGCCGACACGAAACAGGCGGTGGAAGAGGGAAATGATCCGCGGGAGATCCTTGACAATGTGCTCCTCAAGGCGATCAATGAGGTGGGAACACTCTTTGACAGCGGAAAGTATTTTCTCCCGCAGCTGATCGCGAGCGCGGAGACGATGAAGCAGTCGATCGAGTATCTGGAGCCGCTGCTTGCGACGAACACGGATACCAAGGATATGCCTACGGTGGTGATCGCGACGGTGGAGGGCGACATCCATGACATCGGCAAGAATCTGGTGGCGCTCATGCTGAAAAACTACGGCTTCCACGTCATTGATCTTGGAAAAGATGTTCCGAAGGAAAAGATCATCGAGGCGGCAAAGGAGCACAATGCGCAGGTGATCGCGTTGTCGGCGCTGATGACGACGACCATGCAGCAGATGAGGAATGTCATTGATTACGCAAAGGAAAAACAGGTCGATTCGAAGATCATCATAGGCGGGGCCGTCATCACACAGGATTATGCGGATGAGATCGGTGCGGACGGATATTCCAAGGACGCTGCGGAGGCGGTCCGGCTGACGAAGAGGATCCTGGATATACCGGAATAGAGATAAGGGATAACGCGCGGCAGAGCTTTGGAAGCATGAAAACTGCCAGGGAAAAGTAGAGGAGGTTCGTATGGACAGCAGTATCATGGAAAACCAGAAGATAGAAACAGCAGAGAACGATGTGATGAAAACATTGCTGGAGAAGACGCAGAAGCAGCTCTTTTATACAAAGATCCTGGCGGGAGCCGCCGGGGGAATGTTCCTGATCCTTTTGATCGCGGCGCTGCTCGTCGTGCCGAAGGCCGTCTCGGTACTGACACAGGCGGAGGCAGTCATGGCGGACGCACAGGGACTGCTGGAGACGGCGGATACAGCCATTTCCAATATCTCTGCGATGAGCGACGAGGTGACGCAGGTGAGCAAGAGCCTGAACGGATTTGTGACAGACAACGCACAGACGCTCACGGACGCCGCTACAGATATCAGCAACATTGATTTTGAGGGGCTGAACGGGGCAATCCGGGATCTGCAGGATGCAGTCGGGCCGTTTGCCAGGATGATGAACCGTTTTAAATGATGAGTGGAAACAGTTAGTTGCGAAACTTATATGAGGAAGATTTATGAGTTCCGTAATTAAGTTGGATAAGAGGAAATGACAGAAGGGAGAAAAAGGGAAATGATAGGTGCAGATGCGATGGTCAGATGCCTGGTGGAAGAAGGCGTAGAGTATGTGTTCGGCTATCCGGGCGTGGCGATTTGTCCCTTTTATAACAGTATACTGGATACGGACATCCAGACGATCCTGATCCGTACCGAGCAGAATGCGGCGCATGCCGCCAGCGGTCTGGCAAGAGTGTCCGGAAAAGTCGGCGTGTGTGCGGTTACGTCTGGTCCTGGGGCGACGAATGTGATCACGGGGATCGCAACCGCTTTTGCGGACAGTATTCCGCTGGTGTGCATCACGGGACAGGTCAACAGCGAGCTGATCGGTTCCGATGTGTTCCAGGAGGCAGACATAACGGGGGCGGTGGAATCCTTTGTCAAATACAGCTACCTGGTGCGGGATGTCAACGAGATCCCGAGGATCTTCAAGGAGGCTTTCCATATCGCGAGTACCGGAAGAAAAGGGCCGGTGCTGATCGACGTGCCGATCGACATCCAGAACGCTGTCATTTCCAGGTTCAAATACCCGGAGACGGTCTCCATGCGTACCTACAAGCCTACGGTGAAGGGAAACGCCGTGCAGATCAGGAAGGTGGTCAGGGAGCTTGCAAAGGCAGAGAGACCGCTGATCTGTGCAGGAGGCGGCGTGCTTCTGAGTGAGGCGGAGAAGGATCTGCGGGCGTTTGCGGAGAAGTACCGGATCCCGGTGGTTTCTACCATGATGGGAATTGGCGTGATGCCGACGCAGCATCCGATGTACTACGGTATGGTCGGAAACAACGGAAAGCCGTACGCAAACCGTGCGATGAATGAGTCGGATCTGCTGATCATGGTTGGCGCGAGAGTGGCAGACCGCGCAGTCAACCAGCCGGATCTGATCACGGAAAACAAGGTGCTGGTACATATCGATGTGGATCCGGCAGAGATCGGTAAGAATGTAGGCGCGGCGATCCCGCTTGTCGGTGATGCGAAGCATATCTTTGAGGATTTCGAGAAGGAAGAGATCACGGGAGCGCATGAGGAATGGATCAAAACGCTGAATGGCTACCGCAGTACGATGGACGTGGTGAGGAAACCGAATCCGGACTATGTGGATCCGGCAGGCTTTATACAGATGCTCTCCGATGAAATGGAGGAGGACGCCATCTATGTTGCGGATGTCGGTCAGAACCAGATCTGGTCGTGCAGTTACCATGTAGTCAAAAAGGGTAAGTTCCTGACAACGGGCGGTATGGGTACGATGGGGTATTCCATTCCTGCCGCGATGGGAGCAAAGCTGGCTGACCGGCGCAGACAGGTGCTCGCCGTATGCGGGGACGGATCGTTCCAGATGTCCATGATGGAGCTGGCGACGATGAGACAGTATCAGGTTCCGGTCAAGATCATCGTGCTCAAGAACAATTTCCTTGGAATGGTGCGCGAGTATCAGCATTACACCTACAAGGACCACTATTCGGTGGTGGATCTGTCCGGCAGCCCGGAGCTTGACAAGCTGGCGCAGGCATACGGAATGAAGTTTATGAGACTGGAGAACATGACGGGAGCCAGAGAGTGCATAAAGGAATTTCTGGCAAAGGATGAGTCCATTCTCCTGGAATGTCTGATCGATCCGATGGATCTGGTCAAATAGCGGAAGTGAGGTTTGAGGATGAAAAAGATATATTCCGTTCTGGTAGAGAACCGTTCTGGCGTTTTGTGCAAGGTGGCAGGTCTTTTCTCGAGAAGATGCTTTAACATTGACAGTCTGGCAGTGGGTGAGACGGACGATCCGGCGATCTCCTGCATGACGATCGTGAGTAGCGGCGATCTGCGAACCGTGGAGCAGATTGAAAAGCAGCTCAACAAGAAGCTGGACGTCATCAAGGTAAAGACTTTCAGCGAGTCCGCGAGCATCAGCCGGGAGCTTATGCTTGTGAAGGTCAAATACAACAAGAACAACCGCAGGGATATTATGGAAATCTGTGAGATCATGAAAGCGCAGATTGTAGATATGTCCAAGAATCTGCTGATGATCCAGATCTGCGATGTCCCGGAAAAGATCAACCTTCTGATCAGTATGCTCCAGTCCGTGAGCATCGTGGAAGTGGCGCGGACAGGCACGCTTGCCCTGCCGAAATGTATGGAGGCTGACAGTTGACTTTTACTCTTTATCTTGATAAAATGTAAGACAGCGTATCTCATGGTAAGTGACCAGAGTGCAGAGGGTAAAAGAAAGGCGTGTATTATTTATGCAGAGAAAAGTATTTCAGTTGTTGGTTGATAATACGTCCGGTGTTCTGAGCCGGATAGCCGGACTCTTTTCAAGGCGCGGCTACAATATCGACAGTATCACGGCAGGCGTGACGGCAGATCCGAGATACACACGTATTACGATCGTGACGTCCGGTGACGATGAGATCCTCGATCAGATCGAGAAGCAGGTGGCCAAGCTGGTCGACATCCGGGATATCAAGGAACTGAAGCCGGAGGAGAGCGTTTACCGCGAGCTGGCGATGATCAAGGTCAAGACCTCGGCAGCGGAGCGCCAGGGCGTGATCGCAATCGCGGATATCTTCCGTGCCAAGATCATCGATGTATCACCGGAAAGCCTCATCATCGAGCTGACCGGAAATCAGGACAAGATCGAAGCCTTTATCAATCTTCTGGACGGATATGAGATCCTGGAGCTGGCGAGGACGGGTATCGCCGGACTTGGCAGAGGCATAGAGAACGTGACGTATCTGTAAGCAGATATCAGGCAAGATAGCGCAAGGAGAGCATCCTTTTCGTTATAAAACAATTTACATGGAGGAAAAGTAAAATGGCAAAAATTTTTTACCAGGAAGATTGTAACTTATCTCTGCTGGACGGTAAGACAATCGCAGTAATCGGTTACGGCAGCCAGGGACATGCACATGCTTTGAACGCAAAAGAGTCAGGCTGTCATGTGATCATTGGACTTTATGAAGGCTCCAAGTCTTGGGCAAAAGCAGAAGCTCAGGGATTTGAAGTATACACAGCGGCAGAAGCTGCTAAGAGAGCAGATATTATTATGATCCTGATCAACGACGAGCTCCAGGCAGCAATGTACAAGAAAGATATTGAGCCGAATCTGGAAGAAGGCAATATGCTGATGTTTGCACACGGCTTTAACATCCATTTCGGATGTATCGTGCCTCCTAAGAACGTAGATGTTACCATGATCGCTCCCAAGGGACCGGGTCATACGGTAAGAAGCGAGTATCAGGCAGGAAAGGGTGTTCCTTGTCTGGTAGCCGTACATCAGGATGCAACCGGAAAAGCACAGGATATCGCACTTGCTTATGCACTTGCGATCGGCGGCGCAAGAGCCGGTGTTCTGGAGACAACCTTCCGTACTGAGACAGAGACAGACCTCTTCGGCGAGCAGGCAGTCCTTTGCGGCGGCGTATGTGCCCTGATGCAGGCTGGTTTTGAGACACTGGTTGAGGCTGGCTACGATCCGAGAAACGCATACTTTGAGTGTATCCATGAGATGAAGCTCATCGTTGATCTGATCTATCAGTCCGGCTTTGCAGGAATGAGATATTCAATCTCCAACACAGCAGAGTACGGCGATTACATCACCGGACCTAAGATCATCACAGAGGATACCAAGAAAGCGATGAAGAAGATTCTTTCCGATATCCAGGATGGTTCTTTTGCAAAGGAATTCCTTCTGGATATGTCCTCCGCAGGCGGACAGGTTCACTTCAAGGCTATGAGAAAGCTGGCATCCGAGCATCCTTCAGAGCTGGTAGGCGAGGAGATCAGAAAACTTTACAGCTGGAACGGCGAGGATAAACTTATCAACAACTAAGCAGATGAAATAATTGAACAGCTTACTGTTTTCAAAAAGCAGCATCGCTCTTTTGGGTGATGCTGATTTTTGAATCAGGAGACATCAGATATCTGGAAGCGCAGGGAGGAACATTACAATGGGAATGACGATGACGCAGAAAATACTGGCTGCTCATGCAGGGCTGGAGAAGGTGGAAGCCGGACAGCTGATAGAGGCTGATCTGGATCTGGTGCTTGGCAATGACATTACCAGTCCGGTCGCCATCAAAGAGATGGAAAAAATGAATGTGGACGGCGTGTTCCACAAGGATAAGATCGCACTTGTGCCAGATCACTTTGTACCCAACAAGGATATCAAGTCGGCGGAGCACTGCAAATGCGTGAGAGAGTTTGCAAAGAAGAATGAGATCACCAACTATTTTGAAGTGGGTCAGATGGGAATCGAGCACGCCCTGCTTCCGGAGAAAGGACTTACCGTTGCGGGCGATGTCATTATCGGAGCGGATTCGCATACCTGTACCTACGGTGCACTCGGTGCATTTTCTACCGGTGTGGGAAGTACGGATATGGCTGCCGGCATGGCGACCGGAAAGGCGTGGTTTAAAGTGCCGTCTGCGATCAAGTTCAACCTGATCGGAGCACCCTCCAAGTGGGTGAGCGGCAAGGACGTCATATTGCATATCATCGGTATGATCGGCGTGGACGGCGCGCTGTACAAGTCGATGGAGTTTGTCGGCGAGGGCATAAAGAACCTGTCCATGGACGACCGTTTTACGATCGCAAATATGGCAATCGAGGCCGGGGGAAAGAACGGAATCTTCCCGGTGGATGAAAAGGCGATCCAGTATATGAAGGAACACTCCAAGCGTGAGTTCAAGATCTACGAGGCGGACGAGGACGCCGTGTATGACGAAGAGTACACGATCGACCTTTCGAAGCTCCGACCGACGATCGCATTTCCGCATCTGCCGGAGAACACCAGGACGATCGATGACATCAAAGAGGATATCGTGATCGATCAGGTGGTGATCGGTTCCTGTACCAACGGACGGCTGGACGATCTGCGGATCGCTGCCGAGGTGCTGAAGGGACGTCATGTGGCAGAGGGAATGAGATGTATCGTTATCCCGGCTACACAGGCTATCTACCTGCAGGCGATGGAAGAAGGACTGCTGAAGATTTTCGTTGAGGCCGGCGCGGTGGTAAGCACGCCTACCTGTGGTCCCTGCCTTGGCGGTTACATGGGAATCCTGGCAGAGGGAGAACGGTGCGTATCAACTACCAACCGGAACTTTGTAGGACGTATGGGTCATGTCAATTCAGAGGTGTATCTCGCAAGCCCGGCGGTAGCCGCAGCCAGCGCCGTCACAGGAAAGATTTCCTGTCCGTGCCAGCTTTAGGCTGAGAAATCCCGAAGAGAAGGCAGAATGAGAGAAGAAAGGAAGAAACCATGAAAGCAGCAAAGGGAAATGTATTTAAGTTTGGAGACAATGTAGATACGGACGTGATCATTCCGGCGCGTTACTTAAATTCTTCTGATCCGGCAGAGCTTGCGACACATTGCATGGAGGATATCGACAAAGATTTTGTGAATAAGGTGCACAAAGGAGATATTATCGTTGCGACGAAGAACTTCGGATGCGGATCATCCAGAGAGCACGCTCCGATAGCAATCAAGGCGGCTGGAGTAAGCTGCGTGATCGCCGAGACGTTCGCCCGGATCTTCTACCGCAATGCGATCAATATCGGACTTCCAATCATCGAGTGTCCTGAGGCAGCCAAAAATATTGAGGCTGGGGACGAGGTGGAAGTCAATTTTGATACCGGTGTTATCACAGATCTCACGAAGAATACCACGTATCAGGGACAGGCGTTTCCGGAGTTTATGCAGAAGATCATCGCAGCGGAAGGACTTGTGAACTATATCAACGCAAAATAGATGAGGATGCCGGACGCGGCAGAGAAAGTGGTGAAGGCTTTTTGATATGATATACAGAGTAGGCGACAATGAGATAACTACATATGATAACAAGAGCCTCAAGACGACCGCCAAATCCGGAAGTCAGGAGAAGTTTAGTCTGGAACAGTATTCGGAAGGACAGATTCCTGAGGACAAGGAGAAGGACAGGGACGAGAAGAAGGACGCCCAAAAAACCGGAAAATCAATGCCGGTACGGACGGAGAGCGGCGGCGTAAAGCTGGAGCTTTCCGCCGCCGGCATTTCCGGGAAAGGCGGCGGGAACAGTGCACAACGCAGCGCAGAAAGCGAAAGCGGGAAGGCATTTCTGGAATCCGTCAGACAGCTTTGGGAGAAGTTCACCACATTTTTAAAAGGAATTTTTGAGAAGATCTGGAACGATCCGCCCACAGAGGCGGAAGTGGTTTCGGAAGATCCGGAGACGGAGGAAGTGTCACAGCCGCAGGAGGGCGAAACAGAGCCAGAGCCGCTTTCGGCGGAAGCACTGGAGAAGGAACAGCAGGAAAAGGAGGCGAAGATCCGGGAATGTCTGGCGTCCCGCGATATGAACCGGATGGTCAGTCTGCTTACCGAAGATGGAAACAAGACGCTGGCGCGCAATTCCACCTTGCTCACTTACTATGATAAGACAGGGAAGATAGCGGATGTGAATGTGTCAGACAGAGAACGGATCTTACATGGAGATAGAAATGTCAGAAAGTTGTGATGTAATCGAGTTTACATCACAACTTTATTTTTTCCGGATTGCTTTCCGACATAGAGATTCGCGTCGGCTTTGGTGATCGTCGATTCGAAGGGATCGCCCTTCTGGTGCGGAGCGATGCCGAGCGTCAGTGTACAGTGAACCAGCTTCTGGTTGAGCTCAAAGATATGATATTCCACGCTCTTGCGAATGTTTTCAGCGATCCGCAGAACTGCTTCGGAGGTGTTGTTGCTGATGAGGATCAGGATCTCTTCACCGCCCCAGCGGCAGACATAGCCGGACTCAGCCACGGCGTTTACGGTGATGTTTGCAATCTCCTGTAAAACGATGTCGCCGAAATCGTGACCGTGCGTATCATTGATCTTTTTGAAATCGTCGATGTCACACATGATGACATGGAAACGGGAGTCAGACTCAAGCGCCTGTTCGAGAAAAAGATTCATGCTCCGGCGGTTGTACAGTCCGGTCAGCGGATCCGTGTTCGCCATCTGATCGAGAATAGCGTTCTGGTGACGAAGCCTTGCGTTTGTGATGCGCACCTCGTACACAAAGAGAACCGAAAGGACGATCAGAAAGGCAAAAGTACACATCGAGTTGAAAATATAGAAAATGATCTCAATTTTCCGGCTATCGATGATATAGAACGGATCGACATAGCAGGAGAGGATCTTACAGCTCATAAAAGCGACCATGGCGATCAGGGCCGAGATCAGGGCAACCGAAAGCCTGTGCTTAATATCCTTCATCGTGTGGCTTAGATAGAAGCCTACCGGGATAATGCCGATAATGTACTGGCCGAAACCGAACTGCCATCCGATGCAGAGCGTTGCGACGAGAGAATGGATAAGGATCTCAAAATAGGTGATGTAATAAACGGGAAGATAGCTTTCCTGACGGATCAGAAATATGGCGTACAGGTAAGAGAGAACACTGCCGATATTAAAAAGAAACATGGGTGTAACATTCAGATAAAAGAAAGCAAAGGTCAGAAAAATATGAACCAATGCAACACAGTAGATCATTAAGCTGTATTTCTGGCGATCCGGCAAAGTGTCCTCGCCGCATAGGAATCTCCAAATGTGTGTAAAATATTTTCTCATAAGATTTCCCCGATTGATGCATACAAAAAGTTATTACTACTATTATATATCAATCAGACCACAATGTAAACTAAATTGTGACGGGATAAGCCCTTTTGAGAGCCTTTCGGAAACACCTGATAAAACACTTGTTCGATTAAAGACAATCTGCTATAATACAATCTGTCACCCGTTTTGTAAGGTGGAAGACAAGTACATCAAGAGGAATTATTCATGGACAGAGAGGCTTTTGAGGACGCCAAGCTGAAGGTACTTCTGAAGCAGCATGATCCGCATGGATTCGGAACGCTGCAGGAAAAGACGGTCCACGCGGTGATGAAGCTGTATTATGAACCAAACGTGGATTATCACGAAGTGCCACTGGAAAACTATATAGCGGATATTTATACGGGTCAGCGGGTGATTGAGATCCAGAACGGCAATTTTAATAAACTGCGCCCCAAGCTGGACGCCTTTCTGCCGCTTTATCCGGTGACGGTAGTCCTGCCGATCCCTCATTATAAATGGCTTATCTGGATGGACGAGCAGTCCGGCGAACTCTCGGACCGGCATAAATCGCCGCGCACAGGGACGGAGTACGATGCGTTTGTGGAGCTGTATAAGATCAAATCTTATCTGCTTCACCCGAATCTGTCTTTCCGTTTTCCTTTGATTGATATGGATGAATACCGTCTTTTGAACGGCTGGAGCGCTGACCGGAAGAGAGGTTCAAGGCGGTATGACCGGATGCCGGTTGCGCTCTATGATGAGATCGCCATCGAGCGGACGGAGGACTTTCGACAGATGATCCCCTACGAACTGCCGGAGCTTTTCACGGTAAAGGAGTTTGCGGCAGCCTGTCATATCCGGCGGGAGATTGCCGGCGTGGCGGTGCGCGTCCTTTCCTATATGGGACTGCTTGCACAGAACGGAAAACGGGGGCGGGAATATCTGTACGAGAGCAGGGATGGCTCGTAGACCGCAGAAGGAGCGGATCGCGCGATACTGTATGTGGTACTTTTGACTTTTCATCCCACAAAATGTATGATAAAATACATCATATGGATTTTTCCTGTGCCGCTGCGGACATTTTGGAGGCGGCGCGGGATATGGTTTTGGAAAAAGAGGTAAGGGAATGGCAAAAACAGCGGCAAATAATTACGATGCTTCCAGCATCACCGTGCTGGAGGGACTCGAGGCAGTCAGAGTCCGGCCCGGAATGTACATTGGAAGCGTATCGACCAAGGGACTGAATCATCTGATCTATGAGATCGTTGACAATGCGGTGGACGAGCATCTGGCGGGATTCTGTACGCAGATCAAGGTTACGCTGGAGGCGGACGGCTCGGCGACCGTTTCGGATAACGGGCGGGGAATCCCGGTCGGGATGCACGAAAAGGGGATCAGCGCGGAGAGACTGGTATTCACGACGCTCCACGCCGGCGGAAAGTTTGACAACGAAGCCTATAAGACAAGCGGCGGTCTGCACGGTGTGGGATCATCGGTCGTGAACGCGCTGTCGGCAAGGATGAAGGTGACGGTCAAGACGGGCGGCTTCATCTATGAGGACAGTTATGAGCGGGGAATTCCCACGATGGAGCTGAAGGACGGTCTTCTGCCTGTGGTCGGAAAGACCAAAGAGACAGGTACGACGGTCAATTTCCTGCCGGACGACACGATCTTTGACAAGACGCGCTTTAAAGAGGATGAGGTAAAGAGCAGACTGCATGAGACGGCTTATCTGAACCCGGAACTCACGATCCTGTATGAGGATAAGCGGAGAGAAGAGCCGGAACGCATGGAATACCATGAGCCGGAAGGGATTGTCGGCTTTATCAAGGATATGAACAAGTCGAAGGAGGCCATACACGACGTCATCTACTTTAAGGGAGAGTCGGAGGGGATCACCGTTGAGGCCGCTTTTCAGTATGTAAATGAATTTCATGAGAATGTGCTCGGATTCTGTAATAATATCTACAACGCTGAGGGCGGTACGCATCTGACCGGTTTTAAGACGATGTTTACCAACGTGATCAACACCTACGCAAGGGGATTGAATATCCTGAAGGAAAAGGATGTGAACTTCACCGGCGCGGATGTCAGAAACGGCATGACGGCGGTGATCTCGATCAAGCATCCGGATCCGCGTTTTGAGGGACAGACCAAGACGAAGCTGGACAACCAGGACGCCGCAAAGGTTGTGGCGAAGGTCACCGGAGATGAGATTGTGCGCTATTTCGACCGGAATCTGGAGGTACTCAAGAGCATAATCGGATGTGCGGAGAAGGCGGCGAAGATCCGCAAGACCGAAGAAAAAGCAAAGACAAACATGCTCACGAAGCAGAAGTTTTCCTTTGACTCCAACGGAAAGCTGGCAAACTGCGAATCCAAGGACGCCGCGAAGTGCGAAATCTTTATCGTAGAGGGAGATTCGGCAGGCGGCAGCGCCAAGACGGCGAGAAACCGGATGTATCAGGCGATCCTTCCAATCCGTGGTAAGATCCTGAACGTGGAGAAGGCAAGTATTGATAAGGTGCTGGCAAATGCGGAAATCAAGACGATGATCAATGCGTTTGGCTGCGGTTTTTCGGAAGGGTATGGCAACGACTTTGACATCACCAAACTGCGCTACGACAAGATCATCATCATGGCGGATGCCGATGTGGACGGCGCGCATATCTCGACGCTCCTTCTGACGCTGTTCTACCGCTTTATGCCGGAACTGATCTATGAAGGACATGTGTACATAGCAATGCCGCCTCTCTATAAGGCGATGCCGTCCAAGGGGGCGGAAGAGTATCTCTACGACGACAAGGCGCTGGAGAAATACCGCAAGAAGCACAAAGGACCGTTTACTCTCCAGCGATACAAAGGTCTGGGTGAGATGGACGCCCAGCAGCTCTGGGAGACGACGCTTGATCCGGAGACAAGAATGATGAAGCAGGTGGAAATCGAGGACGCCCGTATGGCATCCGAGGTGACGGAAATGCTGATGGGAACGGAGGTTCCGCCCAGAAAAGAGTTTATTTACCAGCATGCACAGGATGCGGAACTGGATGTGTAGTGCTTGAAAGGAGAACAACGAACGGGCATGGAAGACAGAATTATTAAAACCGAGTATTCGGAGGTCATGCAGAAATCCTATATTGACTATGCCATGTCGGTGATCATCAGCAGGGCGCTTCCGGATATCCGGGACGGACTGAAGCCGGTTCAGCGCCGTGTGCTGTATGATATGTCGGAGCTTGGAATTCACTATGACGGCGCCTACCGGAAATCGGCGCGTATCGTCGGGGATACGATGGGTAAGTATCATCCGCATGGAGATTCTTCCATCTACGATTCACTTGTTGTGATGGCGCAGGATTTCAAAAAGGCTCTGCCGCTTGTAGACGGACACGGAAACTTCGGTACCATCGAGGGAGACTCCGCCGCTGCAATGCGTTACACAGAGGCGAAGCTTCAGAAGATTACGGAGGAAGCACTTCTTGCGGATCTGGACAAGAATGTGGTGGATTTTGTTCCGAATTTCGACGAGACGGAAAAGGAACCCTCTGTTCTTCCTGCCATGATTCCGAACTTTCTGATCAACGGCTCTGAGGGAATCGCCGTCGGTATGGCGACGTCAACGCCGACGCACAATGCCGCGGAGGTCATTGATGCAGAGATTGCTCTGCTGGAGGATCCGGAGGCATCCGTGCGGGACCTGATGCGCTATGTCAAGGGACCGGATTTTCCGACGGGCGGAATTGTCATCAATAAGGAAGAGCTGCGCGCCATTTACGAAACCGGACAGGGCAAAATACGTCTTCGCGGCAGAGTGGAGACGGAAAAGGGCAAATCCGGACACCTGAATCTGGTTGTGACAGAAATTCCATACACGATGATCGGAACCGGAATTGCCAGGTTCCTGCAGGATGTTGCAGCGCTGTATGAGAATAAGGTTACAAACGATATCGTAGATATTTCGAATCAGTCGTCCAAGGAAGGAATCCGGATTGTCATTGAGCTGAAGAAGGACACCGATGTGGAGAACTTCAAGGCTCTTTTGTACAAGAAAACCAAGCTGGAAGATACGTTCGGCGTCAACATGCTCGCCATCAAGGACGGCCGTCCGGAAACCCTCTCCCTGAAGCAGATTCTGCAGGCTGATATCGATTTTGCTTTTGCGGTCACCAGACGGAAATATGAGACCATGCTCGCCAAGGAGCAGGAAAAGCGCGAGATTCAGGAAGGTCTCATCAAGGCCTGCAATGTCATTGACCTCATCATTGAGATCATTCGCGGGTCGGATTCCTCACAGCAGGCAAAGAAATGCCTTGTGGAAGGAATTACGGACGGAATCCGCTTCAAGACAAGAGAATCCGCTGTGATGGCAGCACAGCTTGCCTTTACCTCCAGGCAGGCAGATGCGATTCTGGAGCTGCGGCTTCGGAAGCTGGTCGGACTGGAGATCAATGCTCTTTTGAAGGAGCATGAGGAGACCGTCGCCAATATTTACCGCTACGAAGATATTCTGGAGCAGAGAAGCTCGATGACCAGAGTCATCCGTGAGGAGCTCTCCAGATTCAAAAAAGGTCTTTCTTCGCCGCGTAAGACGGAAATCACGCAGGGAGAAGAGCTGGTGTATGTGAAGCCGGAGGAGGAAGAGACGAAGGTGATGTTCGTCATGGACCGCTTCGGCTATGCCAAGACCATTGATCTTGCCGCATATGAGAGAAACAAGGATACCGTGGATACGGAATTCAAGGTCCATTTTGTCTGCTCGAATCTGGGAAGGGTGTGTGTGTTTACGGATACAGGCATGATGCATACGGTGAAGGTAAGCGATCTTCCGATGGCAAAGCTGAAGGAAAAGGGCCGCCCCATCGACAACGTCTGCAAGTTTGATTCGGCAAAGGAAAATGTGATTTATATTACAAACCAGAGTGAGCTGAATCTTTATCGTCTGGTCTTTGTAACTGCGCAGGGATATGTCAAGATTGTAAGCGGAGGAGAATTTGACGTCACCCGTCTTACCATTCAGGCGACCAGGCTTGACGAGGACGACCGTCTTGTCATGGCGGGAGCCATTACCGACCAGCAGAATATTGTGCTGCGAACGCAGGAAGGGTTCTTCCTGAAGTACAGTCTGGAAGAAATTCCGGAGCAGAAAAAGACCGCAAGAGGCGTCAGAGGAATCAGGCTTTCTGCAAAGGACGAGGTGGAGGATGCATGGATTCTGAATCCGAACGTCCCGAATACGATCACCTTCCACGACAGAGAGATTGATCTGAATCACTTTAAGTCCACGGCCCGCGGAGGGAAGGGAACCAGAAAGTAGAAGACAGGAGAGGAATATTATGAGAGTAATTGCAGGAACGGCGCGAAGCATGCCGCTGATGACGCCGGAGGGAATCGATACCAGACCCACGCAGGACATCATCAAGGAGACACTGTTTAATATCATCCAGTTTGATGTTCCGGGCTGCATTTTTCTGGATCTGTGTGCCGGAAGCGGTGCCATCGGAATCGAAGCACTTTCCCGCGGCGCGAAAAAGGCGTATCTGGTAGAAAACGGACGAGATGCTGCCAAATGCATTCAGGCAAATCTTCATAAAACACATTTTGAAGAGACCGGCGTTCTTCTGAAAATGGACGTGCTGAATGCACTCCATCATATTCATGAGAAGCAGGCAGATATCATCTATCTGGATCCGCCCTATCAGGCAGATACCTGCAAGAGAGCTCTTCTTGAGCTTTCCGCGCAGCCGTATGTCACGGAGGATACCCTGATCATCGTGGAGACCGCGCTGGATACCGATTTTTCCTTCCTGGAAGGAACCGGACTTGAGATTGTCCGGGAGAAGGACTACCGTTCTCAGCGCCATCTGTTTATCAAAAGAAAATCTGCATGACATAACGGATGCAGTGAAGTACCGGCTGCCGCAGGTTGAGCGCGGCAAGGGAAGGAATTCATGATAAAAGCAATCTATCCGGGAAGCTTTGATCCGGTCACCTATGGTCATATTGATGTCATCCGCAGGGCGGCCAGAATGTTCGATGAAGTGACAGTCTGTGTGTTGGACAATAAGGCGAAGACTCCGTTGTTTTCAGTGGAAGAACGTGTTAAAATGCTACAAGATGTAACCTGTGGAATTCCTAATATCCGCGTGGATTCCTACTACGGGCTTCTGATTGATTACGCTCAGAAAATCGGAGCTCACGTGAGCATCCGGGGGCTGCGGGCAGTCACAGATTTCGAGTATGAACTGCAGATTGCGCAGACCAACAAGCTTCTCTCCAACGGGAATGTGGATACGATCTTTCTGACGACAAGCCTGCAGTATGCGTATCTGAGCTCGTCGAGCGTCAAGGAAATTGCTGCCTTCGGCGGAGATATCAGTGTCTGTGTTCCGCCAGAGGTAGAGGAAATGGTCCGCGAGAAGTACGAGGTACTTCACAGAAATGAGGACAGCCCGGAGAATTGACAGAAAAACCGGTACAGAGGGAGGCATAGTCTGCTATGAGCAGCAACAAGATCGAACGCAAGATTGATGAGATTGAAGATTTTCTCGAAACCTGCAAATACAAACCCCTTTCCAAGGATTATATTCTGGTGAACAGGGAGAGAATCGATACGCTGGTCGAAGAGCTGCGCGATGTGATCCCGGACGAGGTAGCAAGATACCGCGAGGTTCTGGACCAGAAGGATGCGATCTTTGCGGATGCCAAGGATAAGGCACAGGCCCTGATTCAGAAGGCTACGGAGCAGATGAATCAGCAGATTAATGAAGAAGAGGTCATGAAGCAGGCCTATGAGCAGGCAAATCAGATGATGTCTGCTGCCAATCAGGAGGCTTCGGATACGACACAGAAGGCGACGGATCAGGCCAACGAAATGGTGATGTCTGCACAGAATCAGGCCAACGACATCATGACGCAGGCGCAGCAGCAGTCAACGGCGATGGTTCAGGAGGCACAGAATCAGGCGCAGATGATAGTCAGTGCGGCATCGGAGCAGGTCAACGAATACAATCGTCAGGCCCAGGCATATCTGTCGGATATGCTGGCACATCTGGAGCAGCTGACGCAGAGCGTCATCAGTGACACCAACAACGTCTATCAGTCAACGCTTCAGAGCATGAACTCGTATCTGCAGAACGTGCAGAACGACAGAAATGCACTGCTTCAGCAGCAGCAACAGTCAGAGGCTGCAAGAGCACAGGCTACGATGGCTGAGCAGGCTGCGGCAAATCAGGCGGTTCAGGAAGCCGGAGCACAGGCACAGGCGGCTGCCATTGCGCAGCAGCAGGCTGCGGCGGCAGCTGCAGACAACCAGACAGCGGATGCCGAAGTGCAGGAAGGCTGAAAGAGATCTCAGAACAAATGATAAGAAGACGCCGGGCGTCCGTTCATTCTACGAAGAGGGATGGATGGACGCTTTGTCTTTGCGGATTTGACGTTGGAAAGGGACAGGAAATTCATGAGCAGGATCGAAAAAGGAGATTACGGCTATTTCAGAAACCAGAGACAGAAGAAGCTTATCATCATGGTTCTTCTGTATGCCATGACGCTTGTGATGTACTTTGGGGCGAAGGCATATTTCGGGACCAATCGAAATCTCTTTACGATTCTTGCCGTTCTCGTGGTTCTGCCTGCTGCCAAGTATACCGTTCAGTTTATCATGCTCGTTCGTGCGGGGGAGTGTTCCTCCGGTGTACGGGATGAGGTGGAGCAGCATATCGGACATCTTTCCGGAGCGTATGATCTTTACTTTACCAGCGAAAAGAAGAACTATAACATCTGTCATCTTGCTGTCTCCGGCGGAAGTATTGCGGCGTACACAGAGGATCCGAAGTGTGACTGCCGGGCAGGAGAGCAGCATCTTCGCCGGATGATGACAGGAAATGGAATACATGGGTATCAGATCCGGATTTTCACGGATTTCTCTTCCTATCTGACCAGACTGGATCAGCTGAATGAGCTGGAAGCGGCAAATGGCAGAGCGCAGGAAAAGCTTTTGCAGTTCTTCTATCAGATTTCACTGTAACAGCGGCAGAAAAGAAAGCAGGCAGGATTTTTCAATGCAGGAATATATCATTACGAATCAGGAGAAGGGGCAGAGACTGGATAAGTATGTAAAAAGAATACTTCCGGAGGCTCCTTCTTCTTTTATTTACAAAATGCTTCGAAAGAAGAACATTACACTGAACGGGCACAAGGCGGAAGGAAAGGAAAATGTGACGCAGGGCGACAGCGTTAAGCTCTTCCTTTCGGATGAAACCTTTCAGAAAATGGGCGGGGTTCGGAAGGAAGGGATGAGGAAGGACGCCTCGGTCCGCCCGGAGGAGCTTCGCTTTTCGGAAGCGGACAAAGCGTACGCCGAGCTGACCAGGAGGTATCCGGCGCTTGGGCTTGTCTATGAAGATGAGAACATTGCGGCAGCGTATAAGCCGGCGGGCGTTCTCTCCCAGAAAGCTGCTCCTTCTGATCTCTCACTGAATGAGTGGTTTCTCGGTCTCCTGCACAAGCGCGGGGAGGCGTCGCCGGATTCCTGCCGGAGGTTTATGCCGTCTGTCCAGAACCGTCTGGACCGGAATACCGAAGGCCTGGTTCTTCTTGCGAAAACACTTCCGGGAAGCCATCTTCTGACCTCCTTGCAGCGGGAGCACCGCCTGAAAAAATACTACAGGATGATTGTTCTCGGAAAAGTGGAAAAGGCAGGAGTCATTGAGGGCTACCTTGCCAAAGACGAGAAGACCAACACGGTGCGCTTGTCTCAGGAACAAAAGGAGGGGACAGTATACACAAGAACGGAGTATCGCCCGGTTTCCTTTTCCAGACTGGGAACAGAAGCCGTTTCCTTTGTGGAGGCGCAGCTGATCACCGGAAAAACACATCAGCTACGCGCACATTTTGCCTCCATCGGACATCCGATTCTCGGAGATCCGAAGTACGGGACTGCGGAAGCGAACGAGAGGGCAAGGAAGTATGGCGTAAGAGCACAGCTTCTTCTGTGCCAGAGGGTGGAGTTTCCCCCTCTTACGGGAGAATTTGAGGAGCTTTCCTGCAAGATCATCGCCTGCAGGGAGCCCGAAGTCTATGCGAGAGTGCTGCATGCGGCAAGTCAGAAGGAAAGAACACGGAACGAAGGAAAATATCAGAAAAGAAAAGGGTGAAAACCTGCTATGCCAACCTGGAATTCAAGGGGTCTCCGGGGCTCCCTTCTGGAAGAAGAAATCAATCGGACGAACGAAGCCTATAAAGAACAGAATCTGTGTCTGATTCAGAAAATTCCGACGCCGATCACGCCGATTCAGCTGGATAAGGAGAGCCGGCACATTACACTTGCGTATTTTGAACAGAAAAGTACCGTAGATTATATCGGGGCAGTACAGGGCATTCCGGTCTGCTTTGACGCGAAAGAATGCAATACCGACACATTCCCGCTTCAGAACATCCATGAACATCAGGTGAAGTTCATGGAAGATTTTGAAAAGCAGGGCGGTATCGCATTTTTTCTTGTGTCTTTTACGGCAAGGGACGAATTTTATTACCTGCGGCTTGCCGAACTCTTAAAGTTCTGGAACCGCGCAAAGGAAGGCGGACGCAAGAGTTTCCGGCGCGAGGAACTGGATCCCTCCTTCTTTCTTTCGGTGGAACGGGGCGTTTTAGTGCCGTATCTGACCGGATTGCAGAGGGATTTGGATATGAGGGATTGACATTTTAGCGGTTACTGGATATAATAGGATAAGCATTTTGACGTGGTAGCATGGTAGCACGCTAAAGCGAAACTGAAAAAAGTATAATTACAAAAGGGATTTGGAGGATTTTATGAGACAGCAGTTACTTCATACACCGGAGGGAGTCCGGGATATTTACAACGGGGAATGTGAGAAGAAAATGGTGCTGCAGGATCATCTGCGCAGTACCTTAAAGAACTACGGATATCATTTCATAGAGACCCCGACCTTTGAGTTTTTTGATATATTCGGAAAAGAGATCGGAACGATTCCGTCGAGAGAGCTTTATAAGTTCTTTGACCGGGAGGGCAATACACTGGTATTACGCCCGGATATGACGCCATCCATTGCGCGGTGTGCGGTAAAATACTATATGGATGAGGATCTGCCGATCCGGCTCTGCTATATGGGAAATACATTCATCAATAACAACAGCTATCAGGGACGATTAAAGGAAAATACCCAGCTTGGCGCGGAACTGATCGGAGCGGATTCCGTGGATGCGGACGCTGAGATCATTACAATGGCTGTGGAGTGCCTGCTCACTTCCGGGTTGAAGGAGTTTCAGCTTGGAATCGGACATGTGGGATTTTTACAGGGGCTCATGGATGCCGCAGGGCTTGATGAGGAACGTGAAGAAGAGTTAAAGGATCTGATCGCAAACAAAAATTTCTTTGGCGTGGAGGAGTTTGTCGCAAACCTTTCACTGGCGCCGGAATTGAAACAGATGTTTGGAAAGATCGGAACGTTTTACAATTCTGCGGAGGATCTGGCAGAAGTAAAGCAGCTGGCGGCAGGATATGACAAGATCTTACATGCGCTGGAACGTCTTGAGAAACTGGATGAAGTCTTAAAGCTTTACGGTGTGGATAAATACGTTTCCTATGAACTCAGCGTGATCAGCAAGTATCATTACTACACAGGCATTATCTTCGCGGGCTATACGTTTGGAAGCGGAGAACCGATCGTAAAGGGCGGACGTTATGACGCGCTTTTAACACACTTCGGTAAGGAGTCACCGGCGATCGGATTCGCGGTCGTGATCGACCAGCTTTTAGCTGCTTTGTCCAGACAGAAGATCGAGGTTGAGACTAAAAACGAGACACAGCTTCTGGTTTATGATGAAGCGCATAAGAAAGAGTCGATCGAACAGGCGGGCGCGCTGCGGAAAGCGGGAAAAGCCGTAGAACTGATCCCTTATGATACCGCGCACGCGAAGGCAGATTATGAGGCTTATGCAAAGAGAACCGGAATTACGCAGATTACATATAAGATTGGGGAATAAAAGATGGAAGACATGAGATACTTAACGTTCGCTTTAGGTAAGGGACGTCTTGCAAATAAAACACTGGAGACGTTTGAAAAGATCGGGATCACCTGTGAGGAAATGAAAGACAAAAATACCCGCAAGCTGATCTTCGTAAATGAGGAGTACAAACTGCGTTTCTTCCTGGCAAAGGGACCGGATGTGCCGACTTATGTGGAGTACGGCGCGGCTGATATCGGTATTGTCGGAAAGGATACGATCTTAGAAGAAGCCAGAAACATTTATGAAGTGCTTGATCTTGGATTCGGAAAATGCCGTATGTGCATCTGCGGCCCGGCGGAAGCAAAGGAACTGCTGCAGCATCATGAGCAGATCCGTGTCGCGACAAAATACCCGCGGATCGCAAAAGATTATTTCTATAACAAAAAGCATCAGACTGTTGAGATCATCAAGTTAAACGGTTCGATCGAGCTTGCGCCGATCGTAGGACTTTCCGAGGTCATCTGCGATATTGTGGAGACCGGTTCTACGTTAAGGGAAAACGGACTTGTAGTCTTAGAGGAGGTCTGCCCGCTGTCTGCCCGTATGGTGGTAAACCAGGTCAGCATGAAGATGGAGAACGAACGTATTACAAAACTGATCACCGACTTAAAGCAGGTATTAAGGGAGAATTAAAGGAAAGGAAGTTTGATCTGATATGAGAATTGTAAACTTAACCAAGGAAGCTACAGAAAACATTCTGGAAAATTTATTAAAACGCAGCCCGAACAACTATGGAGACTTTGAAGGCAGCGTGGCTGAAATTGTTGCAAATGTTCGAAAAAACAAGGATGAAGCTATTTTTGAATATTCAAAGAAATTTGACGGGGCTGACATCAATGCAGACAATATTTTAGTCACGGAGGAAGAGATCAAAGAAGCCTATGAGAAAGTGGATGAAACCCTTCTTAATGTAATGCGTAAGGCACTCGTCAATATCCGTTCCTACCATGAAAAGCAAAAGCAGAACAGCTGGATCGCAACCGAGGATAACGGAGCGATCTTAGGTCAGAAGGTGACACCGCTTCAACGTGTCGGCGTTTATGTTCCGGGTGGGAAAGCGGTTTATCCTTCTTCGGTACTCATGAACATTGTTCCGGCCAAAGTCGCGGGCGTGGATGAGATCATCATGACAACACCGCCGGGACGTGACGGAAAGGTAAATCCTTCCACACTGGTTGCGGCAAAAGAAGCAGGCGCAGATAAGATCTACAAGGTCGGCGGCGCACAGGCGATCGCAGCGCTCGCATTTGGAACCGAAAGCATTCCGAAAGTAGACAAGATCGTAGGACCTGGAAATATTTATGTTGCACTGGCTAAAAAAGCAGTGTTCGGTTATGTCAGCATTGATTCGATCGCAGGTCCGAGCGAGATCCTTGTTCTGGCAGATGAGACTGCGAATGCGCGTTATGTTGCGGCAGATCTGCTTTCCCAGGCGGAACATGACGAGATGGCTTCCGCGATCCTTGTGACCACGAGCCAGAAACTGGCAGAGGAAGTATCAAAGGAAGTGGACGGCTTTGTAGCAGAGCTTTCCAGAAAAGAGATCATCCAGAAATCCCTCGATCAGTTTGGATATATTCTTGTTGCCGATGATATGGAGACCGCGATCGCGACAGCGAATGAGATCGCACCGGAACACCTTGAGATCATCACGGTAAATCCGTTTGAGACAATGACAAAGATCCGTAACGCCGGAGCAATCTTCCTTGGCGAATACAGCAGTGAACCGCTCGGCGATTATTTCGCGGGACCAAACCATGTACTTCCGACCAACGGAACCGCAAAATTCTTCTCACCGCTTGGCGTGGATGCCTTTGTAAAGAAATCCAGTATCATTTCTTACTCCAGAGAGGCATTGCAGCCGATCTACCGTGACATCGTACAGTTTGCGGAGTGTGAGCAGCTTACCGCGCATGCAAATTCGATCCGTGTGAGATTTGAAGACAAAAAGAATTAAGGAGAGCGGCCATGGAACGTATCGCAGACTGTAAAAGAACAACAAAAGAGACAGATATCGCGCTGACACTTAACTTAGACGGCAGCGGAAAAGCAGATATTGACACCGGGATCGGTTTCTTCGATCATATGCTGGACGGCTTTTCCCGTCATGGCATGTTCGACCTTAACGTGAGGGTAAAGGGAGATCTGATCGTGGATTGTCATCATACGATCGAGGACACCGGCATTGTCCTTGGAACAGCGATCAAGGAAGCTGTGGGAGATAAGAAGGGCATGAAGCGCTTCGGAAGCTGTATTCTGCCCATGGACGAGACATTGGTGCTCTGTGCCGTTGATCTTTCCGGCAGGCCATATTTTTCCTTTGACGGAGAGTTTACGACAGATCGTGTGGGATATATGGATACAGAAATGGTAAAGGAATTTTTCTATGCCATTTCGTATACCGCCGGCATGAACCTCCATATCAAAGTGCTTTCCGGTGGAAATAACCATCACATGATCGAGGCAATGTTTAAGGCATTTGCAAGGGCGTTGGATGAGGCAACCGGTTTTGATCCGAGGATCACGGATATTTTATCGACGAAAGGCAGTTTATAGTAAGGTAGTATTTTATGGAAAAAAAGACCATTGTATCAACATTATATTTAAAGGACGGAGCTGCGGTAAACGGATTCCGGGATTTTACGTCTGCCGGGAATCTGTACTCCAAAGTACGTCTGTATAACGACAGCGGGATTGACAAGATCATCATCTATGATCTTTCAGAAGATGACAAAGAGCATGAAAAGAATATACAGACAATAAAAAAACTGGCGCAGAATATCGAGATCCCGATCTGCGCGGGCGGAAACATCAACCGGCTTGAAGATATTAAAAAAATACTTTATGCCGGATGTAAACAGGTCGTGTTAAACGCTTCCAAGCCGGAAACGGCACAGCTCGCGGATGAGGGAAGCAAGCGGTTCGGAAAAGAAAAAATGCTTTTATCCATTGAGAATGTGGATTACATTTTTAAGCATTCCGCGGAAATGACGGAAATGTTCCATGAACTGGTTGTCGTGGATCCGGCGATCGTAGAAGCAGTTGAGAGCATGACCCCGATCCCTTATATTGTGCAGACGGACAGCTATGAGGCAGATGAGATCATAGAAACGCTGCGGAAAGTCAATGTGCGCGGGATTATGGGCGATTTCATCGGACACCCGGAGATCGACGTGATGGAGTTAAAGGCAGACTGCAGAGCTGCCGGGATCAAGATGGATAATTTTGAGCCTTCGGTTCAGTGGTCGGACTTAAAGTTAAATTCAGACGGCATGGTTCCGGTCATTGTGCAGGATTATAAGACAAACGATGTTTTGATGCTTGCCTACATGAACGAGGAGGCATTTAACACCACAATCAATATCGGAAAGATGACCTATTACAGCAGGAGCAGACAGGAACTCTGGATCAAGGGCATGACATCCGGTCACATTCAGTATGTGAAATCTTTAACGGCGGACTGTGATTATGACACCCTGCTCGCGAGAGTTTCACAGATCGGTGCCGCGTGCCATACCGGAAACCGTACCTGCTTTTTCAATGAGATCATCAAAAAAGAGTATGTGGAGAAAAATCCGCTCAAGGTGTTTGAGACGGTCTACAATGTGATTGCTGACCGGAAGGAACATCCGAGAGAGGGATCCTACACCAATTATCTGTTTGACAAGGGGATCGACAAGATCTTAAAGAAATGCGGAGAGGAATGCACGGAGATCGTGATCGCCGCAAAAAATCCGGATCCGGAAGAAATTAAATACGAAATTTCGGATTTCCTTTATCATGTCATGGTTCTGATGGTAGAAAAGGGCGTTACATGGGAGGAGATCACTGCGGAATTATCACAGCGATAAAGCGATTACAGAAGAAACTGCACACCAGCGATTAAAAGCGGTGTGCAGTTTTTCTTGACATCCTTGTGTCCGAACGTTATAATTTTAGATAGTTCACAAGTGAACCAAACGACGGAGACTACGGAAATGTATAAAGAATACGAAGTGCTTACGTTAGGAGCGGAATTGAAAAAGCTCCTGGAGAAAAAATCAGAACCGCTGATGCAAAAATACGGTCTGCGCAAGATCGAGCTGGATATCCTGGCATATCTGGCGAGCGGGCATTATGGTGATACCGCCAAAGACATCATGGGACAGAAACACATTTCAAAAGCACATGTGTCAAAATCCATTGATAACTTAAAGGCGCTTGGGTTTATCCGGCTGCATGAGGATCGGGAAGACCACCGTTTCAACCATATTTTCCTGATGGAGAAATCAGACGCGGTCATCAAAGATTTTTTGAAAGTACATGAAGAATGCTGGCATGTCCTGTTACACGGGATCAGCGAGGAAGAGAGGATCTTTTTGGACCAGATCTGCGGCAGGATGCAGCAGAATATTACGGAGGAATTGAGGAAATTGTAACTATGAGGTAATCGACTAGAAAGGATTGGGTGACAAATGGGAAATCGTGACAATGCTATTGACTATGCGAAAAAATTAGAAGACCTGTGTATGCGAAATGACGCAGTTTCAAAGGAACTGTATCAGCAGTATGGCGTAAAGCGCGGTCTGCGTGACGAAAACGGAAAGGGTGTTCTGACCGGACTTACCAATATTTCGGAGATCACGGCTTTTAAAAATGTGGATGGAAAACAGGTTCCGTGCGACGGTCAGCTTCTGTATCGTGGCTATGATGTAAAAGATCTGGTAAAGGGAAGCAAAAACCGGCGCTTTATCTTCGAGGAAGGTGCTTACCTTCTGCTTTTCGGAGAGCTGCCGTCAACCAGACAGCTCAATGAATTTCGCAAGATCATTGCGGATTGTATGGAAATGCCGACGAACTTTACGAGAGACGTTATCATGAAAGCACCAAGCCATGATATCATGAACTCGATGACACGAAGCGTACTGACGCTTGCTTCCTATGATGACCATACGGCAGATCTCTCGATCAGCAATGTCTTACGCCAGAGCATTCAGCTGATCAGTCTGTTTCCGATGATGGCGGTATATGCTTATCACGCGTATAACCATTATGAGAATAACGACAGTATGTATATCCACCGTCCGGATTCGAATCTGTCGATCGCGGAAAATTTCCTGCGTATGCTGCGCCCGGATATGCAGTTCTCACATCTTGAGGCAAATGTACTGGATGTTGCGCTGCTGCTTCATATGGAGCATGGCGGCGGTAACAACTCCACCTTCACCACGCGTGTGGTAACGTCATCCGGTTCCGATACCTATTCCGCGATCGCGGCTGCTCTTTCTTCCTTAAAGGGAAAGAAACACGGTGGCGCAAACATCATGGTTATGAAAATGATGGAGGATATCCGCGCACATGTACCGAACGCGGAAAACGAGTCGCAGCTGAGAGCGTATCTGGATAAGATCTTAAATAAACAGGCATTTGATCACAAGGGACTTGTCTATGGTATGGGGCATGCGGTATATTCGCTGTCCGATCCGCGAGAAGTGATCTTTAAGGACTTTGTTGAGCGGCTTGCGAAAAACAAAGACAGGGAAGAGGATATGGCACTTTATAACAATGTAGAAAAGATCGCCACGGAACTGATCGCCAAAGAACGCAAGATTTATAAAGGAGTAAGCCCAAACGTCGATTTTTACAGTGGATTTGTTTATGACATGCTTGGCATACCGGTTGAGCTGTATACGCCGCTGTTTGCGATCGCAAGAATTGTCGGCTGGAGCGCGCACCGGATCGAGGAACTGATCTCCGCAGATCGTATTATCCGTCCGGCATATCGAAGCCTCGTTGATAAAAAAGAATATATCGAGCGTGACGCAAGATAGAACGATGTCACAAAAAATAGAAGCTTTTATTTGCTTCTATTTTTTGTTATGGAAGAGGGAGGCGTCTCATATTCTGATATAAAGCAGGAAAAAATGTGAAGTTGACATAAAAATATTATGTAAACTTTTTTGGACAATGGAGGCAGTATGACAGGAGAAGACATCAAAAACCGAAAAAGATATATTGAGGAAATACGCAATTCTTTTCCGGAGTGTGGGATTGAAACGCCGGAACCGCCAAAAGCTGTCGCGTCCCCGGGGATCCGTCTGCGGCTCTTTTTTGCCGTTTCGCTCTTTGCGTTATTTTTTGCGGCACAAAAGAGTAATCTGCATATTTTCGGGCTTTCCACGGATGAGATCATTGAAAAGATAGAAGAAAACTATGATTATACAAATCTTGAAAAATATGTTATGATGATATTCGATTCCATCAATTTGTGAGGTAGAGAATGAATACAAAATTAGCATTATCGGATGAAATCTTATTGACGGTGGACAAACCCGCCCGTTATATAGGAAATGAATTAAATATGGTAAAAAAAGATCCAACGCAGGTGGACATACGTTTCGCGATGTGTTTTCCGGATGTATATGAGATCGGAATGTCACATCTGGGCATGCAGATCCTGTATGATATGTTCAATCAGAGAGAAGATGTCTACTGTGAACGCGTGTTTTCACCGTGGCCGGATCTGCATAAGATCATGAAAGAGCAGCAGATCCCGCTTTTCGCGCTGGAAACCCAGGATGCAGTGAAAGACTTTGACTTCCTTGGAATTACGATCCAGTATGAGATGTGTTATACCAATATTTTACAGATCCTTGATCTGGCGCAGATTCCGTTTTACGCGAAAAGCAGGGACTGGGATGTCCCGGTCGTGATCGGTGGCGGACCATGTACTTACAACCCGGAGCCGTTAGCGGATTTCTTTGATCTTTTTTATATTGGAGAGGGCGAGATCCAGTACGATCAGCTGTTTGCACTTTACAAAGTCTGTCGAAAGAACGGTTCCTCGAGAGCTGAGTTTTTACATGAAGCCGCGAAAATTCCAGGTATGTATGTTCCGTCCCTCTATGAAGTGAGTTATAAGGAAGACGGCACGATAGAGGAAATGAAACCGGTATTTGAGGATGTCCCGGCAAAGGTGGAAAAACAGGTCGTCATGGATCTGACTGATGCGCCTTACCCGGAAAAGCCGATCGTACCTTTTATCAAAGTGACGCAGGATCGTGTGGTTTTAGAGATCCAGCGCGGCTGTATCCGCGGGTGCCGTTTCTGTCAAGCGGGGATGATCTACCGGCCAAACCGCGAGAAAGATATTTCGGTCTTAAAAAAGCACGCTTACGAAATGTTAAAAAATACCGGACACGAGGAGATATCGCTCAGCTCGCTGAGCTCCAGTGACTACTCACAGTTAGAAGAACTGGTGAATTTCCTGATTGATAACTTCAAAAAAAAGGGAGTTAACATTTCGCTTCCATCCCTGCGTATCGATGCGTTTTCGCTGGATGTCATGGGAAAAGTACAGGATATCCGAAAAAGCAGCCTGACCTTTGCGCCGGAAGCCGGCTCACAGCGCCTTAGAAACGTGATCAATAAGGGACTGACGGAGGATGTCATTTTGCATGGCGCGGGAATGGCATTTGAAGGCGGATGGCAGAAGGTGAAATTGTATTTCATGCTTGGACTGCCGACGGAGACTCCTGAGGATATGCGTGCGATCGCGGAACTCGCCAATAAGATCGCGGTTCGTTATTATGAGATCCCGAAGGATCAGCGAAACGGAAAATGTCAGATCACGATCAGTACTTCCTTCTTTGTTCCAAAGCCGTTCACCCCGTTCCAGTGGGCGAGAATGTACGATAAGGATAATTACCTTGGCAGGGCAAAGATCGTAAATGACGCGGTAAAAGAGCAGCTGAACCGTAAGAGTATCAAATATAACTGGCATGAGGCGGATGTCACGGTTCTTGAGGGAATCTTTGCAAGAGGCGACCGAAAAGTCGGACAGGCAATCTTAAAAGCCTATGAAAACGGATGTATCTTTGACGCATGGTCCGAATTTTTTGACAACAACAGATGGATCGAAACGTTTAAAGAGATCGGAATGGATCCTGATTTTTACACAATGCGGGAACGCCCGTTGGATGAAGTGTTCCCATGGGATTTCATCGATGCCGGTGTTACAAAAGAATTTATGATCCGCCAGTGGAAGACCGCAATGGAGGAGAAAGTCACGCCAAACTGCCGGATGCAGTGTTCCGGCTGCGGCGCTATGAATTATAAAGGAGGTGTCTGCTTTGAAGGTAAGAATTAAATTTGCAAAATCCGGTGTCATGAAATTTATCGGACATCTGGATATGATGCGTTTTTTTCAGAAGGCGGTCCGTCGTGCCCAGATCGATATCAAATATTCGGAGGGCTTCAGCCCGCATCAGATCATGTCGTTTGCGTATCCGCTCGGGGTAGGCATTGAGAGTGTCGGCGATTATATGGATATTGAGCTTTGCTCGCAGGCAGAGCCGGAAAGCATCCGGGAGTCTCTGAATCGCTGTCTGGTTGAGGGTGTCCGGGTCCTTGCGGTATCGGTTTTGGATGAAAACGTCAAAAATGCAATGGCGAGTGTAGCGGCCGCTTCCTATCTGATCCATGAAAAAGAAGATCATGGAACGATGGCGAAGCTTAAGGGTGTCGTGGAAGAATTCTATGCGCAGCCATCCATCCCCTATACGAAGGAGACAAAGAAAAGTGTTGTGGAGCTTGATCTCAAGGAAGGAATCTATCAGATCGGGCTTACGGAAATTCCTGTTTTCAGAGAAATTTCATCCTATGCTGCCGCCATGCTGGAAGAAAATATCCCCTCGGAAGAGCTTTGCAGGACGACAGCCCTTTCCCTTAAGGTGGATGCAAGCAGCAGCGGAAATATCAAGCCCTCGCTGGTTATGGAGGCTTATTATC